>Ga0183260_10000555_pt1 | contig 31642 bp, 28 predicted proteins | sample AntDrymUQ4972206_2_FD_129768 | JGI IMG/M metagenome (GOLD analysis project Ga0183260, IMG submission 129768) | Polar desert sand microbial communities from Dry Valleys, Antarctica - metaG UQ497 (22.06) (version 2) (version 2) | ecosystem: Environmental > Terrestrial > Soil > Desert | place...
GCCAGGTTGAGCAGGTGCTGGCCACCGAAAACGACGGGCGCCCCTTTGAACAACCGGAATTTGTAGCGGCCGGAGAGCTTGCCGAAGGCAATCACCGAACCGGAAAAAGTAATCGCGCCGATAAACGCGCCGATAAACAACTCGATTCGATTGCCGGTCGGAATCGGATTGCCACGCGCGGCGATGCCGAACGCCCAGGGCTCGGCGACGGCTGCGATCGCGATGAATACCGCTGCCAAGCCGATCATCGAGTGCATGAACGCAACCAGCTCGGGCATCTTGGTCATCTCGACCTTGTTCGCCATCACGGTGCCTGCCGTCCCGCCGACGAGTAATCCACCGATGACCCATGCAATGCCTGGGGTCGCAGCCTGCGGCGCAAGCTTGTAGATCAACGCGATGGTCGTCACCACTGCGATGGCCATGCCGGCCATGCCAAAGGCGTTGCCGCGCCGTGAGGTGGTCGGATGCGACAGTCCCTTCAGCGCTTGAATGAAGCACACCGAAGCGACCAGGTACAGCAGCACGACGACATTGATGCTCAACGTCATCGACTACTCCTTCGCGATCTTCGGCTGTTTCTTGCGGAACATCTCGAGCATTCGGCGCGTCACGAGAAATCCGCCGAACACATTGACTGCGGCGAGCGCCACCGCGAGTACACCCATCGTCTTGCCGAGCACGGTTTCGGTCAGCGCCGCCGCCAGCATCGCGCCGACGATGATGATGGCCGAAATTGCATTGGTCACGCTCATCAGCGGTGTGTGCAGCGCTGGCGTGACGTTCCACACCACATGGAAGCCGACATAAATCGCCAGCACGAAGATGATCAGATTGATGACGATCGGTTGAACCGCTTCCATTCGGCGCCTCTTAGTTCTTGCGTTTTATTTCGCCATTGGTGCATAGCAGGCACGCGGCGACGATGTCGTCGTCTGCCGGCAGCACGAAGTTGCCGTCTTTGTCGGTCACCAGTTTCAGGAAGTCGAGCACATTGCGCGCGTACAGCGCGGACGAATCGGTCGGCACTGTCGCCGCCAGATTGGGCTCGCCGATGATATGCACGCCATGCTTTGTCACGGTTGTGCCAAGCTCGGAGAGTGCGCAATTGCCGCCCTGCTCGACGGCCATGTCGACGATCACCGAACCCGGCTGCATCGCTTTGACCATGTCCTCGGTTATCAAAATTGGCGCCTTTCGACCTGGAATCAGCGCGGTCGCGATCGCAATGTTGGCTTGCTTAAGACGCTCGCCGACTGCAGCCGCCTGCCGCTGCATCCACGACGCCGGCATGGACCGCGCATAACCGCCGACACCCTGCGCAATCTCGCGCTCTTCATCAGTGTCATAGGGCACGTCGACGAACTTCGCGCCGAGCGATTCGATCTGTTCCTTGACTGCGGGGCGTACATCCGAGGCCTCGACCACGGCGCCGAGGCGCTTGGCAGTCGCGATTGCCTGCAGTCCGGCCACACCGGCGCCGAGAATCAGCACGCGCGCCGCTTTGACGGTACCGGCGGCTGTCATCATCATCGGCATCATCCGGCCATACAGCGTAGAGGCCATCAGCACCGCCTTGTAGCCAGCGATATTCGCCTGCGATGACAGCACGTCCATGCTTTGTGCGCGCGTCGTGCGTGGGGCCGCTTCGAGCGCGAAGGCCGTCAACCCTGCCGCGTTCATCGCGGCGATGCCATCGCTGTTGAACGGCTCGAGCATTCCAATCACGACGGTGCCACGCTTCATTGTCGCAAGCTCGTTGGCCTGCGGCGTGCGCACCCTTAACACCGTCGGCATGCTCAGCGCCTCGCCCGCGCTTCCAATAACCGCGCCGGCCGAAACATAAGCATCATCGGTATAGCTCGCGCGGCCACCGGCTCCGGACTCAACCGTCACGCGATGTCCGGCAGCAACCAGTTTCTTGACGCTCTCAGGCGTGACGGCTACCCGAGTCTCGCCCGCGCGCCTTTCCGCCGCCACTCCGATATCCATCCGGCGGTGTCTCCCCCTCTTTTATACAATCGAGACTTTACGCGAAAGCCCCGAATCGATGAGCAGCAAGCGTGTCGTCATCGGCCTGTCCGGTGGCGTCGATTCGTCGGTCGCCGCGTACCTGCTCAAGCAGCAGGGGCACGACGTCGTTGGCCTCTTCATGAAGAACTGGGAAGATGACGACGATGATGAGCATTGCTCCACGCGACAGGATCTGATCGACGCCGCAGCTGCCGCCGACGTGCTTGGCATCGCACTCGAAGCGGTTAATTTTTCGGCTGACTACAAAGACCGCGTGTTCAGCGAATTTCTGCGTGAGTATTCGGCGGGCCGCACGCCCAACCCCGACGTGCTGTGCAACGCCGAAATCAAGTTCAAGTCGTTTCTCGATCACGCAGTCAAACTTGGCGCCGAGTCCATCGCGACGGGCCACTATGCACGCGTGCGCGAAGTTGGCGGCGAGTTTCAATTGCTGCGCGGACTCGATGCTGGCAAGGACCAAAGTTACTTTCTGCATCGGCTGAATCAGCATCAGTTGCAACGCACGTTGTTTCCGGTGGGTCACCTACAGAAAGCGGAGGTGCGCCGGCTTGCGCAGGAGATCCGCCTGCCCAATGCAGCGAAGCGCGACTCAACCGGAATCTGCTTTATCGGAGAGCGGCCATTCCGAGAGTTTTTGAATCGCTACCTGCAGATGACGCCCGGGCCAATACGCGCCGCTGACGGCGCCATCGTCGGCGAGCATGTCGGCCTTGCCTTCTACACACTCGGCCAGCGCAAGGGCATCGGCGTTGGAGGCGTGAAGGAATCTTCGGGTGATGCGTGGTTCGTTGCACGCAAGGACATGCAAGCAAATACGTTGTGGGTGGTGCAGGGCCACAGTCATCCATGGCTTCTCAGTGATGGTCTGGTGGCCCAGAACGCGACCTGGATCTCGAGCAAACCACCCCGGGTGGGTACGCGCCTTGCCGCAAAGACCCGATATCGACAGGCGGACGCGCAATGCATCGTAACCGCCGTGAGCAACGAGTCTTTCGAGCTTGCTTTTGCCGATCCGCAGTGGGCCGTTACGCCGGGGCAATCTGCAGTGTTGTACCAAGGCGAAGTTAGTCTAGGTGGTGGAGTGATTGAAGCAATGAAGATGCATAAGCTAAACGAGCACGATGCGGTTGCAGAAACACGTTCTCCGCATCAGAAGGTGAGTTCATGATGGACCGTTCGACGCTTTTTTTCTCGCTTGCAATAGCGGCGACGTCCGCGCTGGTGGCGTGTGGCGGATCATCCGACGCTGCAGCACCGGTATCGACGCCGCCACCCGCGGGGTCGCCTGCACCCCCACCTGCCGCTCCCCCACCGCCGGCCGCACCGGCGTCGACAGAAACGCCTACGTTGGCGCGGACGACAGTAGTCAGCGGTTTGCAGAGCCCGTGGGATCTTGCATTTACGCCGGACGGCGTAATGCTCTTTACAGAGAAGTGCCGTGGACTTTCCGCGCGATTTGCGAATGGAACAACGGTCGGGCTCTTCGGGATTTCAGGATCATCACTCGTCGCGCCCGATCTGTTCTGCGAGGGGCAAAGCGGCGTGCATGGAATTGCGGTGGATCCCGACTTCGCAACGGGCGCTCGCTACATCTACGTGTTCATGGCGTCGAATCTAAGCACCAATCCCCGCACGAACAGGGTTGTGCGGTTGGCCTTGAGCGCGGACTCGATGAGCGCGAGCGCTCGCACCGACATCATCATGAACATTGCCTACAAGGACGTCGGCAATGGTGTCAGCGGACCGGGCGCACACAGCGGCGGTCGACTGCGCTTCGGGCCCGATCGTTTCCTCTATGTAACAACAGGCGACAACCACAACGCGTCGCTGCCGCAGGACCCGACACGGTTGGGCGGCAAAGTCCTGCGCGTTGATCGCAACGGCGCCGCTGCACCCGGCAACAACGCACCGCAAGGTTTCGACCCTCGCATCTTCACGTACGGCCACCGCAACGTTCAGGGCATCACGTTTCGTCCAGCGGGCCAACCAAACGCCGGCCAGCCATTCACCGCCGAACACGGCCCGAATCACAGCGATGAAGTCACTGCCCTGGTCGCCGGCGGAAACGCCGGCTGGGACCCGCAGAATCGGCCTGGACTCACTTGTCCGAGCAACTATTGCGGCTATGCCGGCACCCCAGCCACGATGCCGATGACCGATACCGCGCGCTTTCCAAACGCTTTACGCGCGAGTTGGACTAACAACGGAGCCTCGCAGGGAATGGGGCCCGCCACCTTTCTCGATGGTGCGCAGTGGAAGGCGTGGAACGGCCGGCTGATGGTCGCGATCATGGGCGGGCGGCGCACGGTCGTATTGCAGCTGGACGCGGCCGGCGCAGCAACCGGCGATGTCACCGCCGACCTGCCGGCAACCCGCATCCGCTCCCTGGTTCAGGCCCCCGATGGAAATTTATACGTTGTCACCGATGGCGGGGAAATCTGGCGCGTAGTGCCGAGCTGATCGCGCTTACGCCGTGATGTAGCCTTGGCGGTTGGTTACGTCACGGAGCACATCTTGTCTATTGTTATCGCGGGCACGGGCTACGTTGGTCTTGTCACCGGCGCGTGCCTCACTGAAGTTGGACACACTGTTGCGTGCGTGGACGTTGACGCCGCTCGCGTCGCACGGTTGACGAGCGCGGAAGTCCCTTTCTACGAACCCGGCCTTGCCGAATTGGTCCGCAACGGAATCGATTCCGGGCGTCTGACGTTTTCTACATCGCTGCCGGATGCTTACTTGCGTGCGAAGGAAAATCGCACACTCAGTTCGCCGGTCGTGATGATTGCCGTCGGTACACCCTCTAGCGAAGACGGCTCGGCCGATACGTCGGTTGTGATGCAAGTCGCTCGCGAAATCGGAACCGTGATTGACGAATACACGGTGGTGGCGTCGAAGTCGACCGTACCCGTCGGCACCGGCGACAAGGTCATTGCAGCGATGCTCGAAGCAGGCGCGCAACGCTCCCTCTTCGATGTCGTCAGCAATCCAGAGTTTCTTAAGGAAGGCGCAGCGGTCGAGGACTTCATGCGGCCCGCTCGCATCATCGTCGGCTCCTCCGCTGCGGCTGCGACTGACGTCATGCTCGAGCTTTATCGTCCATTCAACATGAACCGCGATCGCGTAATGACGATGGGGATACGTGAGGCCGAGCTCACGAAATACGCCGCCAATGCCATGTTAGCGACCAAGATCAGCTTCATGAACGAGATTGCGGCCTTGTGCGATCGCATGGATGTCGATGTCGATGCGGTGCGCCGGGGCATTGGGTCCGACCCTCGCATTGGCCACGCATTCATCTACCCCGGCCTCGGATATGGAGGTTCTTGTTTTCCCAAGGACGTTCGTGCATTGATGTATGCCGCGCAAACGGCAGGAATTGAACCCTTCGTACTCTCGGCCACTCATCAGCGCAACGAGCGCCAAAAGCATTTCTTCCTGGACAAGGTCTTCAAACAATTAGGGCCGGATCTTTCGGGACATACGATTGCGGTATGGGGCCTTTCCTTTAAGCCCGGCACAGACGACGTGCGCGAAGCGCCCGCGTTGACGATCGTGCAACTGTTGCTCGAAGCCGGCGCCCGCGTGCGTGCGTTTGATCCTGTGGCCTCCGCACAATTTTCCGCAGCTCTCACGTCCACGTGCGCCGCCGAACGATTTGAAATCGTCAATGACAAGTACGAAGCGCTGCAAGATGCAACCGCAATGCTTTTGCTTACCGAATGGCGTGAATTTCGAAATCCCGACTTCGAGCGCATGCGTACGCTGATGGCGCAACCGTGCATCTTCGACGGTCGCAATCAGTTCGATCCCGCGCGGCTGCGTGCCGCTGGATGGTCTTACGCCGCAGTAGGGCGATGAAGGTCCTAGTAACAGGCGCCGCCGGCTTTATCGGCATGCACGTGGCGCAGCGGTTGCTCGACCGTGGCGACAGGGTCCTCGGCCTCGACAACCTGAGTGAGTACTACGACGTCAACTTGAAGCTGGCACGGGTTGCCGAGCTGAAGAAACACCCGGCCTTCGAGTTTCACCGCATCGACATCATCGATGCACCCGCACTCGAGCAGCTGATGGCGAAAGAACGATTCGATTCCATCGTCCATCTCGCGGCGCAGGCAGGCGTGCGCTACTCGCTGACGAATCCTCACGCGTATATCGAATCCAACATCACCGGCTTCTTGAACGTGCTGGAAGCGTGTCGCAAGCATCCCGTGCGGCATCTCGTCTATGCCAGCAGCTCGAGCGTCTACGGCGGTAACACCAAACTGCCGTTTTCAGAGTCCGACAACGTCGATCACCCGGTCAGCCTGTACGCGGTCACGAAGAAGTCCAACGAGCTGATGGCGCACAGCTACAGCCATCTTTTTGGAATCCCAACCACCGGCCTGCGCTTCTTCACCGTCTACGGACCATGGGGTCGGCCTGATATGGCGCTGTTCATCTTTACGAAAGCCATACTTGAAGGCAGGCCGGTAGATCTGTTCAACAATGGTGACATGCAGCGGGACTTTACGTACATTGACGACATTGCAGAGGGCGTGGTCAGAGTCGTTGATCGGCCTCCGTCCTCCGACGAGAAGTTCGACAAAGCCAAACCTGATCCCGCCCATTCATGGGCGCCGTATCAGATGCTTAATATCGGAAACAACGGACCGGCTGCATTGCTCGAGTATCTGAGTGCGCTGGAGAACGCGCTGGGGCGAAAAGCGCAACGCAATCTGATGCCGATGCAACCCGGCGATGTAAGAGCAACCTTCGCAGATACCGGACGGCTCACCGAGTGGACGCACTTTTCGCCAGGCACTCAGATCGGCGAAGGCGTTAAACGCTTTGCAGATTGGTATCGGTCTTATTACGAGACCGGCGGTGTCGGCCAGTTGTAAAAACGCGCGGGACCGAAAAATTTGCGCACTCGAAGACTGCCACTGGCCGTCCCAGGACGCGGCGCCCGGGTACCAACTCTGAATAGAGTGATCGCCAACGTTTCGAATGTATTGTAAATACGCTTCTTCACTGCACTTTGCCCATCGTTGATTGACGTAGCTTTGCAGCGACCATGCTCCAATCCCCCGCCCCCAAAGAAGCACTGCGTGTCCGCTCCACTGCTGCGCGGGGCTGTTATCAATGAAAAACTTCGCGTTAATTGGAGCCGCCGGCTATATCGCGCCGCGGCACATGCAGGCGATAAAGGCAACCGGCCACCATCTCGTTGCCGCGCTCGATCCCAACGACTCAGTGGGCATCATCGATAGCCACTTCCCGGAAGCGGATTTCTTCACCGAGTTTGAGCGTTTCGACCGCCACGTAGACAAGATGCGCCGGAGCAACGATGCACGCAAGATTGACTTTGTATCGATCTGCAGCCCGAACTATCTGCACGACTCTCACATGCGCTTCGCGCTGCGGTCGGGGGCCGGCGCAATCTGCGAAAAGCCGCTGGTGCTCAACCCGTGGAACATCGACGGACTGATTGACATTGAGCGCGACACGGGCCACAGGGTCAACACGATCCTTCAATTGCGCCTGCATCCTGCCATCCAAGAGGTTCGCAAAACTGTAATGGCTCTCCCCGACGGCACCAAGCATGACGTCGATCTGACCTATGTAACGTCTCGGGGCCACTGGTACCTGCGGTCATGGAAGGGAGACATGCGCAAGTCGGGCGGGATCGCCACGAACATCGGCGTGCACTTCTTCGACATGCTGCACTTTATCTTTGGCAAACTTCAGCGCAACGAGGTGCACCATAACGCTGACAAGAAGGCCGCCGGTTATCTTGAATACGAACGAGCGAGGGTCCGTTGGTTTTTGTCAGTTGACATCGATGACGTGCCTGAGGAGCCACGCGCTGAAGGGCAGCGAACTTACCGCTCGATCACCGTAGATGATGAGGAGATAGAGTTTTCGGGAGGCTTCACCGATCTGCACGTTCGCAGCTACGAAGAAATTCTCGCGGGACGCGGCTTTGGACTCGAGGAGAACCGCACCGCTATCGAAACCGTTGCGGCCATTCGCGCCGCAACGCCGCTAGGTTTGATTGGCGACTATCACCCGTTTTTGCGCAGACATACACTGCATGCGGCGTCTTAAGGCGCCGAACATGGATTACATCGCGCACCCTACCGCCATCGTGGATGACGGCGCGTATGTTGGCGAAGGAACTCGCATTTGGCACTGGGTCCATGTCAGCGCGGGCGCGCGAATCGGACGGGCCTGCTCACTAGGGCAGAACGTCTACGTTGGCAGCCATGCCGTAATCGGTAACAACGTGCGAATACAAAACAACGTAAGCATCTACGACATGGTCACGCTCGAAGACGACGTGTTCTGCGGCCCAAGCATGGTTTTTACCAACGTTCTCAATCCTAGAGCTGCTGTCACGCGCAAGCATGCATACCAGCCCACATTCGTTCGCCAAGGTGTGACGCTTGGAGCCAACTGCACCGTCATATGCGGGACCAACATTGGCCGTCATGCATTCGTGGGAGCCGGCGCTGTGGTCACGAGCGACGTGCCCGACTTCGGAATTGTTGTCGGCGTTCCAGCGCGGCAGATCGGTTGGATGAGTCGAAACGGCGAGCGGCTCGACCTGCCCCTTGAGGGCGACGGTACCGCCACGTGTCCGGGCACGGGCGAACACTATCTCTTGCGCGACGGCCGCTGTTCGCTCGCGGAAGTTAAGAGCTGAACCGTATGGATCAGACCACACCCCGCCCGACCATGGAGTTCACCGATCTCAAGTCGCAGTACCAGGCGCTGAAGGCGGACATCAATGCCCGCATTCAGCGTGTGCTCGACCACGGCCAGTACATCATGGGCCCCGAGATACAGGAACTCGAGGATGCGCTGACTGCCTACACGGGCGCACGGCATTGCATCACGTGCGCTTCGGGTACAGAGGCTTTGCTGATGAGCATGATGGCCCTTGGTATTGGCCACGGTGACGAAGTCATCACCACGCCATTCAGCTTTGCCGCTACGGCAGAAATGATCGTCCTGCTGGGGGCACTCCCGGTGTTCGTTGACATTGAGCCCGACACCTGCCTCATGGATGCCTCCAAGGTCGAAGCCGCGATCACGGCGCGCACCAAAGCAATCATGCCGGTCAGCCTCTACGGCCAAGTTTGCGACATGGACGCCATTAATGCAGTTGCCGAACAGCACGGCGGGATTCCGGTAATAGAGGACGCCGCGCAGAGCTTTGGCGCTACCTACTGGGGTAGTGCGAACGTTCTGCGCAAGAGCTGCCATCTTTCTACGCTGGGATGCACGAGCTTTTTTCCAAGCAAGCCGTTGGGCTGCTATGGCGATGGCGGTGCCATCTTCACAGACGACGATGCTTTGGCGCTGGCACTCCGCCAGATACGCGTGCACGGTCAAGAGAAGCGATACGTACACACGCGCGTCGGCGTGGGTGGGCGAATGGACACGCTGCAGTGCGCAATCGTGCTGGGCAAGCTGCAGCGATTCGAGTGGGAGATCGAGCGCCGTAAAGAACTCGGCACCGAATACGGCCGCCAGATCAGTGAAAGCGGAGCGGATGTGCAGCTACTGGCCGGGCGGCCCGGACGTGATTGCGTTTGGGCGCAGTACACCATCATGCTTGACGCGCGCGATGCAGTTCAGATAGCGCTTCGCAAGCAAGGCGTCCCCACAGCTGTGCACTATCCGATGTCGCTAAACATGCAGCCCGCGTATTCCGACCTGTGCCGCCCTGATGACACTCCTAACAGCCACGCGGCAGCGCGGAGGGTGCTCAGCCTGCCGATGAGCGCGGACCTGACGAGCGAAGCGTTGAGTCTCGTGGTCCGTGCCCTGACAGCTAGCAAAGTATGAAAGTATTGACGGTTGTCGCTGCGCGCCCGCAGTTCATCAAGGCCGCTGCTGTAGCTAGGGTGAATTCGTCCCTCAGAGAGGCATTGCTGAAATCATGCTGCAAACCGGCAGCATCATGGCAGCAACATTTCGCAGCTTTTCTTCGAAGAGCTCGAGATTCCTCCTCCTGTGCCCCACCTGGCAATTGCCGGCAATATAGAAATGCCCAAGAGGTGAACAGAATCCTCACTGACCGCGTTTCCAAGTTGTTGTTCTGTCTAGCGAGTACCGCGGTCGAAAATCTACAGGCCGAAGGCTTAACCGAGGGCGTACACCTCGATGATGTGATGTACAACGTTGCGCTCCACTTCGGAGCGCTTGCAAGACTACGTGATGGATTGTCCCGAAGGAATGCAGCACGTCATCGCGGTCCTAGCGCAACCATAAGCTACTACCTTTTATCCGGTTTGTTCAATGGACTGGGTGGACATGGAACCGGTTGTCGTCGCTCTGTGAGTCGGGTTGTTCCGGCGCTACTAAAAAACTTCTTTTGGGCAACTCCGCAAGGCGATGTCGTACACCCTTGCACATCTACTGTTTTATCCGAGGCTTGGCGATGATCAGAGGTAAGACAATTTTCATCACTGGTGGCGCGGGTTTCATTGCTAACACTCTGATCGCGCGGTTAGCCGATACAAACCGCATCGTCGTCTACGATAACTACACTCGCAACACGCTGCGTGGCACGCCTTACGACAAGCATCCGAACGTCCGTCAAGTCGAGGGTGACGTTCTCGACTTTGACCGCCTGAAACTGCACATGCAGGGGGCACACATTGTCGTGCACGCAGCGGCGATCGCCGGCATAGAGAGCACGCTTCGAAATCCGGTGACGACGATGCGCGTCAACATGGTCGGCACGGCTAACGCGCTGGAGGCGGCACGGCAGATTGGAGGCCTTGAGCGCTTTCTTGAGTTCTCGACCTCGGAGGTGTTCGGATCACAGGCCTTCAAGGTCAACGAATCTTCGCAGACGGTTACCGGCGCCGTAGGCGAGGCGCGGTGGACCTACGCTGTTAGCAAACTCGCCGGCGAGCACCTCTCACACGCCTATTTCAAGCAGTACGGGCTACCAGCGGTCACCGTGCGTCCTTTTAATGTCTACGGCCCCGGCCAGACGGGCGAAGGTGCGCTTTCGATCTTCATCCGCAAGGCGCTGAAAGGCGAAGACTTACTGATCTTTGGTGACGGCACGCAGATCCGTGCCTGGTGTTTCGTCGATGACATGGTGGAAGGCGTGTTGTGCTCGCTTGAGCACCCGAACGCGATCGGTGAGTCGTTCAACATCGGCAATGCCCGTGCTGTTACTACGATCTACGGCCTGGCCGAGGCCGTCTGCCGCGTGGTCGGCACTAAGTCACGCATTCTGTTCCGTCCGGCCCTATCGGCTGACATCGAACTTCGCATTCCCAATATCGACAAGGCTCGGGAGCACATCGGCTTCAGCGCCACGGTCGATTTAGAGGAAGGGCTGCGTCGCACAGTGAAGTGGATTGCTGCCAACGAACAGGCGTTGCCTCCGTTGGCACCGATTTTCAAGAGCTGAAAGTGTTGCGCCTATCGCTTCCCCACATCGACGAGGCCGCAATTGCCGCTGTCAGCGAAGTGCTACGCAGTGGCCAACTTGTGCACGGCGCGCAGGGCGACGCGTTTGAAACTGAGCTGCAGGACTGGCTCGGGTGCCGGCATGCGGTGATGGTGTCGTCGGGTACCGCCGCGCTTCACCTGGCTCTTGTGGCGCTGGATATCGGGCCCGGCGACGCCGTGCTCGTCCCCGACTTTGCCTTTCCCGCCACCGCCAACGTAGTGCTGTTGGTAGGTGCACGTCCAGTGTTAATCGATGTGGACTTGGGAAGCTACTGTGTGACGCCGGCCGCGATATCGGCAGCGGTCGAAGGCTGGAATGGCTCCGAACGCCTGCGCGCGGTCATGCCAGTGCACGAGTTCGGACATCCCGTCGACATCTTCACGGTGCGCGCACTCGCGGCGCAACACGGCCTGTATGTAATCGAGGACGCCGCCTGCGCGCTCGGCGCGAGCCACAGCGGCACGATGGTTGGCACGCTGGGCGACATCGGCTGCTTCTCCCTACATCCTCGCAAGATGCTAACCACGGGAGAGGGCGGAATCCTGACCACGAACCACGATTCCGTAGCGAAACGTCTTCGCCGCCTGCGCAGCCATGGCATGGAGCGCGGCCCCGCGGGCGTGCAGTTCCAAGAGGCCGGTTTCAACTACCGGCTGACCGAATTCCAGTCCGCTCTCGGCAGAGCCCAGTTGCCGCAGTTGGGCAGCTGGATCGAATCGCGGCGTGCTCTCTCGATTGCCTATCGCGGCGCACTTGCACCGCTTGAGCGCAAGGGTCTTCTCTTGCTCCCAGCCGATCACTCGGAACATAGCTGGCAGACCTTCATGGTGGTTTTGGCCGACAGCATCGACCGCCACCAAGTGATCCGAGCGCTTGCGGAAGTTGGGGTCGAGGCTAACCTCGGCGCCCAACAAATCTCGGCACAATCGCCGTTTACTGCATTCGAGCCAACCATTGGGGCTACATCGAACGCGAACCGCCTGTACCGCCAAGGGTTAGCGCTACCGTTCTGCGAGCAGTATGGGGGCGCAGAAGTTGCGCGTGTGGCCGAAGCGCTCGAGGCTGTCCTGGGAGCTTCTCATGCTTGATTTCCTGAAAGCGATTGAGCCGCGCATCGAGGCGCTTATGCAGGAAGTGCTCGCGGCGCGCAGTGACAGCGAGCGTAACCGGGGGTTGCGGCCAGAGATCGCCCTGAGGTTCCTCTCGCAACTTCTCACCGACGACGAACGCGCGCGCTTATACGGGTTGCCCGCGACTTGCCGAGTGCGCGAGAACACGAAGATCCTAGACCCCGAGAAGCTCATCTGCGGCGACCACGTCTGGATCGGCGAGAACGCCTACATTGACGCTTCTGGCGGCCTCACGATCGGTGAGTCGTCGACGATCGGCGTGGGGGTCTACGTCTGGACACACACCAGTGTGCTGGCCAACCTGATGCAAGCGAACTATCCAGGCGGCGAGCACGTCGTGCGGCGATCGACCCGTATCGGCCGCCACTGCTACATCGTCGGTCACTCAGTTGTCAATCCGGGAGTGAGCATTGGCGATGGCGCCATCGTTCTACCTATGTCGGTGGTGACGCGCGACGTCGAATCCGGCCAGATGGTTGCCGGCGCGCCTGCGGAGCCCGTGTCACGGGTCGACGCAGCTTTCATTGCGCGGCTGCAGGCTGAGCTGAGGACTCAGCGCGACGACGGCATCAATTCATGAGGGTCTTCATCGGGCCCGTTGAAGTGGCGGGAATTGGTGCCGGGTGGGCGAAAGGTCTGCGTGCCATCGGCATAAATGCCGACCTCATTTCCCCTTACCGCCACCCCTTTGGCTACAGCAATGACGCGCCTCCGGGGCGGGCTACTCGCACTTGGGCCCGCGTCGGCACTTGGCGCGCCGGGTTGCCGCGGCAGCGGCTCTTCGCTAAGAGCTTCGCCATCCTACTGCAGCATCTGATCAGCTGGTGGGTGCTGGCCTGGGCATTGCCGCGTTACGACGCTTTCGTGTTTCTCTACGGTGAGACAATCACCAACACGCGCGCAGAGTTGACGCTACTCCGAGCAGCCGGCAAGCGTGTGGTCGTGGTGTTCGTTGGATCGGATGCACGACCGCCTTACATCGACGGCGGCCTTTTCCCGGCCGATCGTCCCTTTGATGCCCGAGCTGCGGCACATGCGGCCCGCCGCCAACACCGCAAGGTGAGGCGGCTGGAACGCGGAGCGAGCGCGTGTATTAACGCGCCAGCGACCGCGCATTTCCATCAACGGCGGTTCGTCAACTGGTTCGCCTTCGGCATTCCGCGCGACGTAGCACCTTTAGCGCACGTGTCGCCGCAGCGCCCAGTGCTGCGGCTGCTTCACAGTCCATCGCGCCCGGCACTCAAGGGAACATCATCGATCCGCGCCATGGTGGATCGGCTTAACGCTCGCGGGCCGATGGTTGAACTGTTGATTATTGAGGGTCGGCCGAATATCGAAGTCATTCTGGAGTTGCGCGACTGCGATCTGGTCGTTGATCAGTTGTACAGCGACACACCGATGGCTGGATTCGCCACCGAAGGCGCGAGCCAGGGTTGTGCGGTGTTGGTCGGAGGCTACCGTGCCGAGGCTATTGCGCGCGATCTGGCCAATCTCCCAGTGCCGCCGACTTGTTTCGTGGCACCGGAGGATTTCGAGCCTATGTTGGAACGTCTCGTTCATGACCGTGACGCGCGTGAATCAATAGGCGCCGCGGCGCGTGCCTTCGTTGCCGAGCAGTGGCCGCATGCCGCAGTGGCGCAGCGTCTCGCCCGCGTGCTTCGAGGTGACGTGCCCGATACATGGTGGTGTGACCCAGTGAAAGTCGATTACCTGCATGGGTGTGGCCTCAGCGAAGCGGTAGCGCGCCAACGTGTTCGCGAGCTTGTCGATAGCTGCGGCACCTCGGCGCTGCAACTTGATGACAAGCCCAAGCTGCGGCAAGCATTTGTCGACTTCGCACGAGCTGCGGCGGGCGACGCGTGATCCGTGCGCTGTGGCGTGATGGCGTCGTGTATGGGGCCAGCACAGTCATAGCGCGCGGCACCGCACTGCTCTTAGTGCCGTTGGTCACACATCTGCTCTCACCGGCCGACTACGGTGCACTCGACCTGATCGTCACGGTAGGCGTGCTCATAAACTTGGTGGTACCGCTGGAGATCTCGCAGGCGCTGGCTCGATTTTGGAACGAGCGTGCTGAGGGCGTCGATCGGCGGAGGCTTGCCGATACAGCCTGGACATTTACGGTTGCCAGCCACGCTGTCTTTGCCGCGACATGCGCCTTGTGCGCGGTACCCATCGCACAGGCGCTGCTTGGTGATGCACGCTACGCATCCGCTGTCCGCGCTGGTGGATGCGCAATTGCGCTCAATGGCGCGTTCTACCTATTGCAGAACCGGTTCCGGTGGGAACTGCGACCGCGCGCCTATTTTGTTGTCAGCACGACCTATGCGTCGGCCAACTTAGTACTGGTGGCCGCGTTCGGTTGGGGGTTGGGCGGCGGATTAGAGGGCGTGCTGTGGGCACAAACCGCGGCCGCCGCACTCGCCGTGGCACTTAGCTTGACACAACTGCGCGGTGGGGTGGCAGCCAGATTCGCGCACGCCGATCTTGTAGCAATGCTGCGGTTTTCAATGCCACTGGTGGTGGCAGGCGTCGCGTTGTTTGCCAGCTTCTACGCCAACCGCTTTATGTTGAATGCACTGGGTACGCTGCAAGACGTCGGCGTTTTCGGTATTGCGAGCCGGCTGGCCAGCGTGGTAACCGTGCTGCTAGCAGGTATACAAGGGGCACTTACGCCGCTGATCTATGCGCACTACCAGGAGCCTGAAACGCCGGCGCGCTTGGCACGGCTGTTCGAGGGCTTTAGTGCCGTGGCGCTGGCGACCTGCCTCGCACTCGGGCTGTTTGGCTCCGACCTCGTAGCGCTGTTGGCCCCGCCGGACTACGTCGCAGCAGCGCCGCTGCTCGGCTGGCTGGCGGTGGCAGCGCTGCTACCTCAAATGTACATCTTCGCGCCCGGCGTCGCGATCAGAAAGAAGACTCATTGGCAATTGGCGATCGCGCTCTGCAGTGCGGTAACCAGCATCGGACTAAATGCGCTTCTCATACCGCCTTACGGCGTGTGGGGCGCCACGCTAGCAACACTCGCTGCAGCCATGGTGTTCTTCGGCGCTTGGATTGTTGCGAGTCAGCGGCTCTATCGGCTGCCGCTGCGCCATGGGCCACTGGTGGTTGCGTTAGGGCTATTCGTGCTGCTTGGTTTGACCGTGCCACAACTTGATGCGGTCGTGTCATCCGGAGTGATGCACATTGCAGTCAAGGCCGGCGTCCTACTAGCCTTCGTCGTTGCGCTTGGCGCGATCGGCCTGCTGCGACCGCGCGACTGGCAGCGTGGTCTCGCCACGGCCGGCTGAGTTCATATGAGACAGGTGCCTTGCCTCCCCTCCCTGTCCGCGTGCCTCTGCCGAACGCTTATGCCTTATCAGAATCATCAGACTTGCGAAGAGCCACACTGCCCGACGCGCGCGTTAGAAGCCCGGGATGCGCTTCGATGCGATGACCAAGTCCGGACCGATTGGTCATGTGCGGTATAGCCGGCTATTTGCATCCGCCGGGCTCCTACGGAGCTCGGGACCGGCTGAAGTCCGCCCTGGAGCTTATGCGCGCGCGTGGCCCAGATGACAGAGGAATCGAAGTACACGCAACGCAATGGGGCGAGATCGGTTTAGGCCATACGCGCCTCTCCATCATTGACCTCTCGTCGGGCGGGCATCAACCAATGCATTCGAGCGACGGCCGCTATGCGATTGTCTTCAACGGCGAGATCTACAACTACCGTGAACTACGCGCCGAGCTCACCGCAGCAGGCCATGCGTTCGTGAGCCAGTCGGATACAGAGGTGTTGCTGGCGGCATGGGCACATTGGGGAACGAATTGCCTTCCACGGCTGGTGGGCATGTTCGCCTTTGTGGTGGCGGAGCGCGCGCGAGGCACCCTTACCTGCGTGCGCGACGGCTTCGGGATCAAACCACTCTTCGTCTCGCGCGCTTCGTGGGGCTTCTGCTTCGCCTCAGAGTTGCCAGCCCTTGTGGCTTTGCGAGGTGAAGGTGCGGAACTCAACTTACAGCGGGCATATGACTACCTTGTGCATGGTGATTACGATTCGCGCGAGAGCACCTTCGTCAATGGGATCACGCAGCTAGCGCCCGGCACTCTGCAGGTGCTGGACCTGAACAGCGGCCAAATGGCAGCACCCGTGCGCTGGTGGACGCCAAGTGTGCGTGAGACAAGCGCCCTGTCGTTCGCCGATGCAGCCGCGCACCTGCGCCAACTCTTTCTTGACAGTGTTCGTCAGCATCTACGAAGCGATGTGCCGTTGGGCGTGGCGCTGTCAGGCGGCATTGACTCGTCGGCCGTGGTTTGCGCCATGCGCCGTGTAGAGCCCGACGCACCCATCCACACTTTCAGCTTTATTGCCAAGGACTCTCCCGTTTCCGAAGAGCATTGGGTGCAACTTGTGAACCGGCACGTTGGCGCAACAGCGCACAGCGTGACGGTGAATCCGCAAGAGCTAGCGCGCGACATGGACGACCTGATCCTTGCGCAGGGAGAGCCGTTCGGTAGCACCAGTATCTACGCGCAATACAGAGTTTTTCAGCTAGCACGCGAGCAGGGAGTCACCGTTACCTTGGAAGGGCAAGGAGCGGACGAGCTTCTAGCTGGCTATCAGGGCTACCCGGGGAAACGGGTGCACAGCCTTCTCGACGGTGGGTCGGTATTACGTTCGGCTGCCTTTCTGCACCACTGGGCGCGATGGCCGGGACGTTCGCTTTCCTATGGGGTCAAGGCTTCTCTGGCCGAATACGTAGATGGGCCGCTATATCCAGCGTTGCGCGCTTTCATTGGCGACCGTACGCGCCCAGATTGGCTGGACAACGAGCAGTTGGCCGATCGTGGCGTACGGCTCGTATATCCGCGTCAGGTTCCGGATTCACGGCCGCGGGGGCGCCGACTCGCCAGTGAACTCGCTTTGTCGGCGACACGACGTGGTCTGCCTTCTCTGCTGCGACATGCTGACCGCAACTCGATGCGCTTCTCTGTCGAAAGCCGAGTACCGTTTCTGACGCCACAGCTAGCGCAGTTCCTGCTCTCCTTGCGCGAGGACTATCTAATCTCACCGCAAGGCGAGACTAAGCACATCTTTCGCGCGGCTATGCGTGGCATCGTGCCCGACGCGATTCTGGACCGTCGCGACAAGATTGGTTTTGCGACGCCTGAGATTGACTGGCTGTCCGCGCTGGCGAGTCAGGCGCGTGAGTGGATTAGAGAAGCAGACGGTGTTGAGTTCTTGAAGCCGACGCGCATGCTGCAGGAGTTCGATCAAATACTCGCAGGACGAATCCGCTTCACGTGGCAAGCCTGGCGTTGGATCAACTTCTGTCGATGGCATTCCCGTGTGTTCCAGCCAATGAGTCAGCCGCCCGCCACCGCGTTGCGACCCCAATGAAATACCTGCACGCGGCGGTGTCGATGAACCCATCGGCCGGCGTCGTGCGGCAGATGGCTGACGAGGCACGAGCAGCAATTGATCTGGGCCTTGACTGGGAGATCTGGCTCAGCCAAGCCGCCGACCTGGGGCCGAATTTGGCACGATGGCCCGCTCCACTTCGCTATACGGTACTGCGCGTGCGCTTCTATCTCCGTCTGGTGCGCCTGGCGCGACAGGGGCACCGGATCCTCTTGCGCCATTCGCTCGGTGATCCGTTTCTATTCCTGGCGAGTTTCTTTCTTGGGGATTACTTCACTGTGCACCACACGCTGGAAGAGAGCGAGCTGGCGACTTTAGATTTTAGTTTTGCACGCCTGCAGTTGGTTTTCGAGCGCCTGCTTGGCCGCCGCGTCGTTGCCCGTGCACGTGGCATCGTCTGCTTGACGCCGGAGATCGCGCGGCACGAGATCAGTCGAGTGCCAGATCGAAGGGATCGGCAGGTGTTGATTTATCCGAACGGCATTCTTTACCCCGCTGACCCGGGCGAGCCCATCGACCGCCGCGGCGACCGTCCCGAGTTGGTGTTTGTCGCGTCGTACTTCTATGACTGGCACGGGCTCGAGGCGCTGCTCGATTCCATGGCTAGCTCGCGTGAGGACGGCTTGCTGCACCTTGTTGGCTTACTGCCGGATGCCGCTCGTCTCAAAGCTAAAGCAGACCCGCGCGTGCGAATTCACGGCGAACTCGTACCGTCGCAGCTTGACCCTCTGGTTTCACTGAGCTGGTTGGGCTTGTCGTCATTCAACTTGTCTAGCAAAGGCATGACTGAAGCCTGCACACTAAAGGTACGGGAATATCTTCGGGCTGGCGTACCTGTCTACGCCGGGCACCGGGACTCTGCACTCCCAGTAAATTTTGAATATTTCCGTCAAGGGCCACCGCAATGGCGCGCGATCCTTGACTACGCGAGCACTATGCGGACGGTGCGGCGTGCGACGGTGGCACTGTCAGCGCGGCCGCTGATCGACAAGAGGGTGCTCCTCGGGCGGCTCTATCAAGCTATCAATGGCTTCACTGCAGCACCCGCTTAACAAGCGATGAAGACCCTATGTGTGGTTTAGCTGGCTTCTTGGCAGCCGACGATATCGACCGATCCGCTCTCGCGCCGATTACCCAGTCGATGGCCGACGCACTGATACACCGCGGCCCTGATGACTCCGGCGTGTGGACCGATGGGACTTCAGGCATCGCGCTCGGCTTTCGCCGCCTCTCGATAATCGATCTGACCCCGGCCGGACATCAACCGATGGTTTCGGCGGACGGTCGCTACGTGATCGTCTACAACGGCGAGATCTATAACTTCGCCGAGCTGCGTGCGGATCTTGAAAAGAACGGAGAGGCGCCGCAGTGGCGCGGTCATTCGGACACTGAGGTGCTGCTGGCTTTGATTCAGTCTCGCGGCCTCGAACGGGCTCTTGAACAATGCGTGGGCATGTTCGCAATCGCACTGTGGGACAAACGCGATCGATCTTTGCATCTTGCGCGCGACCGGATTGGAGAGAAACCACTGTATTACGGTTGGTGCGGGCAGTCTTTCCTGTTTGGTTCGGAGCTGAAGGCGCTGCGCGCGCATCCGCACTGGAACGCCGAGATCGACCGCGACGCTCTGGCACTCTTCATGCGTCACAACTACATCCCGGCGCCACACTCGATATACCGCGGAATTTCCAAGCTGCGTCCCGGGCATGTGTTGACGCTGCGATGGCAGTCTCGTGAGCCGACTATCAATCCGTATTGGTCCGCGCGCATTGTCGCGGAATGCGGTTTTGCAGATCGTTCGAAGCTAAGCGAAGCCGATCTGAGCAGTGAACTCGAAACGCTGCTGCGTGATGCCGTGAAGAAACAAATGGTCGCCGATGTTCCTCTCGGCGCGTTTCTTTCCGGAGGTATCGACAGCTCAACGATAGTGGCGCTAATGCAGGCTCAGAGCACGCGGCCGGTCAAAACATTCACGATCGGCTTTCAGGAACCGGGTTACGACGAGGCAACGCACGCGGAGGCCATCGCCCGACACCTCGGAACCGATCACACCGAGCTTTACGTCACGCCGCACGAGGCAAGGGACGTGATCCCGCGACTGCATACGACGTACGACGAGCCGTTTGCAGATTCGTCACAAATTCCTACTTCTCTGGTAGCGCAGCTGGCGCGGTCTCACGTGACGGTGGCGTTGTCGGGCGACGGCGGTGACGAGTTGTTTGGCGGCTACACCCGGTATGCTTTTGCACAGCGGCTGTGGGGCAAGCTGTCGCTTCTGCCGTTAACGGTCCGGCAGTCTATCGCTTCAGCAATCCGGCTCGCGTCTACGGAGTCCTGGAGCGCAATCATGAAGCCGCTGCTTGCTATGGGCCCGCAGCGCTATCGCCTCCCCATGCCGGGACAGAAGATGCATCAGCTGGCCGGTGCGCTTGCGCATCAATCGCTCGATTCGCTTTATCGCGATCTCGTGTCGCACTGGAATCCGCCCAGCGACATCGTACTGGCGGGGACGGAGCCGCACAGTTCGCTCGACGCAATTAACGGGTCGTCCATCGACGACCCGGTCGCACGCATGATGCTGCTGGACCTCGTCACGTATTTGCCTGGCGATATTCTGGTGAAGGTGGATCGTGCCGCAATGGCGGTGAGCCTGGAGACTCGCATCCCGCTCCTCGATCATCGTGTTGTGGAATTCGCGTGGCGCATTCCTGTTGCCGCCAACTTCAACCGCAACGGCTCGAAGGGCATTTTGCGAAACATGCTGTATCGCTACGTTCCGAGGGCGTTGGTCGACCGGCCCAAGATGGGCTTCGGGGTACCGATCGACAGCTGGCTCCGCGGCCCCCTGAAAGACTGGGCGGCTGACTTACTGGACGCCGCGCGGCTGCAGCGTGAAGGCTATCTGAAGCCGGAGCTCATTCAGCAGCGCTGGAAAGAACATTTAACCGGAAGGCGCAACTGGGCCTATCCGCTGTGGGACGTGCTGATGTTCCAGGCTTGGTTGCAAGCCAATGCCCACTAAGCCGCGGTTGCTGTTCGTCGTTACCGAAGACTGGTATTTCGTTTCTCACCGCCTTGATCTCGCGCGAGCCGCGCGCGATGCCGGCTTCCAGGTAGGAATCGCGACGCGGGTCAGTTCGTGCGCCGATCAAATCACAGCGGAGGGCCTCGAGCTTTTCCCGCTGCGTTACATGCGCCGCTCCAGCCGCAATCCGTGGATCGAACTTCAAGCGGTCCATGAGCTAAGCGCTCTGTATAAACGCTGGCGGCCCGATATCGCACATCACGTTGCGGCAAAACCCGTCATCTACGGAGGGATCGCAGCGCAGAGCGCTCGAGTGCCCGCCGTCGTCAACGCACTCGCTGGCCTTGGCTTCGTGTTTACCTCCACCAGCAGGGAAGCGCGCGCGCTGCGACCGCTCGTGTTGCGCGCTTATCGAATCGCTATGCGCCACCGCCGCTCACGCTTGATCGTGCAGAACACCGCTGACGAGGAAGTCGTGCTTCAACGCGGCCTGATTGCTCCATCGGCGATTACGCGCGTTGCCGGCTCAGGCGTCGATGTATCAGTCTTCCAACCATCCGCTGAGACGCCGGGCCCTCCGGTGATCATGCTGATCGCAAGGATGTTGCGCGATAAAGGTATCTACGAATTTGTGGAGGCGGCTCGCATTGCACGATCGCGAGGAGTCAGCGCGCGGTTTGTACTGGTGGGCGACACAGATCTAGAAAACCCGGCTGCCATTGCACGCGACCAGCTCGAACGCTGGAGCGGCCAGGGCGATGTGGAATGGTGGGGCTATCGAGCGGATATGGCCGAGGTGTTGCGCTCCTCTCATGTTGTCTGCCTTCCTTCCTATCGTGAAGGTATGCCGAAGGTGTTGCTCGAGGCGGCGGCCGCTGGGCGGCCCTTGATAGCCAGTGACGTTCCGGGCTGTCGTGAAATCGCTGTTCACAATCAGACAGGGCTTTTGGTGCCTCTCCGAAATGCGACGGCCCTTGCCGATGCGATGCAAACGCTGGCAAACGATTCTCTATTGCGGCGCAGACTGGGCCAGCGGGCGCGAGAGCTGGTTTGCAGCCAGTTCACCGTCGAGCGTGTGAACGCTCAGACTCTTCAGATTTACCGCGAACTTCTGAGCGGATGATCGCGATTCTTTCAGAAGGCGCGGTCGCGGCAGCCGCCGTGTGGCTTCTGTTATTTGCGCTGTTAAGGTCGGGGCTGGCTTGGCGAATCGCGGTCGATAGACCCAATCAGCGTTCTCTACACAGTGGCGCGATTCCCCGCGTCGGTGGTTTGGCCGTAATCGTTGTCGCGGTGATCGCAATGTCCATCGTTGCGCGCAGCGTTCAGATAATCACCGTGATAACGGTTGCCCTGATGCTGCTGGGCGCCGTCGATGATCGCCGCGGGCTTGCGGTCCGGACCCGACTCGCAGCGCAGCTGATCGCGGCGTCGATCGCTGCATACACTTTGCTGCCTGCTGCACCCGGTTGGCTTCTTGCACTGCTCGTCATCGCTGTCATGTGGTCCATGAACCTGTACAACTTCATGGACGGTGCGGACGGGCTTGCCGGAGGCATGACCTTGTTTGGGTTCGGCGCGTTCGCAATCGTCGGGGTCAATGCCGGCGCTTACGAGCTGGCGGCCGCAAGTGCATGCATTGCCGGGGCTGCGGCTGGCTTTCTCTTTCACAATTTTCCACCAGCTAAGGTGTTTCTGGGCGACGCAGGGTCGGTGCCGCTCGGTTTTCTCGCCGCGACTTTGGCCATTGCCGGATGGCAGCAGCAAATCTGGGCAATCTGGTTCCCCCTGCTTGTTTTTTCACCGTTTATCGCCGACGCGACTCTCACGCTTTTTCTACGCGGCGTTGCCGGCGAGAAATTGTGGGTGGCTCATCGAGAACACACGTATCAGCGAATGGTGCGCGAGTGGGGTCATATGCGTACGGCCCTTGTCTGGTACGGACTGATGGCGCTCGCCATGGGATCGGCTATCGCCGCCGTAAAGTGGCCGAATCGCTGGCAAATCGGACTTCTAATCGGGTGGGTCGCGCTTTACTCTGTGCTCTATGCATTGGTGAGCAGGCTGACAGCTCCTGAGAAGAATGAAGCGTGACCTTTTGCCTCGGCTTTCGCCCAGGTCATTTTTTGTGTTCGCCTTCGATCTGCTGATCGTAGCGATCGCGTGGCTTGGCTCCTTCCTGCTGCGGTTCAACCTGTCCGTTCCCGATGAATATTGGATTACCGCGCTGGACACGCTTGCGTGGGTGCTTCCGATCTACGGGGCGGTGTTGTTGTTCTCCGGTCTGTATCGCGGCCTCTGGCTGTTCGCCAGCTTGCCCGACTTGATCCGCATTGCGAAAGCTGTCGTTATCGCCGGTTCGCTCGTGGCGTTTGTTGCTTACCTGTTGCAACTGAGCGTTGCTCCGCCGCGGACGGTGATGCTGCTGAGCCCCCTGCTCTTGATTTTCATGATGGGCGGAGCGCGCGCGGCATATCGCGTCTGGCGCGAGAAGCAACGATTTGGCGATCTGATTGCGCTCGGCAAGCCGGTACTGATCCTCGGCGCCGGTCGAGCGGGTGCGTCACTGGTACGAGAGCTGCAATCATCATCCGAGTGGCGCGTCGCAGGCTTGCTCGATGACGACGCCAGCAAGCATGGACGAGAAATCCTCGGGCACAAGGTGTTGGGTTCGTTCGATCAACTTTCTGCGCTGGCGGAAAAGTTGCAAAGCCGGCACGCGATCATTGCGATTCCCACCGGCAGCGCCGTTGACCGACAGCGTGCTGCAACGCTCTGTCTGCGAGCAGGCGTCAAGGGCATGACCGTCCCGCCGGTGGCTGATCTGATCAACGGCCGCGTGACACTATCGAACGTACGGCAGATCAATCTGGAAGATTTGCTGGGCCGTGAACCGGTGTGGATCGATGCAGGACCCGTGCGAGCGTTGTTGGCTGAGCGCACCGTACTCGTTACTGGCGCCGGGGGCTCCATCGGTTCAGAACTGTGTCGACAGATCGCTCGCTACAAGCCGGGCAAGATCGTCGTTGTTGAGCAGAGTGAATACGCTCTTTATCGGCTGCAGGAAGAGTTTGCCAGTGCGTTTACAGAAGTTCCAGTCATCGCTTTGATCGGCGATGTAAAGGATGCGCAGCGCATCGATCAAGTCGTGCGCGACATGCGCCCATCAATCATCTTTCACGCTGCCGCGTATAAGCACGTGCCGCTGATGGAAGACCAGAACGCCTGGCAGGCTGTGCTGAACAACGTTGTCGGAACACACGTTGTCGCAAGCACGGCCGTCCGGCACGGCGTGCACCGTTTCGTGCTGGTATCTACCGACAAAGCCGTCAATCCAACGAACGTGATGGGCGCCACGAAGCGATTGGCCGAAATGATCTGCCAGGGATTGCAGCAGGACGCACGATCGACCGCGATGATCGTCGTCCGATTCGGAAACGTGCTCGGCAGCGCGGGCAGCGTGATTCCCAAGTTTCAGGAGCAAGCCGCGCGCGGAGGACCGTTGACCGTGACGCATCCGGACGTGACGCGGTACTTCATGTCGATACCCGAGGCATCGCAACTGGTTCTTCAGGCCGCATCGATGGGCGATGGAGGACAGATTTTCGTTCTCGAGATGGGCCAACCGGTGCGCATTGCAGACCTCGCACGGGACATCATTCGGCTTTCCGGGTTTTCAGAAGATACCGTCCGAATCGAATACACCGGGCTGCGTGCCGGCGAAAAATTGTTCGAAGAAACGATCAGTCAAGACGAAAATCTGATCGATACGCCGCATCCGAAACTCCGTGTCGCCAACGCACGCTCGGTCCTCGCTGGTGATGTCGCAGCGATGCTGCGCGACGTCACAATGACCGACGCTGCCCGCCATACGGCCGCGCGGGAGTTCATTGAAAGATGGTTGCCTGAATACTCGCCGACTGGCAGCATCGCTGTGCCAACAGAAAGCGCCAGTGAGCGTCTGGACCGGACATTGCAGCAACAGTCCGCGTGAACCATCCGAAATCCATAGTAAGCGCCAGCTCAGTTAGAACAGGTCCGAACCTCGCAGATCTGTTCGGAATAGTGACGCTGCTCGCGTGGCTCGTCTATTTGCTTGCGGCGCCCACCATTGGTTTTAGTTGGATTGAGTCATGGCACAACGAACAGCGTGCAGTGCAAATCGTGCTGCTGGTAGCCACCGCAGTCGCCTTCTGCGTTCATATGGTCCCGCAACCCCGGAATGCGATCACAGTTCCTCATGGCATACCCCCGCTGGCGCTAACGTTATTCGCGATTGGAACTGTTTCGGCTTTACGTAGCGAATCGATGCTTGCGGCATTCGCCGAAGTGGGTCTCGCTGTCTTACTTCTGATTCTGGCATTACTTACAGCCGTGGTCGTATCGAATGACGTGCAGCGTTATTCGCGTTGGGCGCGACGGTTCGCGCTGCTGCTGGCCACCGCTTATGTACTCGGTGTGGCGACGCGATACGCCGCAGCTATAGGGCTCGGCCGCGGAATCGATTTCGATGTCTTGATTCTGGGATATGCCAACCCCCGCTTTCCGAGCGCGCTACATGCACTGTTAATTCCATTTATCGCCTGCGTCGCCGTTGACTCAAGAGAACACAAATTCCTGCGCATTGCCTCGGTAATCGTGCTTACGTTTATCTGGGCAATCAATGTCGGGTTGCAGACACGCGCCATTTGGCTTGCTTATTTGCTCGTATTACCGGCGTCGGTCCTGCTGCTCGGCTGGCGCAATGCGGGCAGAGCCGTGCTCGTAATAGTCGGCACCGCTGTTGCGGGGGTCTTGACGTTCTATATCGTCTCCTGGGTATCACCGGCGCCAACCGCCGAAGCGGCCGCCAGTGCAGCTTTGAGGGATTGGGCCGGCCTCACGTTTCGGAAGGTGGTCTGGCAAATGAGCTGGGATGCGATTTCGAAGGCGCCGCTTCTCGGCATTGGTCCTATGCAATTCGCAACCTTCGACAATCGAGTAGGAGCGCACCCACACAACTGGATCATGCAAGTCGCCGCCGAATGGGGCGTGCCAGCGTTGTTGCTGCTGCTGTTCGCCCTTGTGTTGCTCGCGCGTGCTACGCGTCAAGCGGCAGCGCTTGATTCAACCGTAGTGTCGGCCGCTCTGGCATTTGGAATCGGATTAGCCAACGGGCTGGTCGATGGAAATCTTGTAATGCCGGTCAGTCAGTCTGCCTTTGCGTTGGCCGGCGGATTGATGCTCGCGGCAATTCTGCACGCCCGGAACAACTCAGCGACATACCCGATTAACTTAGCAAGACGTTTGGTGAGTATCGGCTCGGCGACTCTTGCCGCGGCGGCAGTGGTTGCCTTCGCAGTGTTTAGCTTTTCAGATCAGGAGAGCGGAGTGTCTAGATTTCACCAGACGCAGCCAGGAGCGTGGCTCGTACCACGATTTTGGGAACAGGGACTTCTGTTCTGAACTACTGGCGCACTTGTTACGTTCCCAACCCCGTGCGTGCCCTATTGCATCCGGCCGTGTTTTGGAAAACCCAAGCGACTGCGTTCGGTCCGCCTTCCGGCCTCAACGTCACTGTGCAGTTCCCTGCAGGAATCCCGCCCACGAGTTCGATCGCTCCGGCTACCGTCATTCCAACCGTGGCAAAAGACGCAACGGCGGCATAGTTCGGTGGAAGAAAGCCGGTACCAATTAGGTCACCGCTCGTGCCCGTCGCTATACCAATTGCGTTGCAAGGAGAGGCAGGAATCACTTGAACGCGATTCTGCATGCATTCAGCGATGGCTTGCTTGAGCTGACCAACGCTCTGAACATTGTCAGACCAGCGTGCGCGAGTGGCATAGTTTTGATACTGGGGAATAGCGATAGCCGAGAGGAGGCCAATGATGGCGACCACAATCATCAACTCAACTAGCGTAAATCCCGAAGACCGAAAGCGTTTAAAGGTCATTTGTCGTTGAACGGCATGGTCAAATTGTCGCTACATACACACTTTGTATCGACAAAAAAAATGGCCGGCGGAGCCGGCCATTTTCATTAGTGCCAGTTATGTATTACGTACCAACACCAGTCTTTGAGCGGCCGCAAGCGCCGGTATTCGCCATCGCCCAATTAATGGCAGCTTGCCCCACCACCGTTGACGGCGTTATGGTCACTACGCAGCTGCCCGCTGGTAAAGCACCGGTCAACGTCATGACCGTGCCGTTCCATACTACCGAAGCCAGGTTAGCACTGGTCGGAAGGGCATACGCGGGATCAACAAACCCGTCGGACGCGAGACTGTTGGCGCCAGTAGCAACGTTACACGGCGCCGCATTGAAGGCGCCGTTGTTGTTTTGACCGCACTCCGCAATTGCTTGCTTAAGAGTAGCAATGCGCTGGAAGTTATCCGACCAGCGCGAACGGGTTACATAGTCCTGATACTGCGGAATGGCGATAGCCGCCAAGATGCCGATAATCGCAACCACGATCATCAACTCGATCAGCGTAAAGCCGCGTTGTGCGCGGGCGATTTGGTTCTTAATCATTAAGAGCTCTCCTAGGAGTCAGACAAACGTACGGCCCCATGCCGATGTATTACCTACTCCAAGTTCCATGCCAGGCCGTTTTAAGAGAATTGGAGGGGATTTAGCGTTGACTCTCCGCTTTCCCTGCCGCGCCTCGTCACATGATGCTGCCGGTTTGTGTCACGGTATGCCTCGCCGTGCGCGGCTCATCCAGTTGGATGAGCGATGTTCTGCTTACGCCGCTGCTTGCACCGCAGGTGCGTTGACGAACTCCATCTGCACTCCCGCGAGTTCGATGACGTCGTTGCTCTTCAACGGATGTGCCGCTGAGCCGAGATTGACACCGTTGATGGTCGGAAACACTTCGCCTTCCACGTGCGCAATGAAATAGCCTGTCGGACGCCGCGTGATCACCGCGACCTGATGACCTGGTCGGCCAATCGTCGTAAGCGCTTTAACGAGTTGCAGCTCACGGCCCTCGTTGGCGCCATTGAGTATCTTGATCGATGCTGCCGCCGGACCTTCGTCGGCGCCACCGCCAGGCTGTCTGATCTGAATCGTCGCGGGGCCCGGACCGTAGAACTCGCGGCGCAGCGGCTGCGAGGTGTCGATGTCGACTTCGCCTTCGGTACCGGTCGCACCATCGGCCAGAAATTTGAGTCGGTACTTGCCAATCTCGAGCGAGTCTCCACTTTGCAGCAGGTGCTTCTTGACCGGTTGACCGTTGACGGTGGTGCCGTTGGTCGAACCCAGATCTTCGAGGTAGACCTCTCCGCCCGACGCATAGATCACCGAGTGCTCGCCGCTGACGGCAAGGTTGTCGATGACGATGTCGTTATGCGAGCGGCGGCCGATCGTGGTGCGGTCCTTGGCAAGACCCACTTCACGCAATACAACACCGTCCAGACTCAGGACCAGCCTAGGCATAGATTCTCCCTCGGCCATCATTTTGTTCTCTCGTTCAATTTTGCCAGCGTGCAAAAAGGTTGCCAATCAAGGGGCTACTCACACAAATAGCCGACCGCTAAGCCGGCACCAGCGCCCCATCGACCAGCTCACCCTCGGTGACTTCAATGGCCGTGGCCGCCGATGCTTCGGGCTCGGAGACGGACGATACTCGCACCAGGATCACGGAGATATTGTCACGACCGCCCGATTCGTTGGCCAAATCGACCAGCCGTCGTGCCGTTTCGTGCATGTCGGCGTCACTTATCGACAACAGGCCCTCGATTTCATAGCTGCCCACCATTTCGGTCAGGCCGTCGGAGCACAGCAGGATGATGTCGCCCGTGCAGACGTCGGTGTGCTGGATCTCTGGTTCGATATCGACGCCGGCGCCGAGCGCTCGGGTAACGAGGTTCTTGGCAGGCAGTGCGCGGGCTTCTTCTTCCGTGACCATGCCGGCATCGAGAAGCTCCTGCGAGAAAGAATGGTCGCGCGTCACCTGCTCGAGCATCGAGTCGCGATAGCGATACAGCCGCGAGTCGCCGGTGTGCGCGACCCAGAGCCTGCCGGCAAGAAACCAGCCGATGACAAGCGTGGTCGCCATGCCCTCGAAGGCCGCGCTGTTTAGCGCGGCGTTGTAGATCCCCGAGTTGATATCCGTGACGGTGTCGTAAATCGCCTCGTCCGGCGTAAAAGTCCCTTCGTCGGTATCGAAGGTTTCAATCGCCGATGCCAGTCGCTCAAGGACCGAACTGATCGCCATCACGGCAGCAACCTCACCCGCGTTGTAGCCGCCAAGACCATCCGCGAGCACAAACAATCCGCACGACGGATCAGCGCCAATTGCATCTTCATTCAACGGGCGCACCTGCCCCGGATGTGTCTTCAGCGCAAACTCAAGTGAGAAGCCCATCAAGGTCCCAGACGGTCAGCGACGTGTTTGTACATGGCGACGTCTTCGGTTATCCCGCGTATGGCAGTACCCAGATCAGCATGCCGAGGATATAGCAGACAAAAGAGCAGATCAGCGTAAACGGAATGCTCCACGCGAGAAACTCGCGTAATGAAACTTTGCGCCCTTCTTCTTTTTCGCCGAGCGTCAGTGCGACATAAAGAGCTGGCGCACCTGCAACCGTCAGGTTGCTGCCCAGCGTTCCGGACCACAGCAACATCCAGTACAGAGGCCACGGTTCGATCCCGCCTTGCGCCATGTCCTTGATGGTGTAGAGGAAGGTAAGAATGTAGGCATCGTGTTCGACCACCCCAACGATGGGCACGGTGACCCAGTAAAGGAGTGTTGCTCCCCACGCGTAATTTTCGAGGAATATCGGCCTCAGCGCGTCGGCGAGCTTGTCGAGAATATGGGTTTTCTCGAGCCCGCCGACCAGCGCGAATAGTGCGATATAGAAAAAAATCGCGCGCCAATCGAGCGCCTGCAGGCTGTCCTCGAAGCTTGACGCCTTGACGCGATCACCCAGCAACACCAGAACCAGGACCAAAGAAATTGCACCGGTGAGGGCGATGAAGCCGAGCTGCACGCCGATGTACTCGCGCATCGACATCGCGACCACCGTGGCGAGAAACCAGCCGACGACCACGGTCGCAAACAGCGGGTTCGGGATTTTTGCCTCGACGTTGAGGCTGCTGACGTCGATCACACGCGCGTGCCCGCGAAAACCGTAGTAGTACATCGCGGCCAGCGTGATCAGGAACGTCACGATCAGGATCGGAAACGACGACGGTCGGTCAAATTGCCAGATGAAGTCGAAGAATTCGGCGCCAGCAACGCTGTGCAACATCTGCGGCGGCAGGTCGCCGATGATCAGCGCGGTGCCCATGAAATTGGCGCCGAACCCGATCATCAGGATCACCGGCACCGAGGGCAGCTTCAGCGCCCGCGTCAAAGGCAGCGCCACCGGCGCCATCATCAGGATGGTCACGACGTTGTCGACGAACATCGAGATGAAACCCGCGAGGAAGGTCAGGATGATGACCAGCAGGCCCGGGCGGCCGCCGGAAAGCTTCAGCGCCTGCATTGAAAGCCAGCTCGGCACCCCCGTCTTGCCGAAGTACCCGGCGATGATCCACACACCGACCAGGATCGCCATCACGTTCCAGTCGACGTAGTTGAAAGCGTCGCGCTCGGTCATGATGCCGAGCCAGCACATCAGCGCAACGCCGAGCAGTGCGGCGAGCGTGCTGTCGATGACATTCGTGATCACGGCCAGGATCGTCAGGCCGAACACGATCAGAGTCAGCCATTGCATCGGTTCCATCGGATTCCCTTGCTTGCTTAACCGGGGGTGTGCTTGCGCAGCCTGACCGCGTCCTGCCGCCGCGTGCGCGCGCGGATATTGAGCATTTCGACGACGACCGAGAACGCCATCGCAAAGTAGATGTACCCCTTGGGTATCGGGTAGCCCCACCCTTCTGCGACGAGTGCCATGCCGACCAAAATCAGGAAACTCAGGGCCAGCATTTTCACGGTGGGATGGCGGTCGACAAATTCGCCGATCGCCCGTGCCGAGAACATCATCACCACAACCGCTATGACGATGGCGAGCACCATGATCGGAACCTCGTCGACCATGCCGACGGCCGTGATCACCGAATCAAGCGAGAACACGATGTCGATGATCGCGATCTGCACGATGACGGCAGCGAAGCTCGCGCGCACAACGGCTGCGGCGGTGTGCACGTCGGCCTCTCCTTCCAGAGAGTTGTGAATCTCGTGCACGCTCTTCCATAACAGGAACAGGCCGCCGCCGATGAGTATCAGATCGCGCCCCGAGATGTCCTTGCCGAATACGGAGAACAGCGGTGCGGTCAGCGTCATCACCCAGGCAAGCGACAGCAGCAGCGCGATACGACTGAACATCGCAAACCCGAGGCCGAGCACCCGCGCGCGCTGCCGCTGCGCTTCCGGCAGCCGGCCGACCAGTATCGAAATGAAGATGATGTTGTCGACGCCGAGGACGATCTCCAGCGCGGTGAGTGTGACGAGCGCAATCCATGCCTGTGGATCGGTCAGCCATTCCATGCGGTCACCTTACGTCAACACACTGTGCAGCAGCTTGCCGATCTCGGATGGATTCTTCGTTGTGCGAATTCCGCATTCTTCGAGCGTTGCCAGCTTTTGTTGCGCGGTACCCA
>Ga0183260_10000556_pt1 | contig 31528 bp, 24 predicted proteins | sample AntDrymUQ4972206_2_FD_129768 | JGI IMG/M metagenome (GOLD analysis project Ga0183260, IMG submission 129768) | Polar desert sand microbial communities from Dry Valleys, Antarctica - metaG UQ497 (22.06) (version 2) (version 2) | ecosystem: Environmental > Terrestrial > Soil > Desert | place...
CCGACTGCTCGCGCTCGACACCTCGGCCACGTGGCACGCGCTCGGCATCGCCGAGTACACCGCGCCACGCGCACCCGTGATGCGCGCCATCGCGCACCCGACCATGGTCAAGGACGGCTCAGCGTGGGGGGCGCAGGCTGGCGTTGCCGCCGCCCTCCTCGCCGCTGACGGCTTCACCGGAGCTCCCGCCGGGCTGATTGGCGACCCGCACCTGTGGGCCGACCTGGGGTACTCGTGGCGCTGCCTTGAGCAGTACTTCAAGCCCTGGCCGGTCTGTCGGTGGGCGCATCCTGCTGTCCGGGCCTGCGTGGCCCTCGCCACCGAATACGCCCTCCGGCCCGACGACATCGTCGACGTGCACGTCACGACGTTCGAGGAGGCGACCCGCCTCAGTACCTCCGTCCCCGAGACCACGGAAGAGGCCCAGTACAGCCTGACCTTCGCGGTCGCGGCCGCACTGGCCACGAGAGAACTGGGACCGGAGGTCACCCTTGCCGCGGGCGCGCACCCGGACACGCGCCGGTTGATGGAACGCATCCGGGTCGCCCGGTCCCCGGAGATGTCGGCGGGGTTCCCCGCCGTTCGTCAGGCCGACGTCCGCATTGGGCTCTCCGACGGTCGAATCCTCTCGTCGGGCCCGACGACAGCCCGGGGCGACCCGGACGATCCCCTCACCGACGACGAACTGGTGAGCAAGTTCCGGTCCTTCACACGGAAGCTCGACCCGATGATCGCCTTGTCGTTGACCGGAATTCTCTTGGAGCAGGCTCCCCGACCACTGGAAGACCTGTTGCCCCTCCTGTCGGGTGCCGCCCCGATATAGACGACCCGCACGCACGAGGCGTTCCTTCGTCTGCTCGAGGTCCAACCGGCGAACGGAGTCGCCGGTGGTCTGACAGACGTGCGCGTGGTGGAGTAGCCCGTCGACGACCTATTGACCGCACCAACGGCCCGGCCTGAGCGTGTATTAGCCGGGACAGCGAAGGCGACACTCCGAGGCTGCTTCGTGTTCGTGCGGCCTGGCATGTGTGCTGCTGGTATGGGCTCCTCACCGGTCTGGAGAGGAGTCGCCATGGTGGCGATGGACTGCAGCGCCGTAGTCGGCCTGGATGCCCGCCGTGCCGTCCTGGAACAGAGCCGGCTGGGCCAGCGCGATCCCGACGAGGATGGCGACGACATGGACGAGCGCGGACGCGCCCGCCAGTCGCCACAAGGTGCGTGGTGCGGTCATGGGTCCTCCCGGTTGATCGGGGGAGAGGCTCTTCCCCTCCACCGACCACCAGAGTCCCGGCTCGCCGCCGCTCAAGGCATCGGGCCGGTTCCCGATCCCGCCGAGAAACCGAAACCTTCCTTTCCTGGCAAACCGCAGTCCACCCCGATCTCGACAGACCGCTTGACCGCGCCGGACGAGACTTGGAGGGTCGGCCGAGTCTCCGGCATCTAGCTGCTGGCGCGAGCAGGGTCCTGCGCCACGAGACGGTCTAGCAGCAGTGGACATCACCACGCGCGGTCGCTGACGTGGCGTCTTACCGCCGCATGACGAACGCTCTCCGGCGAACTCGGCGCGAACGAAGACGGCAAGTTCGTTTTGGCGCTCCCGCGTACGCCGCTGACCAAGGGCCACTGAGGCAGTCGGACTCGACATATGGAATGCCCAATTGGGGCCAGTCAGGGACCTCGTGGACCCGCTACCCGATGCACACAGTTTGCGTCGTTGAGTGCTTGGTGACGCGTGATAGCGCGCGACCTGTTCCCTTCGCTAAACTCTGGCATAGTCACGATGGGTCATGTGCTGGTCGCCGCTGCGCGCTTCACTTGGAACCGGTGTACCGATGAAGGGCGGGAGCGACATGACGACGTCGCTGGGAAGCATCTCTAGCCTTTGGCGGTTCCCCGTCAAATCCATGGCGGGTGAGGAGCTGTCGGAGGCAGCCCTCACCTCGAGGGGGGTCGTCGGTGACCGTGCCTACGCCCTCATCGACGTGGAGTCCGGGAAGGTGGTCAGCGCCAAGAGTGTCAGGCGGTTCCCCGGCATCCTCTCCTGTCGGGCAGCCTTTCTGGAGGCGCCGGAGGCGGGCGCCGATACTCCACCAGTGCGCATCCTGTTCCCCGACGGAGACTCCACCACGAGCGACGCGACCGACTGCGACGAGGTTCTGACGCGGTTCTTCGGGCGGAAGGTGAGGCTCAGTTCCGTGGCGCCGAAGGATTTCACCATCGACCAGTACCACCCCGACGTCGCCGATGCGGATCCCGCGGGATACCGCGACAAGGTCGTCGAGGCGAAGCTCGGTTCGGCCTTGTTCGCCGAGATCGGTGCGTCATCGCCGGTGCCCGTCGGCGCGTTCTTCGACGTGTTCCCGGTGTCGGTGATCTCCACGTCAACGCTGGAGCGTCTTCAGCACCTCCAGCCCGGGAGTCGCTTCGAGGCCCGCCGGTTCCGCATGAACGCCATTGTCGCCACCGAGGAGCAGGGATTCGTGGAGAACGGCTGGATTGGCCGGAGCCTCGCGCTCGGCGACGGTGCTCGGGTGCATGTCGCCATGCCCGATCCGCGCTGCGTGATGCCGACCCTCGCGCAGGATGACCTGCCCGGGGACAACGACATCCTCCGAATCCTGGTCCGCCACAACCGACTCGAGCTCGACGGTGGAGGACGTTATCCCTGCGCGGGTGTCTACGGAACCGTCGAGCAGGCCGGCACAGTCCGCCTCGGCGACCGGGCGGCCGCCTTGTGACCTGCGGAGCGGTCCCGCTTGCTCCTGCACGGTGCCCTCTTGCGCCCGATCGATTCCAGCGAGATCGCCGGAGAGAATCGCTGCGTGTCCGGTGATTACGCTCTTGGCGGTCGCGCGTCTCGACTAGCGACTTCGCTGCCAGGAACAGCCTGGAGATCGTGAGCGCTCAGGTATCAACCCGGAGAAGTTGGATCGCGCCCCGACCGACCTCGTCTTCGGCGACTTCAACAGCACCGTCCTGGACGGCGACCGCTGGATAGATCGCTACCGCCCTCACGTTCCCGCCGATGAGGAGCGTGACTGGTACCCGCGTCATTTCGCCGCGAGCCGGCCTTCCTCTCAGCTGTGCGGGCGCGGTCGGTGGCGACGTCCTGCTCAGGCGTAGGGGGCCGTACTGAGATAGCGAAGGCCGGAGTCGACGGCGAGGGTCACGACCTGGGCGCCGGCGGGCAGCGTCTCGGCGACTCGCAGGGCCGCGATGACGTTGGCCCCGGTCGAGGTACCGGCGAAGATTCCTTCCTCGGTTGCGAGCCGGCGGGCCATCTGCTGTGCCTCGTCACTGCGGATCTGCTCGATGGAGTCCACCAGTTCCGGCCGCCACAACGGCGGAATGAAACCGATACCGATTCCTTCGATGCGGTGCGCACCGGTGGGGGCGCCCGAAAGCACGGCGGACTCGGCTGGCTCCACCGCCACGACCCGGACTGGCGTTGCGGTGTCTCCGAACCCGCGAGGAGCGCCGTGGATCGAGTGGGCGGTGCCCACGGTATGCACGAACGCGTCGACACGTCCGCCGGCTTGCCTCCAGATCTCCTCGCCGAGGGGAAGGTAGCCGCGCACCGCGTCGTGGTTGTTCAGCTGGTCGGACCACCAGTGCCCCGGACGTGTGCTGATTTCGGCGGCGGTGGCGATCATCCGCTTGATGAGGTCCTCGGTGATGCGGCCGCCGTCGCTGGGCTCGTCGGTGATCTCCGCGCCGAGCGCCAGCATGGTCTTACGCTTCTCGACGCTGAACGCGTCAGAGAACACCACGTGCAGCTGGTACCCGAGCGCTGCACACACCAGGGCCAGCGAGATACCCGTCGTCCCGGCGGTGTACTCCACAACAGTGCCACCGGGTGGCAACCGGCCGTCCGCCGCAGCGGATCGGATCACTTCAACCGCCATCCGGTCCTTCATCGACCCGGTGGGGTTCGCCGGCTCCCACTTCACAAAGATGCGCGCTCCCGAGTCCGGCACCAGACGGTGCAGTTCCACCATGGGCGTCCCGCCGACAGCAGCCAGGACTCCGGCGGGCCGGCCGTCCGAAAGGGGTGTCATCACACCAGTCAACAGCGGTGGCGTGGTCTCCATCAAGAATCCGGCGAAGTGACCGCAGCCATGCTGCCGGTCCGACGTCAGCGTCTGTGCTCGTGAGACCCGAACCGAGCGGCTTTCTGCCCTGACGGTCGAAACTGAGTCATATCGCCGCGATTGACGCGGCCGCCCATCCTGCTGGCTGGACTACACCATCCAGCGCACTCATCTGCCGCCAACCGGGCGGCCATCCTGGACTGACCGCTGTCCGGGCCGCCACCTGCTCCTACCGGGATGCTGCGGGAGGACGGTGGGGCACGTTCTCCGGGGTAGGGAACCGCAAGGGTTCGGTTCGTGTCAGAGGTGCACACCGGATGCAAGGGGGTTTCGTGCGCCACCTGATCAACGTTGTCGCAACCTCACTGCTGCTCGCCGGCTGCGGTAGTACGAGCGTGGTTGTCCAGGGCGATCCGGATTCCTCGCCGTACGAGGGGCCGATGAACCTACCGATCGACTACCGTGACCGGGCAACCGTCGGTGAGCGCTCGGGCGCGGCTGGCCGGGCACTGGAGTGCGACGGTGCGCCCTACGACGGGGGCGGCGCGGACTACGACAGTGGCCTGGCGTCCGTCCAAGACAGCCCCCCTGCCGCCCTGGACAACCTGTTCGAGGAGGACGTCTTCGGCGCCCTCCCCGAGGAGGGCTACCGGATCGAGCGCGAGCACGATGGGCGCGTCCTGTTCTCCTACGACGTCGGCGGTCGGACCAAGATCGCGTTCTTCGCCTTCGACAGCGTCACGGACTACAACGGTGACGAGGGCTGGGGGGTCGAGGCGTGGGCGGAGTGCGATCCGTCCGAGCTCCCCGCGACAGTGACCGACGACCTCGGCATCCAGGTGTGGGAGGACTCATCTGGGCAACGCGCTCCCGTCACCAGGATCCAATCGTTCCAGGGCGCGGAACATTGCGACTGGCAGGACATCACCTTCCTCCACCTCGGTAGGGGGAGCGGCACGGACGAGTACGTTCGGGACCGCCACGGTGAGCTGGCGGGCTTCCTGCGCGCCAGCTACGACGGCGCCGCGACCCTGCCCCACAACGCGACAAACACCGGACTTCACCGCGACGAACGCGAGCTGTGGCTGGCTTCCACGCACGACGCGGCGTCCTGGTCAGCCTCGACGACTCCGACGACATCGAGAGGTGGCCGGCATCGAAGCAGCCCATCGGCTGCATGTGACCACGGGCTCCCCGGCCAAAGCATTGAACTCATCTGCCGCCGACCGGGGGGCCATCCGCTCATGCCGCTTATCGGGCACTGGTCATTCGGTCACGGTGTCGCCATGGCGATGGGCTACCCGCCAATCGCCCCCCTCGCGGCGGTACACCTGGGTGGCCCGCAAACTGTAGGTGCGCGGCTGACCGTCGACCGAGGCCGAGGTGTGCTCGAGTCCGGCGGTATAGGCCATGTCGCCCGCTACGTCGTACGCCATCAGCTCGAACGCATACGACGTGCAGTCGGAGAAACTCTTCCCGAGGGCGGTGAACAGCTCGTCGAGCTCTCGCTGGCCATTGGCGTTGCGCCATGCACCCAAGACGCTCACGGGCTCGTTGCGAGACCAAAGCGCCCGGCGGGGGGCTGGGTCGCCGTTGTGCAGCGCGAGCTCCGCCTCGTACAGCGCGGTCTTGACCCACGCCAGGAAATCGTCACGGTCGACCATGCCTTCAGCATCCTCCGAGTGGAGCGGTGCGTCCATGCGTGCGCCGTGCACTGCGCCCGCGCAGCATCGGTGGACAACCGGATCTGCCGCACAGCGACCGCACTAGCAACTGCCTTCAGGTGGCCTCTTCGTGATCGGCGTTGTCATCACGGTCATCATGACCGTGGCGAGGCTGGCCAGGGCTCGCTCCCCTGACGGCAGCCGCGCACTCGCGTGCAGGTTGAGGTCAACGCTCGGAGGGCGGAAGCTCGAGCGCCGCCCAGACCGCACGCCACACTCGGCGCGGCGGCTCACCGGCGGCCAGTGCCTCCTCGACGGTACGGCCGTCAAGCTCGGCGAGCACCTGCTGCTGGGACCACACCCGCGAGTACGGCCCACCGAGATACTGCTCCATCCGCTCCCACAGCTCGCTGTGCCTCACCGAGCCAGTGTGCCGCTCGCGCTTTGTTCCTCCGCGCGGGGCCGCTCCACCGGCGCCGGCTCCTCGCGGAACCCGTACCGCTCCCACCAGCGGGCCAGTGGTCCCGGCGCCCACCAGTTCGCCCCGCCCATCAGCCGCATCGCGGCCGGCACCAGCAGCGCCCGTACGACCGTCGCGTCGACAATGATCGCGACCAACATGCCGACGCCGATCATCTTGATGAACGTGATGCCGGACGTCGAGAACGCGCCGATCACGACCGCTAGCAGAAGGGCGGCACTGGTGATGATGCCGCCGGTCCGCTGCAACCCGGTCGCCACCGCGGCGGTGTTGTCGTGGGTGAGGTCCCACTGCTCGCGGATCCGCGACAGCAGGAACACCTCGTAGTCCATCGACAGCCCGAACAGGATCGCCAGCATGAGGATCGGCTGGGTCGCGTCCAGCGCGCCGAGCGGGGTGAAGCCGAGGGTGTCGGCGAGGTTGCCGTCCTGGAAGATCCACGTCACCACGCCGAACGACGCCACCACCGAGATCGCGTTGACCGCCACCGCCTTGAGGGGCAGCACCAGCGAGCCGAACGCGAGGAACAGCAGCACCAGCATCGCCAGCACCACGACGAGCCCCATCCAGGGCAGCGTCTGGGCCAGCGAGTCGAGCAGGTCGACCAGCTGCGCACTCTCGCCGCCTACCAGCGCCTCGCTGCCCGGGGGTGCGGGCACATCCCGTACGTCCTGCACCAGCGCGCGGGCCTCCTCGGTCTGGGACTGGTACGGGTAGCTCACCTCAACCAGCGTGGCGCCGGACTCGGTCGCGGAAACGCTCGCCTCGCTGACCCCGTCGACGGCGCCGAGCTCGCTCACGTACGCGTCGATCACCGTCTGGTCGGAACCGTCGACACCGTCCAGGTGGACAAGGGCGGTCGAGCCGGCCTGGGCGGGGAAGTCGGACTCCACCTGCTCGGAGACGACGCGGCTCTCCGTTCCCTCGGGCAGCACCCGGTAGTCCACGCTGGTCCACTCGACCCGCAGGAACGGCAGCCCCAGCGCGAGCAGTCCGGCGACCGTGACCGCCAGCACCACCACCGGGCGGCGCATCACCGCGTGCGCGATCCGCGCCCACGCTCCGTGGCCGGTGGTGGCGGCCGACCCACGCCGCAGGAACGGCACCCGACCGGCGTTCACCCGCGGTCCGAGGACGGCAAGCAGCGCCGGCAGCACGGTCAGCGCGGTGACCATCGCGACCAGCACCGCTGCCATCCCGCCGAAGCCCATAGAGCGGAGGAACACCTGGGGGAACAGAAGCAACGACGCGAGCGCGACCGCCACCGTCACGCCGGAGAACAGGACCGTACGCCCGGCGGTGGCCATCGTGGCCGCGACGGCGTCCGCGGTGTCCCGGCCCCGGTCCAGCTCCTCGCGGAACCGGCTGACCACGAACAGCGCGTAGTCGATCGCCAACCCGAGGCCGAGCAGCGTGATCACGTTGATCGCGAACACTGACACGTCGGTGCTGAGGCTGAGCACGCGCAGCAGGGTGAACGCGCCGACGATCGCCATCCCACCGATGAGCACGGGCAGTGTGGCGGCGACCAGGCTGCCGAACACGAGCAGCGACAGCAGCAACACGATCGGCAGCGTGATCGCCTCCGCCTGGGCGATGTCCGCCTCGACCTGGCTGCCGACGTCGTCGAACACCGCCGCCGGACCGCCGACCTGCGCTTCCAGGCCCTCGGCGTCGAGCTCGCCGGCGATCTCCTCGTACGCAGCGGCGCGATCGTCGTCGTCCTCGATGCCGGGGAACCCGATCAACAGCAACGCCGAGCGGCCGTCCTCGCTGACCAGCCGGTTCGACCCTTCGGGCGGCGCCGGGGACCAGGGCGTCGTGATGGACCCGACACTCTCCTCGCGGAGCGGCGCGACCACGTCGTCGATCGCCCCCCGGGCGGCGGGGGTGTCGATCGGCCCGCCGGCGGGGTCGGTGTAGAGCACCACCACGTCGGAGCCGACCCCGCCGAAGTCGTCGGTGATCCTGCGGTCGGCGACCGCCGACTCGCTGTCCGGGTCGTCGAACCCGCCGTCGGAGAGCGCCGCGAACACGCCGGTGCCCCATACCGCGGCGACTGCGACCGTGACCGCGCCCAACGCAAGCACCAGCCACCGGCCCCGGGCCATTGCCCGCCCCCACCGCTCCATCTCAGCCTCCTCCGGCAACCGTAAACACTGTTCACTGTAAACGATGTTTACTATGCTGTCGGGCATGGCTGTTGTCAACCGTCGCGAGCGCCTTCGGGCGAAGACCACCAGCGAGATCCTCGGCGCGGCCCGGAACCGGGTGGCCCGCGGCGACGAGCTGACCCTGCGGGCGGTGGCCCGTGACGTCGGCCTGACCGCGCCTGCGCTGTACCGCTACGTCGCCAGCCTGGACGACCTCACCGACCAGCTGGGCGGCCAGCTGTACGCCGAGCTGGTCGAGGTGCTCGAGGCGGCTCGGGACGCGCCACCGAGCGACCGGTCCGCGCCGGAGACGTACCAGCGGCTAACCGCGATGGCCTGGGCGTTTCGGGGCTGGGCGCTGGAGCACCGGTTCGAGTACGGGTTGCTGTTCGCCAACCCGCTGCACGGGATGGAGCGCGGGGCGTGCACCGGCGAGGGCGCGCAGCGGTTCGGGGCCACGTTCGGTGCGCTGTTCGTCCAGCTCTGGCACGAGGGTGGGTTCGCCGCGCCGGCGGACGAGGACCTCGACCCGCGGATCCGGCGGTTGCTGGCCCAGTCCGAGAAGGGACCGGTCGAGCTGCCGCTGGGCGCCCGCTACGTCTTCGTACGGCAGTGGGCCCGGCTGTACGGGACGGTGACGCTGGAGGCGTTCGGCCACCTGTCGTGGGCGCTCAGCGACACCCAACCGTTGTTCGAGGCGATGCTCGCCGACAACGCCGCCGAGCTCGGTGTCTGACCGCTCCGCCGGAGGATGCGTCACTCGCGGCAGAATGGCGCACATGTCGGAGACGAGGCAGAGCCTGCAAGGCCCGCTCGTGCCGATGGCGGCCGTGCAGGGCCATCTGGATGATCTCGTAGACTGGCAGATCCCGGCAGCGTCGACCGAGTGATGCCATCGAGTTTCCCGTGCGGGCGAGCGTCGCCGTTGGGATCCTGCCGGAGGGCGCGACGAGTCCGCGAAGGCGGGCTCCCGCCGTATCAGACCTGCCGACGGCGCCGCGGCGCCGGCGGCGGCGGCGTATGAGGAAGAGGGCTGCCGTTTGGCGAAGCAGCGTAGGGGCCGGTCCGGCGACGGCCGATCGACTCAGCGTGCCCGCGCCCGCAGGCAGGACAACAGCGGCATCCTTCCGGTCCTCGCGAAAGCTGTGCGGGAGGTCGAGACGGCCGTAGACCGTGGGCTGGTGACCTCGGCGCAGCACTCCCGGTTCCAGGCCATTGCGCTGCTCGCCCGGGTGGAGCGCGCCCGGATACGAGCAGACGCGGCCCGCACCGAGGCACAACGGGTCACTGAGCTCAGGCGCCTGGACGGCTTGGCCACGATTTTGGCGCGCATCGCGACGCGCGAGACGTCCCTGTTCCACCTGCTCGAGGAGGACGCCGAGGTCAGCGACGCCACACGCCGGATGCAGCGTGAGTTGCGGCTCGCCGCGGGTCTTGACCCGACGCCGGAGTCGGATGTCCACAGCCGCGCGGCGGTGACCGCCGTGCGCACCGGACGCAAAGCTGCGCCGCGGTCGGTGGTCGCAGCGCAGCTGGCCAACCCGTTCCTTGCGCCCGACTTCACCCAGGCAACGCCCAAGCCGGAGGGCCGCCTGGCAGGCTGGGAACTGATCGGACCGCTGCTCAACTCGTTCGAGCATCCCTCCCCGGGCGCCTCGGCCTGCCTGGAGCTCCCTGAGCCCCGAGCGGCGATGGCGACGCTGAAGGGCCTGGGCCTCATGACGCACCAGGCACGTCTGTTGGCCGCCGTGTCAGCGGGGCACCGGACCTTCCTCCTGGCCGACGAGCCCGGGCTGGGCAAGACTGCGCAGGCACTGCTGGCCGCGCAGGTCGCCGGGGCCCACCCACTGCTGGCCGTGGTCCCCAATGTGGTCAAGACGAACTGGGCGCGGGAGGCGGAGCGTTGGACGCCCGGTCGCTCCGTGACGGTGATCCACGGGGACGGGGAGACCGTCGACGGGTTCGCCGACATCGTCGTGGTCAACTACGAGGTGCTCGACCGGCACGTCGACTGGATCGGCGAACACGGCTTCCGGGGCATGGTTGTCGACGAGGCGCACTACATCAAGAACATGAAGTCGCAGCGGTCCCAGCACGTCATCGAAGTTTCCGAACGGATCCGGAACCGAGTCCCGCGTCCCCTGCTGATGGCGTTGACTGGCACTCCGTTGATCAATGACATCGAGGACTTCCGGGCGATCTGGCAGTTCCTCGGATGGATCGAGGCGCGCAAGCCCGGGGATGCCTTGGCGGCGGCGCTGGAACGTACTGGTCTGACGCCTGCCGACCACGCGTTCTACCCGGCCGCGCGAGCCGCGATTGTCGATCTGGGCATCGTCCGCCGGCGCAAGATCGACGTGGCCGCCGACATCCCGGCCCGTCGGATCGCTGACCTGCCGGTCGAGCTTGAGGGCGCGGCAGGCCGTTCGATTCGCGAGGCCGAGCGCCAGCTCGCCAAGCGCCTGGTCGGTCGCTACCAGGAGGCGTTGGAGCACCGGCGGCTGGGCTCGGTCGCCGAGGGCATCGATCGCACCCTGGTGCGCCGCGTGGCCGAGCGAGAGGTCGCCGAGGGCGCCGATGCGAGCACTGGGGACAACGTGTTCGCGATGGTGCGCAAGATCGGCCAGGCCAAGGCAGAGCTGGCCGCCGACTACGCCGCGCAGCTGGCCCGCAGCGCCGGCAAGGTCGTCTTCTTCGCCAAGCACCTCGACGTGATGGACGCCGCCGAGGACGCCCTCGCCAAGCGCGACATCAGCTGCAGGTCGATCCGGGGAAACCAGACCTCAAAGGCACGCCAGGAGGCCATAGACACCTTCGTCAACGATCCCGATGTCGCGGTCATCATCTGCTCGCTGACAGCGGCTGGGGTGGGGATCAACCTCCAGGTCGCCTCGAACGTGGTGCTCGCTGAACTCTCCTGGACCAACGCCGAGCAGACCCAGGCGATCGACCGAGTGCACCGCATCGGCCAGCGGGAGCCCGTCACCGCATGGAGGATCATCGCCGCCCAGACCATCGACGCGAAGATCGCCGAACTGATCGACGCAAAGGCGGGGCTTGCCGCTCGGGCCCTCGACGGGTCCAGCCAGGAGGCATCTGCCTCCTCCGACGTTCAGGTGGAGGCTCTGGCCGCGCTGCTCACGAGCGCCTTGTCCCAGCGCGCCGACAACGCGTGACAACGCGTGACAACGGGTCGCCCTTGCTTCGGACAGGGATTCCTAAAGCCCTGGCGCCGATCCACCGGGACCTGGTCGCGCTATCGGGGGGTCAAAACACAGAAGTCATTGCCGTCGGGGTCGGCCATCACCACCCAGCTGACCTCGCCCTGGCCGATGTCGATTCGGGTCGCCCCGAGGGAGACGAGACGGTCGACCTCCGCAAGCTGGTTACCGTGGACGGGTGGAGCGAGATCGAAATGCAGCCGGTTCTTCCCTGTCTTCGGCGTCACGGGCGGACCGCCCCACGTGATCTTCGGACCGCCGTGCGGCGAGCGGATCGCGGTCTCCTGGTCCTGATCCCAGACCAACGGCCAGCCCAGCGCTGCGCTCCAGAAGTACCCGACCTCCTGGGAACCGTCGCACGCAAGCGCTCCGATGAAACCGCAGTCGGCAAGGAAGTTGTTGCCCGGCTCGATGACGCAGAGCTCGTTGCCTTCGGGGTCGGCGAGCACCACGTGCTCCTCCTCGGGGAGCTGACCGATGTCGATGTGGCGGCCGCCGAGCGAGAGCGCCCTCGCCACCGTCTGCTGCTGGTCCTCGAGGGATGCGCTGGTCAGATCGAAGTGCATCTGGTTCTGGCCGGTCTTCTGCTCCTGGGTCGAAACGAATCGGATCCGGAACCCGGTGTCATCGCTCGGCAGGAGCGCGATGTCGTCGTGCGGGTCGTCGGCCATCTCCCAGCCCAGGACACCGGCCCAGAAGCGCGCGAGGCGGAGCGGGTCGTTCGCATCGAAGCAGAGCGCGACGAGGTTGGACGACATCACCGAAGCCACGCTAGGGCGCTCAGGGGACGCGGCGACACCGAATTGTCACCGCGCCACGGCGTTAGAGCGCCGGGAGACGGTGACAAGTCGTGCAGGTGGCGCTCAGCGGAGGAGGAGGGTGCCGACCCGCTTGGAGGCAACGGCCAGGCCGACCGAGCCCATGACCAGCAGGTACGCCAGCGCGACCAGCATGGCCGGCTCGAACACCCCCGTCGTGACCCCGCGGCACAGCACCACGCCGTGATAGAGCGGGGTCAGCTGCACGATCCACTCGACGCCGTCCGGGTAGCGGTCGAGCGGGAAGAACGTCGCCGAGAACAGGAACATCGGCAGCACCGCGAGCGTGATGAAGTCGAAGTCCTGCCAAGACCGCATGTACGTCGTCAGCGCCATGCCGGCCCCGCCGAACGCGTACGCGATGACGATCGCCGCGACCGGACCGAACACCGCCCACCACGACGGAGTCAGCCCCAGCGCCGCCATCACGATCACGAACGCGCCGCCGTAGAGGAACCCGCGGATCAGCGCATACGTGACCTCACCGAGCGCGACGTCGATCGGTCGCAGCGGGCTGGCGAGCACCGCGTCGTAGATCTTCTCGTAGCGGATCTTGAAGAAGACGCCGAACGTCGTGTCGAACAGCGCACCGTTCATCGCGGACGCAGCGAGCATCGCCGGCGCGACGAACTCGGTGTACGAGACGACGCTTCCGTCGGCGAGCCTGAACTCGCCGACCAGCATCTCGATCCCGATGCCGATCGACAGCAGGTAGAGCAGCGGCTCGAGGAAACCGCTGACGAAGATGAGCCACTCCCGCCGGTGCACCCAGTAGTTCCGGAAGACGATGTGCCAGGCGGGGAACCGGCCGAGGGCGAGCGCGGTGGTCATCGCTCAACCCCGCAGCCTGCGGGTGAGCAGGCGGTCGGCGAGCAGGAAGCCGGCCACGACCCAGACCACGAGGTACGCGATGTGGCCGAGGTCGGAGAGCAGGTCGGGCCGGCCCAGCGTCAGGTCACGGACCAGCTCGACCCCGTGGTAGAGCGGCATCGCCTGAGCCAGCCACTGCAGCGGGTCCGGCAGCTGGGAGACCGGGAAGAACGCGCCGGAGAACAGGAACATCGGGATCACGCCAGCCCGGTAGAGGATCATGAAGCCGGTCTCGCGATCCAGCCAGGCGGCGTAGGCGAAGCACGGCGTCGAGTGCGCCAGCCCGATCAGGACGGCCGCCGGCACGGCGAGCACCGCCCACGGCAGCACCACGACGCCGAAGATCACCAGCACGACGAAAAAGACGACCGCGGTCAGGGTGAGCCGGGCCGCGATCAGCCCGAGGTTGCCGATCAGGATGTCGCGCACCCGCAGCGGTGTGGCGATCATCGCGAAGTAGGTCTTGTCCCACTTGATCGAGCCCATCACCGGCCAGGTCGACGCGCCGACGGCGTTCTGCATCACCGACGTGGCGAGCAACCCTGGCGCGAGGAACTCCAGGTAGTCGACCCCGCCGAGCGACTGGGTGGCGCCGCCGTCGTCGACGTACGAGCCGAGCCCGACTCCCATCGCCAGCAGGTAGAGCACCGGCAGCACGAAGTTGGTGATCGCGCTGCCCCGCCAGGTACGGCGCCAGCGCGCCCGCCAGTGGTCGAGCTGACGCCACACCAGGCCGGACGGTGGGCGCGCTGGTGCGGACTTCGTGGTGGCCATCGGCTCACTCCACCAAGGTGCGGCCGGTGAGCCGCAGGAAGACGTCCTCCAGCGTGCTGCGCCGAACCAGGGTGCTGCTCGGGGTCAGCCCCATCTCGTGCACCGCGCTGGCCACCGACTCGCCGTCGCGCGCGTAGACGAGCAGCCGGTCCGGCAGCACCTCGATCCGGTCACCGAGATGCTCGACCTTGGCCGCGAACTCGGCGTGGTCGGCGATGCCGAACCGCAGCTCGCACACCTCCCGGCTGGAGTGCTCACGGATCAGCTCGGCCGGTGACCCCTCCGCGACGATGACCCCCTTGTCGATGACCACCAGCCGGTCACACAGCTGCTCGGCCTCGTCCATGTAGTGCGTGGTCAGCAGCAGCGTGGTGCCCTGCTGCTTGAGCCGGAACAGCCGGTCCCACAGCAGGTGCCGCGCCTGCGGGTCGAGCCCGGTCGTCGGCTCGTCGAGCATCAGCATCTCGGGGTCGTTGATCAGCGAGCGGGCCACGGTCAGCCGGCGCTTCAACCCGCCGGACAGGTCGTCGACCCGGGACCCGGCCCGGTCGGTCAGCTGCACGAACCCCAGCAGCTCGTCGGCCCGGCGAGCGACCTCGTCGCGTGGGATCCCGAAGAACCGGCCGTAGACCAGCAGGTTTTCCCGCACGGTCAGCTCGGAGTCGAGGGTGTCGTCCTGCGGGCACACCCCGAGCCGCGACCTGATCGTCGGCCCGTCGGTCGTCGGGTCGAGCCCGAGCACCCGCAGCGACCCGTCGGTAGGGGTCGACACGGCCGCGATCATCCGCATGGCCGAGGACTTGCCGGCGCCGTTGGGCCCGAGGAAGCCGAACGCCTCGCCCCGCCGCACGGTGATGTCGATGCCGCAGACCGCCTCGACCGACCCGTACGACTTGCGGAGCCCGCGCGCCTCGACCAGCACCGGCTGCTCAGCGCTCACCTGACCAAGCCTAGGCAGCCGCACCGACGCTCGTCGCCCGGGTTTCCGCCGCGGGGGGAACGGCTGTGGGTAGCGTCGGACACAATCGTCGGATGAGCGGGCTCGACGCGAGCGAGGTGTTCGGCAGGTTCTCGGCGCTCACCCGCGGCTGGTTCACCAGCGCGTTCGCCGCGCCAACGCCGGCCCAGGTCGGGGCGTGGGACGCGGTGTCGTCCGGCGAGCACGCGCTGGTGGTCGCGCCTACCGGGTCGGGCAAGACCCTTGCGGCGTTCCTGTGGGCGCTCGACCGGCTCGGCCAGCAGCCGCCCGACGACGACCCCAAGCGACGCTGCCGCGTCCTGTACATCTCGCCGCTCAAGGCGCTGGCCGTCGACGTGGAGCGCAACCTCCGCGCGCCGCTGGCCGGCATGCAGCACGCCGCCGACCGGATTGGCGTCGCGCCGCCCGACGTGCGCGTCGGCATCCGCACCGGGGACACCCCGGCCGACGAGCGCCGCCGGCTCGCCACCCGACCGCCCGACGTGCTGATCACCACGCCCGAGTCGCTGTTCCTCGTGCTCACGTCGCAGGCGCGGGAGACGCTGCGCGGCGTCCGTACGGTGATCGTCGACGAAGTGCACGCGGTCGCCGGCACGAAGCGCGGTGCGCACCTGGCGCTGTCGCTGGAACGCCTCGACGCGCTGCTCGACTCCCCCGCCCAGCGAATCGGACTGTCGGCAACGGTGCGGCCCACCGACGAGGTGGCCCGGTTCCTCGGTGGCGTCGCGTCGTGCCGGGTGGTGCAGCCGCCGCACGACAAGATGTTCGACCTCGAGGTCGTGGTACCGGTCGTGGACATGGGTGAGCTCGGGACGACCAGCACCGCGAATGGCGCCGGCCACGGGTCGACGGACGAGCCGGCGGCGACGTCGATCTGGCCGCACGTCGAGGAGCGGATCCACGACCTGGTCCGCCAGCACCGTTCGACGATCGTGTTCGCCAACTCGCGCCGGCTTGCGGAGCGGCTCACCGCCCGGCTCAACGAGATCGCCGACGAGCGGGCGAGCGACGAAGGTGCCGACGACGCCACCCGTCCGCCGGCGCAGCTGATGGGTCAGAGCGGCCAGTCGTACGGCGCCGGGCAGCTGCTGGCGCGGTCGCACCACGGGTCGGTGAGCAAGGAGCAGCGCGCCCAGATCGAGGACGAGCTCAAGTCCGGCCGGCTGCCGTGCGTGGTCGCGACCAGCAGCCTCGAGCTGGGCATCGACATGGGCGCGGTCGACCTGGTGGTCCAAGTTGAGGCGCCGCCGTCGGTCGCCAGCGGCCTGCAACGGGTCGGCCGCGCCGGGCACCAGGTCGGCGAGGTGTCGCGCGGCGTGCTGTTCCCCAAGCACCGAGCCGACCTGGTGCAGGCGGCGGTCACCGTCGAGCGGATGCACTCTGGCGCGATCGAGGCGCTGCACCTGCCGCAGAACCCGCTGGATGTGCTCGCGCAGCAAGTGGTCGCGATGGCGGCGGTGGACGAGGTCGACGTCGACGAGGCGTACGAACTGGTCCGCCGGACGGCGCCGTTCGCGACGTTGCCGCGCTCCGCGTACGACGCAACCCTCGACCTGCTCGCCGGCCGGTACCCCTCGGAGGAGTTCGCCGAGCTGCGCCCGCGCATCGTGTGGGACCGGGTCGCCGGCCGGGTCACCGGTCGCCCCGGCGCGCAGCGGCTCGCGGTCACCTCGGGCGGCACGATCCCCGACCGCGGCCTGTTCGGCGTGTTCCTTGTCGGTGCCGAGGGCACCGCGCGGCGGGTCGGCGAGCTGGACGAGGAGATGGTGTACGAGTCGCGGGTCGGCGACGTGTTCGCGCTCGGCGCGACCAGCTGGCGGATCGAGGACATCACCCACGACCGGGTGCTGGTCTCCCCCGCGCCTGGCCAGCCGGGCCGACTGCCGTTCTGGAAGGGCGACGCACCGGGCCGGGCGGCCGAGCTGGGCGCAGCGGTCGGCGCGTTCGTGCGCGAGGTCTCGTCCACGGCGCCGGAGCGGGCGACGGCGCGGTGCCGCGAGGCCGGCCTCGACCCGTGGGCGGCCGACAACCTGGTCGGCTTCCTCACCGAGCAGCGCGAGGCCACCGGCCACGTCCCGAACGACCGGATGCTGGTGGTAGAGCGGTTCCGCGACGAGCTCGGCGACTGGCGGGTGGTGCTGCACTCCCCGTACGGGCGCCAGGTGCACGAGCCATGGGCGCTTGGGGTCGACGCCCGGCTGCGAGAGCGGCTCGGTGTCGACGGCCAGGCGATGGCCAGCGACGACGGGATCGTCGTCCGCGTCCCCGAGACCGACGCCGAGCCGCCCGGCGCCGACCTGTTCCTGCTCGACCCCGACGACGTCGACGACCTGGTGACCGAGCAGGTCGGCGGGTCGGCGCTGTTCGCGTCCCGGTTCCGCGAGTGCGCGGCCCGCGCGCTGCTGCTGCCTCGCCGCGACCCGGGCCGGCGCAGCCCGCTGTGGCAACAGCGGCAGCGGTCGGCCCAGCTGCTCGAGGTGGCCCGGCGCTACCCGAGCTTCCCGATCGTGCTGGAGACCGTGCGCGAGGTGCTGCAGGACGTCTACGACGTGCCGGCGCTGGTCGGGCTGCTGCGTGACGTCGCCGCCCGCCGGGTGCGGGTCACTGAGGTGGACACGCACGTCCCGTCGCCGTTCGCGCGCTCGCTCATGTTCGGCTACGTCGCGGCGTTCCTCTACGAGGGCGACAGCCCGCTCGCGGAGCGGCGGGCGGCGGCGCTGTCGCTCGACTCCGCGCTGCTCGCCGAGCTGCTCGGGCGGGCCGAGCTGCGCGAGCTGCTCGACGAGACGGTCGTCGCCGAGCTGGAGGCCGAGCTGCAACGGCTAGCGCCGGACCGGCGGGCCGCCAGCTCCGAGGCGCTGGTCGACCTGCTCCGGCTGACCGGTCCGCTGCGCCACGACGAGCTCGCCGACCGCACGGCGCCGGACGCACCGGTCGACGACTGGCCTGCGGCGCTGGTCGCCGAGCGCCGGGTGGTCGACGTGGTCGTCGGCGGCGAAGCGTGCTGGGCGGTCGTCGAGGACGTCGGCCGGCTGCGAGACGCGCTCGGCGTGCCGGTGCCGCAAGGCCTCCCCGGGGTGTTCGCCGAACCGGTCGAGGACCCGCTGGGCGACCTGGTCGCCCGCTACGCCCGCTGCCATGGGCCGTTCACGGTCGACGAGGTCGCGAACCGGTGGCGGCTCGGACCGGCGGTCATCCTCGACACGCTGCGCCGGCTCGGCGCGGCGGGGCGGGTGGTCGAGGGCGAGTTCCGGCCCGGCGGCCGCGGAAGCGAGTGGTGTGACGCCAAGGTGCTGCGGCGGCTGCGGCGGCGCTCGCTGGCTGCGCTGCGGGCCGAGGTTGAACCGGTCGAGCCGGCGACGCTTGGTCGGTTCGTGCCGGCGTGGCAGCACGTGGGCGGCCGGCTGCGCGGTGTGGGCGGCGTGCTCACCGTGGTCGAGCAGCTCGCCGGCTGCGCGATCCCAGCCTCGGCGCTCGAACCGCTGGTGCTCGGCGCCCGGGTGGTCGACTACCAGCCGGCGATGCTCGACGAGCTCACCGCGGCCGGCGAGGTGCTGTGGGCCGGCGGCGGGAACCTGCCCGGCTCAGACGGCTGGGTCAGCCTGCACCTTGCCGACTCCGCGCCGCTGACGCTGACCGATCCCGCACCGCTGGCGGACCTGGGCGACCCCGCCGCGCGGGTGGCGGACGTGCTCGCAGGTGGGGGCGGTTTCTTCTTCCGGCAGCTGGGCGACGCCATCGGGTCCACCGACGACAAGGCGCTGCACACCGCGCTGTGGGGCCTGGTCTGGGCCGGTCACGTCGCGGGCGACACGTTGGCGCCCGTACGCGCGCTGCTCGGCGCCGGCCGGGGCGCACACCGCCCGCGGCCGGCCACGCCCCGGAGCCGGTACGCCCGCGGACGACGGCCCGTGCTGCCAACGCGTGCGGGGCCGGCGACCGCGGCCGGACGCTGGTCGCTGCTGCCCGCCCGCGACGAGGACCCCACCCGGCAGGCGACCGCGGCGACCGAGCTGCTGCTGCAGCGGTACGGGCTGGTCACCCGGGGCGCGGTCGTCGCCGAGCGGGTGCCGGGCGGTTTCGGCGGGGTCTACCGGGTGCTCAGCGCCTTCGAGGATTCCGGCCGCTGCCGGCGCGGCTACTTCGTCGCGGGGCTGGGCGCGGCGCAGTTCGGCACCGCTGGCGCGGTTGACCGGCTGCGGGCCGAGGCCGGCCATGAGAGCGGCGGCGACGCCGACGGCCCGCCCCGGACGCTGGCGCTGGCGGCGACCGACCCGGCGAACCCTTACGGCGCCGCGCTGCCGTGGCCAGACCGGACCGGCGAGCCGGCGGCCGGCGGCACCGGGCACCGGCCAGGGCGCAAGGCCGGGGCGCTGGTCGTGCTGGTCGCGGGCGAGCTGGTGCTCTACGTCGAGCGCGGCGGGCGCACGCTGCTGACGTTCAGCGAGGACGAGTCGGTGGTCGGGCCGGCGGTTGACGCGCTGGCGTTGGCCGTACGCGACGGTTCGCTCGGCCGGCTCACGGTCGAACGGGCGGACGGGGAGCGGGTGGTCGGCACCGCGCTCGGCGCGGCGCTCGAACGCGCCGGCTTCCACGCCACCCCCCGCGGCCTGCGCCTGCGCGGCTGAGCGAGGGCGGAAGTTTCACAGGCCGGCCAGTGAAACTGTCACTGGGCGCGGATTGTAACGCTGGCTGAGTGCGTGTTTCACAGGCCAGCCTGTGAAACTGACAAGGCTCCTCAGGCGGCAGCGACGACGTCGCCGTCGGGGGTGGTGTCGGCCACGATCGGCTCGGCGGCCAGCGCCGCCCGGGCCTCCTCGACCGCAAGCCGGTCGCTGACCTCGCGCAGCACCGTCGACAGCGGCACCTGCAGCGCGGCACACAAGGCCGCCAGCATCTCGCTGGACGCCTCCTTCTGGCCGCGCTCGATCTCGGAGATGTAGCCGAGGCTCACCCGCGCCTGCGCCGACACCTGGCGCAGTGTGCGCCCCTGACGCTGCCGGCGCTGTCGGAGTGCGGCCCCAATCAGGCCGCGCAACGCAAGCTGCTCGCCCATCGGGTCACCTCCGCCTCGCTGTCGTCGCTGGCCGTTCCGGTCAGACGGTCAACCGTACCCGCCCACCGGCGCGCAAACCGGGCGCACGCGCCCGCCCGTGCCCGTTCGGTTGGTCAGCTCGGTCGGTCAGCTTGGTCGCTCAGGCCGTCGAACCGGCCACTTCCTCCAGCGTCAACACCACCGCGGCCCGAACCGTTCCCGCCCGTACGGCGTCGCGGTCGCCGCCGAGCCTCAGCCGCCGGTCGACGACCCGCTCGGGTCCGGCCACCGCGACGTACGCCGTCCCGGGCGGCTGCCCCTCGGCCGAGTCCGGGCCGGCGACCCCGGTGGTGGCAACCCCCCAGTCGGCGCCGAGCACAGCTCGGGCCCGCTCGGCCATTGCCCGGGCGGTCTCGGCCGAGACCGCGCCGTGCTCGTCGACGATCGACCCGGCCACCCCGAGCACATCTGTCTTGACCCCGGTCGCGTACGCCACCACCGCACCGCGGACCACCGCGGACGCGCCCGGCACGTCCACCAGCGCGGCGCAGAGCCGGCCGCCGGTCAGCGACTCCGCAGTGCCGACGGTCTGGCCGCGTTCGGTGAGCGCCGAGACGAGGGCGTCTGCACCCGGAGCCGGCACGCCTCAGCGCTCGGCCGGCTCGCCGGCCAACCCCTGCCGGCGCAGCGCGACCGCGCGGAACACGTACTCGACTCCGGTCACCACCGTGACCACCACGGCTGCGCCCATCACCCAGAGCAGCGCCGGGTCGAGGGCGTCCGGCAGCGGGACCAGGAACGCCATCAGCGCGGCCATCTGCAGGACGGTCTTGAGCTTGCCACCGGGGCTGGCCGGAATGACGCCGTGCCGGATCACCCACAGCCGCAGCAGCGTGATGCCCCACTCGCGGATGAGGATCACGATCGTCATCCACCACGGCAGCTCGCCCAGCACCGACAGCGCGATCAGCGCCACCCCGGTCAGCGCCTTGTCCGCGATCGGGTCGGCGATAGCGCCCCACGGGGTCTCCAGGCCGCGTACGCGCGCCAGGTAGCCGTCCCACTGGTCGGTCAGCGACGCGGCGACGAACACCGCCAGCGCCGCCCAGCGGCGCGGCCCGTCGTCGTCCTCCGCGGACAGCAGCAGCCAGCCGAACAGCGGCACCATCGCCAGCCGGAGCACGGTCATCGCGTTGGCGACGTTCCAGTTGCTCGGCGCCTGCTGGCCGGTCTGCGCGGTCATCGCGCACCGTCCGCGCGGGCGACCAGGTCGGCGCCGACCGACCCGGTCACCGTCGCCTCGACCAGCTCCCCCACCTGTACGGGCGCTGCACCGACGAGTGTCGTGCTGCCGTCCACGTCCGGGCCCTGGTGCACGGCCCGACCGACCACGCCGTCGCCATCCACCTGTTCGACCAGCACCTCGACCCGTTCACCGACGCGCTCCTCCGCCCGTTGCGCCACCAGCTCGTCGACCAGCGAGGCGCCCCGTTCGACCCGATCCCGGATCTCGTCGGCGGGCAGCTGACCGTCGAGCCGTGCCGCCTCCGTGCCGTCCTCGTCGGAGTAGCCGAACACGCCCACGACATCGAGCCGGGCGGCGGCCAAGAACTCCTCAAGGACCCGCAGATCGTCCTCGGTCTCCCCCGGAAAGCCGACGATCACATTGCTGCGCACACCGGCCAGTGGCTGCCGGCCGCGCACCTGGTCGAGCAGCCCGAGGAACCGCTCGGCGTCGCCGAAGCGGCGCATCCGTCGCAGCACCGGCGCGCTCGCGTGCTGGAAGGACAGGTCGAAGTACGCCAGCACACCAGGCGTCGCGCAGAGCACGTCGACCAACCCCGGCCGCATCTCGGCGGGTTGCAGGTATGAGAGCCGGACCCGGTCGATCCCCGCCACGTCGGCAAGCTCGGGGAGCAGCTGCTCGAGCAGCCGCACGTCGCCAAGGTCCTTGCCGTACGAGGTGGTGTTCTCGCTGACCAGGAACAGCTCGCGCACGCCGTCGGCGGCGAGCCACCGTGCCTCGGCGAGGACCTCGGCCGGGGGCCGGGACACGAACGCGCCGCGGAAGGTCGGGATCGCGCAGAACGAGCACCGGCGGTCGCAGCCGGACGCGAGCTTGACCGGCGCGGTCGGGCCGCCGGTGAGACGGCGCCGGACCGGTCGGGGACCGGACGCCGGGGCGAGACCAGCGGGCAGGTCGGGAGCGTTCGGGCTCTCCCGGTGCGCAGTACGACGCGCGGCCCGGTCGGCCGGTGCCAGCGGCAGCAGCTGCCGACGGTCGCGCGGGGTGTGCGCCTGCGGTCGGTCGCCGGCGAGCACGGCGCGCACCCGGTCGGCGATGTCCGGGTAGGAGTCGAAGCCGAGCACGGCGTCCGCCTCGGGCAGCGCCGCGGCGAGCTCGGCGCCGTACCGCTCGGCCAGGCAACCGACGGCGATCACCGGACGGTCGTCATCGCGGCCGTCCGCGAGCTGCAGCACCGTGTCGACCGAGTCCAGCTTGGCCGCCTCAATGAAGCCGCAGGTGTTGACCAGCACGGCGTCCGCGTCGTCGGGGTCGGCGACCGTGACGAGCCCGCCCTGCTCGAGCCGTCCCGCCAGCTCGTCGGAGTCCACGTCGTTGCGCGCACAGCCGAGGGTTACCAGGGCGACCGTGGCGGGGGTGGGTGGAGTCATCGCCCGCAGGATACGGGGGGCGGCCAGTCAGGGGCTGAGTCAGCCGCCCAGCGTTCGACGCACCGGCTCACCGTCCGGCCCGAGCCGGCCGACGGTACGCCCGTCCACGTCCACGGTGAGCGCGCCGCCGTCAGCGGCCACCACCGTGGCCGCGCCGAAGAGCCGTACCCGCCGGACCTCGTCGGCGCCGATGCGGCCCTGGAACAGCACCGACCCGTCGCCGTCGCGCACGGTCACGGGAGTGGCGGGGGCCTTGGCGGCGTCGCTGTCGGTTTCGCCGGTTGGTCCGTCGGTCTCAGTGGTCGTCCCGGCCAGCCGCAGCCGGGTCGGGGCCGAGCGCTCCCCCATCGCGTCGAAGCGGGCGGCGTCGGCACCGGTCGGGGCGTCAAAGCTCGCCGACGGGGTCGGGTTTGAGCCACGGTTGCGAGGACCGTCGCCGTCGGCACCCGGGACGAGCAGCCGGGCGAGCCCCCACAGCAGCACGAGGACGAGCACGACGCCGATGAGCAACGACCAGCGTGGGCCGCCTGTCGCCAGGCGGAGCGAGCGGCCGGGACCAGCGAGCTCGGCCTCGAACACCTTGCGGGCCGGCACCGGACCGGTGGCGTACCGCTCGTCGAAGACAGCCACCAGCTCGTCGCCGTCGATGCCCAGGGTCCGGGCCGTCGCCCGCAGGTGACCGCGCGCGTAGATGTCACCGCCACAGGCGGAGAAGTCGTCGACCTCCATCGCCTCGATCACGTGCGGACGGACTCGCGTGCGGTCTGCGAGGTCGTCGACGCTGAGCCGAAGCCGATGCCGGGCGCGCACCAGCCGCAGTCCGATCACCGGGTCGTCGGGCTTGGCCTCCTCGCGGGTGTACGCGACGGTGGCCGGGCTCGGTGTCGCGACGGGCTCGCGGTCGCCCGCGGGTGTCGATGACACGGCGTCGACCGGGGTCTCGACCACGACATCGGCACGGGCGGCCCGGACTTCCGCCGCAGGCATCGACGTGCGCTTCGGCAGCCGGAACTTCGGGCTCGGCGACTCGCCCTCGGCGGTGGGCGCGGCGGGCGCATCGGGCTCGGGCCGGCTGGGCTCGGCGACGACCAGTGGCACCTTTGCGGGCGCGAGGTCGCGCAACAGCTCGGGGAGGGCCGCCACGTCGGCGGGGTCCACCAACGCCAGTGGCACCGGGCGATGCGGGCCGTCGGCGACCGCGACGGTCAGCCGGGCGTCGCGGCGCGGTCGTCGGGGCGGGGTGAGGTTGAGCGCGGCCACCTCGTCCCAGCGCAACCCCGTCCAGGTCCTGCCGTCGCGCAGCCGGATCCCCGTCTCGTCGGCGACGAGCAGCGGCACCCTCGCGTCCCACCAGGCCGCAAGGTGCGCGACGGCGATCGGGGCCAGCACGGCGGCGAACGCGTACGCCATCCAGCCCGGATCGCCGGCCGCCCGCCAGAGGTAGGCGACCGTGGCCGCGCCGGCTCCGAGCCCGACCAGAGCCAACGCGCCGCGGCGGCGGTGCAGCGTCACCGGGTCGGAGGCGGCCGGCGTACGCCCGGCGTCTGGTCCGGAGTCGGCCGCCTGCTGGTCGCTGTCGCGGGCGGAGTCGAGGGTCGTGGTGCTCATGTCTGCCCCCGGAGGGTGATGAGGACCTGGTCGAGGTCGTCGGGCTTGATCAGCACGTCGCGCGCTTTTGAGCCCTCGCTGGGGCCGACGACCCCGCGGCTCTCGAGGATGTCCATCAGCCGGCCGGCCTTGGCGAAGCCGACCCGCAGCTTGCGCTGCAGCATCGAGGTCGACCCGAATTGGGTGGTGACGATCAGCTCGACGGCCTGGCAGACCAGGTCGAGGTCGTCGCCGATGTGGTCGTCGAGCTCGCGCGCGGCTTGTTTGGGCACGGTCACGTCGTCGCGGTAGGTCGGCGCGAGCTGGCCACGGCAGTGCTCGACCACGGCGCGGATCTCGGTCTCGGTGACCCACGAGCCCTGGATCCGGACCGGCTTGCTCGCACCCATCGGCAGGAACAGCGCGTCGCCCTGGCCCACCAGCTTCTCCGCGCCCGGCTGGTCGAGGATGACCCTGCTGTCGGCGAGCGACGAGGTCGCGAACGACAGCCGGCTGGGGACGTTCGCCTTGATCAGCCCGGTGACGACGTCGACGCTCGGGCGCTGGGTGGCGAGCACCAGGTGGATGCCGGCGGCCCGGGCCAACTGGGTGATCCGTACGACGGCGTCCTCCACGTCGCGAGGCGCGATCATCATCAGGTCGGCCAGCTCGTCGACCACGACGAGCAGGTAGGGGTATGGCGTGAGCGCCCGCTCGCTGCCCGGCGGCGCCTGCACGGAACCGGCCAGCACCGCCGTATTGAAGTCGTCGATGTGTCGGAAGCCGTACTGCGCGAGGTCGTCGTAGCGCAGGTCCATCTCCCGCACCACCCAGCCCAGTGCCTCCGCCGCCTTCTTGGGGCTGGTGATGATCGGCGTGATCAGGTGCGGGATGCCTTCGTAGGCATTGAGCTCGACCCGCTTCGGGTCGACGAGCACCAGCCGCACCTCGTCTGGCGTCGCGCGCATCAGCAGCGACGAGATCACCGAGTTGATAAAGCTGGACTTGCCGGAGCCGGTGGCGCCGGCGACCAGCAGGTGCGGCATCCGCGCCAGGTTGGCGACGACGACGTGGCCCTCGACGTCCTTGCCGAGGCCGATCACCATCGGGTGGTGGTCGTCGCGTGCGGCCCGCGAGCGCAGCGCGTCCCCGAGCGACACCATCTCCTTGTCGGTGTTGGGGATCTCGATGCCGATCGCCGACTTGCCCGGGATCGGCGACAGGATTCGCACGTCGGCGCTGGCAACCGCGTACGAGATGTTCCGGGAGAGCGCGGTGACCTTCTCGACCTTGATCGCCTGCCCCAGCTCCACCTCGTACCGAGTGACCGTCGGCCCGCGGGTGTAGCCGGTCACCTGCGCGTCGATGTCGAACTGCTCCAGCACATCGGTGAGGCGCTTGACGACCGCGTCGGACGCCGCCGAGCGGGCGCGGTGCGGTGACCCCTGCTTGAGCACCTGCGAGTCGGGCAGCGTGTAGACGATGTCGCCCGACAGCGCCAGTTGCTCCGCCCGGATCGGCAGCGCGGTGTGCGGAGGAGGCTCCTCCGGAGAGTCGCCGGCGACGGTGTGGGCCACCGCGGGTTCGGTGTCGTTCGGCTCGCTGACCGTGATCGGACCCGGGTCTGCGTACGGGTCGTCGGGTGCCCGCTCGGCTGCACTGCTGCGGCGACGGCCGGACTTGGTCGGCTCCGGCTCGTCCTCGTCGGCAGCGCTCGGCCGGCTCCGCAAGCGTGCGGTGGCGCCCCGGACCCGGTCGGGGATCGCGTGGACCGGCATCGCGACAATGACCAGGGCACCGAAGATCGCAAGCAGCACGAGCAGCGGGACCGCGACCACGGTGGTGCGGAACAGGTCGACGAGCATGGCCGAGACCAAGTAGCCGACTGCTCCGCCCGCTTCCCGCATCGCTTCGCCATCGGCGGGGCGGGGCACGCCGTGGGCGACGTGAACGAGTCCGAGCACTCCGGCCGACAGCGCGGTCCAGCCGATCACCTGTCTGCCGGGTGGACCGTTGCGGTCAGGGTGGCGCAGCGTCCGCAAGGCCGCGGCGACGAGCACGAGCGGAACGGCCCAGCCGAGCAGGCCGACCGAGCCGGTGACCACGGTCCGTACGGCTGCACCGACGTCGCCGGGGAGCTGCCACCACACCGCAGCGGCGACCACGACGGCCAGGCCGATGAGGGTCAGTCCGATTCCGTCGCGGCGGTGCTCGGGAGCGAGGTCGCGCGCAGTGGAGCCGATGCTGCGGGCGACGGCGCCCACCAGGTGGGCGAGCCCGAGCCAGATCGCGCGGAGCCCCGACCCGACCCCCGCGATCAGCCGGGCCAGCGGGTTCGGTCCGCGCCGGGACTTTGACTTGGACTTCGAACGCGACTTGGACCGCGTCGGCGCGCGCGAGGTCGAGCGGGCTGTCCCGGACCGCGATGTACTGCGCGACCGCGGCGGGGAAGAGGTGCGGGTCGCCACCGTGGCAGGCTACGGCGTCGTACCACCCGTCACACGTGTCACACGCCGACAACCCCCCAACCGACGATCCGCGGCAAATGGTCCGCTCATCCGTGGCAAATGGACCAACCATCCGCGGCAAGTGGCGGGCGGCTCGTGCTCCGTCGTGACCAGATGCCGCGGATCAGCGGACCATTTGCCGCGGATCGTCGGCACCGGGCGCCGGACTTAAGCCTCTAAGACGACCGGGACGATCATCGGCCGGCGGCGGTGCGCACCGGACACCCACCGCCCGGTCGTACGGCGGATGACCTGCTGCAGCTCACGGGTGTCGTCGACGCCGTCGCGCACCGCGACATCGAGCGCCTGGACCAGCAGCCGCTCGAGCTCGGCGAACACCGAGTCGTCGTCGGCGAAGCCGCGCGCGTGGATCTCCGGCCCGCTGGCGATCTTCCCGGTCACCGAGTCGATCACGGCGACGACCGAGATGAACCCCTCCTCGCCGAGGATCCGCCGGTCCTTGAGCTCCGGCTCGCCGATGTCGCCGATCGACGACCCGTCGACGAAGACGTACCCGCAGTCAACCTTGCCGACCACGCGGGCCTCGCCGTCCACCAGGTCGACGACGACACCGTCCTCGGCGCGCACCACCCGCTCGGCCGGCACACCGGTGGTGATCGCCAGCTCCGCGTTCGCCTTGAGGTGGCGGATCTCCCCGTGTACGGGGAGCACGTTGCGCGGCCGGACGATGTTGTAGCAGTAGAGCAGCTCCCCCGCGCTTGCGTGCCCGGAGACGTGCACGAGCGCGTTGCCCTTGTGCACCACGTCAGCGCCCCACCGGGTCAGGCCGTTGATGATCCGGAAGACCGCGTTCTCGTTGCCAGGGATCAACGACGACGCCAGCACGACCGTGTCGCCGGGCTCGATGCGCACCCGGTCGTGGGTACGGCCGGCGATGCGGGCGAGCGCGGACATCGGCTCGCCCTGGGAGCCGGTCGAGATCAGGACGAGCTCCTCGGGTCGGTAATTGTCGAGCGCGCGCGCGTCGACCATCACCCCCGGCGGCACGGTGAGGTAGCCCAGGTCCTGGGCAACTCCCATGTTACGCAGCATCGACCTGCCGACGTAGGCGACCTTGCGGTCGTGCCGGACCGCGGCGTCCATGACCTGCTGGACCCGGTGCACGTGCGAGGCGAAGCAGGCGACGATGATGCGCTGCCTGCTCGTGGCGAAGACGCGGTCCAGCACCGGAGCGATCTCGCGCTCGGCGACGGTGAAGCCAGGCACCTCGGCGTTGGTGGAGTCGGCGAGGAACAGGTCGACCCCCTGCTCGCCGAGCCGCGCGAACGCACGCAGGTCGGTGATCCGACCGTCCAGTGGCAGCTGGTCCATCTTGAAGTCGCCGGTGTGCAGCACGGTCCCGGCATCGGTGCGGATCGCGACCGCAAGCGAGTCCGGGATCGAGTGGTTGACTGCGACGAACTCCAGCTCGTACGGCGGCAGCCGCAGCGTGTCGTTCTCGGCGACGACGTGCGTCACCGGGTCCTTGAGCCGGTGCTCCCGGAGCTTGGCGTTCAGCAGCGAAAGGGTCAGCCGGGAGCCGACGAGCGGGATGTCGCCGCGCTCGCGCAGCAGGTAGGGCACGGCACCGATGTGGTCCTCGTGGCCGTGGGTGAGGACGAGCGCGACCACGTCGTCGAGCCGGTCCCGGATCGAGCTGAAGTCGGGGAGGATGAGGTCGACGCCCGGATGGTCGTCCTCGGGGAACAGCACCCCGCAGTCAACGATCAGCAGCTTGCCGCGGTGCTCGAACACCGTCATGTTGCGACCGATCTCACCGAGGCCGCCGAGCGGCGTCACGCGCAGCCCGCGACGAGGCAGCTGCGGCGGCGTGCCGAGCCCTCGCTGCGTCTGACTCATTCGAGCAGGCCGGCCGCGACCAGGTCGGTCCGCAGCAGCGCGACCTCGTCGTCGCTCGCCTCGGGAAGCGGCGGCCGTACGGCGCGGTTCGGCAGCACGCCGAGCAGCTCCAGCGCGGCCTTGGCGGCGGCCGCCCCGGTCGTACGGGTCATCACGCCACGGACGGCAGGCAACAGCCGGTCGTGGATCTCGCGTGCGGTGACCAGGTCGCCCTTGTCGGCAGCGGCGACCATCTCGGCGTACGGGCCGGCCGCGGCGTGACCGACCACCGAGACGACACCGACCGCGCCCTGCGCCAGCCAGGCCAGGTTGAGCGTGTCGTCGCCGGAGTAGAAGGCCAGCCCGGTCTCGCGCATCACCCACGCGCCGGCGTACAGGTCGCCGGTGGCGTCCTTGACCGCGACGATCCGGGGATGCTCGGCGAGCCGGGCGAGCAGGTCGGAGCCGATCCGCGTACCCGTGCGGCCGGGGATGTCGTAGAGCATGACCGGCAGGTCGGTCGCGTCGGCGACGGCGCGGAAGTACGCGAGCAGCCCGGCGGGCGGCGGCTTGGAGTAGTAGGGAGTCACGACCAGCAGCCCGTCCGCGCCGGCGGCCGCGGCCTGCTCGGCCAGGTGCACCGAGTGCCGGGTGTCGAACGTGCCTACCCCGGCAACAATCCGGGCCCGGTCGCCGACCGACTCGCGCACGGTCTCCACCAGCAGCGCCTTCTCGGCGTCAGACGTGGTGGGGCTCTCGCCGGTGGTGCCGCTGACCACCAGTCCGTCGCAGCCGGCGTCGACAAGGTGGCTCGCGAGCCGGCGGGTCGCGTCCAGGTCGAGCGCGCCGGATGACTGGAAGGGCGTGACCATCGCGGTTAACACCCGGCCGAAGGCCGTCGTCGCCACGGTGTGGTCTTGGCCGGTCATGGCGTTCACGCTACCGCGCCGGCCCGGCAGCCTCTGAACGCTCACGCCCGCTCGTACGTCGCGATGGCGTAGCCGTCGTGCTCGGTGCGGCCGGTCTGCGACCACATCGTCCAGTCGACATCGGGGAAGTAGGTGTCCCCCGGCGGCGACTGCTGCACCTCGGTGATCACGAGCCGGTCGGCGAACGGCAGCGTCTCGAAGTAGACCTGCGCTCCACCGACCACGAACACCTCTGGCCCGAGGTCGGCGGCTATCGCCAGCGCGCCGTCGATGTCGTGCGCCACGTACACGTCCTCCGGCGACCAGGCCCGGTCGCGGGTGACGACGACCGTCCTGCGCCCGGGCAGGGGGCGGCCGATGGAGTCGTACGTGCGCCGGCCCATCACCAGCACAGCGCCCATCGTGAGCTCCTTGAAGTGGCCCAGGTCCCCGGTGGGTTCCCACGGCAGCTCGCCGCCGCGTCCGATGACCCCGTTGCCGCCGATCGCGGCGACCAGCGTGACGGTCATGCCGACGCGGTCATGCCGACGTGGTCATACCGAGATGGGGGCCCTGATCGCCGGGTGCGGGTCGTAGCCGGCGATCTTGACGTGCTCGAGGTCGAAGCCGTCGATGGTGCGCACGGATGGGTCGAGCCAGAGCTCGGGCAGCGGCCGCGGTTTACGGGTCAGCTGCAGCCGCGCCTGGTCGAGGTGGTTGAGGTAGAGGTGCGCGTCGCCGAACGTGTGCACGAACTCGCCCACCTCGAGCTCGCACACCTGCGCCACAAGATGTGTCAGAAGCGCGTACGACGCGATGTTGAACGGAACGCCGAGGAACACGTCGGCCGAGCGCTGGTAGAGCTGGCACGACAACCGGCCCGGCCCTGAGTCCGACGGGGCGACGTAGAACTGGAACAGCGCGTGGCACGGCGCCAGTGCCATCTTGGGCACGTCGGCGACGTTCCAGGCGGACACGACGTGTCGGCGGGAGTCGGGGTCCGTACGCAGCCGGTCGATGACCTGGCCTAGCTGGTCGACCGATCCCCCGTCGGGCGTCGGCCACGACCGCCACTGCCGCCCGTACACCGGCCCGAGGTCGCCGTTCTCGTCGGCCCACTCGTCCCAGATCGTGATGCCGCGCTCGTGCAGCCACGCGACGTTGGTGTCACCACGGAGGAACCACAGCAGCTCGCCGATCACCGAGCGGGTGTGCACCTTCTTGGTTGTCAGCAGTGGGAACCCGTCGGCCAGGTCTACCCGGAGCTGGTGGCCGAAGACGCTGAGCGTGCCGGTGCCGGTGCGGTCGGACTTGCGGGTCCCGTGGTCGAGGATCCGCTGCACGAGATCGAGGTACGCCCGCACGATTTCGACGCTAGCACCGCCGCCTCATCCGGACCGGTAGCGTCTGGGCGTGGCTGACGAGCTGGAAGTAGAAGAGGTGCTCCGCACGCTCGCCAAGGCGCTGACGCTGCAGGCCGAGACCATCCTCACCATGACCCACCTGTCGGGCACGCTGCGCGGCCTGGACGGGGCCGCGGTCAAGCCCCAGCTGCGCACGTTCGTCCAGGACGAGCTCGAGGACGCGTACCTGCTGATGGAGAAGTTCTCCGCCCTCGGTGGCGAGCTGACCATGGACGTGCCGGTGATCACCGTGCCCCGCGACACGGCGGCGGCGCTCAGCCACCTGATCGAGCTGGAGCGGCGGGCCGTGGCGGCGCTGCACGAGGTCATCCCGCACACCGGTCAGGAGCCGCGCAGCGAGGCGCTGGAGCACCGGCTCGAGCACCTGATCATGCGCAAGCAGCAGCAGCTGGACTATCTGTGGCACGCCAGCGGGCGCGAGCAGCCACTCGACGACGACGGCTGAGCCCACCCGGGTGTCGTGACGCCCCGAGCGGTCGTAGGCTGGCGAGGGACCGGAGG
>Ga0183260_10000557_pt1 | contig 31507 bp, 29 predicted proteins | sample AntDrymUQ4972206_2_FD_129768 | JGI IMG/M metagenome (GOLD analysis project Ga0183260, IMG submission 129768) | Polar desert sand microbial communities from Dry Valleys, Antarctica - metaG UQ497 (22.06) (version 2) (version 2) | ecosystem: Environmental > Terrestrial > Soil > Desert | place...
CCGAGCATCGCCGCCTCGGCCTCGATCCCGCCGACGCCCCAGCCGACGACGCCGAGCCCGTTGACCATCGTGGTGTGGCTGTCGGTGCCGACGCAGGTGTCGGGGTAGGCAAGCGTCCTGCCGCCCTCGCCCTCCTTGGTGAACACCACTCGGGCCAGGTGCTCGATGTTCACCTGGTGCACGATGCCGGTGCCCGGCGGCACCACCTTGAAGTCGTCGAAGGCACCCTGCCCCCAGCGCAGGAACTGGTAGCGCTCGCGGTTGCGCTCGTACTCGATCTCGACGTTGCGGCCGAACGCCTCGGGCGTGCCGAACACGTCGGCGATGACCGAGTGGTCGATCACCAGCTCGGCGGGGGCGAGCGGGTTGATCCGCGTCGGGTCGCCGCCGAGGTCGCGCATCGCCTCGCGCATCGTGGCCAGGTCGACGATCGCCGGCACGCCGGTAAAGTCCTGCATGATCACGCGTGCCGGCGTGTACTGGATCTCCCGGCTCGGCTCGGCGTCGGCGTCCCAGCCGGCCAGTGCCCGTACGTCGTCGGCGGTGATGTTCTCGCCGTCCTCGGTGCGCAGCAGGTTCTCCAGCAGCACCTTGAGGCTGTACGGCAGGGTGTCGACGTCCAGCCCGTCCCCGGTGACTGCGGCGAGCCGGTGGATCTCGTACGACCGGGACCCGACCTCGAGCGTGCCGCGGGCCCCGAAGCTGTCCCTGCCGTCTGTGCTCGCCATCTCTGCACTCCTCTCGGCTGACACCCATCCTGCCCAGCGCGTCGGCGCGGCGCTCGCTTGGCGGTCTTTGTCTTGATGTCAAGATACACGACGTCGAGGCATCCGGCCCGCCGCCGCCTGTAACCAGAGTCAGCGCAGGTCGCCGACGTACGCGGCGACCGTGTCACTGCGGGCAGTGCGCCGGGTGCGCGGTAGTAGAACACCCGCCGATCCTCGCGGAACGGGCTCCCGTTGGCTGGCCGGCCGGACGACCGAGCGATGATGCATTCCGGTAGCGCGGGCTACCCACATGCATCATCGCCGGTCTGTGTCACCGGTCTGGGTCGTCGTGGTCCCCGATCTGCGGCGGGGAGCCGCCGCCCGGCCAGCCGCCGCGGAGGTCACCGGGACGGGCGGTCGGCACCCGCTCGGCGCGCTTGCGGGCCGCGGCCGACGACCGCAGCTGGTACGGGACGCTCGTGACCATGATCCCGGGAGTGAACAGCAGTCTGCCCTTGAGGATCAGCGCGGTCTGGTTGTGCAGAAGCTGCTCCCACCAGTGGCCCACCACGTACTCGGGGATGTAGACGGTGACTACGTCACGTGGGCTGTCCCGCCGGACGTTGCGCACGTACGCCACGGTCGGCCGGAGGATCTCGCGGTATGGCGAGGCCAGCACCCGCAGCGACACCGGGATCTCGCGGGCCTCCCACTCGGCGAGCAGCCGGGCGGTCGCCTCCGGGTCGACGTCGACGGTGATCGCCTCGATCACGTTGGGTCGCGACGCCCGTGCGTACGCGAGCGCGCGCATCGTCGGCTTGTGCAGCTTGGAGACCAACACGATCGCGTGCACCCGCGACGGCAGGCCGACGTCCGAGTCGTCGATCGTCAGCTCCTCGGAGAGCTCGCGGTAGTGCCCGCGAATCCCGCGCATCATCACGAACAGCACCGCCATGGCGAGGATCGCTATCCACGCGCCGGACAGGAACTTGGTCACCAGCACGACGACGAGCACAGACCCGGTGATGACGAAGCCGAGGGCGTTGACCGCCCGGCTGCGGCGCATCCGTGACCGTGCGCTGTCGTCCCGCTCCCGCGGGATCCGCTTGTTCCAGTGCCGGACCATGCCCAGCTGGCTCAACGTGAACGACACGAACACGCCGACGATGTAGAGCTGGATCAGCCGCGTCACCTCGGCGTCGAACGCGACGATCAGCACTATGGCCAGCAGTGCCAGCACGATGATGCCGTTGCTGTACGCGAGCCGGTCGCCGCGCAGCTGCAGCTGACGGGGCAGGAAGCCGTCCCGCGCGAGGATCGAGCCGAGGACGGGAAAGCCGTTGTACGCGGTGTTGGCGGCGAGCACCAAGATGATCCCGGTCACCGCGGTCACGAAGAAGAAGCCGACTTGGAAGTTGTCGAAGACCCCGTTGGCGAGCTGCCCGATGACGGGGTTCTGCTCGTATCCGTCGCCCACCGGCTGCCCGTCGGCGGTCAGCAGGTCGGTCGCCGGGTCCTCGGCGATCCGGACGTCCATCAGGTTCGCAAGCGTCACGACGCTCAGCCCCATCGTGATCGCGATGAGTCCGAGCAGCAGCAGCGTGCGGGCCGCGTTGCGCCCCTTCGGCTTGCGGAACGCGGGCACGCCGTTGCTGATCGCCTCGACGCCGGTGAGCGCAGCGCAGCCGGAGGAGAACGCCCGCAGCAGCAGGAACGCGAAGGCGAACCCGGTCAGCTCGTCGGAGAACGTCTCCTCGGTTGCCAGGTCGTAGCCCGCGCTCTCGGCCCGTGGCAGGTCGCCGAAGTAGTAGCGGAAAAACCCCCACAGCGCCATGCCGAGCACGCCGACCATGAACAGGTACGTCGGCACCGCGAACGCGGTGCCGGACTCCCGTACGCCGCGCAGGTTCATCGCCATCAAGAACAGCGTCGCCGCAACCGCGACGACCACCTCCTGGTCGGCAAGCGCGGGGATGGCGGTGGCCGCGTACTGCGACGCCGAGGAGATCGACACGGCAACGGTGAGCACGTAGTCGACGAGCAGCGCGCTGCCGACACCGAGGCCTGCGGTGACCCCGAGGTTGGTGGTGACGACCTCGTAGTCCCCGCCACCGCTCTGGTACGCCTGAACGTTCTGCCGGTAGGAGGTGACGACGACCGCCATCACGACCGCCACCGCGATGCCGACCTTCCAGGTGAACGAGTAGGCGGCGAGGCCGGCCGACGACAGTACGAGGAAGATCTCGTCCGGCGAGTAGGCGACCGACGACAGGGCGTCGCTGGCGAACACCGGGAGCGCCACCCGCTTGGGGAGAAGCGTCTCGCCCAGCTGGGTGCTCCGGAGCTTGCGACCCAGCAGGAGGCGCTTGCCCGTGTCGGCGATTCCCACGAGCCGCGATGCTAGCGTCGGGCACCGTGCACGTCGTGATCATGGGCTGCGGTCGGGTCGGGTCCACGCTCGCGCACAACCTCGAGAATCGCGACCACTCCGTGTCGGTCATCGACCGGAACCCCGACGCCTTCCGGCGGCTCGGCCCGTCGTACTCGGGGACCACCGTGGAGGGGTACGGCTTTGACCGCGACGTCCTCGTCGAGGCCGGCATCGAGGGCGCTGGGGCGTTCGCCGCCGTCTCCAGCGGCGACAACTCCAACATCATCTCGGCGCGGGTGGCGCGCGAGCAGTTCGGAATCACCAACGTCGTTGCGCGGATCTACGACCCCGGCCGCGCCGAGGTCTACGAGCGGCTCGGCATCCCCACGGTCGCGACGGTGACGTGGGCAGCCGACCGGGTGCTCCGGCGGCTGCTGCCCGAAGGTGCAGAGCCGCTGTGGCGGGACCCGTCTGGCAGCGTGCGGGTCGACGAGATCCCTGCGCCTGACAGCTGGGTCGGCAGCACCGTGCTGCAGCTGCAGGACCGCACCGGTGCACGGGTGGCGTTCATGACCCGGCTCGGCTCCGGCCTGATCCCCAGGAGGGACACCGTGGTCCAGGAGGGTGATCTGCTCAACCTGTTCATGCTCGAGGACGACACCGCGCACGTGACCGAGCGGCTGTCGGCCGGTCCGGAGGAGTCCTGATGCGGGTCGCTATCGCCGGTGCGGGCGCGGTGGGCAGGTCGGTGGCCCGCGAGCTGCTCGACAACGGGCACGAGGTGCTGCTGATCGACAAGGACCCTCAGGCGATCCGCCCGAACGCCGTGCCGGACGCTGAGTGGCTGCTGGCCGACGCGTGCGAGCTCTCCAGCCTCTCCGAGGCCGGGCTGGACCGGTGCCAGGTGGTGGTCTCGGCTTCCGGGGACGACAAGGTCAACCTTGTCGTCGCGCTGCTCGCCAAGACCGAGTTCGCCGTGCCCCGTACGGTCAGCCGGGTCAACCACCCGGCCAACGAGTGGCTGTTCACCGAGTCCTGGGGGGTGGACGTGCTGGTGTCCACGCCCCGGCTGATGGCTGCGCTGGTCGAAGAGGCGGTCACGGTGGGCGACCTGGTGCGGCTGTTCACCTTCCGGCAGAGCGCCGCGAACCTGGTGGAGCTCGTCCTGCCAGACGACTCCCCGTACGTCGGCAAGCTGGTCCGCGACGTCACCTGGCCGGTCGACGTGGTGCTCGTCGCGATCCTGCGCGACGGCGGCATCCTCACCCCCGAGCTGGACCGCTCGCTGGAGGCCGCCGACGAGCTGCTGCTGGTGGCGCACGAGGAGCACGAGGACGAGATCGCCGAGCTGCTCGCCCCGATCGAGCACCCGCACAAGGACCGCCTGAAGGACTGACCCGCGGCGGGCCGTTTGGCTCGGTCAGGCCGGGGTCTGGGCTGGCGCGAGGGGGGTGTGGTTGCGGCTGAGAAGCCAGACCATCGCCGCCAGCGCGGCCACCTGCAGCGGCCAGCCGAGCGCGATCTTGGCCGCGCCGAGCCAGGCCACCATCTGCTCGCCCCCGAGCCAGAGCGGATACTGGATCGCCACCCGCAGCACGCACGGAACCGCGAGCACGAGCGTCAGCCGGCTGCACAGCCGGACCAGACCGGGGTCGGCGCGCCACCCGGTCGGGTCCCCCGTCACGCTGCCGATGAGAAATCCGAGCAGCGGCCAGCGCAGCAGCACCGACCCGACCAGCACGGCGGCGTACACGGCGTTGTAGATGATCCCAGGCAGGAAGGCGTCCTGCGCCTCACCGCTGCGCAGAGCGAACAGCGCCGCGATGCCGATCCCGAACAGGCTGTTCAGCACGAACTGCAGCGTCTGGCGCTGCGCGATGCGCACCGCGACCAGCACCACCGCGAGCCCGGCGCCGAGCCCGAGCGCGAGCCGCAGGTCCTGGCTCGAGATCCATGTGACGGTGAACGCCACCGTGGGCACTGCGCCCTCGACCATGCCGCGCCGCCCACCGAGGGCCTGTGCCAGCCGCGCGCGGACGAGCTGCTCGACCGTTTCGTACGAGACGGCGGCCGGCGCGTGCGTCACGCGCTCAGCTCGTAGTGCGGGTTGTACAGGGTGCGGCGACCCTCGGAGCAGCCGAGCCGGCCGTGCACGGTGAGCGTCCGGCCGGCGGAGATGCCGGCGATCTGGCGTCGGCCGAGCCAGATGAGCGTGACGCTGCCGCTGCCGTCGTACAGCTCGGCCTCCAGCGCGACGACGCCACCATGCGGCCGGAGCGTGACGTGCCGCAGCGTGCCCTTCAGCGTGCAGCGGTCCCGGTCGACGTGGCTCGCGATCTCACGGCAGCCGGCCCCCTCGGCGTCGGCCTTGAGCTCCGCGGCGTCCCGCGCGTGCTGGCTGCCGACAAGCCGCTGCGTGGCACGCTGCCAGAAGCCGGGGGGCTCGGTGCCGGGCCCGGTGTCCGTGTCGACGGTGGCCATGCGGCAAGGGTACGCGGACGGGTCGTTTCGCTGCGGGCGTTGTCAGGAACCCGTGGGCGCCGGTTCCTCGGCCGCTCCGGGGCGCGCCTGCGGAGGCAGCCGCAGCGGCAGCGGCTCGCGCGGCCGCATCGCCTGCTCACCGCGGACCACGACGACCTCGCGCAGCGCGCGCTCGAGCGTGGCGTCCGCGTCGTCGTCTCGGGCGGCGGTGCCGAGGAAGGTGGCGCGCAGCAGCCAGCGCGGCCCCTCGACCGCGACGACCCGCGACGTCTGGACGCCGGACCGGCCGCCCTGACCCGACGCGGGTACCCGCAGCCGCAGCTGCGGCCCATACGGCCCCTCCTCCTCGTCGACGGTCCCGCCGAGCCGAGTGGCCTCGGCCGCGATCTCACCGCGCAGCTCGCCCCAGAGACCGCCCGACTTGGGCGCCGCGAACGGGCGCAGCTCGAGCGCGGCGTCCCCGCTCGCGAGCAGGACCGCGGTCACCGTGCCGCTCGCCTGGTCCGCCTGCAGCCGGAGCTCGACCCCCTCGACCCCGGTCACCAAGAGACTGCCTAGGTCGACCCGCTCCGGCCCGGGGGCGTCGAGGTCCACCTCGTCGACGTCCCAGGGGCCGGCGGAGCGATGACCGGACGGGCGGGCGGGATCAACCGGCTCGTCTCCGGTGACCTCGGCTGGCTCGAGGCTCTCGGCGGCGCGCTTGCGCCCGAACATCCGAACCTCCTCAGGGCGTTGGCGACGGCGTCGGCGGCGGGGCGAACCCCCCGGTCGAACCGTAGCCGCCGGCACCGCGGGCCGAGTCGGGCAGCCGGTCGACCGGCACGAACTCCGCTGCCTCGACCCGCTGGACGACCAGCTGCGCCACCCGGTCGCCGCGGCTGAGTCGCACCGGCTGCTCCGGGTCGAGGTTGACCAGGCACACCTTGACCTCGCCGCGGTAGCCCGCGTCGATCGTCCCAGGCGCGTTGACGATTGACAGCCCGGTCCGCGCCGCCAGCCCGGACCGCGGGTGGACGAAGCCGGCCATTCCATCGGGCACGGCGATGGCGATACCGGTCGGCACCACCGCCCGCGCCCCCGGCTCCAGCACCAGGTCGACCATGGTCACCAGGTCGGCGCCGGCGTCCCCGGGGTGGGCGAACGCGGGCAGTGGGACGCCGTCGTCGAGACGCTGCACGAGGATCCGCGGCCGGGTCACGGCCGCGACCCTAGTGCCGGCTGCCAGGCTGGTGCGGTGAGCGACTACACCGAGCGGCTCTGGCCGCCGCCGCTGTACTGGCTGGCCGCAACCGGCGTGGTTGGCACCGTGGGCTGGGTCCTTGCGGTGTCCACGCCCACCCTGGTCGTGGTGGTGGGCACCGCCGTCGCCGCGGTCCTGGCCGTCGCCGGACTGGTCGCGGTCGGCTCGGTCGAGGTGGGGGTGCGCGGCGGCGAGCTCGTCGCGGGCCGCGCGCACGTCCCGCTGTCGATGTGCGGTGCGGTACGGGCGCTGGACGCCAGCGCGGCGCGGCGAGCCCGGGGCGTCGAGGCCGACGCCCGGGCGCACCTGGTGATCCGCCCGTACGTGCCCTGCTGCGTGCGGGCAGACATCGACGACCCGGCCGACCCGACCCCGTACTGGCTGGTGTCGGCCCGGCGTCCGGAGCTGGTCGCCGCCGCGGCGGCGACCGGGGTCGGCGGGCCGAGACCAGCGGAGTACGGCACGATGAGCGCCATGGCGCGCAAGAAGAAGTCCGAGTCGCCGATCCAGGACGCGCAGGCCGCCGGTGCGCAGCCGTCGTCCGGCGCCGGGTCTAAGCAGCTGTGGAAGGTCTACAGCAAGGGCGCCACGATCCTGTCCGGCGTGCTCACGATCCAGCTGGCCCAGAAGCTGTGGCGGGCAGCCACCCGCAAGGAGCCGCCGAACTCCCCGGAGCACCCGGAGATCGACGTCCGGGAGGCGATCATGTGGGCACTGCTGTCGGGGGCAGTCGCCGAGCTGGTCAAGGTCGCGGTCAGCCGCAAGACCGCGCAGTACTGGGTACGGTCGACCGGCAACCTGCCGCCGGACATGGACCCGATCGAGAAATAGGCCCGTCCCTTGGGCGGCCCGCTCAGGCAGCCCGCTCAGGCGGCGCAGTCGCGGCAGATCGGTCCGATCTTGGTCTCTCTGGCCAGCTGGCTGCGGTGGTGCACCAGGAAGCACGAGATGCAGGTGAACTCGTCGGACTGACGCGGCAGCACCTGGACGGCGAGCTCCTCGTGTGACAGGTCGGCTCCCGGGAGCTCGAACGACTCGGCCGCTTCGACCTCGTCCTCGTCGACCTTGCCGGAGTTCTTGTCGTGCCGGCGAGACTTCAGCTCCTCGATGCTGTCTTCGCTGTTCTCCTCGTCGGTCTTGCGAGGTGCGTCGTAATCGGTGGCCATCGTCCTACGGGTCCTTGGTTAGTGATCGTCGGTGGAGGCGTCTCGGTCCCCAATGCGTGCGGTCTCAGCCGGGGGCGCGCCGATTGTGCCCCATCGGTCGCAAACGTCAACACGGCCCACCGCAGTGGGTATTCCGCGCTGCGGTGGACCGCTCAGAAGCCGCAGCGGCCGACGAGCTCCCGCAGCGGGTCCAGCAGCCCGGGCAGCGTCGCCAGGACCAGCCGCGGTCCCGGCGGGCGGTCGCCGAGCCCCACCACCACGGCACCAGCCTCCTCGGCCACCAGCCGGCCCGCGGCAAGGTCCCACGGCTGCAGCCCCTCCTCGACGTACGCGTCCACCCGGCCGGCCGCCACCGCGCACAGGTCCAGCGACCCAGCACCGACCCGGCGCACGTCGCGCACCTCGGGGAGCAGGCAGGCCACCGCGGCCGCCTGCCGGCGACCGGGTCTCCACGTCGTACGAGAAGCCGGTCGCCACCAGCGCCTCGCGCAACGGGTGGCGCCGGGGGGGCCCAGAGCCGGCGCGGCCCGTCGCCGACGGGTCGGCGGCTGGCGCCGTGGCCACGGGCGGCGGCGAACGTCTCGCCGGAAGCGACGTCGACGACGCAGCCGGCAACGGTCTGCTGGTCGACCTCCACTGCCACCGAGACCGCGTAGGCGGGCAGGCCGTAGACGAAGTTGACCGTGCCGTCGATCGGGTCGACCACCCAGACCACCCCGGAGCGGCCCGGCTCGTCGAGGGCCTCCTCGCCGAGCAGCCCGTCCTCCGGTCGGCGCTCGCTCAGCCGCTGCTGGATCAGCCGCTGCACCGCGGTGTCGTACTCGGTGACCGCGTCGGTCGGGCTGGTCTTGGTGGCCGCGACCGCCACCCGGCCCTCAGGGCGCGCGGCCCGGAGCCGGTCGGCGGCCTCGACGGCGACGTCGACCGCGACCGCGAGCAGCTCTCGGGGTCGGGCGTCATCGGCCCGCCCGGTCGGCGGGCGCGCCGCCGACCGCCGGCCGGTCGCCGCGGGGGTTGGCGCAGCAGCCGTCGGGGCACGCGTCCCAGGACGGGCCGAGCCGCCCGACGACAGCTCGGTCGGGCGCGGCCCCGCCGCGCTCCAACTCCGCCCGCTCCACGAGCAGGTCGCGGACCATCGCGACGAACCGCTGGTCGGTGCCCGGCGTGGGTACCCGGGCGAACCCCAGCCCCAACCGGTCAGCCGCGGCGGCCGCCTCCGTGTCCAGGTCCCAGACCACCTCCATGTGGTCGGACACGAAACCGATCGGCACCACGACCACCGCGTCCGTGCCGGCCGCTGCGACGTCGGCGAGGTGGTCGGCAATGTCCGGTTCCAGCCACGGGACCCGCGGCGAGCCCGAGCGCGAGCAATAGACGAGGTCGTACAAAGGCGTCTCGCCGATGCGCCCAGCAACCTGTTCGGTGACAACGCGTGCCACCTCGCCGTGCTGGCGGACGTACGCATCACCGCGGCCGCTCGCAGCGTTCATCGCCGCCGGGATCGAGTGCGTGACGAACACCAGCCGCACCGCCCGGCTGCCCTGCTCGTGCAACCGCTCCAACGCGGCCGCGGTGCCGTCGACGAACGGCTGTACGAAGCCCGGGTGGTTGAAGAAGTGCCGCAGCCGGTCGAGCCGGGGCGCGCCGCCCAGCGGAGCGACCGCGTCGAACAGGTCCTCGCGGTACTGCCGGCAGCCGGCGTACGACGAGTACGCGCTGGTCACCAGGCAGGCAGCTCGCCCTATGCCGTCGTCGCGCATCGTGCGCAGAGTGTCGGCAAGGTAGGGATGCCAGTTCCGGTTCCCCCAGTAGACAGGCAGCTCGATGCCGTGCGTGGACAGGTCCGCACGGACGGCGTCGCGCAGCGTCCGGCACTGGTCGTTGATCGGGCTGCGCCCGCCGAACTCGTGGTAGCGCGCGCCCACCTCGGCGAGCCGTTGCGGCGGGACGTCTCGGCCACGCGTGACGTTCTCCAGGAACGGCAGCACGTCGTCCGGGCCCTCGGGGCCGCCGAATGACACCAGCAGCAACGCGTCGTACGGCTCCACCGCTGCCTCCTCCTCCCCAAGCGGGCCCGCCGGATCTGCCGTCCCCGACCCGTACCCTGCGATCGTCGTGCTCCAGCCCTACCGTCGCATCCTCGCCCTTCCCGGCGCGGTCGCGTTCAGCGCGGCCGGCCTGGTGGCGCGGATGCCGTACTCGATGGCCGGTCTCGGCATCGTGCTGCTGGTCAGCTCGCGCACCGGGTCCTACGCCGACGCCGGCGTGGTCGCCGCGGTCGAGGTGCTTGCTGGCGCGCTCGGCAGTCCGGTGCTGGCCCGGCTGATGGACCGGCACGGCCAGACCACGGTGATCCCGGTCGCCGCCGCGGGGTCGGCGGTCGGGTTCGCCGTGCTGATCTGGTCTGTCGAGGCCGGCTGGCCGGTGGGCTGGACGTGGGGGGCGGCCGCCATCGGCGGCATCTGCTTTCCGCCGTACGGGTCATCGGTTCGGGCCCGCTGGGCGCATGCGGTCACCGACCGGGGCATGCTCACCACCGCGTTCGCCCTCGAGGGCGTCGCGGACGAGGTCGTGTTCATCCTCGGCCCGGTGCTCGTGACGTTGCTGTCCACCGCAGTGCACCCCGCGGCCGGGCTGGTGGCGGCGGTCGTAGCGAGCATGGTCGGCGGGCTGCTGCTGGCCGCGCAACGGTCGACCGCTCCCCCGCACACGACCGTGGCCGGTCGTGCCGGCGCGGGGCAGGCGCTGCGCTGGTCGCAGCTCGGGCCGCTGTGCGGGGTGGCGGTCGGGCTCGGCTGCCTGTTCGGCGCCGTGGAGGTCGCGACGGTGGCGTTCGCCGAGGAGAGCGGCGACCGTGGCTACGCCGGCTGGCTGCTCGCCGGGTGGGCGTTCGGCAGCCTGGTGGCCGGGCTCGTGCTGGGCAGCCTCCCCGGCCCGGGCAACCCGCTGCGGCGGCTGCGCGTCGGCGCGGCCCTGCTGACCGCGACGGTCGCCGTCGCCGCGCTGGCGCAGGGGCCGCTGCTGCTGGGGCTGCTGCTGGTGCTGTCGGGGCTGGCGATCGCGCCGACCGTCATCGCCGCGACCAGCCTCGCCGAGGCGGCCAGCCCGCCGACCCGCGTCACCGAGGGGATCACCTGGATGACCACCGGCCTCACCATCGGGGTGGCGCCGGGCGCCGCGCTCGCCGGTGCCGCCGTCGATGCCTGGGGCGCCTCGGCGGCCTTCGTCATCCCGGTCGCCGGCGGACTGCTGGCGGCGGCGACGGCGTGGCTCATCCACGACCGTACGGCGCGTCGCGCCGACTCGGCCTCGGCACCGGGCAAGACTGTCGACATGTCGTCCACACCACCGGGCGTGGACTCCGGGAGGCGACCGCATGCGTGAGCTGGACCTGGTCGGTCTGAGCGACGACCGCCGGCACGTGCTGCTGCGCGACACCTCGGGCGGGGACTCTGGCGAGGACTTCCGGGTCCTGGTCGACGATCGCCTCCACGCCGCGTTCCGCGGTGCCATGACCCATGCCAGCGCAGACTCCGAATCGCTCGAACAGGTGGAGAGACCGATGGACAAGGCCGCAGCCCTGCGCCCCCGGGACATCCAGGCGCGGATCCGCGCCGGCGAGTCACCGGAGGCGGTCGCCGCCGTCGCCCAGGTGCCGGTGGAGCGAATCATGGGCTATGCGGTGCCGGTGCTGGCCGAGCGCGAACACGTGTGCGAGCAGGCCCGCCGGTCCGGGCTGCGCCGCAAGCACGCGTCCGGCCCCGGCCGGCTGTTGGGTCAGGTCGTCGACGAACAGCTGCGCAGCACCGGTCTCGACCCCGGGTCCGCGGCATGGGACTCCTGGCGACGTGACGAGACCAGGTGGTCGGTGACGGTGACGGCGTCGCGCAACGGCGAGCCTGCCACGTTCCTGTTCGACGTCCCGGGTCGCTACGTCGTCGCGCACGACGACGGTGCCCGCCGGCTGGTCGGCGACGAACCGCCGCTGTCGGTCGAGCCGGAGGCCGACGAGCCGCGCACCGGGCTGCCCCGGGTGGCCCGGCTCTACCGCGGCGACGATGAGGAGATCCCGGACGTTTCTCCCGCGCTGTCCCCCGAGCTGACGGCACTCGACGCGGAGGTGGCGGTGCAGACGCCGCCGAAGAGCCGGGTCAGCGCGCTCGACCGGCTGCGCCGGCAGCGCAACCAGGTCGCCGACGAGCTGCCCGCCTCGGAGGCGGTGTCGACCGAGACGACCGGCGACGCAGACGTCGAGGCGATCGCCCGGGTGATGTCGGGCGATGCTCCGGACCGTCCGGTGGCGGTCGGCGAGTCCCGGCGGCGCAAGAACCGCCGCGCCTCCGTCCCGAGCTGGGACGAGATCATGTTCGGCTCCAAGCCTCAGCCCTGACCGCGCCTCGCGGCCCGGCGGGACTTTCGCTGGGTCCCCAGGGAAAGTTACGCGACCCCAGCGATATTTGGCTGGGGTCGCGTGCACGACGCTGGGGCAGGTACGCCGCGGGGTCGGCCATCGCTCACCCCGGGTCGGGGCCGGTGGCCACCGGGCGGTCCGTACGACCGGGCTCGGCGACCCACTCGCTCCACGACCCCGGCCACAACGCACCGCGGATTCCGGCAACCTCGAGCGCGAGCAGCTGGTGGGCCGCGGTCACCCCTGAGCCGCAGTACGCACCCACCTCGACGCCGGGCTCGACCCCGAGCCGGGCGAACCGCTCCCGGAGCACGCCGGCCGGCAGCAACCTCCCGTCCGCACCGAGGTTGGCGGCGGTGGGGGCGCAGACCGCACCCGGTACGTGCCCGGCGACCGGGTCGACCGGCTCGGCGTCACCCCGGTAGCGCTCGGTCGCGCGGGCATCCAGCAGCACCCCGCACCGAGCCAGCGCCGACGCCTCGTCGGCGGACAGCACCGGCAGCCGCCCAGGCGAGCACGCGAAGTCGCCCGGCTCGGGCGGGCGCCCCGGACCGTTCTCGACCGGGAGGCCGGCGGCCACCCAGCCGTCGTACCCGCCGTCGAGCACCCGCACGTCCTCGTGCCCGCAGTCGCGCAGCAGCCACCACGCCCGGGCCGCCGAAGTCGCGTCCCGCTGGTCGTACACGACCACCGCTCGGCGATTGCCCACACCCGCGCGCCGCATGGCGGCCGCGAAGTCCCCTTGGTCGGGCAGCGGGTGTCGACCGGCGCGGCCAGGCGCTGCCGCCAGCTCGGCGTCCAGGTCGACGAAGAACGCCCCCGGCGGGTGGCCCTGCTCGTACGCCTCGCGGCCGGGCGGTCCGGTCAGGGACCAGCGCACGTCGAGCACCGCCACGTCCGGTCCGGCAGCCAGCAACTCGCGCAGCTCTGCGCCCAGCTCGGCAGGCCCGACCAGCGGGCTCAACCGAGCTCCTCGAGCGGCAGCACGTCGGGCGACAGCGACGCGGCACGGGCGGCCGCGGTCGTGAGGCGGTGCCGGTGGTGCCGGCGGCACAGCACCTCGTAGCCGACAACCGGTTCGCGATCCTCCCCCGGCTGGCCAGACACGTCGTCGGTGTCACCCACCACGATGACCTCACCCTCGGTCACCATCTCGCCGTCGACCGTACGGGCGTTGTGTGTCGCGCGTTCACCGCACCAGCACAGCGTCTCGACCTGCAGCAGCTCGGCGCGGTCCGCCAGCTCGACCAGCCGCGCCGAGCCGGGGAACAACCGGGTGCGGAAGTCGGTCAGGATGCCGAAGCAGAACACGTCGATGTCCAGCTCGTCGGCGATCCTCGCGAGCTGCTCCACCTGGTCGGTCGTGTAGAACTGCGCCTCGTCGCACACGATGAAGTCGATCCGGCCGCCGTGGGTGAGGTCGTCAACGACGTGCCGCCAGAAGTTGAGGTCGAGGCCCACCTCGATCGCGCCCGTGGTGAGCCCCAGACGGCTCGACAGCGTGGCGGCGCCGGCCCGGTCGTGGCTGGTGAAGATCCGCCCCACCCGGCCGCGGGCGCGATGGTTGTGGTCCATCTGCAGCGCCAGGGTGGACTTGCCGCAGTCCATGGTCCCGCTGAAGAAGACGAGACTGCCCACGGGCGCCCATCCTGTCAGCCGACCACTCAGCCGACTACGTCGACGAGCAGCGGCACGTTCATCTCCGCGGCCGTGAGCGACCCGTGGAAGCCGACCATCTCGCCCTCACGCGGGAACCGGCTGGGCGCCACCACCGCCGCCGTGCCACGGGCCGCCACCAACACCTCACCGATGCGGGGCCGTACGTCGGCGTCCACCGGCCCGAACCAGCCGGCAGACTCGGCCTCCTCGCGGGTCACAACCCAGGCCCGGTTCCCGCAGCCGGCCCGCCACGCGGCCACGACGTCGTCGGTTGCCCCGGCCACCGTCCACAGGTGGCGGAACCGCGCCTCCCCACCCAGCAGCACGACCCCCTCCGCCAGGTCGCCAGCGTCGGCGTCGACACGGTGGTCGGCCGGGACGTCCACGAACCCGTGGTCGCCGGTCACCACCAGCCCGGTGCCTGGAGGCAGCGCCTCGCGCAGCGCCGCCGTCTCCTGATCGATCCGGCGCAGCGCATCGACCCACCCCGGCGACGAGCAGCCGTGCTTGTGGCCGGTCTTGTCGAGCCTCGACTCGTACGCGTACGTGAGCGAGCCCGGCGTCTCTGCGAGGTCGGCGACCGCGCCGATCCGCTCCCACGCGGAGTCCACCGCGACGTACGTCGAGCCGCGCTGGCTCACCAGGGTCAGCCCGCTGCCCTCGAACGACGCTCGGCTCACCACACTGGCCCGACCGCCGGACTTCGCCACCCGCTCGAACACGCTCGGGTGCGGCTGCCACTCGGCTGGATCGACGGTGGCGTCCCAGGTGAGCGCGTTGAGCAGGGATAGTGTGCCCGGGATGCGGCTGGTGTAGCCCACGACGCCGTGCCGCCCGGGCACGAGCCCGGTGCCGAGGCTGGTGATGCTGGTTGCGGTTGTGGACGGTACGCAGGCAGTCAGCGGCGGGCCGCTACGCAGCGAGGCGAGGTGGGGCACGGCGTCGGCATGCTCGTCGAGGGCATGCTCGCCGAGCCCGTCGATGAGCAGCACGACCCAGGACCGCGCGGCCGGCAGCCCCAGCACGTCGTCGCAGCCGGGTACGCCGAGGCGGGCGGCGATCGACGGCAGCAGGTCGGCGAGCGTCGACCGGCCGTACCGAGGCAGCAGCGGGTCCAGGGCACTGTCCACTGCGAGGGCCGGACCCTCAGGACTGCGTCGTGGACTCGGACAGCGTGCGGGCGAAGGACAGCAGACGCTCGACCGCGTCAGTGCCGTCGGCGGCGGCACTGACCCGGATCGAGAAGTCGTCGGCGGTGACCGTGCCGGAGTAGCCGTGGTCGGCCTCGCAGTCCGGATCGGAGCACTGCGCAGGCTCGAGGTCGACGCGCCGGATCGCTCCCCACGCCACGGTGAGCACGGCCTCGCTGGGCAGCCCACCCGCCGTGTGCCCGGCGTCCGGTGCGGGGTGCGACACCATCCGCTGCACGACTACGGACCGGACCGCCGTCACCGCGACCGCCTCGGTAGTGGTGGCGGTGTACGGCGACGGGAGCATCTCGTCCGGCGGGTGCTCGTCGGTGTGCGCGACGACCAGCCGGGTCGAGGTCAGCACCACGACGGTCACGTGCCGGCGCACCTCGTCGTGGTCGAACGTCGGCTCGTGGTGCACGAGGAAGTCGACGACCTGCTCGCCGGCCAGCGCTGCCTCGACGCCTTCGGTGACCGCCTCGGGGTAGTAGCCGGCGGCCTCGATCGCCGACCGCAGCTCGGCGCCCCGGCCGCTCCCGGTGTCGAGCGCCGCACCGGCGTGGCCGGTGCGGGCTTGGTGGGGGCGTCGGGCACGGCGCGGTTCGGGCATGGTGTTCAGTCTCGCATGTGACCACCCCAGCACCCCGCCCGGACGAGGCGGTGCCGCTGCGCCACGCCGTACGGACGTGGTGGTCGGTGGGCTGGCAGACCTTCGGCGGTCCGGCGGCGCAGATCGCGGTCATGCAGCGCGAGTTCGTCGACCAGCGGCAGTGGATCGGACAGCGCCGGTTCCTGCACGCTCTGAGCTACTGCATGCTGCTGCCCGGCCCGGAGGCGATGCAGCTGGCGACGTACCTCGGCTGGCTGCTGCACGGCACCCGGGGGGCACTGCTCGCCGGTTCCTTCTTCGTCCTGCCGGGCGTCGCGGTGATGCTCGCCCTGTCCGCGGTGTACGTGACCTCGGCCGACACCGCGGCCGTCCAGTGGGTGCTGGCTGGGCTGGCGGCAGCGGTGCTGGCCATCGTCCTTCAGGCGGTGCTGCGCGTCGGGGGCCGTGCTCTGCACCACCCGAGCCTGGTCGCGTTGGCGGTCGCGTCGTTCGTCGCGATGGCGCTGCTGGACGTCCCGTTCCCGCTGGTGGTCATCAGTGCCGCGCTGGTCGGGCTCGCCCTCGCCTGGGTGTGGCCCGCGGTCGCCGCACCACCGGACCACGAGCCCGCAGACCGACGAGCGCTGTTGAACGACGACAGCCTGCACACCGAGCGCGGCTCGGTGTCCCGCACCACCCGGATAACCGCTGCCTCGGCAGCGCTGTGGGCCGTTCCCATGGGAGCGGCCTGGTTGCTGTTCGGCGTCGACAGCACGGTGATGGAACAGGCGCTGTTCTTCTCGTTCGTCGCGTTCATCACCGTCGGTGGCGCGTACGCCGTCTTGGGCTACGTCTCGGAGAACGCGGTCGACGCCGGCTGGGTGACCCCGGTCGACATGGTGCGCGGACTCGCACTGGCGGAGACCACGCCGGGGCCGCTGATCATGGTCGTGCAGTTCGTCGCCTTCGTCGGCGCGTGGAACTCTCCCGGCGACGTGGACCCCTGGGTCGCCGCCATCGCGGCCGCGCTCTTGACGTCATGGGTGACGTTCCTGCCGTCGTTCTGGTTCATCCTCGTCGGCGCGCCGTACGTAGAGCGGCTGCGCGGCAGCCGCCGGTTGGCCGCCGCGCTGACCGGCGTGACCGCAGCGGTGGTCGGCGTGATCGCAACCCTGGGGCTGACGTTCGCAGGCACCACGCTGTTCGGCGACCTGGACGCGATCGGCTTCGGACGACTCGACCTGACCCTGCCCGAGTGGTCGACCCTGCGCTGGGCCGCGGTCGCGGTCGCGGCGGTCGCGGGGGTGCTCGTGCTCGGACTGCGCTGGCCGGTGCTGCGGGTGCTGGCGGTCGCCGGTGCGCTCGGGCTCCTGCTCGGCCTGGCCGGCGCCTGGTGACCCGACGCCCGGTAGCTCAGTGCGGCACGGTGTCGCCGGGCATCCGGGCCAGCCGGCGCGCCGACCAGTCGCCGCGGGTATCACCGACCGGTCCGACCCGTGCCTCGGCCTCCAAGACGGTGACACCAGCGGAGGACGCCAGTGCCGGCCCGACGTCGATCGACACCAGTCGCGGCAGCTCGCTCTTGAGCCGCGCCACCCGTTGCACCAGCTCCTCGATCGCGGCCATGTTCACCGGCTCCGCGCCGCGGTAGCCGGTCAACAGCGGGGCGGACCGGATCTCACGCACCATCCCGGCGGCGTCGGCGTCCGTGATCGGGGGTATCCGGTACGCCCGGTCGTCGAGCAGGTCGCTGGTGGCGTCGGCCACTCCGAACGACACGATCGGCCCGAACAGCGGGTCCTCAAAGCCGTGCACCCGCACCGGCACACCGTCCGGCGCTGCCTCATCGGCAGTCGCTTGCACGTCGACGCCGTACGCAGCCAGGACCGCGCGGGTCTGCTCCGGGTCGAGCGTCGCGCCGGCAGGTGCGGCGACCAGCGCCGACTCAACAACCCGCCGCGCCTCGTCCGGGTGTGCGTCGTCGAACACCCGCACCTCACCGGCCGGCGTGCCGAGCCACTCGGAGTACGCCGCCACCCGGGCCAGCGCCCGTACGGCCGCCTCCACCGCGGAGTAGGAGGGGACGGAGCCACGCCCGGGCGCCCCCTCGACGTCCGGCACGCGAAGCAGCTCGGGGATGCCCTCTCGGCCGAGGAAGGTGGACACGATCGGCTTGTCCGACTGCTCACCGACAGCGGCGAGCACGTTGGCCACCTCGTCACCTGTGGCCTCCAACGGCGGGATATAGACCGCGACCACCGCGTCCACGTCGGGATCGTCGATCGTGGCGTCCAGAGCCCGCTCGAAGTCGTCGGCGGACGCGTACGCCCCCAACGACACCGGGTCGCCAACGGTGAGCCCGACTGCGGTCGCGGCGTCGGCGGCAAGCAGGCCGAGCGCGTCGGAGTTTCCGACCACCGAGACCCGCTGGCCGCGCGGAAGCGGCTGGTACGCGAGCAGCTGGGCCACGTCGAACAGCTCGTCGAGCGTGTCGACCTGGATGACGCCTGCCTGGCGGAGCATCGAGTCCACGGCCCGCTGGGGCGCGTTGGAGCTCCGTACGGCGTGCCCGACCGGGACGCCCTGCAGGGTGCGCCCGGTCTTCACCGCAACCACCGGCTTGCGCCGGGCGACCCGGCGCGCGATGCGGGAGAACTTGCGCGGGTTGCCGATCGACTCGAGGTAGAGCAGCACGACCTCGGTGGCGTCGTCCTCCTCCCAGTACTGCAGCAGGTCGTTGCCGGACACGTCGGCACGGTTGCCGGCCGACACGAACGTCGACAACCCGAACCCGCGCCGGTCGACGTTCTCCAGGATCGCGCTGCCCAGGGCGCCCGACTGGCAGAAGAACCCGACCCGCCCGCGCGCCGGCATCAGCGGTGACAGCGACGCGTTGAGCCGCACGCCGGGCGCTGTGTTGATGACGCCGAGGCAGTTGGGACCCACCAGCCGCACCCCGTAGCTACGGGCCAGCCCGAGCAGCTGGCGCTGTCGCTCCCGGCCTTCGTCACCGGTCTCGGCGAACCCCGACGAGATGACGACCAGCCCGCGCACGCCCTTGGCCGCACAGTCGAGCACCACGTCGGTGACGAACTCTGCGGGCACAGCCACCACTGCAAGGTCGACGTCACCCGGGATCTCCTGCACCGATCGGTACGCCGGCAGCCCGGCCACCGAGTCGGCCTGCGAGTTGACGGCGTACACCGCGCCGGTGAAGTCGCCGAGCACGAGGTTGCGGACCAGGCTGCGCCCAACGGTGTCCTGCCGCCTGCTCGCGCCGACGACCGCAACGCTGCGCACGTCGAAGAACGCGCGCATCGACGCCGCCTCCGCCCGGTGCTCGCGTGCGACCATCACGCCGACGGCGGTGTCGGTCTGCTCGATCGGGAACTCCAGTCGCAGCACGCCGTCGGCCAGGTGCTGGCTCACCCGGTAGCCCTGGTCACGGAACACCTGCAGCATCCGGCCGTTGTCGGGCAGCACGTCGGCGACGAATCGCTGGAGCCCACGCTCCCGGGCCGCCTGCGCGAGGTGCTCGAGGAGCAGCTGCCCGAGGCCGCGACCCTGGTGCGCGTCCTCGACGAGGAAGGAGACCTCGGCTTGCCGGTCGTCGACGGCGTCGTAGTGGCCCATCCCGATGATCTCGCCGCCGGAGGTGACCACCAGCCCCACCCGGCGGTCGTGGTCGACGGAGGTGAACTTCTCCACGTCGCGGGCCGACAGCGCCGGGTACGGGGCGAAGAACCGGTAGTACCTCGACCGCTCCGAGACCCGGTCGTAGAAGGCGACCAGCCGCTCGGAGTCGCTGGGCCGGATCGGGCGCAGCCGGGCCGGCCGGCCGTCGAGCAGCACGACGTCGGCCTCCCACTCACGCAGCGCGACCTCGGGGTCGGCGGCCATGGCCCCGAATCTAGCCACCCAACCGGTCGCACGGCGGCCGCCCGCTTGTCGGGCGGCAGCGGCGGGCACCAGACTCACCGGACATGACGGACACGCCGGGCCTGTCGGCCGAGACTCAGGCGTTCCGCGACGCCCGCAACCTGCTGCTCGCACGGCGCGAGGACCTCGACGAGGCGCGGTACACCTTCGAGTGGCCCCGGCTCGAGCGCTTCAACTGGGCGACCGACTGGTTCGACCCGCTGTCGGACCACCAGCCCGCCAACACCGCACTGTGGCTGGTCGAGGAGGCCGGCGACGACGAGGCACCGGTGCGCACCAAGATCTCGTACGCCGACATGGCGCGCCGGTCCCGCGAAGTGGCCGGCTGGCTGTGGGGCCTCGGCGTCCGCCCGGGAGACCGGGTGCTGCTGGTGCTCGGCAACGTCGCCCCGCTGTGGGAGCTGATGCTCGCCTGCACCCGGATGGGCGCGGTGATGATCCCGGCCACCACGCTGCTGTCACAGGACGACCTCACCGACCGGGTCGAGCGGGGGTCGGTGCGGGTGGCGGTGGCGGCGGAGGCCGACGCGGCCCGGTTCGGGGACGCGGCGACCGACCTGATCCGGATCGCCGTGTCCGACCGGTCCGACTCGCCGACGCCCGACGGGTGGCTCCCGTACGACGACAGCCAGGGACACGCGGAGCTGGCCGAACCGGTCTCGACCCGTGCCGAAGACCCACTGCTGCTGTACTTCACGTCCGGCACGACGGCCCAGCCGAAGATGGTCGCCCACACACACGCCTCGTACCCGATCGGGCACCTGTCGACGATGTACTGGATCGGGCTGCAGAGCACCGACATACACCTCAACATGTCGTCGTCCGGGTGGGCAAAGCACGCCTGGTCGTGCGTGTTCGCGCCGTGGAACGCCGGCGCCACCGTGGTCGTGCACGCGGCGCCGCGGTTCGACGCCGCTGCGCTGCTGCGGGTGCTGGTCGACTGCGGGGTCACCACGTTCTGCGCCCCACCGACGGTATGGCGGATGCTGGTGCAGGAGAACCTGTCCACATACGAGCACATGCTGCGCGAGGTGGTCGCGGCGGGCGAGCCGCTCAACCCGCAGGTGATCGAGCAGGTGCAGTCGGCGTGGGGGCTGACCGTCCGCGACGGATACGGCCAGACCGAGACCACAGCGCAGATCGGCAACCCGCCCGGCCAGCGGGTCAAGCCCGGCTCGATGGGCCGGCCGCTGCCGGGCTACGAGATCGTGCTCGTCGACCCCGCCACCGGGGAGCCGGGCGGGGACGGGGAGATCTGCGTGGAGCTGTCTCCTCGTCCGGTGGGCGTGATGAGCGGCTACGCGGACGACGACGACGACCTGACCAGCGCCGCGGTGCGCGACGGGGTCTACCACACCGGTGACATGGCCAGCCGTGACGAGGAGGGCTACCTCACCTACATCGGACGCAGCGACGACGTGTTCAAGGCGAGCGACTACCGGATCAGCCCGTTCGAGCTGGAGAGCGTGCTGGTCGAGCACCCGGCGGTCGCCGAGGCTGCCGTGGTGCCGTCGCCGGACCCGGTGCGGCTGGCGGTGCCCAAGGCGTTCGTCGCGCTCGCCGCGGGCCACGAGCCGGACCGTGACACCGCGTTCGCGATCCTGCAGCACGCTCGCAAGCGGCTCGCGCCGTACAAGCGGGTGCGCCGGGTCGAGTTCGCCGACCTGCCGAAGACGGTGTCGGGCAAGATCCGCCGGGTCGAGCTCAAGCACACCGAGTCCGACCGCGCGGCCCGCCAGGTCGGCGGTGGGCCGGCCGCTTTCAGCGAGGATGACTTCCCCGACCTGGAGTGACCGCCGAACCACCGCGTGCCGGTGCCGGCTGCGTCGGCGGCGCGGACCAGAATGGCGGCATGGCCCGCGGTACGAAGACCCCCGCCCCGGACGACTTCGAGGAGCACGTCGTCGACATCGACGTCGGCGAGGAGATGCGGGCCAGCTTCCTCGAGTACGCCTACTCGGTCATCTACTCCCGCGCGCTCCCCGACGCCCGGGACGGGCTGAAGCCGGTGCAGCGGCGGATCCTGCACACGATGGACGACCTCGGCCTGCGCCCCGACCGCGGTCACGTCAAGAGCGCCCGCGTGGTCGGCGAGGTGATGGGCAGGCTGCACCCGCACGGCGACGGCGCGATCTACGACGCGCTGGTGCGCATGGTCCAGCCGTGGGTGCTGCGGCTACCGCTGGTCGACGGGCACGGCAACTTCGGCAACCTCGACGACGGGCCGGCGGCAATGCGCTACACCGAGTGCCGGATGGCCAGCCCGGCGGTCGCCATGACGACCTCGATCGACGAGGACACCGTCGACTTCACGCCGAGCTACGACGGTCGCGAGCTGCAGCCGGCGGTGCTGCCGGCCGCGATCCCCAACCTGCTCGTCAACGGCGCCTCCGGCATCGCCGTCGGCATGGCGACCAACATGGCGCCGCACAACCTGGTCGAGGTGGTGGCCGCACTCCGGCACCTGCTGGTCGACCCGAAGGCCGACCTGGACGACGTCATGCGCTTCGTCCCGGGTCCGGACCTGCCCACCGGGGGCAAGATCGTCGGTCTCACCGGCATCCGGGACGCGTACGAGCGCGGCCGCGGCTCGTTCAAGATGCGAGCAACGACCCGAATCGAGTCGGTGACGCCGCGACGCAAGGGCATCGTGGTTACCCAGCTCCCCTACGGCGTCGGCCCGGAGCGGGTCATCGAGCGGATCAAGACGCTCGTGCTCGCCAAAAAGCTGCAGGGCATCGCCGCGGTCAACGACTACTCCGACCGCAGGAACCCGCTGCGGCTCGTGATCGAGGTCAAGGGCGGGTTCCACGCCGAGGCGCTGCTCGAGCAGCTCTACCGGCTCACCCCGATGGAGGACTCGTTCGGCATCAATGCGGTGGCTCTTGTCGACGGGCAGCCCCGGCCGCTCGGGCTGCTCGAGCTGCTGCACGTCTACCTCGGCCACCGCCGCGAGGTCGTCCGGCGGCGCAGCACGTTCCGGCGCACCAAGGCCGCCGAGCGCCTGCACCTGGTCGAGGGGCTGCTGGTCGCGATCCTCGACATCGACGAGGTCATCCAGCTCATCCGCGGCAGCGACGACTCGGGCCAGGCCCGCGAGCGACTGATGTCGGTCTTCGACCTGTCCGAGCAGCAGGCACAGCACATTCTCGACCTGCAGCTCCGCCGGCTGACGAAGTTCTCGCGGCTCGACCTCGACAAGGAACGCACCGCGCTCCAGACCACGATCGAAGAGCTCGACGCGATCCTGTCCGACCAGGCTCTGCTCGACCGGACCGTCGGCACCGAGCTCGCGGAGGTGGCCGAGCAGTTCGGCACCCCACGGCGCACCGTGCTGCTCGAGTCCGCCGGGCAGCCGGTGACCGCGGCGACGCCGCTCGAGGTCGCCGACGACCCGTGCTTCGTGCTGCTGGGAGCCACCGGGCTGCTGGCCCGTACGTCGTCCGACGGCGCGCTCGGCAGCCGCGGCAACCGCAACCGGCACGACGTGGTGGTGTCGGTCGTCCGCGCCACCGCCCGCGGGCACGTCGGCGTCGTCACGTCCGCGGGGCGCGTGCACCGGCTCGGGGTGCTCGACCTGCCGGCGCTGCCCGCGACCGCGGACGCGCCGCACCTGCAGGGCGGGGCGCCGATCAGCGAGTTCCTCTCGCTCGACCGGGACGAGCGGGTCCTCTGCCTGACCGGGCTCGACTCCGGCTCCCCCGGGCTCGCGCTCGGCACCGCCCGCGGCGTCGTCAAGCGGGTCGTGCCGGACCACCCGGCCAACAAGGAGGCCTGGGATGTCATCCGGCTCGACGACGGCGACCGGGTGGTCGGCGCGACCGAGCTCGGTGCGGCGGCGGAGCATACGGAGCTGGTGTTCGTCAGCTCGGACGGGCAGCTGCTCCGGTTCCCGGCCGGTGGCGTTCGGCCGCAGGGACGCGCCGGCGGCGGGATCGCCGGGATCCGGCTGTCCGCCGGCGCCGAAGTGGTGTTCTTCGGCGCGCTGGCCGCTGACGAGCAGGGCGCCGACGAGGACGTCGACCACGAGGCTGGCGCCGGGACCGTGGTCACGGTGGCCGGTGCGGGCACCGCGTTGCCGGGCACCGAGCCGGGCACGGTCAAGGTGGCCGGCTTCGCGCACTACCCCGCGAAGGGCCGGGGAACCGGCGGCGTCCGCTGCCACCGGTTCCTCAAGGGCGAGGACCGGTTGCTGTTGGCCTGGGTCGGCCGCGGTCGGCCCCTGGCCACCGCCGGCAGCGGCGCGCCCGTCGACCTGCCCCCCGCCGACGGCCGTCGCGACGGGTCGGGCACGCCAGCAGCCCAGCCGATCAGCGCGGTCGCCGGTCCGGCCGCCGCCGTCGCCGTGAGAGGCTGACCGGGTGCCACCGACCCGGGGCTTGCTGGCATGCGTCGTCGGCGCTCTCGTGCTGGCTGGCTGCACCGGGGACGGCGGGTCCGAGAGCGCCGGGGGTGACCCGACGCAGCGCCTGGAGACCGCCAGGCAGACGCTCGACGACGCGCCCAGCCTGCAGATCCGGCTGGCGACCGACCAGCTGCCCGACGACACCCAGGGGCTGATCGAGGCGGACGGCGTCGGCAACCATGACCCGGCGTTCGAGGGGACGGTGCGGGTGTTCGCCGGCGGCCTCGGCCAGGTCGATGCCGACCTGGTGTCTGCCGACGGGGAGGTCGTCGCCAAGATCGGCTTCGTTCCCGACTTCGTGCCGATCGACCCGGCGGAGTACGGGGCGCCCGACCCGGCCGCGCTGGTGTCCTCGACCGGCGGCGTCTCGTCCTGGCTCACCGCGACCGAGGACCCGACTGCCGGCGAGCAGAGCCGGGACGGCGAGGACGTGCTCACGACCATCGACGGCAGCTTGCCCGGCAAGGTCGTCGAGTCGCTGATCCCCTCGGCCGACGGGGCTGCGGACTTCGACGTCACCTACCGGCTCAACGGCGACGACGACCTGCGCGGGGCAAGCATCACCGGTCCGTTCTACCCCGGCGGCGGCGACGTCACATACGACCTCGAGGTGACCGCCTCCGACGAACCCGTCGACATCGCGCTGCCCTGACCCGGTGACCAGTCTGTGAGCGAGCTGGTTCCCGTCCGCAGCCGGGTGCTGTTGGCGCTCGCCGCTACCGCCGTCGCGTTCGCCGCCGCTGACACGTACGTCGTGGTGCTCGCGCTGCCGGACATGATGTCGGCGGCCGGGCTGTCGACGGAGGAGCTGCAGCGGGCCGCGCCGCTAGTGTCGGGATTCCTGCTCGGTTATGTCGGGATGCTGCCGCTGATCGGCCGGATCGCGGACCTGCGCGGGCGCACCCCGGTGCTGGTCGGGTCGCTGGTCGTCTTCGGCATCGGGTCGCTGGTGACCGCTGCCGCTTACGACCTGCCGAGCATGGTGACCGGCCGGTTCGTGCAGGGCGTGGGTGGGGGCGGGTTGGTGCCGGCGACGCTGGCGTTGGTGGCCGACCTGTGGCCGGTGGAGCGGCGCGGCCTGCCGCTCGGCGTCGTGGGGGCCGTGCAGGAGCTCGGCTCGGTGCTCGGTCCGCTGTTCGGTGCGGTGGTGCTCGCGCTGGCCGACTGGCGGGCAATCTTCTGGCTCAACCTCGCCGTGGCGCTCGTCCTCGCCGCCGCCCTCGCCAGCTTCCGCTCCGCTGAAGGTGCCCGCTCCGCTGGCAGTGACGTTTCTGCGACGACACGCGGGACGAATCGGACAGCAGCGTCACTCTCAACGGACAGGGGGCACGGCCGGGACTGGGTGGGCGCGGTGCTGGCAGTCGCGGCGCTCGCGGCGCTGGCCGTGCTGATGCTCCAGCCCGACCGGCTGGTCACCGACGTGACCTGGGGGCGTGCCCTCCTCCCGTACGTCGGCTCGTCCCGCTGGCTGACGCCGCTGGCGCTGGTCCTGTACGCGCTGGTCGCCGGGTTCGTGCTGCGGGAGCTGACCGCGCGCCGGCCGTTGCTGGCCTGGCGCGGGTGGCGCGCTGTGCTGGCCCGGACCGACCTGGCCGGGGCGCTGCTGCTGGGGCTGGCGCTCGGCGGTGTCATCGTCGCGTTCGCGTCGGCCGACCCGGCCGTTGCCGTGCTCAGCGACGCCGGGCCGTGGTGGCTGCTGCTCGCCGCCGTCGCCGCGGGCGCCTTCGCCTGGCGGCAGGGCACGTCGACGTACCCCCTCATCCCCCGCGGCAGCCTGCGCGAGCGCGCGGCCTGGGGCGCGGTGGCAGTGTCGTTCCTGGTCGGCGCGGCGCTGATCGCCGCGCTGGTGGACATCCCGTTCTTCGCCCGGCTGACTGTCTACGGCGACTCGCAGCTCGATGCCGCCCTGGTGCTGGTGCGCTTCCTCGCCGCGCTTCCGGTGGGCGCGGTCGTCGGCGGCTGGCTCATCCGCCACACCACCCCCGGCCCGGTGACCGCGCTGGGCATGCTGATCGCCGCCGGCGGGTTCGCCTGGATGGCGGCCTGGGATGCCGACGCGCTGCGGTCCGAGTGGGCGACCGTGCCGCTGGTGGCAGCCGGCCTCGGCTTCGGGCTGGCGCTCGCCCCGGTGAACGCGGCGCTGCTCGGCGCGACCGAGAAGAGCGTGCACGGCGTCGACAGCGCGATGCTCGTCGTCGCCCGGACGGTCGGCATGCTGGTCGGCATCTCGTTGCTCACCGACCTCGGGCTACGCCGGTTCTACGCTGTCACCGACTCGATCCCATCGGTCCAGGAGCTCTGCCCCGACGACCCGACCAGCTGTCCGGAGTACGGCGACCGGCTCCGCGACGCCGGGCTGGCGCAGCTCGAGGTGGTGTTCGTCGGCGCCGCGGTGACCGCGGTGCTCGCGGCCGGGCTGGCGCTGGTGGTCTTCCGGCACGTCCGCGCCGTACGGGTCGGTGGGCTGCGGGTCGGCGGCTGACCGATCCGGTCACCTCAGGCGTCGATGCGGTCGCTGTCGAGCTCGTACGCGCCCTGAACGATGAACTCCTTGCGCGGCGCGACCTCGTTGCCCATCAGCAGCTCGAACACCGAGCTGGACTGCTCGGCGTCGTCGACGGTGAGCCGGCGCAGGGTGCGGTGCCGCGGGTCCATCGTCGTCTCGGCCAGCTGGTCGGCGTCCATCTCACCGAGGCCCTTGTAGCGCTGCACCGGCTCCTTCCACCGACGCTGCCTGCGGCTCAGCTCGGCCAGCCGCCGCTGCAGCTCGGTGTCGGAGTAGGTGTAGACGTAGCGGTCCTGCCCCTTCCTGGGAGCCGCCAGCTCGATTCGGTGCAGCGGTGGCACCGCGGAGAACACCCGCTGCTGCTCGACGAGCGGGAACATGTATCGGAAGAACAAGGTGGCGAGCAGGCAGCGGATGTGCGCCCCATCGGAGTCGGCGTCGGCCATGAAGATGATCCGGCCGTAGCGCACCTGCTCGAGGTCGAAGGTGCGCCCGCTGCCGGCTCCCACCACCTGGATGATCGAGGCACACTCGGCGTTGGCGAGCATGTCGCCGGTGGAGGCCTTCTGGACGTTGAGGATCTTGCCGCGGATCGGCAGCAGCGCCTGGTACGCGGCGTCCCTGGCCAGCTTGGCGGTGCCGAGCGCCGAGTCACCCTCGACGATGAACAGCTCGGACCGCTCCGCGTCGCTGCTGCGGCAGTCGGCGAGCTTTGCCGGCAGCGCGCTGGACTCCAACGCGTTCTTGCGGCGCTGGTTGTCGCGCTGCTGGCGGGCCATGATCCGGGTCCGTGCCGCTGCGATCACCTTGTCCAGCAGCGCGCGGGCCATCGGCTTGTCCCCACGCCGACTCGAGGTCAGGAACGCCTTGAGCTCGGCCGCCACCACCTTGCTCACGATCCGGGAGACCGCGGGGGTGCCGAGCACCTCCTTGGTCTGGCCCTCGAACTGGGGCTCGGCGAGCCGCACCGTCACGACCGCGGTCAACCCCTCCAGCACGTCGTCCTTGGCCGCGTCCGGGTCACCGTTCTTGAGCAGCCGGGATTGCCGGAGCGCGTCGTTGACGGTACGGGTCAGGGCGCGCTCGAACCCGCTCACGTGGGTGCCGCCCTTGGGGGTCGCGATGATGTTGACGAAGCTGCGCAGCTCGGCGTCGAAGCCGGTCCCCCACCGCAGCGCGACGTCCACGACCACCTCGCGGTCGACGTCCTGCGGCGTCATGTGCCCGGCGTCGTCGAGCACCGGCACCGTCTCGGTGAAGTGGTCGCTGCCGTGCAGCCGCAGGACCCTGGTCACCGCCGCGTCGGGTGCGAGGAACTCGCAGAACTCCGTGATCCCGCCGTCATGACGGAACCGCTCCTGTCGTGGCGCCTCCCCGGCGTCGAGGGGCCGCTCGTCGGTGATCACCAGCTCGAGCCCCGGCACCAGGTACGAGGTCTGCCTGGCCCGGGTGAGCAGCTCGTCGTACGCGAACGCAGCCCCCTTCACGAACACCTGCGGGTCCGGCCAGAAGCGGACCCGCGTGCCGGTGGTGGTCTTGCTCACCCGCTTGAGCTTGTCCAGGCCGGCCTTCGGCGTGAACGCGGCGGTCGGGGCGGCCCCGTCGAAGCGGCCCGGCGTCCCGCGCCGGAACGACGTGGCCCAGCGAGCCCCGCCCTTGTCCACCTCGATGTCCAGCCGAGCCGCCAGCGCGTTGACGACCGACGCGCCGACCCCGTGCAGCCCGCCGGTGGCGACGTACGAGCCGCCCCCGAACTTGCCGCCGGCATGGAGCTTGGTGAACACGACCTCGACACCCGACAGCCCGGTGCGGGGCTCGGTGTCGACCGGGATCCCCCGGCCGTTGTCGTGCACGGACACCGACCCGTCCTTGTGCAGGACCACCTCGATCGCGGTGCAGACCCCCGCCAGTGCCTCGTCCACGGCGTTGTCGATGATCTCCCAGACGCAGTGCATCAGGCCGCGGGTGTCGGTGGAGCCGATGTACATGCCGGGCCGCTTGCGGACCGCCTCCAGACCCTCGAGGACCAGCAGGTTTCGGGCGGTGTAGGCGGTGTCGATGGTGGCTTCTCCTCGGCGGCTCGTCGGCCGGCACCCAGCAGCGAAAGCCGCGGGCCCACGCGGGGTCCGGACCTCCTGGCAGCGTACCCAGCGACCACCGACAGGCGCCGGCAGCGCGCCGCTCGGACCGGACCGGCTCGACCGGACGGCTGATTCCCGGGCGTGTCCGGCTGGTGTTGTCGGCTCGCTGGTACACGATTCCGGCAGGGCGGGGGTGCGGGCCGGGAAGCCCGGAGCGTACTTTTGTGTTGGAGTGTGGTGCGGGCGTACGAAGCGCCCGCCACCGACCGGAGAAGGAGACGAGGGCGTCGTGACGACAGCCGTTGCACAGCGGACCGGCCTGACGGCCGCGGACCGCTGCGACCGTTGCGGTGCGCGGGCCTACCTGCGGGTCCAGATGCCGAGCGGCGCGGAGCTGTTCTTCTGCGCCCACCACGGCCGCCAGCACGAGGACGCGCTGCGGCAGGTGGCAGCCGCCATCCACGACGAGACCGAACGCCTCCAGGAAACCCCCGGCAGCTCCCCAGCCGACGAACGCTGACGACGGACGCTGACGACGGACGCTGACGACGGACGCTGGGCCAGCTTCCCACCGCGCGACCCGCGATGACCACTTTGGGTCTGGTGCTGGTCGGTGCGGCGGTCGTTGTCGGCCTGGCTGGCGTCGTCGTGCCGGTCCTCCCCGGCCTGCTTCTCGTCTGGGTGGCCACCGGAATCTGGGCGGTGGTGGAGGGCGGCACCGTCGGGTTCGTGTTCCTCGCCGCCTCGACCGCCGTCGCCGTCGCCACCCAGCTGGTCAAGTACCTCGTCCCCGGTCGGCAGCTGCGCCGCGCCGGCGTGCCGACCAGGACCCTGGTCATCGGTGGGGTGGTCGGCGTTGTCGGCTTCTTCGTCCTCCCTCTGGTCGGCCTTCCACTGGGGTTCGTGGCGGGGATCTACCTGGCCGAGCGGGTACGGCTGGAAGAGCACGCCGCCGCTCGCGCCGCCACGGTGCAGGCGATCAGGGCGGTAGGGGTGTCGATCCTGGTCGAGCTGGCGGCGGGACTTCTCGTGGGCACCGGCTGGGTGACGGCGGTCGCCGTCTCTTGACGCGTACGGTGTCGGGATGGTCGTCCCCCGGCTGGCTTCAGCGCCGACCACCGTGCTGGCTGGCCTGCTAACCGCCGGCTCGCTGCTCGCCGCACCGGTCCAGGCAGCGGTCGAGGCGCCCGACCCCGGGACGCTGACGCGCCCCCCGCTGGCCGGGCTCCGGGTGGCGATCGACCCCGGGCACAACGGCGGCAATGCCACCCGTCCGGAGCGGCTGGCGCGGCTGGTCCCGAACGGACGGCGCGGCAGCAAGGCGTGCAACACCACCGGCACCGCGACCCTCGCCGGCTATCCCGAGCACGCCGCGGTGTGGGGTGTCGCGCGGCGCGCCGAGGAGAAGCTCCGTGCGCTCGGGGCAAGCGTGACGCTGACCCGCCGCGGTGACGCCGGCGTGGGGCCGTGCGTGGACCGCCGTGGCAGGTGGCCGCAACGGCACCGGGCGGACGTGCTCGTCAGCCTGCATGCCGCCGGCAGCGCGGACGGCGCGGTCCGCGGCGTGCATGTCGCACGCTCCTGGCCACCGCTGAGCCGCTCGCAGCGGCTGCCGTCGCGACGGCTCGCGGTCGCGGTGCTCGAGGCATTCGAGCGCGCCGACCTGGTCGTCACCCGCTCGTACGGCACGGCGGGCCTGGTCCGCCGCGGCGACTTGGCCACCCTCAACCACGCGCGTCGGCCGGCGGTGCTGGTCGAGCTCGGCCAGATGACCAACCCGGCCGATGCGCGGTTGCTCAGCTCCGGGCGCGGTCAAGACCGCTACGCCACAGCGGTCGTCGACGCACTGCAACGTTGGGCCGCCTGACCAGGGTGGCTCAGGCAGGCGGTGGTCCGGGGCGCCGGTCGTGTCGGGTCTTGCGCTCGTCGAGTTTGGCGCGCGCCTTGGTGACGCCACTCTTGAGCCTGGCCTGGTTCTCGGGCTTGCGGGCCTGGTCGACGACCTTCTTGGCCGCTCCCGCCTTGACGATCTTGCTCAGGAATCCCATCTCGTCCTCCCGGCTGGGCCGGCCCCGCCGGCCTGCCCCGTGGCACGAACCTAGCCTGGCGTTGAGACGACCGCCACGTCAACACCGTCACCGGCGACCTGACCCGGCGTGGTGCACGACCGGGCAGGTCAGGTGCTAGCCCTGATGTGCAGTGGCGAGCCGCCCGTCACCGGACCCACGATGGAGGTCCGACGCCGGCAACACGGCGCGAACGACGGAGGATCCACATGACCACGAAACCAGGGACGCTCGGCCGTCTCGTCGGCGGCAGCATGGCGGTCGCGGCGATCGCAATGCTGGCAATCTTCGGGCTCACCCACACCAGCGACGCCGGCGGGGCGACCTGTCGGGGCCAGGTGGCCACGATCGTCGGGACCGAGGGCCGAGACGTCATCGACGCCGGGCCGGGCCGGGACGTGATCGCCGCCCGCGGCGGCAACGACGACATCGACGCCGGCGCCGGCCGCGACCTGGTCTGCGGCGGAGCGGGCGCCGAGGAGATCGACGGCGACGCCGACGCCGACCGACTGTTCGGGCAGGCCGGCAACGACGAGATCGACGGCCAGACCGGAAACGACCTCCTCAACGGAGGCACCGGCTTCGACGACCTCGACGGCGAGCTCGGCACCGACACCTGCGTCAACGGCGAGAACGTCGACGACTGCGAGAACTGACCCACAGCGCCCGACCCGGGGGTGCCCTGCCGGGGGACCA
>Ga0183260_10000558_pt1 | contig 31492 bp, 31 predicted proteins | sample AntDrymUQ4972206_2_FD_129768 | JGI IMG/M metagenome (GOLD analysis project Ga0183260, IMG submission 129768) | Polar desert sand microbial communities from Dry Valleys, Antarctica - metaG UQ497 (22.06) (version 2) (version 2) | ecosystem: Environmental > Terrestrial > Soil > Desert | place...
GACGAGCGGTGGCGACGGCGGCGGTGGACGGTCGGGCTGGCCACGCTCCCCTCGGCGATCGGCATCGCGTTCATCCGGGCGCGCCCCGACGCGCTGAATGCGACCCACGACGGCGGATTCTTCGAAACGATCGTCGACAACCTTCGCCGGCACACGTCGCTCACGGCCCCGGTGGATCACACGTGGCTCGTCGCCAGCCCGCTCGAAGTCTGGCGCCAGCTCCCCCGAGTGCCCGTCCCCGACGTCGGCCCGATCTACCCGGTACTCGTCGCCGTCGTGCCGCTCCCGATCGAGCGAGCCATGTGGGTCGTCGCGCTGGTGTCGCTCCTCGCTGCCCTCGTCGCCGTCGGCCTCCTCGTGGCCCGGGCGACCCACTCGGCGTTCGCCGGACTCGTCACCCAACTCCTGCTCGTCGCCGGGCCCTCACAGCCCACGTCGGTCTTCCGGCGTCACAACATCCAGAGCATTGCCGCCGCCCAGTCCTACGACGTGTTGGCGGTCGCCCTCCTCCTCGTTGGGCTGGTCGTGTTCGCCGGCCGGCGGGACCATCGCGGCCTTGCGGTCTCGTCCGGTCTGATGACAGCGGCCGCCTTGACGAGGTACGCGCTGGTTGCCGCGCCGGCCGCCATCGTCGTGGTGGCGCTGGCGCGGCGCCACCGCCAGCGTGACGTGGCGACGGCTGCCGGAGTCGCCGTCGCCCTTGCCTTGCTCTGGCAGTTCGTCCTGGCCCCCGCCCTGATCGGGTCGGCAGGCCCGAAGTCGCTCGGCTGGCATCCCGGCTCGTTGCGCCCCGTCATGGAGCTCGTTCTCGGCTGGTTCGCTCTCGGGGCGCTCGCCGACCATCTCGTCGTCGGTCTCGTGCTGTGCGTCGCGTTGGTCGCCGGCGTGATCGCCGTCGTCGTCACCCGGCCGCCCGGTAGTGCCGCGCACCTGCTCGCCGCCACCGCCCTCGGCCTGACGGCCGTCGTGCTGGCCGGCAAGACCATCCTGGTGGCCGACCTCATCGCCAACGACGAGCGGCACTTCCTTCCCGTGCGTGCGTCGATCACGGCGCTCGCCGTGATCGAGGGTGCGGCGGCGCTGCGGGCCGTGACTCAACGGATCCCGGGCGCCCGCGGCCCGCTCGTGCGCGCCGGGGCGGTCGCCTCGATCCTCGTGCTCGGGGTCGTGGTGCTCGGCACCAGGCCCTGGCTGGAGGCCGACGTGCCGCGGACTGCCCAGACCCCGGAGGCGGTCCGCACCGCACTCAGCTCGTATCCGGATGCGATCATCCTGTCGAACCGGCCGTTCCAGCTGTACCTCGACCTCGGAGTCAGCTCGCTGGACCTGCTTCGCGAGACCGAGGCGTCGACGGGCGAGGAGCGCGACCTCGAGCGGGAGCTGGACGAGTTGAGCAGTGCCGCCGACGTCGCTGTCGAGGTGCATCTCACGAGCGGTGCGCCGGGGGCCACCTCCATGGTCGGGCTGGCGTGTCCTGAGCTGCTCGACTGGCTCACGGTCGAGCAGACGTGGGTGATCGCCTTCGACATCTCCTCGTGCTCCACGACGTGATGGCGGTTCCCGTCCGGTCGGCTGCGAGCGATCGTCGGGCGGCTGTCTAGGTTCACGGCATGAGCGACGGACGCCTGGCCGGACGGGTGGCGGTCGTGACCGGCGGCGCCAGCGGCATCGGCAAGGCGACGGTGCACCGGTTCCTGGACGAAGGCGCGTTGGTCGTCGTCGGCGACCTCAACGAGGCCAGCGGCGAGTCGCTGCTGGCCGAGGTGGCATCCCGAGGTCACGCCGGCCGGGTCAGCTTCGAGCGCACCGACGTCGCCGACGAGGAGCAGATGGCCGCGCTGATGGCGGCGGCGGCCGAGGGCTTCGGCTGCCTCGACGTCGTTTTCAACAACGCCGGCGTCGGCGGCGCCTTCGGGCCGATCACCGACATCGACGTCGAGGCGTGGGACCGTACGTTCGCCGTGCTCGCGCGCAGCGTCTTCCTCGGCACCAAGCACGCCGCCCGGGTGATGATCGACCAGGGCACCGGCGGCAGCATCGTCAACACGGCTTCGGTCGCCGGGCTCGCCGGCGGCGGGGGACCGCAGGCCTATTCGGCGGCGAAGGCGGCCGTGATCAACCTGACGTACGCCACGGCGGCCGAGTTGGCCCCGCATCGCATACGCGTCAACGCCATCTGCCCTGGCGTGATCCTCACGCCGCTCGCCATCGGGGCGGACGAGGAACTGCTGAAGCAGGCCGTCGACGGCGTGCAGCCGTGGCCCGAGTACGGCCGGCCCGAGGACATGGCCGCGCTCGTCGCGTTCCTCGCCAGCGACGACGCCAGCTTCGTCACCGGTGAGGCCGTGCGGGCCGACGGTGGACTGATGGCGGCCGGGCCGCGCATGGTCGGGTTGACCGATCCCCACGGCGCCTTCCAGCGATACACCGGGTTCGCCGACGGCACCACCGGCCGCCCCGTCGAGAAGCGTCGCCTCGCCTCCAAGGATGCGCCGCCTCCCGAGTGACAACGAGATTGGCCAGGCTCAGGACGTGCGAGCGGACTCGAGGTTGGGCGAGCAAGAGCGAGCACGGAGGCGCAGCCGATCCGGCTTGCCCGGTCGGCGGAGCCCGAGAGGCTCAGTCGCCCTCGGCGACGGCCTTGATCCCGGCCAGCGTCGCCTCCATGTTCGTGCGGTGCTCGGCCAGCCGACGGTGGAGGATCTTCGACTCCTTGTCCGGCATGGCGTCGATCGCCGGGTTGATGCCGCTGCGGCCGGGACCCATGCGCATGAACTGGGTTAGGCGGGTGCCGTCGCCGGCGGGTTCCAGTGCGAAGCGCCACGTCGCCGACGGCTCGTCGGGGTCGGACACGCCGAAGGCGATCAGCCGCCCTGGCTCCAGCTCGGTGACGTACGCCGTCGTCTCCCACGAGCCGATCGCCGGGTGGTGGTTGCGCCCGACGAAGCGGGCGCCGAGCGCCGGCGCCTCGGCGCCGTCGAGCCAGTCGGCGCCCTGGAACTCGGTGCTGAAGCGGGCCGGCAGGTTGATGTCGCTGACCAGCTCCCACACGGCGGCCGGCGGGGCGGCGATGTCGATCGACGCCGATGTCGACGGCCCGTCGGCGAAGCGCAGGTCGGGGAGGTCTGACGCGGCGTCGGCCATCGCCTCCACCGTAGACCCGGGTTCGTTCGCCGTGCCGGCTGCTGGAAGGATCGGGTGATGCGCGTCGCCATCGGCACCGTCATCACCAGCGAGGACGACGTGACGTTCGTGCTCGAGGCCGAGCGTCTCGGGGCCGACTCGGTGTGGGTGCCCGAAGTGTGGGGCGCCGATGCGCTCACGCCGCTGGCCTACCTCGCCGCCCGCACCGAGCGCATCGCCCTCGCTTCCGGCATCGTCCAGCTCGGCGCGCGCACCCCGGCCAACCTGGCGATGACAGCGATGTCGCTGCAACAGCTCTCTGCCGGCCGCTTCCGTCTCGGCGTCGGCACCAGCGGCCCGCAGGTGATGGAGGGCTGGCACGGCGTGCGCTTCACGTCTCCGGTCACGGCGACGCGCGAGACGATCGAGATCGTCCGCCAGGTCGCCCGCGGCGACAAGTTGGCCTACGACGGGCGGGTCTACCAACTGCCGTTGCCGGACGGGCCGGGCCGTCCGATCCGCTCGATGATGGCGCCGACCGAGGTGCCGATCTACGTCGCCGCGCTCGGCCCGAAGAACCTCGAACTGACCGGCGAGTTGGCCGACGGCTGGCTCGGCAATGCGTTCGTCCCCGAGCACGCCGACGTGTTCCTCGGCCCGCTGCGGGCCGGCGCCGAACGGGCCGGTCGGACGCTGGCCGATCTCGACCTGCTGATGCCGATGGCGGTCGAGTTCACGGACGACCCGGAGGAGGCCGGCCGCCGCCATGCCCGCGGCTACGCCTTCACGATCGGGGCGATGGGGTCGAAGGACCAGAACTTCTACAACCAGGCGTTCGCCCGCCAGGGCTTCGCCGACGACGTCGCCGCCGTGCAGGAACTGTGGCTGGCCGGGCGGCGGGAGGAGGCGGCCGAGCGGGTGCCGGTCGAGCTCGGCCTGGACACCAACCTGCTCGGCCCGCCGGCGGCGGTGCGGGCCCGCCTGCAGACGTACCGCGACGTCGGGATCACCAGCGTGCAGGCCAAGCTCGCCGGCTCGGCCAGCGAACGCCTCGACACGCTGGCCCAGCTGATCGACATCGCCGCCGAGCTCTGAGGCCAGCCGCTCGCCGCCCGTCGTGTGTCAGGCTGACCCGATGTTGCCTCCGGGACGACGGCGCCCCAGTTCGCCCTGCCCGACCAGCACGGCTCGCCGACGGGCTTGGCCGATCAGCGCGGGCTGTGGGTCCTGTTGTGGTGGTACCCGAAGGCGGCCACGCCCGGTTGAACACGTCAAGGTCAGGGCCTGCGTGACTGGTCCAGCCGCTTCGACGAGCTGAACGTCACCATGCTCGGCGCCTCGTTCGACGCGCCGGCCGACAACCGAGCGTCGCCGAGGGGCAGCGGTTCCCGTTCACGCTGTTGAGCGACGAGGACCGCGGCGTGGCCACGGCCTACGGGGCCAGCCGCGATGCGGGCGACGAGTACGCCGCCTACCCCCGGCGGATCAGCTACCTGGTCGATCCCGACGGGGTGATCCAGCGGGCCTACGAGGTCAGCGACGTCAGCGGCCACGCCGACGAGGTGATCGCCGACCTCGAGGAGTTGTCCCCGGCCTGACCGGGCTGCGTTCTACGCGTCGACGAGGGCGGCGAGGGCGCGGCCGGCGAGACGGTCGGCAGCTTCCGGCCAGTCAGCCGTTGCCGGCTGACCGCCGAGGATGACGGCGACGGTGACGTCACCGTCGTGGGCCCAGACCGCCTGGAACGTGTACGGGAACGGGATGTCGTCGGTCGGCTCCGTGGTGACCCGCCATCGCTGGCCCTCGACGGTGCGGGCCGGCACCGTCGGCACCTCGAGCGATGCCGCCGACGTCGTCAACGTCGCGTCCGCGACCGCCGTACAGCGGGACAGCCGCTCGAGATCGGCGATGTGCTCGGACGCGGGCTCCGACTCGAGGAGTAGTTCCACCGACAGCAGCCCGTTGTCCATCGGCGCGTCGATGGCGCTGAACCGCCGCGCGATCCAGGGGGCGGTGTCGTCGCGCAGCGCACCCGGCGGGCAGGTGACGAGGGCGCGGAACGGGTCGATGTCGCCGGCGAGCGCCGGATCGGTGACCAGCCCCGGCTCGAAGTCGAGCGCCGCCCACGTGTCGGGCACGCCCATCTCGAGCGCGCCGAGCAGGCCCGGAGACAGCTCCTCGACACCGGCGGCCGGCGGCGGGACAGTGGCGTCGGGCGGCAGCGACGAGTCACCCGGCGGACCGCCGGCGGAGGCAGGGCTCGTGGCGGTCGGTCCCGCTGGTGCGACCGTGCCCCCGACCGCCCCGTCGGACGGCGGCGGCTGCAGGGTCGGCCGCTCTCCGGTGCACCCGACGAGGATCACGGCCACCGCCGCCAGAGCGAGGGATCTCGTGACGTCGAGACGGCGGGCGCTCACCCCGAGCCGTCGCCGCCCGTGGTTGCGGGGGACGACGGCTCGGTGAGGGTGGACGGCGGATCGGTGGCCGCGGCAGAAGGGCTCGAGGTGGCGGACGTCGACGCCGTCGCGTCCGGGTCCGTACCGGACGGCGGGTCGGCGCGGTCGGCGGTCGATTCGGCGACCCGCGCCGCCGTGTCCGGCGCGGCAAGGACGAGGCCGGCGTCCACCGTCAGCACGTCGGCCGTGCCGTCGACCGTCACCGTCGCCCGGGCCACCGTCTCGGCTGGCTCGGTGCGTACGACGATGTCCGCGGTGTCGGAGTCGATGGCGTCGTCGGTGCCGCTATCGCCCACGCTGAACGTGACGTCGGCCGGTTGCACGAACTCGACCACGTAGGTACCAGGGGTGATGCCGCCGAACGTGTAGACGCCGGCGTCGTCGGTGGTCGTCGTGGCGAGCACTGCGCCGGAGGCATCGAGCAGGCGAACGACCACGCCGGCCACACCCGTCTCGGTCGTCGCTGACCACAGCCCGTCACCGTCGCCGTCGAGGAACACCCGGTCCCCGACCGACACCGTCGCCGGGAGGGAAGGTGCCACGGTGGTCGTCGTGGTGGTGGTGGTGGTGGACGTCGTCGGCGGCGCGACGGTGGTTGTGGTCGTCGTCTCCGGCGCCGCGGTGGCGACGGCGGCGGTCGCCTCGGCCGGAGCGGCCACCGTGGCGGCGATCGCCGCCGGCGGTGCGAACAGTCCCATCGCCACGGCGGTCGCCTGGTCGACAACGCCGGTCGCCGGCAGCCCGCGGGCCGACTGGTAGCGCCGCACGGCCTCCTCGGTGTAGCGACCGAAGTAGCCGTCGGCCCCGCCGAGGAGGTAGATCCCGGAGTTGATGACGGCCCGCTGGATGGACGCGACGGCGCCGCCGCGTTGGGGGAAGCCGACCGGCGTCCACGTCGCCGGGGCTGGTGGCGGGGCCGGTCCCAACCGACACAGGCCCATCGCCGCCGCGGTGCCGTCATCGACGGCGCCGGTGGCGGCGAGCCCTCGCCGGCTCTGGTAGGTGGCCACGGCGGCCCGGGTGTACACCCCGAAGATCCCGTCGGCGCCGCCGCGGAGGTAGATGCCGTCGTTCATCACGGCCCGCTGAGCGAGCACGACGGCCGTGCCCCGGCTGCCGTAGGACGAGCGCGGGCACGACGTGCCGGGCGCGGGCGGCGGGGGCGGCGGCGGTGGGGTAGGGGCCGGACCGGCGAACGAGCCGGCCAGCAGTGCGCCGAGGTCGACGGCGGCGTAGCCCTGTTGGCGGGTGTACTCCAACATGCACGGCAACGCATCGATCGTCGGGCGGTGCGAGCCGCCGTCGTGCAGGAGGATGATGGCGCCGGGGCGGAGGGCGTTCTTGTAGCGGGCGCACAACGTCGAAGCCGACACCCGCGGCGAGCGCCAGTCTCCGAGGTCGGAGGCCGTCGAGATGTTGCACATCCCGGCGTCGTAGATGGCTCGGTCGATGGTCGAGCTGAGCGTGAGGCCGGGGGAGCGGAAGAACGTCGTGCGCACACCGGTCGTCGATTGGATGATTGCCCCCGTGGCGGCGACCTCACGGGCGATGGTCGACACGCCGTAGCTGTGCGTCATCGAGTGGGCGGCGATGCCGTGGCCACGCTCGACCACCGATCGGGCGATGTCGGGATACGAGCGGACGTTGACGCCGATCATGAAGAAGCTGGCCCGCCAGCCGTAGCGCTCGAAGGCCGTCATGGTGGCGGCCGTGTTGACCGGCCAGGGACCGTCGTCGAACGTGAAGGCGACGACCTTCTGTCCGGTGGCGACGCTGCGGATCGGGGCACCGCTCGAACAGAACCGCCCGTAGGTGGGCCCGGCGGCGGCGGCCGGTCGGGCAGGCAGGGCGACCGTCGCCGCCACGAGCAATGGCGCGACGAGACCGGCGATGATCGCCCCCACCCATCTCCGACGCACGTCGATCCGACTCCCTAGTGGCATCCCCGTCCCCTGACTGCCTTCGTCCCGCCCCGTGATTCGGGTGCGGGGATCGTAAGCCACCGACGACCGCCGGAGATGGAGTTGGCACGCGATCGTCACACGACGAGCCGGCGGATCACACGGCGGAACGGGAGGGATTCGAACCCCCGGGCCGTGAGGCCTCCCGCTTTCAAGGCGGGTGCATTTGTCCGCTCTGCCACCGTTCCGCCGAGCGAGGCTAGCGAGGGCCAGAGCGGCGGAACGGCGGCCGCTACACTTCCGCCGCTCGGGAGAGGTGCCGGAGTGGCCGAACGGGGCGCCCTGCTAAGGCGTTGACCATCGCAAGGTGGTCCGTGGGTTCAAATCCCACCCTCTCCGCCATCGTCGCGGGACGTCGCCCGCCTCGGGTCGTCATCTGGATGACTCACTCGTTGCGGTTTGATGACGATTCCTGATAGACCTGGGCGCTTCCTGCCGGACGGATGGAGGGCCACCCGCGTCCATGAATGACCACTTTGACGACGAGGGCGATGCTGCCTTCTGGTCGACCGACGAGACCCCCACTGGCCAGATGCGCCGCATCGGTCGCGATGTGACGGGTCAGATGCGCCGGATCGCCCACGAACACGCCGACCGACATCACTTCGAGCGGACCCGCGAACACCGCGCCGTGACGCCGCGCCGCCGCTCCGCCGACGCCACGCCCGTCCACATCCAGGCCTACGACTACGACCTCGACGACGGCTACGCCGGCCTGGGGTCGGCCAGTGGACCCGCCGACCACATCGACGACGAGCGCTGGGCCGCGCTCGATGCGTGGGTCACGCCCGAGGAGACCGCGCCCCGCCGCCGGGCGGCCGGTGCTGTCGGCGTTGATCCCCGTCTGCTGCGTCTCGGCGCGATCGCCGCGGTCGCCGTCGTGGTGCTGCCCGTGTTGGTGTCGTTCGCCGCGGGGGGCGACGGCGATGAGGGCGACGTGACGACGGCGATCGAGGCGCCGGCGGCGGCGCCGCCCGTGGCCAACGAGGCTCCCCAGCCGACCGAGAGCACGATCCCGATCACGGCCGCGGTGATTCCCGTCGCCATGCAAACCGACAACACCGCCGACGACGATCTCGCCGACAACGACACCGCTGCCAATGGCGTGCAGGACAAGCCGGCTGCCGACACTGACCAAGCTGGCACAGAGGCGGCGGCCGGCTCCAGCGAGGCCGTGGCCAGCCGCCAGGCCCAGTCCGAGCCCGAGGACGAGCCCGAGCCGGTCTGTGCCGGCGAGTACACCGTCGTGGCCGGCGACTACTGGATCCGCATCGTGACCGACAGCGGCGCGTCGACCGACGCCTGGCTGGGCGCCAACGACGCTTCGTTCGACACGGCGCTCTATCCGGGCGACGAACTGTGCATCCCCGAGGGGGCGACCGCCCCGGCGCCGCCGACGACCGCCGCCCCGACGACCGAGCCCCCGGCTGCTGCGGTCGCACCGGTGACCGAGGCGCCGACCACGGCTGCTCCGGCCACGACCGCCGCCCCGGCAACGACGGCGGCTCCGGCCACCACAGCCCCGCCGGCGACGACCGCGCCGCCCCCCGTCACGACCGCACCGCTGCCGGTGACGACGTCGCCGCCAGGCGCGGAGCCGCCGTTCGGCGTCTGGGATCAGATTGCCGAGTGCGAGTCCGGCGGCAACTGGAGCATCAACACCGGCAACGGCTACTACGGCGGTGTGCAGTTCTCGCTGTCGTCGTGGCGGGCCGTCGGCGGCACCGGCTACCCGCACGAGCACAGCCGGGCGGAACAGATCAAGCGAGCCGAACTGCTGCTCGACATCCAAGGCTGGGGCGCCTGGCCGACGTGCTCACGCCAGCTCGGGCTCCGCTGACGAGTCAGCACCCGTTCTCGGTTCCGTTCGAGACCCGCCGTCCCTACACTGGCTGCTCGCACACCCGCGCTCGTAGCTCAATGGATAGAGCATCTGACTACGGATCAGAAGGTTGGGGGTTCGACTCCCTCCGAGCGCGCCAGACGAATCTCGCACTCTAGCTGGTGTGATAGCCTCCTGAGGGCCTCGCCGCAAGGTGGCGTCCTCGCCCGTTTCGGGGCCATGTATCACCGATGTATCAGAATTGGGATCGCCATGGCATGGAAGCCGACCGGTCGACCGACGGTCCGCCAGCAGCGCGAGCGGTGGGTCGTCCGGGTCGACGGCATCGGCAGCGATCACGGGACCGTCGGCGCCCTCGTCGATCGCTGGGTGGCCGGCCGCGTCCACGTCTCGGCGAAGTCGCGCCTGCAGTACGAGTGGGCGGCGGCGCACATCCGCCGAGACCTCGGCGCCGTTCGGGTCGACCGTCTCGGTCGGGAGGACGTCGCCCGCTGGATCGAGGCGCTGGCGGCGGGCGGTCACTTTGCCCGGCGCAGCATCATCATCCTCCGCACGGTCCTCCGTGCGGCACTGGCCGACGCGGTGGCAACCGGCGAGCTGCGACGCAGCCCCGCCGATCGGGTTGGCATGCCGCGGGTGGTCGCCAAGCCGGACCGCGACGGTGAGATCAAGGCGTGGACGGAGGAGGAGGCGCAGCAGTTTCTGCGCTCGATCGCCGGACACCGCTGGGCGGGGCCGATTCGGTTGACGCTGCTCCACGGGTTGCGCCGCAGCGAGCTGCTCGGGCTGAGCTGGCCGGCCGTCGACCTCAAGAGGGGCACGGTGCGCATCGAACGAGGCCTGACTGAGGTGCACGGCCGCCCGGTCTGGTCGGAGGGCAAGAATGCTCGCTCCCGCCGAACGTTCTCGATCGACCCCTCGACCGTGAAAGCGCTCGCCGCGCACCGCAGGTTCCAGGCCGAGGAGCGCCTCGCCGCCGGCGCCAAGTGGGTGGATAACAACCTCGTCGTCGCCAGCAAGACCGGCACACCGGTGTCGCCAGGCAACTTCGACCAGACCCTCGAGCGGCCGGTCGCCAAGGCCGCCGTGCCGCGGCTGACCTCGCATGGGCTGCGGCACACCGCGGCGACCCACATGGTCCGCCACGCCGAGAACATCGGCGAGATGCGCGCCGCAGCCGACCTGCTCGGCCACAGTCCCGACATGCTGATGAAGACCTACGACCACTCCCTCCCGCAGTCGATCCAGGCCGTGACCGACAAGATCGGCCAACGAGCCGACGGCTAACTGCCTTGACGCCTTCGGATTCGTTCACCGGTATTCCGTGGATATCCTCGATATAGAGCGGGTATGCTCGGGATTCCGAGGATCTTAGGATGTGCCGTGGACCTGTCCAACCCGTTGCGAGCCGTGGCTCCAGGCGTCGAGGGCGCCGTGTTGGCGGTGTTACTCCGCAGCCATGCACCGCTGACCGGTGCCCGCGTGGCTGCCCTGGCTGAGCGCTCGGAAACCCAGGTCCGGGTGGTGCTTCGCCGGCTGGAACAGCACGGCTTGGTCGAGGCCGAACGGCACGGGCAGAGCTACTCGTACCTGCTGAACCGCGAGCACGTGCTGGCGCCGGGCCTGGAGCAGATCCATCGAGCGATGCCGACCGTCGAGGAGATGATCCGGACCATCGTGCAGGAGTGGACGTTGGCACCAGCCTCGTTGGTCCTGTTCGGGTCCGCTGCTCGCCGTGACGGCCAGGCCGGCAGCGACATCGACCTTCTCCTCGTCCGCCACGACACCACAGACGTTGACGACGAGACCTGGGCGGAGCAACGCCACGCTCTGGCTCTCGGCGTGGAGCGGTGGACCGGCAACCCCGTGCAGATCGTGGACCTCTCGGAGTCGGAGCTGGCGAAGGCCGTCCGGCGCAATGAGCCCCTCATCAGCGGGCTGCGAGCTGACGGTATCGTCCTCGCCGGGCGGGACCCGGAGCTGTAGGGGGGACGGGCGCATTGGCGAGAGGGTCCAAAGGAAGGGTCGAGGTGATCACTCGTGCCGACGCGCGGACACGGCTCAAGACCGCCAGGATGTACCTGACCGCCGCCGATCTGATCGTCGACGAGACGGCGGACGAGGCCCCGACCGTAGCCACTGGCAACGCGGTGCTCGCCGGCATCGCGGCCGCCGACGCCATCTGCGCCGACGCGTCAGGTGAGCGGTACCGCGGGCCCGACCACCGGGCCGCTGCCGACCATCTCGAGCGGGTGACTGGCAACAAGACGCTCGGCCGCACTTTGCGTGAGCTCGTCGACCTCAAGGACGCTGGCCACTACGGCGTCAGCAACGTGAGCCGCACGAATGCGAAGAAGGCACTGCGACGAGCCGGTCGACTTATCGAAGAGGCAACGTCTCGTGTGCGATGACAAAGGTCCTCACATGAGCTCAAGGGCTCGCGTCGAATGGGATGGACGCCGCTGGGTCGCCGTCCTCACGCCGGCGCCCCCCTGACCGACGGGTTCCCGACCTGACGCGAACCGTGGCGGCTCTCGACACGTGGCAGCGATGGGCCAACGGCGACACCATCACCGTCGAGACGCTGCGCGACACCGTGCAGATCCTCACTGGTCCCGCCGGAACCGACCGTGGCGAACACCACCGAGCACTCGGTAAGGCCACCGGGACGTGGGCCGGCAACGCCGGCATCGACCTGGACATCGCCGACCGTCCACCACCAACGCCCGAACACACCGGTCCCGAACTCGGGCTGTAGGAGCACCACATCGCGAAGTCATCACCCGGTGCCGACAGAGCCGGAGCGATATCCGGGTCGTCGCTGGCGGGGGGATAGCGGCACTTCGATCGCGGTGCGTGGCCGCCAATCGCGGGTTCGAGGACGCGCGTTATCGGCTACTGGCGAGCACCGCGGGAGCCGCGGCTGCCGGCGCGGGGCCTGGTCCGTCCGAGACGTCTCGATCCACTGCCGGTGCCGGGCGCGCTCACGAAGAAAGGTCATCGGGAGCGGCCACGCCGCCCGGACGCGCGCGGTAGAGATCGCGAAGGAGCCCGACTTCGCCGCCGTGGTGCATCAGCTCGCGGTTGACGTGGAGTACGAGCGCAGCCATCGGGTCGTCGGCGAAGAAGGCGCCCTTCGGACCGAGCGGTCGCGCCATTGCGTCGTCGTCGATGACGACGAGGGCGTCGTGCCACCACGCATAGGAACGGTCGAGGAACTCGATCGCTCCGGTCGCGTCTCCCGGAACCGAATCGGGTAGGTGGCGCTCATCGAACATGTCGGCGTCGTCGGGAACCGAGCCGTCCCCGAAGAACGTGCTCGCGCGCGTCCGGAAGCAACCGATGGCGATGTGCATCAACCGCCAACGCAGAGTCGTGACGGTCACCGCCGAAGCCGGCGATTCGACGTAGCGGAGCCGTCCATCGTCGGTCGGCGCGAGATCGAAGCAGTCGGGCACGGGCTGCCAGGCGTACTCGTCGTCGGTCAGCCCGTCCAGCCTGGGCCGCAGATGCACGTCCCAGTAGAACTCCATCTGGCCGACGAGCTGCTCGCCCCACTCCATCCCGACAGCTTGGCTCCCGTCCCGGCGGCCGCGGGTGCACTGTGCAGGCTCCGCAGCCGTGCCTTGCGTCTTGTCAGTTCGTGATGGTCGCGAATATCAGCACGACCGTCGCTCGTGCGGCGATGCCGATTCGGCATCGCCGTGGTGTCTGAGTGTCGCGTCCGAATGGCCCGCTGCAGCGCGTCCTCTGCCGCCGGGTTCATGCTGCAGGGGCGTGACGCTGCAAGAACAGATTGACGCCATCCACCATGAGACGGGCCCGGTCGAGCGTGATGCCATTGAACTCGCCGTGCGCAGCCCCGTTTCTCAACCCGGCCCACGCGGTCACGTCCTTGACATCCTGTCGAGCTAGCTCCCCTGCATGCTGGAGCGCCACAGCGTAGGCGTTGATTCCAGGCCTCCCGGCGAGCACGGGCGAACCCGCGAGGTGCCAGAGCGAGCGAAGGAGCTCTTCCAGAGCGGCGCCGGCGAGGAGGATTGGTTCGGTCGGATGATCGAGCAGGCCATTGGCCCGCTCGAGGACTACGCAAACTCTGCGATGCAGGAGGGGACCGCAGAGATCGCTAGGGCGGTCGTCGAAGAGTTCAAGTCCGCGCGACTGCCTGAGGGTCGCCCCTTCCAGCTCGAGATCGAGGTAAGGAGGAGCCTCCTGCAGATCGCCGAGCGCATAGACGACGGGTACAACATCTCGGTGCGCGTCGGCGAGCTCCCGCCCGTCGACGAGGAAATCGTCGACGACGGTGCGGATGCCGAGACGGCGGCCGATCGCGAGCTAGCTGAGCGAGTCAGCGCAGTTCTAGAGCGCACCGGCCGCTCCCGCGAGCTGATGAACATGACCGGCAGCCCGATCTTGTCCCTGGAGATGCCACCCCAGGACGACGAGGATACGGCCGCAGGTCAGGTCGACTCCTCTGCCGGTGCTTGAACTTGCCACCACACGAACGAAGCTGCCCGACCGGCCAATGGCTCAGAGGTTCATGAGCGCAGTCGCGAGAACCGGCCGCGACGCCTCTGCCCCTCAGCGCGACATGTGGCGGTGTAAGGGACGCTTCGTGGTCGGACACCTCACTGCTCGCGCCGCAGCCTCCGACAACGCTCGTCGCTCGTGAGGCAGCTCGGCGGTGCGCTGGGAACCGTCTGATCGTCATTCAGACCTCGATCAGGTATCAGAGATGTATCAGTTCGCCTGATCCATCGCGTGCCGGCGGGTGTCACGCCGTGTCGCCTGGTCCCGACCCGGTCGTCGAAATCCCAGCTAGATGGCATCACGTGGATCAGAAGGTTGGGAGTTCGACTCTCTCCGAGCGCGCCAACCGAATCTGGTGATCTACCAGGTTGCCCAGCGCGGCGCCGACCTTTGACGATCAGACCTCGACGACCTCGACGAGCCCCTCGAGGAACCGGACGTCGTCGGCGTTGCGGGTATAGAGCGGGATCCCGTGAGCCACGGCGGTCGCCGCGATGAGCAGGTCGACGGCGCGTGGTCCCCGCGCCTTGCGGCCCGACGCGACGACCGCGGCGTACACCAGGCCGTAGGCGCGAGCTGCCTCGGCGTCGAACGGAAGGGGATCGAACACCACCTCCGCACGCTGCAGGCGATGCTGTCGCTGCGCCCGCTCGACCGTGTCCCGGCTGGCATGGGGACCGGCAGCGAGCTCGGCCATCGACAACGCCGAGACCACCGACTCCACGGGGAGGAGGTCGGGATCGATGGCGTCGAGGTCGATCAGGACTGATGTGTCAAGGAGTCCCCGCGCTCGGTTGTCAGCCACGCGGCGTGATGTCCTGGTCGACCAGTCGGTCGAGGTCACTCCTCAGCTGATCGAGATCGATCGGCGGCGCACCGCCGAACGCTGCTGCGATCTCGCCACGGGTCGCGAACCGGCGCCGACGGATCGGCACCAGCTCGCCGACCGGCACGCCGCGGCGCGTCACCACGAACGTCTCGCCCTCGTCCAGCTGGCGCATGATCTCGCCACTTTCGTTGCGGAGCTCACGCTGCGTGATCGTGCGACTCATGATGAGCCACTGTAGCACCGGTGCTACAACGAGCCGGATGAGCCCCCACAAGGAAACGACGATTTCCGTGAGAGTCCCGAGGCGTCCAGCAAGACAGCGAAAAGGGGCGTTTGCGACAGCCTGACGGCTGAACAGCACTTGAGCCTCGCCGGCGCGCGCATCCGCAATGATCCGCGGTCCTCCGTCCCAGCGGCATCATGGCGTCGTGGATGCACCGTCCGGCCCACGTCCCATCGACGCAGTCGATGTCAGGGGCGTGGCCGAGGCTCTGGACGACGGCGACCGGGACGCGACCTGGTGGTACGACCCCTCGACCGGCCAGGTCGAGCCCGGCGTCTCCGAGTGGATGGCCGACGAGTTCGGCGATGATGACGAGCCCGAGGACCGCGGCCTCGTCCCCATCGAGTCGCACCGTTCTCGCGCCGCCTACGACGACATCCGTCAGCAGGTCGGCTTGCGCCGGATCGAGGCCGTGCGAGATGCCGAGCCGGTTGCGGGTCTGCCACACGTGGAGCGCGTCCCAGTCGAACCCCGACGGCTGACCTGGCCCCAAGCCTCGGTACGGCAGCGCGAACTCGGCCGTTCGAACGCCGGTCAAGCCCGGGCGATGCGTCAAAACGGATCAGAATATGGGGCTCGACTCCCTCCGAGCGCGCCGACCAGAACTGGTGATCCTCGAGGTGTGTGCGGCGCGCTGGTGAGCTGGACGAGCGGGCGTAGGTTGGTCTGCACGATGAGGACGGTTCTGGCGGCTGCAACTGTGGTCGCGGTCGGCGCGTGTAGCGCTCCGGAGCACGCTGCCGATCTGAGCTCTTCGGTGACACCGCCGGCCACGGAGGCGTCCGCTCCCGTGACCACCGCGCAACCCACGACGTCGACAACGTCGTCGACGCTGCCGGCCACGGCGGTGCCGACGTCGCTCATGTATCCCGACGCGATCAACGACACGATGACCGTCGAGGACGGCCACTACGGCACCGTCGAGGAGATGGCACAGGCGGCTGACCTCGTCATCGTCGGCGACGTCATCGGCGTCGAGTCGCTCGGGCGACCGAGCCTCGACGAGGATCCGTATGCCGACGAGTACGTTGCCATCACGGTCGAGACGGCTGAAGTCCTCAAGGGAGCGTCCGTGCCGAGTGTCGTGCTCGGCTGGGATGCGATTGCCGTCGACCTCGACGGCAACCGGGTCGCCACCATTCTCAGCAACGGCATCCGGCCCCCTCGGGTCGGTGACCACGTGCTGCTGTTCCTCGACCCTGCCGACCCGTCGTTCGTCGAGTCGCTCGGCGGCAAGCCGACGCACTGGCCCGTCCTGCTCGACGGGGTCGCCTATCTCGACGGTGACCGGCTCGTCGCCGGCGAGACCGCGTCGACCACCGCCAGCCAGCTTCTCGTCCTGTCGCTGCCCCAGATCCGCCAGATCGTGGGCGAAGCCGCCGCCCATCCCCGCGACGTCGGTGAGCCGATCCGACCCGGCGGGTTGTGACGGGCGAGGCGGTACGGTCGATCTGATGCGACCGAGCGGCCGGCATCGGGTGATCGCCGGGGTGGTTGCGCTCACCGTCCTCATGGCGGCGTGCGCCGACGACGCCCACTCGACCGACCCGTCGACGGTGGCGCTGCCCGCCACCGCTTCGTCGTCGGCGACCGCGTCTTCGGCGATCGCGTCATCGACGCCGGCCGGCTCGCGACCGACCGCCGAGGCGTCTCCGGCGACCGGGTCGTCGCCGTCGACGGTCCGACCCACCGCCGTGGCGCCATCGACACCCGACCCGTCGCCGCCCGCCACGACGACGACGTGGACGTCGACGTCGACGACGAGCGTCCCACCGACGACGGGCGCCGCACGGACGACGACGGCCCTGTCGGGGGTGGCCGGGCTGGCGACGGACGCCCTCCAGGTGCGCGAGATCGGCCGCTCGGTCGAGGATCGCCCCATCGTCGCCGTCCAGCGGGGCACGCCGGGCGGCGTCGTCGTGCTCGTCATCGGCGTGATCCACGGCGATGAGGACGACGGCGTGGCGATCCTCGAGCGGCTCGCAACGGCGCCCGTGCCCGAGGGCGTCGACCTGTGGCTGATCGAGTCGATGAACCCCGACGGACAAGTGCGTGGACAGCGCGGCAACGCCAACGGGGTCGACCTCAACCGCAACTTCCCCTTCAATTGGGGCCCAATCGCCCAGCCCGGTGACGGCGAGTACGCCGGCACGGGACCGGCGAGCGAGCCCGAGACCCAGGGGATCGTCGACTTCGTGTCGCAGCTCCAGCCCGCGCTCGGGCTCTGGTATCACCAGGATCTTTTCCGCATCGCGCCCGGCGACGGCTTCGAGGGGGAGCTCAAAGCTCGCTACGCCGAACTCACCGGCGTGCCGCTGTTGCGCATCACGGGCGGGACCTACACGGGCGTCGCGGCCACGTGGCAGCGCAGTGTCGTCGACGGCGTGTCGTTCATCATCGAGCTCGGCCCGACGCTCAGCCCGGACGAAGCGAACACCCACTCGGCCGCCGTCCTCGACCTCGCCGCCAGGGTCGCTGACGCGTGAACGTGCGCGTGCTTCGCGCCAGCCCGCCGATCCGTCAGACCGACGTCGTCAAACGAACGTCGACGATGTCGCCGAGCTCGAGCCGTTCCGCCTTCCGCACGGCGACCTTGATCGGCACGATGTAGCCGCCGTCTTTGGGCCACAACGAGGTGGTCCACGTGGTCTTGCCGATCCGCACGGTGACCGGGATCATCCCCCAGCCGTAGGTCAGCAGCGCGGACGCCGCCTCCAGATCGAGGCTCTCGTCCTCGGGCACCGTGACGAAGTGGAACGGCGACGGACCCTTCCAGAACCAGATCTCGCCCTTGAACCGCAGCTCCACCGCGGCAGCGTACGAGCCGCGTGCGCGCCGGTCGTCACCACTCGGATGCGACGACGGCCGGGTCAGGTGATCGAGGCGTCGTAGATCTCGTCGACGGTGGCGCCGAGGGAGGCGTCGAAGTCGGCGTCGCTCTGCTGTGCCGACAAACCCTCGGTGAGGGCCCGCGAGAAGCTGGCGATGACGCCGTGATTGCGGCTGAGCCGGGCGTTGGCGTCGTCACGGGGATAGCCGCCCGACAACGCGACGACCCGCAGCACCTTCGGGTGCTCGACCAGCTCCCGATAGAAGTCGTCCTCCTCAGGCAGTGTCAGCTTGAGCATCACCCGCTCGTCTCCGAGCTCGTCGAGGTGGCGGAGAATGCCCGCCTTCAGTAGGGCCTCGGCCGCCCCCTTGCTCGGGGAGTGAATGTCGACTTCCGGCTCGATGATCGGCACGAGGCCGGCGTCGAGGATCTGCCTGGCGAGCTCGAACTGCTGGCCCACCACGGCATCGACACCGGCGGCAGTGTCGGTGGCGATCACGGAGCGCATCTTGGTGCCGAAGATGCCCATGTCGACGGCCCGGGCGAGCAAGTCGTCGAGCCCGGGGATCGGCTTCATCACCTGCGCCCCGTCGGCCTCTTCGGCCAGGCCCTTGTCGACCTTGAGGAAGGGGACGACGCTGCGGTCCTCCCACAGGAAGTCGCCCGTGTTCGTGCCGTCGATCTGGCGGTCCATCGTGTTCTCGAACAGGATCGCGCCGAGGATCCGGTCGCCGTTGAAGCTCGGCGACTTGATGATGCGGGTGCGCATCTCGTGGATGCGGTCGTACATCTCCTCGTCGTTGCCGTACTCCGACTCGTCGACGCCGTAGAGCGCCAGTGCCTTGGGAGTGCTGCCGCCGCTCTGGTCGAGGGCGGCGATGAAACCCTTGCCGGTGGCGACCTTGTCCCGTTGTGCATGGTTCACCGGGCCGACCGTAGCGCCCGGGTCCGCGGGGGTTCGGTGGGCGCTCCCGGTCGGCTCCCAGCAACCTCACAGCACCACGTGGTTGGATCATCACCATGACCATGACTCCCGCCGGTCCCGCCCTCCCGCTCGGTCGCCGTCGGCTGCTCGCCCTCGGTGGCGGCGCGCTCGCCCTGACCGCCTGCAGCAGCCGGACGGGGAGCTCGACGGCCACTGCCGCGCCGTCGACGCCGCCGACCGCTGCGACCGCCGCCACGACCTCCGCCGCCTCGACCGCAGGGACGACCGCGGTGAGTCGGCCACGACCGCGACCGCCGTCGCCGCGTCGGAGGTGATCACCGCGTACGCGGCCGCTGACTTCGACGCGCTTGGCACGTGCGTGCTCCTGCCCGAGGCGACGGCCGGTCCGTTCCCTCTCGACGAGCAGTTCGACCGCCGTGACGTCACCGAGGACTCACCGGGGCGACCGTTGCGCCTCGGTCTGCGGGTGGTCGACGACACCTGCATGCCGGTCGCCGGCGCCACCGTCGAGATCTGGCACTGCGACGCCACCGGGGACTACTCGGCCTTCACCGACGGGGGCGGCGGCCAGGACGAGGCCGAGGGCACGACGTTCCTGCGCGGCAGCCAGGCGTCGGGCGACGACGGCATCGTCGAGTTCCTCACCGTGGTGCCCGGTTGGTACCGCGGGCGGGCGGTGCACATCCACCTGCGCGTCCACCTCGACGATGCCATCGTGCTGACGTCGCAGCTGTACTTCGACGCCGACCAGCTGGCCGCCGTCTACGCCGAGGATGCTTACGTCGACAACGGCCTGCCGGACACGTCCAACGAGTCCGATGGCATCGCCGGCGACCCGGCGGACGAGGGCACCCTGCTGGCCATGGCCGACGCCGAGACGACCCGCGGCGCGGGCTCCGTCGCCCTCCTCAACCTCGGCGTCGCCTCCTAGCCCTCCAACCGCGCCTGAACCCGACCCCGCCCGCCGTCGATCTGGGCGGCGATCTCCGAGCGACGCGACGCGTGGTGCGCCCAGCACCCCGAGTGACGCGGCGCCCACCGCTACGGGCCGGGCTGCATCAGTTCGTGGCGTCGAATCGCTCGAGGGCGGCGGTGGCATCGGTCAGCGCGGCCTCGGCGGTGGCAAGATTGGCGGCGGCGGAGTCGCGCGCGGCGCTCGCCGTGGCCACGGCGTGCTCGAGTTCCGCCCGTTCGGCGGCACGCGCCTTGGCGGCGGCCTGCGCTGCTCGTTCGGCTTCTCGTGCCGCCGCTCGTGCTGCCCGCTCGTCGGCCCTCGCGGCGGCGGCATCGGCATCGGCCGCCTTGCCTGACTTTGCCGCCCGCTGCCTCGGGGCCGGCTCGGCGGTCGGGTTCGGCCCCGACGATGCCGGGACGAGCCCGGTGAACAGATCCTCTTCGTCGAGGTCGGCCGAGCCGAGCACGCCGACGCGCAGCTGCTCCACCGCGGCGGCTTCGGCGGCGATCTCGCCAAGGCGAGCGACGACCTCGGCCGTGTCGGCGGCTCGGCCCACACCGCGCAGGACGTCCCCGGCCTGGCGTCCGAGCGCCGTCGTCGCCTCGCGGAGACCACGCAGCGCGGTCCGCAGGTCGGGCCCGTCCCGCCCCTCGATCGCCGCCGCCTGCGCCGTCCGCAGCTCATCGGCCGCCGCGGCGAATTCGCTCACCAGGGCCGGCGCTTCGCGAGCCACGGCGTTGAGCGCCCAGTCGGGCCAGCCGGGGCGGCGCAGCTTGCCCACGGCGTTGGCGTCGCCGCGGCGCTTGGCCGCCTTGAGCTTCTTGACCAGGGCGTTGCGGGCGGCGACGAACTCAGCGGGCGCGGTGGCGAACAAGTTGCGGAGATCCGGCCCTTGCTCGATCATCGCTCCATCCTGGTCGGTCATCCGCGTCCCGCGCGTGGCGGTGCGCTTCAACCCTCGGGTGCGGATACCTCGGGCTCGACGGCGCGCTGGTCGCGGAACAGCCCCCACTGCTCGGCCCCGCTCCGGAGACGGTGACGAGCACGGGTCCATCGGCGGCCTCGGGCTCCAGCGTCACCATCGGAAGTGTCGGCGTCGCGGGGCGCAGATCCAGCTCGGCGACCGTGCCCAACCGCGTGGAAGAACGAGCCAATGTTCGAGGCGAGCTGAGCAGCGAACAGGGCCCGGAAGACGCGATGGCGCAGCGGCGTCCACGGCGACACCCCGGCCCAGGGCGTCGCCATTGCCGCGGTCAACGTCGTCGCAGCGCATTGACGCCGGCGAGGGCGCTGTCGACCCAGCCGTCGCCATCTGGGGAAGATCCGTGCCTCCGGGGGATCTGGGGAGGATCCGTCCCGGAACCCGGGAACGGATCGCCCCAGTTCGGTCGCGGGCGGCCGGACCGGATGGCGCGCCCGCTGCCTACGATGGCGGCCGTGCCCGGTGCGCCCCTGACGTCGAAGCTGCAGGGCTTCGGCACGACGATCTTCGCCGAGATGTCGGCGCTGGCAACGGCGACGGGCTCGGTCAACCTCGGCCAGGGCTTCCCTGACACCGACGGCCCGCCGGAGGTCCTCGCCGCCGCCGTCGCCGCCATCCACGACGGGTTCAACCAGTACCCGCCCGGACCCGGCCACGCCGTGCTGCGCGAGGCCGTCGCCCGCCATCAGCAGCGCTTCTACGGGCTCGTCCACGACCCGGACACCGAGGTTCTGATCACCGCTGGTGCGACCGAAGCGCTGGCCGGTGCTCTCCTCGGAACCCTCGACGCCGGCGACGAAGTCGTCGTGTTCGATCCGACCTACGACAGCTACCCGCCGTGCATCGCCCTCGCCGGCGCCCGCGCCGTCCCCGTGCCGCTCCGACCCGACGCCGCCGGCGTGTTCCGCTTCGATCCCGACCAGCTGCGGGCGGCCGTCACCCCTCGAACCAAGGTGATGCTCGTCAACACGCCCCACAACCCGACCGGGCGCGTGTTCGACGTCGATGAGCTCGATCAGATCGCGGCGGTGGCCATCGACCACGACCTGTGGGTGATCACCGACGAGGTCTACGAGCACCTCGTGTTCCCGGGGGCGACGCACGTGCCGCTGGCCACCCGACCCGGGATGGCCGAGCGCACGCTGACGATCTCGTCGGGCGGCAAGACGTTCAACACGACGGGGTGGAAAGTCGGCTGGATGTGCGGACCGGGGGCGCTCGTGCAGGCTGCCCGCACGGCCAAGCAGTTTCTCACCTACGTCAATGCCGGACCGTTCCAACCGGCCATCGCCGTCGGCCTCGAGCTCGGCGACGACTTTTACGCCGACCTGGCCGTCGACCTCACGGCCAAGCGGGACCGCCTCGTCGCCGGGCTGCGGGCCGCCGAGCTGACGACGTTCGTGCCGGAGGCCACGTACTTCGCCACCGTCGACATCCGCTCGGTCGAACCCGACGGCGACGGGCTCTCGTTCTGCCGCGCGCTGCCAGCGCGCTGCGGGGTCGTCGCCATCCCGAGTCAGGTCATGTACCTCGACCCGGCCGAGGGCCGCTCCTTCGTCCGCTTCGCCTGCTGCAAGCGCCTCGAGGTGCTCGACGAGGCGGCCGAGCGCCTGGCCAAGCTCGCCGGCGACGCCAGGCCTGCCGGGTCGGTGGGAACGTGACCGCGCTGCGCGTCGCCGGGCTGCAGCACGACATCGTGTGGAACGACCGCGACGCCAACTTCGAACGGCTGGCCCCGCAGATCGCCGCCGCCGCCGGCGCCGGTGCCGGTCTGGTGCTGTGCGCGGAGACGTTCTCGACCGGCTTCGTGGTCGACGACCCCGACCTCGGCGAGCCTGAGCGCGGGCCGTCCTCGCAGTTCCTCGCCGCCCAGGCCGCCGAGCATGGCCTGTGGGTGGGCGGTACGTGCCCCGAGATCCCCGCCGGGTCGGCCGCCGAGGACCGCCGTCCGGCCAACACGTTCGTGCTCGCCGGCCCCGACGGCACCCAGCACCGCTACCGCAAGATCCACCCCTTCACCTTCGGCAACGAGCACCACCACTTCCGCCCGGGCGACTCGTTCACCACGGTCGACATCGGCGGGCTGCGGGTCTCGATGTTCGTCTGCTACGACCTCCGCTTCGCCGACGAGTTCTGGGCGCTGGCCCACGACACCGACGTGTTCCTCGTCCCCGCCAACTGGCCGGCCAAGCGGCGCCTGCACTGGCAGGCCCTGCTGCAGGCCCGGGCGATCGAGAACCAGGCGTACGTCGTCGGCGTCAACCGGATCGGCGAAGGCGGCGGCATCGCTTACGGCGGCGACAGCCGCATCGTTGACCCGCTCGGCGAGCTGCTGGTCACGGCGGCCGGCGCCGAGACGATGCTGCTCGCCGATCTCGACTCGGCCACGGTCGAGAGCACCCGCGCTCACTTCCGCTTCCTCCAAGACCGCCGCTGACGTTCCCCGTTCTGCACTGAGCAAACGACCGAATGTGGTCGGTTGCTCAATGCAGAACGCTCGACAAGCCGGTCGGCCGACTGGTTGACTCCTACAAGCGGGCTCCGATGAGGGGACGGACGGATGGCCAGCAAGCGGGTGGTGGGATGGACTGCGGCCGGACTGCTCGCCTTCGGCGCGATCGGGGCGATCGCCGGTCCGCCCGACGATGACGGGGATGTGAGCTCCGAGCGGCAGGGCGCGGAGGCATCCGCAGCGCGGCCGCTGGCGACGCAAGTGCCGGGGACCTCAGCCCCGCCGACGTCGGGCGACGCGCCGACCACTGCGGCCGCGACCGAGGCGCCGACGACGAGCAGGACGACGACGGTCGCCCCCACGACGACGGTGGCACCGGTCACGACGACGGTGCCCCCACCCCTGCCGCCGCCTCCCCCGCCTCCGCCGCCGCCGGTGGCTTATGACACCAGCCGGACCACCACGTGCGGCATGGCGACGGCGGTGGCGATCGGGGCGCAGGGCGCCGACGTGCGCTGTCTCGAGGAGCGGCTGGCCGCGATCACGTCGAACGGGTTGCCGTTCGTCGTCGACGAGGTGTTCGGTGCCGACACGGAGGCGGCGGTCCGCCAGTTCCAGACCGTCGCCGGGCTCGCCGTCGACGGTGCCGTCGGCCCGCAGACAGCAACCGCGCTGGGTGTCTGGAGCCCGGCGCCTCCGCCTCCACCGCAGCCACCCGACATCCAACCGGCCGTCGACAACTGCACGCCGGGCTACGACCCGTGCCTGCCGCCGGCCTCCGACTACGACTGCGCTGGCGGCTCGGGCGACGGCCCCGCCTACACCGGACGCGTCAGTGTCTCGGGCAGCGACCCCTACGACCTCGACGGCAACAACGACGGCGTCGGCTGCTGACTGTTCGTTCTGCATCGAGCAACCGACCGGATCCGGTCGTTTGCTCATGGCAGAACGGCGGGAAATGGGGCCGGGTGATGTGACACGGCGTCGGTAGGTTCGGGGCGTGGACGAGCGGCAGGTGTTGGTCGAGGCGCGGGGGCTGGTCAAGCGCTTCGGGGACTTCACAGCCGTCGACGGGATCGACGTCGAGGTGCACCGGGGCGAGGCCTTCGGATTCCTCGGGCCTAACGGAGCCGGCAAGTCCTCGACGATGCGGATGATCGGTTGCACGTCGCCGGTCACCGAGGGCCACCTGCGCATCCTCGGGCAGGACCCGGCGAGTCGCGGCCGCCAGATCCGCGCTCGGCTCGGCGTCGTGCCCCAGGCCGACCAGCTCGACAACGAGCTGACGGTCGAGGAGAACCTCGTCATCTACGGCCGCTACTTCGATCTACCCCGCGCCGAGTGCAAGCGCCGCGCCGCCGAGCTGCTCGAGTTCGTGCAGCTCACGGAGCGGGCCAAGAGCAAGGTCGAGCCGCTGTCGGGTGGCATGAAGCGACGCATCACCATCGCCCGCTCGCTGATCAACGAGCCCGAGCTGCTGCTGCTCGACGAGCCGACCACCGGCCTCGACCCGCAGGCTCGCCACGTCCTGTGGGACCGGCTGTACCGGCTCAAGCAACAGGGCGTCACGCTCGTGCTGACCACGCACTACATGGACGAGGCGGAGCAACTCTGCGATCGCCTCGTGGTCATGGACACGGGTCGCATCGTGGCCGAGGGATCGCCCCGCCAACTGATCGCCGAACACTCGACACGCGAGGTGCTGGAGCTGCGCTTCGCCGCCGGCACCAACGAGGCCCACGCCCCGAGCGTCGACGACGTCGGTGAACGCGTCGAGGTCCTGCCCGACCGCGTCCTCGTCTACGCCCACGACGGCGAGAAGGCGTTGTCGATGGTCCACGACCGCGGCGTCACCCCCGAGAGTGCGCTCGTGCGGCGCTCCAGCCTCGAGGACGTCTTCCTCCGCCTGACCGGCCGGACGCTGGTGGACTGACATGCTGCAGCTTCGCCGCCGACGGATCGAGACCCGATGAGCACCCCGGCGTCGGTACGGGTGTGGGAGAGCAACCTGGCCGTCTACCGACGGATCTGGCGCTCGAACCTGCTCAACAGCCTGCTCCAGCCTTTCCTCTACCTGCTCGGCATGGGGGTCGGCGTCGGCGCCCTCGTCGACGACCGCGCCGGATCGGCCGACGTCCTCGGCGGGGTCAGCTACTTCGCCTTCCTCGCTCCTGCACTGATCGCCACGACGACGATGATGGTCCTCGCCCAGGAGGCAATGTGGCCGGTGATGGACGGCTTCCTGTGGTCGAACGCGTTCCGCTCGATGTACGCCACGCCGCTCGAGCCCAGGCAGATCGCGGCCGGGACGGCGCTGTGGCAGGCCACGCGGGGCCTCCTCGCCGGCGCCGGCGTGGCGGTGGTGCTGCTGCTCTTCGACGAGACGCGGACGTGGGGCCTCGGTACCGCCGTCGTGTTCGGCGTCCTCACCGGGCTGGCGATCTCGCTGCCGATCACGGCGTGGTCGTCGTCGCGCGGCGCCGGGGATCAATCGTTCCCGGCGATCATGCGCTTCGGGATCATGCCGATGTTCCTCTTCGGCGGCGCCTTCTACCCGATCGATCAACTTCCGGGCTGGCTGCAGTGGGTCGCCAAGGCCACGCCGCTCTGGCACGGCGTCGAGCTGTGTCGAGGCGCCGTGCTGGGCACGCTCACGGCCGGGTCGACGCTGAGCCACACGGCCGTGCTCCTCGCCTTCGCCGTGGCCGGCTATGTCGTCGCCGGCCACTTCTACCGCAAGCGGCTGAACACGTGAGCACCACGACACTGACCCGCGCCGCGCCGGGGTGGCGGGTGATCCCGCCGGAGGTGTGGTACGCCCGGCGCCCGCAACGGATGATCGAGCGCAGCTTCCTCGTCGTGCGGCGCAGCCCGATCATCTACATCAGCGGGTTCTTCGAGCCGCTCTTCTACCTGCTGTCGATCCGCATCGGCTTCAGCGAGCTCGTCGGTGACGTCACCGTCGGCGGGGCGGCCGTCGAGTACGCCGCCTTCGTCGCCCCGGCGCTGATGGCGTCATCGGCGATGAACGGCGCTGTCTACGACGCGACGATGAACGTCTTCTTCAAGCTGCGCCACGCCCGCCTCTACGACGCCGTCCTGGCCACGCCGATGACGCCGGGCGACGTTGCCCTCGGCGAGATCGGCTTCGCCGTGCTGCGCGGCCTGCTCTACTCGATCGCCTTCCTCGTGACGATGTGGGCGATGGGGATGGTCGCCTCCCCCATGGTGCTGCTGGCCGTCCCGGCCTGCGTCCTGATCGGCTTCGCCTTCGCTGCCGTCGGCATGGCCTTCACCACGTACATGCGCTCGTGGGCCGACTTCGAGTACGTCACGGCGGTGACGTTGCCGTTGTTCCTGTTCTCGGCGACGTTCTACCCGGTGTCGTCGTACGGCTCGGCGGGGTGGCTACTGCAGCTCAGCCCGCTGTACCACGGCGTGGCGCTGGTGCGCTCGCTCAACCTCGGTCACCTCGAGTGGGCGATGCTCGGCCATGTCGCCGTGCTCGTCGGCCTGGCGGCCGTCGGCCTGGCGGTCGCGTCGCGCCGCGTCGCCAACCTCCTCCTGACCTGACGTGGACAGGAGTCCGTAGCCTGGTCTCATGCTGTTCCGCACCAAGAACGAGATGGTGTCGGAGGCCGATGCGCTGACCGGTCGCACCGACCAGACGATGCCCGTGCCTGCCACCCACCACGTCAACGGCCGCCCGTTGCAAGGGCCGTGGCCCGAGGGGTTCCAGACGGCCGTGTTCGGCCTCGGTTGCTTCTGGGGCGCCGAGGAGATCTTCTGGCAGATTCCCGGCGTCTATTCGACGGCCGTCGGCTACGCCGGTGGCTTCACGGCCAACCCGACCTACGAGGAGGTCTGCTCCGGCCGGACCGGGCACACCGAGGCCGTGCTCGTCGTCTTCGACCCCGCCGTCGTGTCGTTCGAGGAGCTGCTGAAGACGTTCTGGGAGATCCACGACCCGACCCAGAGTCTGCGCCAGGGCAACGACGTCGGCTCGCAGTACCGCAGCGGCGTCTACCTGACCGACGAGGCGCAGCGCGCCGCGGTCGAGGCGACGCGTGACCGCTACGCCGAGTCGCTGCGGGCCGCCGGTCGCGACGACGTCACGACGGAGATCGCCCCGCTCGACACGTTCTATTACGCCGAGCCGTACCACCAGCAGTACCTCGCCAAGAACCCCCACGGGTACCGCTGCCACGCCGCCACCGGCGTCGCCTATCCCCGCTGACGGTCCGCGCTTGGAGCCGAGCCGAGAGGCGAGGCGACCAGTCATTACGGTCGCCTTCTCCGGCTGCGCACGCAGCCGGAGCGTGACAAGCGTGGCGCGAGCAGCAAGCAAGTCCGCACACGTTCTCTCACCGCGGAGGCGTGGGTAGGGTCGGCTGCCATCCCCTCGTGGGGATCGATCGAAAGGGAGCGCGATGAGCTTCATGAACAAGGTCCGCCAGCAACTCGACCGCCTCAAGGGCAAGGTCCCCGACTCGGTCAAGGAGAAGGCCGATGCCGTGCGCGACAAGGTGCCCGAGTCCGTGAAGGAGAAGGCCGAGGTCGTCAAAGAGAAGGCGGCTGAGGCGGCGTCGAAGCTGGAGGAGAAGCTGCCCGACTCGGTCAAGGAGAAGGTCGACAACGTCAAGGACAAGCTGAAGTCCGACGCCGACCAGACCGGCGACGCCGCGGCCGATGCGGCCACGGGTGCCGCCGGCGCGACAGCCGCGTCGATGGACGACGTGGACGGCGCCGCCGACGAGCTGACGGCGCCGGTCAGCGGCATCGACACGCCGGCGCCAGACGCGGCGACCCGCGACGCTGCCGCCGTCAACGCCCCAGCGTTCGATCCGCCCACGGTCTCGACGCCCGCCGTCGACGACGGGGGCGACACGGCCGGCGTGATCGGCAACGTCGAGTCCGATCGGAGCACCGTCGACGATCCCGACGGTCGCGCCGATCCCGACCGTCCCGCCTGATCAGATCGGTTCGCCGGGCGGCGGGTCCCACCCGTGGGCTCGCACGTCGTCGCCGTCGGCGTCGAGGGGGCGCCCCGGCCAGCGCAGGTCGGCCGGTGTCGCGCTGAGGCGGGCGATCGGGCCCTGCATCACGAGGTCCCCAACCGACTGGAGCACGCCACGGGCGACGTAGTGCGGGTCGACCGCGATGTCGGCCATGTCGAGCACGGGCCCGACGGCGGCCTCGGCCGACTCGAACGCACTGACCACTTCGTCCCGGGTCCGGGCCGCGCACCAGTCGCGCATCACGCCTTCCAGCTCGTCGCGGTGCTCGGTTCGTCCGGCGAAGGTGGCGAAGCGGGCGTCGCCGGCGACGCCGAGCAACGTGAGGACACGGGTCGCCACCGAGTCGCTGCTCGTCGATACGGCCACGTAGCGACCGTCCGCACAGCGGTACGTCCCCCGCGGCACGGAGTAGGGGAGTCCGGAGCCGAGGCGAGGTTGCTGTTCGCCCGTCGCCGCGTACACGAGCGGCAGCAGACCCATGAAGTGGAACATCGTCTCCAACAGGTTGACGTCGACGACCTGACCGCGCCCGCTGTGCAGCGCCACCATCGTCGCGAAAGCGGCGGCCAGGCCGGTGGCCTCGTCGGTGAGGGCAATCGGCGGCAACAGTGGGGCGCCGTCGGGCTCGCCGTTGATCGCCGCCCACCCCGACATCGCCTCGGCGATAGTGGCGAAACCGGGTCGGCGGGCGTACGGGCCGTCCTGACCGAAGCCGCTGACCCGCGTGATCACGAGGTCCGGGTTGCGGGCCAGCAACTCGTCGGGACCGAAGCCAAGGCGCTCCAATGTGCCGGGTCGGAAGTTCTCGACGAGGACGTGGGCCCCGTCGATTAGGCGCCACACGACGTCCTGGTCGCCCGCCTCCTTGAGGTCGAGCACAACGGTGCGCTTGTTGCGGTTGGCCAGCTTCCACCACAGGCCCTCTCCATCGCGCGGGTCGCGCCAGGCCATGTTGCGCAGCGAGTCGCCGCCGGGCTTCTCCACCTTGATGACGTCGGCGCCGAAGTCGGCGAGGTAGCGGGCGCAGTTGGGTCCGGCGATCACGGTCGACAGGTCGAGCACCCGGACGTCGCCCAGCGCACCCCGGTCCGTCATTGGGGCACCGGCGCCGGCAAGGACGGAGACACGAAGCCGGCCCGGAGCTGGGCGGCGTACAGGCCATCGCCCGCCAGCAGCTCGTCGTGGGAGCCGATCTCGGCGATGCGCCCGCCGTCGAGCACGGCGATGCGATCGGCGCCGCGGATCGTCGAGAGGCGGTGGGCGATGACGAGCGCCGTGCGCCCAGCCAGGGCGGCGTCGAGGGCGGCCTGTACATGGGCCTCGTTGTCGTTGTCGAGGTGACTCGTCGCCTCGTCGAGGATCATCACGACTGGATCCTTCAGCAGCAGCCGGGCGATCGCCAAGCGCTGCTTCTCGCCGCCCGAGAGCCGATACCCGCGCTCGCCGACGACGGTGTCGAACCCGTCGGGCAGCCCGTCGACGACCTCGAGGATGCGGGCGGCGGCACAGGCGGCGCGCAGTTCGGCGATCGTGGCGTCGGGTTTCGCGTAGCGCAGATTGTCGCCGATCGACTCGTGGAACAGGTGCGGGTCCTGGGCGACGACGCCGATGGCGCCGCGCAGCGAGTCGAGCGTGAGGTCGCGCACGTCCTGACCGTCGATGCGCACGGCACCTCCCGTCACGTCGTAGAGGCGCGGGACCAGCGACACCAACGTCGACTTCCCGGCGCCGGAGGCGCCGACGAGGGCGATCGTCTCGCCCGGGGCGATGTCGAGCTCGACGTCGACGAGCACGTCGCGGTCGGGGTCGGCATCGGGGGCGTGCTGCTCCAGTGAGCGCACGGCCGTCGCCGCCGCCGGCGGGTAGCGGAAGCGGACGGCGTCGAACGTGAGCCGACCGCGCGGCGCGACGAGGTCGACGGCGCCCGGTCGTTCGACGATCGGGTCGGGCGCGTCGAGCACCTCGAAGACCCGCTCGAAGCTGACCATCGACGTCATCAGATCGACGCGGGCGTTGGTCAGGCCCGTCAGCGGTTGGTACACCCGGGTGACGAGTGCGGCGAGGGCGACGAGCGTGCCGGGGGACAGCTCACCGTTGACGACCAAGTGCCCGCCGAGGCCGTAGATGGCGGCGGCACCGACGGCCCCGACGAGGCCGAGGGCGACGAAGAACACCCGCCCGTACATCGCCGCACGGATGCCGGTGTCGCGCACGCCCCGAGCCTTGAGCTCGAACGAGTCGTCCTCGCGCCGGTGGTCGCCGAAGAGCTTGACGAGCAAGGCGCCGGCGACGTTGAAGCGCTCCGTCATCTGCGTCGACATCGTCGCGTTGTGCTGCATCTGTTGGCGGGAGATGTCCTGCAGGCGCCGCCCGACGCGACGCGCCGGGAGCACGAACAGCGGCAGCACGACGAGGGCGAGCAGGGTCAGGCGCCACTCCAGGGCGATCATCGCGATCAGCGACGTGATGAGCACGAACACGTTGCTGACGACGCTGCCGAGCGTCGAGGTGACCGTCGTCTGGGCGCCGACGACGTCGTTGTTGAGTCGGGACGTCAGGGCGCCGGTCGGCGTACGGGTGAAGAAGGCGACCGGCATCCGCTGGACCTTGGCAAACAGGGCCCGGCGAAGGTCGTAGATCAGGCCCTCGCCGATGCGGGCGCTGCACCAGCGCTGGCCGATCTGCAAGACGGCGTCGCCGACGGCCGCACCGACGGCGGCGGCCGCCAGCCAGGTGACCATCGCCCGGTCGCCGTCGGGGATGGCGTCGTCGAGGATCGCCTTCACGACGAACGGGGGGACGAGGGCGAGCAGCGCGGCGATCAGGATGATGACGAGGAAGACGGCGATCATTCCCCGGTAGGGGCGAGCGAAGCTCCACACGCGTCGCAACGTCGCTCGCGACAAGCGGGCGCCTTCGACGGCGCTCGTGTCTCGTGGCCGCAGGTGCGGCGGTCCCATGCCCACGGTGCCGAGGCTACGAACAGCGTGGCGCCGCACCTCGGGGGTGTGGCACCTCGGGGGCGAGTGCCCACCGTGACAGGGCTCCCGTACGATGCGCCACCATGCGCTCCCCTCGGACGATCATCGCCACGGCGGCCGCCCTGGCGGTCGGGCTGGCTGGCTGCGGCGGGGACAGCGGCGTCGCCACGGCCCGTGCCGACCGCATCGAGGATGCGGCAACCGAGGACACGCCCACCGAAGAAACGCCCACCGAGGACACGCCCACCGAAGAAACGCCCACCGAGGACACGCCCACCGAGGACACGCCCACCGAGGACACGA
>Ga0183260_10000559_pt1 | contig 31424 bp, 35 predicted proteins | sample AntDrymUQ4972206_2_FD_129768 | JGI IMG/M metagenome (GOLD analysis project Ga0183260, IMG submission 129768) | Polar desert sand microbial communities from Dry Valleys, Antarctica - metaG UQ497 (22.06) (version 2) (version 2) | ecosystem: Environmental > Terrestrial > Soil > Desert | place...
GATGATCACGTCGTCGGCGCGGCCCTCGTACCAGACGTAGCCGTACTCATCCATGCTCGCCGCGTCCTTGGTGTGAAACCACTCGCCGCCGAAGACCTCCTCGGAGTCCTGCGGCGCGTTCCAGTAGCCGAGCGGGTAGTGCGGGTTCGACCTCGCGCGCAGGCAGATCTCCCCGCGCTCGCCCTGGGCCACGGACTGCTCGTCCTCGTCGAGGATCTGCACGTCCCAGCCGGGCATCGGCCGGCCCATCGAGCCCTCGCGCACCTCCATGAACGGGTAGTTGGCCACCAGGGGGTAGGACTCGGTCAGGCCGTAGTAGTCCAGGACGGTGAGCCCGTACTGCTCGCGGAACCAGCGGATGGCCTCGGGGTTGAGCGGCTCGCCCGCGCTGCACACCACGCGGAATCGCTGCGGGTAGCGCTCGCCGGCGTCGGGGATGGCCATCATCGCCCGCATCGCGGTGGGCGTGGTGAAGACGTTGGTGACGCCGTGCTTGGAGAGGAAGGCGAGCTGGTCTGATGGCTTGAAGCCCGCCTCGCGCTGGTAGACGGCCTGTACGGCGCCGAGGCGCCAGGGTCCCAGCAGCGGCGCGATCCCCGCCGCCCACGCCCACTCGCCCATGCCGTGGAAGAGCTCTCCCTCGCGGACGTCGTGGCAGTAGACGAACTCCTCGTGGCCGAGGAGGTAGCGGTGGGCGTGGAGGATGCCCTTGGCCAGGCCCGTCGTGCCCGAGGAGTAGTAGAGCTGGGCCGGGTCGTTGGCGGCGGTGTCGACGGCTTCGAAGTCGGTTGAGGCGGCCTCGAGCAGGTCGCGGTCGAGCAGGATGACCCTCTCGACGAGCGAGCCGTCGATGCGATCCTTGTTGGCCGCGTTGGTCACCAGGACCCTCGCTTTGGAGTCGGTGATGCGGTGCTTGATCCCCTCGTCGCCATATAGGACCGACATCGAGAGTAGGATCGCCCCGGCCTTCCAGGTGCCAAAGAAGGCGGCGGCCGTCTCGGGCGTGGGCGGGAGGAGCATCGCCACCCGGTCTCCTTGCTGCACCCCGTGCTCGAGCAGGACGTTCGCGAACCGGTTCGAGAGCTCTTGGAGCTCCCCCCAGTGCACCTCGCGCTCCTCGCCGGTATAGGACTCCCACACCATCGCGAGCTTGTCGGGCGGGTGCTTGTCGCAGCAGTCCTGGGCGATGTTGTAGCGCTCGGGAACCTCCCAGCGGTGCTGCGCCACTGCCTCCTCGTAGGAGGCGAAGCGGGGCTGCTCGACGGTCGCCATGTAACGGACCTCCTCTCGGTCGCTCTCCCCCGAAGGTATGCCCGCGATCGACTGGCGCGCAACCGTCCCGATGCGGAGTTCTAGGCCGAGTCGGCTTGAAGGAGGGGTCTCCCGAGGCCCTACTCCTGGTCGCTGGCAGGCAACTGTCGCCGCAGGTAGGCGGCGAACATCGGAACGGTGAATGCGAGCTGGCCCCATTCAGGGCTGTAGAGCAGCCCCTTCTTGATCAGGGCATCACGCGTCGGGCCGGTCTCGGTGGTGCTCTGATAGCCGGCACGCCTGGAAACCTCGCCGGACAAGACCGGGCCATCGTCGAACTCCGCCATCGCGCGCAGGTAACGGCGTTCCAGCTCGGTGGTTCGCGCCAAGCGCACCGCAAAGAAGTCGCTGTCGAGGATCTCCAGGACGCGTTGGTGCGCGCTCTCCACGTCGTCGCGGGTTATGCGCGGGAAGGTCCCGACTAGCCAGGCGTGCTTTCCGTACTGCTGAAGGAAGTAGGGATAGCCCTTGCTCAGGTCGATGATCCGCTCCAAGGCATCATCCGCGAACTCCACGTCTTCATCGCGAGCGGGACCTGCCAACGCGTCGCGCGCCGCGGGCGGGGGTAGTGCGCCTATGCGGGGAAAGACGAAGAGCCGCTCGGCATACGACTTGGCTTCACCTGCGAGCCGCGGAAGCAGTGGAAGGCCCGCGCCCACGACAGTGACCGGTAATCGCTTGCGTGCAGCACGGTGCATTCCTGCGATCAGCGCCTCGAACTCCCGCTTGGTGAGGAACTGCGCCTCGTCGAGCAGGAAGACAACCCCACGTTCCGCAGCGCTCGCGGTTTCTCCCACCTCGATGAGGAGGTCCCCCAGATCGCGCCCCAAGTCGCCGCTGTCTGCCACGCCCGGCGTGGCGTCGACGTCGACGTCGATGCGCACCTCTACGCCTCCGGCCGCTGCGGCGAACGCCTTGAGCGCGCCGAGAGCCCGTCGGCCGCGGTCCTTCACGCGCTCGGAGCGACTCAGGTCGAGCAGCGCCTCACGGCTCATCGTCGCCATGATCCTGGCGAGCTGAGACCCGCTGGTTATCTCGGTGAAGCTCGCGAACCACCCCTGGTCGAGCGCAATCTGCTCGAAGGTGTCGAGCAAGACGGTCTTCCCGACGCCTCTCAGTCCCGTGATGAGGAGGCTTTGCTCCGGACGCCGGTTGTTAAGGCGTCCGAGGAGCAGTCGGTACTGCTCGAGCTGGGGTTCGCGCCCGCTCAGGGCGGGCGGCGGAGTCCCTGCGCCGGGGGTATAAGGGTTCCTCAGCGGATCCATAAGGATTTATTGGAATAATAGTGACCACGGCTAGTGAGGGCTATAAATGCTTAGGAAGTTCTTCTGCCGGTCCTACCGGCGGCGCTTGCGCTTGCGCTTCTTGGAGGCCGAATGGGCCGTGCCGCCCGCGGTCACGGCGGCCGGCTCCGGGTCGCCATCGCGGCCAGGCTCTCGCTCTGGCTCTGGAGCCGAGCCCGCCGGTCCTTTCTCGCGCTCGCGCCGCTCGCGGAGCTCCTGCTGAGAGGGCCACGGGACGGCCTCGCCGCTGACCCAAGCCGGCGGCATCCCGTTCGGCCAGCGACCCGCGAAGAGCAGGGCCAGCGCGCCGAACCAGAAGCTCTGGACGATCGGCAGGGGCGAGCCCAGGGGGATCACGAAGAGGACGCCGGCGATGATCCCCAGCACGCCCATGAACCGGGTGAGCAGGCCGACGCGCATGGCGTTGAGGGAGATCAGGACGAAGGCGAAGGCGGTCACGAGCCGCCCGGCGAAGCTGGCTAACTGTGGGATCTGGACGGCGCCGGAGCGGAGGACCTCCTTGGCGACGGCATCGGTCTGCGAGCCCGACGTCGCGAAGTCGTGCGCCTTGGAGCTCAGCACCACCTGGGCGGCGATGCCGGCCGCGAGGACCAGAACCGGCCCGGCGATGGCACACACCCGCGCCGCGCGCGGCAGCGCGGCATGCCGGCTCTTCGTCGCCCGGTAGAGGAAGAGAAGCGTGGCGCCGGTCGCCAAGGCGCCGAGGCCGATCAGCGCCGTCAGGACTACCAATTCGGTCCCGTGCTCGTCTTGGAAGAGGAGCTGGGCCCGATGGCTCTTCAGCGTGTCGGCGAGGAAGACGAGACCGTAGATCGCGGGCAGCAGAAGCACGAGGGCAGCGAGGACCGCCGCGACCACGGCCCGCGAGCGTTCGCGGTCCTCCCGGGCGACGATGGCCTCCGGATCTTCCGGCGCCGGCCGGGCGATCTCCTCAACGGCCAATCGGGGTCACCCGCCGCGAGTCGTCCGCGGTCAGCGGGCGGGGGGAGAACTCGTCGGCCGGGTCGGGGCCCGAGAGGCGGGAGATGCGGTCGCCGGCGGCGAGCACGATGTCCAGGCCCGGCGCGATCAGGCCGATCAGGCGCTCCACGCGCCGGCGGATCGTGAGCTGTCTTGAAGTTAGACGCGCCACGCGACTGCGAAGTCTAGAGTCCCGGCCCGTGCAGATCAGCGAGGTGATGACCGGCTCGGTAGTCACCGCGAGTCCCGAGGCTTCCGTTCGGGAGGTGGCCGAGCTGATGCGCGAGCGCAACGTTGGCTCGGTCGTGCTCGTCGACGACGACGGGCGCCCCGCCGGCTTCGTGACCGACCGCGACCTCACGCTCAGCGTGGTCGCAGACGGGCGCGACCCGGCCGACAGCGCGGCCGACCATGCCACGTCCCCGGTGGTCACCGGGCACCCCGGCATGGACCTCCAGGAAGCGGGTGAGCTGATGGTGCGCCACGCGATCCGGCGCCTGCCGATCCTCGACGCAGAGCGCCTCAGCGGCATCGTCACCCTCGACGACATCGTGGTGCGCACGGGCGACACCGAGCTCGCGCACGACATCACCTCCGAGATCACGCGGGCGGCGCTGCCCGAGTTCTACTTCTACGACCGGGGCGGCTGAACAGTGGCGCCCGAGCCCGCCGGGCCGATCGGGGTCTACGGCGCGAGCGGGTACACGGGCAAGCTCGTCCTGCGCGAGCTCGTTCGTCGCGGGCTGCCCCACGTCGTCGCGGGGCGCAGCGCCGGCAGGCTGCGCGCCGCCGCCGCCGAAGCCGGGACGGAGGCACCGGTGCGCACGGCAGCGGTCGAGGACCGCGACGCGCTTCGCCACGCTCTCGGAGACTGCTCGGTCGTCATCAACTGCGCCGGGCCGTTCTCGCGCTGGGGAGAGGCCGTGGTCCGCGCAGCGATCGAGACGGGCGCCCACTACCTCGACACCACGGGCGAGCAGCTCTACATGAAGCGCATCGCCGACCGCTGGGACGGCGCCGCGCGGGCGGCGGGGGTCGCGGTCGTCTGCGCGATGGGCTTCGACTATGTCCCCGGCGACCTCGTCGCCCACCTCGCCGCGCAGGGGCACGAGCCGCTGCGAGAGCTGGTCGTCGCCTACTCCGTACGCGGGTTGGTGCCTTCCCGCGGCACCCTGCGATCCGCGCTGGAGATCTTCAAGGACGGCGGTCTGCGCTACGACGAGGGAGAGTGGCGGCCGGCGGGAACCCGACCTCGGCGAGCGGTATTGACGTTCCCCGACGAGATCGGGCGCGCCCCAGTTATGCCCTACCCCTCGGGCGAGGTGGTGACGGTGCCCCGGCACGTGCAGACCCGCAGGGTCACCGCGCTGATCGACGCCCGCGGCTTCGTAGCACACCCGGCGCTCAGGGCGTTGCTCACGCTGACCCTTCCCGCCGCGCGCCTTGCGCTGCGCACGCCGCTGCGGTCCCTGGCGAGCCTGGCGATCGACCGGCTCGGAGAGGGACCCACCGAGGAGGACCGCCGGACAGAGCGCTTCACGGTCGTCGCGGTCGCGGCGGGCGAAGACGGCTCTGTCGGGCGCGGCGTGGTGCGCGGCGGCGACGTCTACGGGCTCACGGCAGCGATCGCAGTGCACGGAGCTGCGCTCATGGCGGCGGAAGACTTCGACCGCAGCGGCGTCCTCGCACCCGCCACCGCCTTCGAGCCGCGCCCCTTCCTGGATCGTCTGGCCGAGCACGGCCTCTCCTACGAGGTGTGAGCGCCTGCCCCGCCTGCGGCGGCCCCCTAGCCCGGTGGCGAACCGTGCCGTCGAGCGAGCCCGGGCTCATGGCCCCGCCCGGCGAGCGCGGGCGACCCACCACGCCGACCGAGCCCGGGCTCATGGCCCCGTCAAGTGAGCACGGGCGCCGCACCACGCTGAGCGCGGGCCAGGCTCGCTTGACCTATGAGCTCGCCCGCTGCGAGCGGTGCGGCACGGCGGTCACGCTTGGCCCGCCACCCCCCGACCTGCACGTGACCGGCGCCTACGGGCCGCGCGCGCCCTGGCTGGCGGGCCTCGCCGCTCCGCTGCTCGCCGCCTTCGACCGCCGGCGCCTCGCCCTCCTCGCCCGTGCCGCCCCGCCCCCCGCTCGCCTGCTCGACGCGGGCGCCGGCCGCGGTCGCTTCGTCGAGGCGGCTCGCGCGGCCGGCTACGACGCGGGGGGATCGAGCCCTCGCTGCGCGAGCCGGTCGCCTCGCTCGAGCAGATGACCATCGAGGAGGCAGACGTCGAGCCGGGCTCGCTCGACGTGGTCACCTTGTGGCACGTACTCGAGCATCTCGACGATCCGGAGGCCGCCGTCGCGCGACTCGCGACGTGGCTGAAGCCAAGCGGCGGCGTGCTCCTCGTCGGCGTCCCGAACCTGAACAGCGCCCAGGCACGGATTGCCGGACCCGGCTGGTACCACCTCGACGTTCCCCGCCACCGGACGCACTTCACCCCCGCCGGCGTCCACGCCCTCCTGCTCACAGGGGGGCTGAGGCCGCTGGCGACCACGCACCTGCTGCTCGAGCACAACCCCTACGGAATGTGGCAGTCCTGGGTCAACCTCCTGACCGAGACCCCCTCCTACCTCTACAACCTCCTCAAGCGAAACGCGTCCGCACGATCGCGCGATCTGGCGATCACCCTGGCGATGCTGCCGCTGGCACCTCTCGCCGCGGCCGCGGAGGCGCTCGCAGGCGCGGCACGCCGCGGCGGCACGATCGACATGCTCGCGCAGCGGGAGGAGTAGACGCACGGTTCTGCGTCGGGTCAACCACATCAGGTGTAGTCGAGGCGCCGCAGAACCACTGGGAGGGGCGGCCGCGGGCCTGGCGATGGCCGTGCGGCGGCCACGCCTTGCAACCCGTGGCCGGGCGAACTACCCCTCCGGCGCCGCGAGGGCGACGATGGGCGGCGCGGCGGCCACGAGCTCACCGAGGCGGCGGTAGCCGGGCACCGAAGGATGGTCGCCCTCGAGCGTCAAGTCCTCGCGCATCCGGCCCGGCGCGCGTGGATCCTCGAGGGCGTCGTGGAAGCCGAGCACCTGCACACCCTCCTCGCGCCCGATCCGGTCGATCAGCGCGTTGAGGCGGTCGATGGCGGGCGCCGCGTCGAGGTAGCCGTTGTTCCACGGAAGCACCTCGACCAGGACCACCGCGAGCCCGCGAGCCCTTGCGCGGCGAACCATCGCGCGCAGGTCGGCCGCAGCTCGCTCGACGGGCCGGCGCTGGACGATGTCGTTGATGCCGCCCTGGATCACGACCGCGCGCGCCCCGCGCGTGCACGCCGCGAAGCGGTCGGCGATCTGGGACGTGGTCTGGCCGAGCACTCCGCAGTTACGGAAGCGAAGCCGCCCGCCGAGCCGCGCCTGCGCCCAGTACTCGTACTGGCTCTGGGGGTTGAGCGCGTCGGGGTTGCGGTCGCGGACGTCTGGATCGGGGTCCCACAGCGGCGAGCCTGCGGTGATGGAGTCGCCCAGAGCGGCGACGACCGGCGCCCCGGGCTTCGGGCGCGGCGCGTCGGAGGGCGTCGGGGAGAACGGGTGGCTCTCGGTGCGCGGGGGCTTCGCCCCGCCACCCTGCTCCCCGCCTCCGCCGCACCCGGCGAGCAGGGCGAGAGGGAGCACCGCGGCGAGCAGCCCGAGTGTGCGCACCGCCGCGACCGGGCCGCTCGTGCGCACGACCGGCCGCCGACGGTGGGCCGAGCTTCGCGGCCTCACCTGGCGATCAGCTCCTCGATCGCGCTCGTCACGCTCGTCACCCCGCCGCGCCGCCCTGCAGGAAGGAGGGCGACGAGGGCGTCGCCCGCCGCCCGCTGATGGCTGCGGGCGGCCGGAGAGTCGAGAATGACGACGGGGGCGTTGAGCGTACGCAGCTCGCGCCGGCTCAGCGGAAGGGTCGCCAGCCCGCCGTAGTCGGCAAAGAACGTCGCGGGCCGCTCGCGGGCGCGGGCGACTCGTTCGGCGGCGGCCCGCTGCCAGCCCAGGTAGAGCTCGACCCCGCGCCTGGGCCCGCCCTCGCGCAGCGCCTCCTCGAGCGCGAATCGCTCGGCTGCCAGAGCCTCGGTTGCGCCAGCGACGAGCATGAAGGCGGGTGGATCGACGAGCACCGCCCCTGTGACGAGGCCGGGATGGCGGCGCAGGAGGTCCAGCACGACCAGCGCGCCGAGGTCCGCGCCGCAAGCCACGGTCGGGGCGGCGCTGAGCGCGTCCACGAGCGCCGCGGCGTCCTCGGCCTGCTCGTGGACGGTCGTGCGCTGGTAGGGGTCGGGCGCGCCGCTCGCCCCGTAGCCCCGCCGGTCGTAGGAGATCACCCGCGCACTGCCCGCGAGGCGCTCGACGACCGGCGCCCAGTCCGCCCCGCTCGCGGCCAGACCGTGCACGAGCAGCACCGAGGGTCCCTCCCCCCGCTCCTCGTAGGCGAGCTCGACGCCCGCGCCCTCGACGGTCGGCGCCATCGCGCCAGCGTACCCGTCGCCCCGCTACGATCTCGGCATGGAAGGCAGCGGATTCGGTGGCCTCTTCGGCGACCCCGACGAGCTTCAGCGCCGCATGGCGGAGTTCGCCGAGCAGATGCAGGGAGCCCAGAAGGTCGCGTGGGCTGATAACGCGATCAAGCTCGCCGTCGACATGACCGTTGCGGCCGTCAACCGCATCAACCTCCAGGGCACGGCCGAGCAGCAGGCCCAGCAGATCCGCGCGGTCGTCGCGGTCGTCTTCCCCGAGGCGGTCACCCTGGTACGCGAGGCCCGGCAGGGGTTCCAGTAGGCCGGGCGGACTCGCGGGCGGCCTCTTGGCGCGTCTACCCCGCCGCCGCGCGCGCCGCGCGGTCGGCGTCGCGCTCCTCGCGACCCTGGCGGATGACCTCCTTGAAGCTGCGGATACGAAACAGGGCGACGAGCAGCACGAAGCCCAGCCCGAAGGTGAACGCCCCGATGGCGATCTGCTGGCCGACGGAGTAGGCTGCGATTGTCGCCCCCGGCGCGGCACCGGCGAAGACCTTGACCAGCAGCGCCTGCTGGACACCCGCGCCCCCCGGCGTGAAGGGCACTATCGCGGCCACTGCGTTGACCCCGAGCACGAGCAGCACGTTGCGAACCGATCCGCCGACCTCGAAGGCCTCAAGCAGGAACCAGAAGGCGGCGAAGCGGAAGACCCAGCCCCCGAGCTGGACGAGCCACACCTCGCGGAAGTAGCGCCGGCGGTCGCGCAGGATGGTCAGGCCCTGGCGCACCCGCGCCCAGAAGGCCTTGACGCGCGCGGAGAGCAGCGCGAAGGCGACGAGCGCGACGATTGCCAGCGCGGTCAGGAGGAACAGCGTGAACCGCGGGTGGCCGGCTAGGTAGGAGAGGTCGAAGGCCTCGAGCTTGGAGAAGTCGGGCGGCTTCGGAAAGGCCCCCTGAGTGAACGCGAAGGAGAGGATCAAGACGCCCATCGTCAAGTCGAAGACGCCCTCGACGAGGAAGCTCGAGCCCACCGCGGGGTAGCTCGAGTTGGGAACCCGGCCCTTGGTGAGGACGAGCCGGACAAGGTCGCCGCCGCGGGCCGGCACGACGTTGTTGAAGCCGTAGGCGGCGATGTAGGCGCCCCAGATGTAGCGGAACTCGAAGCGCTCGGTCGGGTAGGCGGCCCGCAGCACGTGGAAATAAGCCCGTGAGCGGATGGAGAGATAGACGAGGAAGCACAGGAGCGCGAGCACGAGCCAGCCCCATCCAATCCCCGCAAGGCTCGAGAAGAATTCTTCAACGCTGTCGAAGAACGTGTTGAGGCTCCCTGCGAGGATCGGCTGCAGGTGAGGCACGTCAGCCGCGCGCCAGCAGCGCCCGGCCGGCCTCGGTGACCGCCAGTCGCCGGTCAGGCCACCCCCCGCCCTCGGAGACCGCCAGTCGCCGGCCGGGCCACGCCTCGCCCTGGGAGACCTCCAGCAGTGGCGGGTCCTTCGCCGCCAGATCGGCGAGCACCGGCCCGAACATCTCGTCGCCCATCCACGGCGCGTCCTCGCGCTCCTGCACGGCTGTGAAGGCATCGACCGGGGACGTCGCGCCCGCGGCAACCGCCTGCAGCGCGAGCCGCTCGCTGCACACCAAGCCGTCGCTGGCCGGCCGGCGCTCGAGGGCGAGGCGAATCAGTGCCGAGCGCAGGTGGGGCAGCGCCTCGGTGTCGCCGGCGGCGATGCCCGCCTCCTCGAGAGCGCCGAGGATGTCGTGGCCGCAGCGGACGTGGAGCATCCGTCTGGACCCTAGCGTCACAGAGCGGCCCGTCAGGCCTTGCGGCGACACCTCCTCCAGCCGGTATAAAGCCGAGCATGGCTGAGCTCCAGATCGGCTCCGTCGTCGGCGGCCACCGTCTCGAGGCGGTGGCCGGGCGCGGCGGCATGGGCGTCGTCTACCGCGCGACCCATCTTGCGCTCAACAGGGTCGTGGCGCTGAAGCTCATCGCCCCCGAGCTGGCCGAAGACCCCGAGTTCCGTGAGCGCTTCAAGCGCGAGTCCGAGGTGGCCGCCTCGCTCGACCATCCCAACGTGGTACCGATCTACACGGCCGGCGAGGACAGCGGCCTGCTCTACGTGACGATGCGCTTCGTCGACGGGACCGACCTGCGAGAGATGATCGCGCTGCAGGGCCGGCTCGAGCCGCGGCTGGCCTCGCGCATATCAGGTCGCCTCCGCGCTGGACTCCGCCCACGCCCGCGGCCTCGTCCACCGCGACGTCAAGCCCGCCAACGTGCTCATTGCGGGCGCCAACGGCGCCCCGCACGCCTACCTGACCGACTTCGGGCTGACCAAGCAGGCGTCCTCGAAGAGCGGGCTGACCCGCACCGGGATGATCGTCGGGACGATGGACTACATCGCCCCGGAGCAGCTCCAGGGCGGCGAGGTCGACGGGCGCGCTGACGTCTACGCGCTCGGCTGCGTGTTCTACCAAGCGCTTACCGGGCAGGTGCCCTTCCCGCGCGAGAGCGAGCCGGCCAAGATGTGGGCGCACATGAGCGAGCCGGCGCCCTCGCTGCGCGCGGCGGCGCCCCAGCTCCCGCCCGAGCTCGACGCCGTGGTCCGTCGCGCCATGGCGAAGGACCCAGACGAGCGCTACCTCTCGACCGGGGACTTCGGGCGGGCGGGCGTCGCGGCGACGGAGGGTCAGGTGCTCTCACGGGCCGAGCGCAGCGTGGCCACGGGCGAAGCCGCCCCCGCGCAGGCCTCCGCGGTGGGCGAGGATCCGGGGGCCGCGCCCACCACCGCGAGGCCGACCGTCCTCGGCTCCGCGCCGACGCCGGCCGCGCCCGGAGCGACGGTGATGGGCGGGCTCGGCGCACCGGCGGCCGCGGCCCCGTGGATCCCGCCGACCAGCCCGGCCGCGGCACCCGGCCCCGGCGCCCCTGTGCACGGTTACGGTGCCGCACCCGCCGCCCGTCCCGGAGCCGATTCCGACCCCGGCTACGGCGCCGCACTTCCGACCCGTCCGGGTGCCGGTCGCGCCCGCAAGAGCCGCCTGCCGCTGGTGCTCGCTGTCGCGGGCGGGGTCCTCGGCCTCATCGTCCTAGTGGCCGTGATCGGGCTGGTGGCCGGTGGCGGCGGTGGCGGCAGCGACGTCGCCGGCAAGATCGTCGGCGAGCCCATCCCGGTCGGCAAGGAGCCCTACGACATCGACGTCGGCGAAGGCTTCGTGTGGACGGCCAACCTCTCGACGGACACGATCTCGAAGATCGATCCTGAGAAGGCCACCGCGAAGCAGATCAAGGTCGGGGGGTGCCGACCGAGCTCGCCGTCGACAACGGTGCGGTATGGGTGTGGAACTACAGCGACGCGACCACCCGGGTCGACGCCGCCTCGGGCAAGAAGAGCGACCCGATCGACGTCGGGCCCAACATCGACAGCATCGCGGTGGGCGGCGGCTACGTCTGGCTCAGCCACTCCAAGGACGGGACGGTCACGCGGGTCAACATGAAGACGCAAAAGCTCGAGGGGGCGCCCATAAAGGTCGGGCGAAAGCCGATCAGCATGGCCTACGGGGACCGCGGCCTGTACGTCGTCAACACCGGCGACAAGACGATCGTCAAGCTCGACGGAACCACCGGCAAGTCGTTCGGCGCGCCGCTCGAGCTCAACGAGGAGCTTGGCGGCATCGCCGTGGACGACGGCGTCATCTATGTGGGCACGACCGACGACGTCACCCCGATCGACGAGCAGTCCTTCACGATCGGGGAGCCCATCCCGTTCAAGGGCGGCAGTATCTTCGCGGTCGGCGACGGCTCCATGTGGATCGGCTATCCGCTGGCCAACGAGGTGCGCCGCTTCTCGGCCGAGAACCGCAAGCAGCAGGGCGAGCCGATCAAGGGCGTGAGCAAGGGCGCCAACGACATCGTCGTCGGAGAGGGCGGCCTGTGGGTGGCCAACACCAAGGACAACTCCGTCACCAGGGTCGAGCCCGGCGACGTCTGAGCAAGGACGGGCGCGCCGGGTCGAGCGCATCGACGGGAGGGGGTCGCCGCGACGTGTGAGCCGAACGGTCACCTACGGGTCGAACGGCATCGACGAGGGAGAGCACGGGCGGCGGGGGTGTGTTCACTTGACCGTAATAATTGCCGTGAAGTGAACACACCCCCGGTGCTCCTGGCTGGCTACCCCTAACCTCGCCGTATGGCCCGACCCGTCCGCTCGGCCGACATCGCCGAGCTGCGCGCGCTCTGCGCGGCGGTGGACCTGGGCAGTCTCGGCCGCGCTGCGCGGCTGCTGCGGGTGAGCCAGCCCGCCCTCTCCAAGCGGGTGCGCACGCTCGAGGCGCTGGCGGGCGCGACCCTGCTCGAGCGCTCGTCGCGCGGGGTCACGCCCACCCCGGCGGGGCACCGGCTCTACCTGGAGGCGCGCAAGCTGCTCGCCCAGGCCGAGGCGGTCGAGGAGCTCATGGCCGGCCTGAGCCAGGAGGACGCGCCGATCCGGCTCGCGGCGAGCCACACGATCGCCGAGTTCGTCCTCCCCGGCCCGCTGGTCGAGTTCGAGCGCAGGCGCGACCGCCACCTCTCGGTGGAGCTGGTGGCGGGCAACTCGATCCTCGTGCGCGAGCTCGTCCTCGAGGGCCGCGCCGAGTTCGGGATTGCCGCGCTGGAGCGCGACACGCCCGATCCACTGCTACGGGCGCTCCCCTTCCTCGACGACGAGGTGGTGGTCGGGGTCCCGCGCGATCATCCGTGGGCGGCGCTGAAGGAGGTGCCCCTGGACGCCTTCATCTCGACGCCGATGGTCATGCGCGATCCCAGCGCGAACACGCGCCGGGTCGTTGAGCGCATCCTCGACGAGCGCGGCCTCGGCCTCGCTCCCTCGCTCGCCGAGGTGGGCAGCACGAGCGCGGCGCGCGAGGCGGCGCTCTCCGAGGGGGCGCCCGTGCTGCTCTCGCGGCTCGCCGTCGGACGGGCGCGCGACCCCCTCGTCCCACGGACCGTTGACGGCGTTCGCTTCGCCCGCCGGTTCGTCTTCCTACTCGGCGACGAGGCGACGCTCACCCGGTCGGCGTGGGCGCTCCTGCACCACCTCCGGGCGACGACTGACGCATAACCAGCGGTTATGACCGATAGCGTCGAGGCCGGTCTACCCGAGTTGGCCCGCCGGGCCTACCTTGGTAGAGGTGCGCAGGGACCGTGGGGACATCGGGCAGGGGCTCGCCGAACGCACCGCGTTTGCGAATGCCTACCGGGACCACGCCGCCCGTGTCCGTGCCTCGGCGATGCGCGTGCTGAAGGATCAAGGCCGAGCCGAGGACGTCGCCCAAGAGGTCTTCGAGCGGCTATGGCGCAACCCCGAGCGCTACGACCCTGGCCGCGGCGGTCTGGGCCCTTATCTCCAGCTCGTCGCGCGCAGCCGCGCGCTGGACGCTTGGCGGGCGGAGGGCGCCGCGACCCGCGCCGCCGATCGGTTGGGGACGCTCGCCATCCACGACCATGCCCCGGATGGCGACCAGCCCGACGCGGTGGCGCAGCGACGCGACATGGCCCGGCGGCTGCTGGCGGCCGTCCGCCGCCTTCCCACCTCCCAACGAGAGGCCGTCCTCCTTGCTTACTGGGGCGGGATGAGCAGCTCGGAGATCGCCGAGCGCATGGGGGTGCCGCTGGGCACGGCCAAGAGCCGTCTGCGCCTCGCTCACGAGAAGCTTCGCGAGGAATGGGCGGAAGCGGAGCCGGCGTCTACTTCAGCAGTCGCGACAGTCGCCGGTCCTTGAGGACCTTTCCGCCGGTCTGGCACGCCGGGCAGTAGCTCATGACGTAGTCCTCGTAGTGGACGGGCTCGAGCGTCGTTCCACAGCGCGGGCACGGCTCCCCCTGCCGCCGATGGACGAGCAGGGGCATGGGCAGCTTGTCGGGAAGCGGGAGCGTCATGACCTCCTCGTAGTGGTCGACGGCCGCTCCCAGGCGCTCGACGGTCGCGTCGCGCAGGCGATCGGCCTCCAGCCCGACGAGGTCGTCGCCGCGCTTGAACGGCGAGAGCTGCGCGCTCCAGAGGATCTCGTCAACCCACGACCGCCCGATGCCGGCGACGACGTGCTGGTCGCGAAGCAGCGCGTGCAGCGGGCGGGGTGCGTGGAGGAGGTCGTCGAAGGCGGGCGGGTCGGGCCAAGCCTCGGGGCCAAGGCCCGCCACCGTCTCGTCCTCCTCGAGTGCTTCGGTGAGCAGGAGCTTGGCCCACGCCCGCTGCTTGGTGCCGAACTCGCGCAGGCGCAGCTCACGCCCGTCGTCGAGGCGGACCAGCAGGCGCGAGGTCCGGTCGCGCAGGCCGGCTCGCTTGTCGAAGAGCTGGAGGCGTCCGGCCGACATGAGGTGGATAAGGATCGACACTCCGCCCCCGGCATCGACGACGAGCATCTTTCCCCGCCTACGGACCCCGTCGAGCGCGGCGCCCTCGAGCGCGTGCAGCGGCGGGTCGAAGGACTTGAGCGCGTTGATGCCGGGGGCGAGCGTGGACTCGACCCGCACCGCCGCCACCGCCGCGCCGATCCGCCGCGCGACGATCTCGACCTCGGGGAGCTCGGGCATAGGTTTGACGGTAGAGGACAGCCGGGCAGGGGTATCCCCAGGCAACGGGAAAGCCACGCGGAGGTGGGGAATGAAGCGGCCTGGCGGCGCTCAGGCGCCGCTGATCCGGCGCAGCTCGCCTGGGCGCAACAGCGCGATCAGCTCGCCCGTGCGCCGGTCGACGCGCACGCCGGCGACGCCGCCTTTCTTCATCTCCACCCGCCCCCCGACAAGGTCGCGGATGGTCTCGGAGAAGTCGGGCTCGTGGCCGACGAGCAGCAGCGTCGCGTCCTCGTCATGGCCTGCGAGCAGCTCGTCGGCGTCCTCGCGATCGAAGCCGCCCGACAGCGGCGCGTGGACGACCGGCTCGCCGCCGAGCGCCTCGCAGGCCAGCTTCGCGGTGTCGAGCCCACGAACCCGCGGGCTGGCCAAGACGGCGTCGAACTCGAGCCCGAGCTCGGCCAGAGCCGCGCCCGCCATCCTGGACTGCTTCTCGCCCTTCTCGGTAAGCCGCCGATCGGCGTCAGATCGTGCGCCGTGGGGCTCGGAGTCACCGTGGCGCAGGAACCAGAGCTGCTGGGCCATCGGCCGGGAAGCTAGCGACTGGCCGGCGGCCGCGCAGTGAACGGCGTGTAAACGAGCCGGCCGGACTGCCCGCTTTAGACTCCCGCGCAAGTGAGCGCGGCGACTGCGACCGTCGACACCACCGACGACCCGTTCTTCAGGATGCTCGACGCAGGGGGGCCCCAACTTGCCGAGCGGGCGTGGGTAGCTGCCCAGGGCGGCGCGAGCGCACCTCATCCGAGATCGACGGAGAGGCAATCACCCCCGCGGGCCGGAAGGCGCTAGAGGATGAGCTCGCGGAGCTCGAGACCGTCGGGCGTCGGGCCATGGCCGAGCGCATCCTCGCCGCGCGCGAGCTCGGCGACCTCAAGGAGAACGCCGACTACCACATCGCAAAGGGCGACCAAGGTCACCTGGAAACCCGGATCCTGCGCCTGCGCCAGCGCCTGCGCAACGCCGTGGTCGTCGAGACTGACCCGCACAGCGCAACCTTCGCGTTCGGGCGCACGGCCGAGGTCGTCGACGAGGCCACCGGCAAAGTGCACCGGTGGACGATCGTCGGTCCGACGGAAGCCGACCTCTCCCAGGGCAAGCTCTCCGCGGAGTCACCGGTGGCCCGTGCCCTGCTAGACCGGGCACCCGGCGACGCGGTGGAGGTTCAGACCCCACGGGGGCTGCGGTCCTACCGGGTCGAGAAGCTCGTTCCCTGACAGACCTACTCGCGTTCGCCGCGCCCGTAGAGCACCTTGAAGAGACGCCCGAGCATCTTCGTCTTGAGCTTCCTGTAGGGAAACATGTGGATGTCCTTCTTGGGCGCCAGTCGCGTGACCAGGATGGTCTGCTGCCTGGTGTACTTGCGGATCCCGCCAGCGCCGTGGCGGCTGCCCATCCCGGAGAGCTTCCAGCCGCCCATCGGCAGCTCGAGCGCCGCGTAGTTGATCTGGGCGTCGTTGACGCACACCGCGCCGGCCTCCACGCGCCGGGCGAGCGCCTCGCCGCGCTCGAGGTCCTTGGTCCACACGGAGGCCTGCAGCCCGAAGGGGGAGTCGTTGGCGAGGCGCAGCGCCTCCTCGGAGTCGCGCACCTTCATGATCGGCAGGGTCGGTCCGAAGGTCTCCTCGGTCATCGCCTTCATCGAGTGGTCGACGTCGACCAGTACGGTCGGCTCGAAGAAGAGCCCCTGGCCCGGCCCCCCGCGCCGGCCGCCGGTCAGGACCTTGGCGCCCTTGTCCACCGCGTCGGAGACGTGCTCCTCGACCACGTCCACCTGTGGCCGGAAGGTCAGGGAGCCCACGTCGACCTTGCCAGGCTTCCCCGGCACGCCCTGCCGGATCTTGCGGACTTTCTCGACGACCTTGCCGACGAACTCGTCGTAGACGGGCTCCTCGACGTAGACGCGCTCGATCGAGATGCACACCTGGCCGGTGTTGTTCATCGAGTAGTACGCCGCGGCGTTGGCGGCGCGCTCGACGTCGGCGTCTGAGAGCACGATCATCGGGTCCTTGCCGCCCAGCTCGAGGTAGACGGGGGTGATCGTCTCGGCCGCCTGGGCCATGATCCTCTTGCCGGTCTCGGTGGAGCCGGTGAACATGACGACGTCGACCGCGTCGACGAGCGCCGGGCCCAGCACCGAGCCCTTGCCGGTCGCCACCTGGAAGACGTCCTCGGGAGCGCCGCACTCCTCCATGCACTCGGCCATGAGCAGCGAGGACAGCGGCGTGATCTCGGCCGGCTTGAGCACGACGGCGTTGCCGGCCGCCAGCGCCGGGATGCAGTCGCCGAAGGAGTTGGTCAGCGGGAAGTTCCACGGGCCGATGACGCCCACGACGCCCGCCGGCACGTAGCGCACGAGCAGCTTCTTGCCCTTGACCAACAGCGAGGACGACTTGACCTTCTCGTCGGCCAGGAGCTCGGGCGCGTGCTTGGCCCAGAAGCCGAAGCCGTTGGCGGCGTAGCTGACCTCGGCGAGCTGGGCGTCCTCGTAGGTCTTGCCGGTCTCCGAGACGATCGTCTCGATGATCCGCTTGTCGTTGTCCATCACCCACTTCTGCGCGCGGCGCAGGATCCGTCCTCGACCCTCGAAGCCGAGCGCCTCCCAGCCGGGCTGGGCGGCACGAGCCCGCGCGACCATCTGGGTGACCTCGTCTCCAGAGAGGCTCGGGACGCGGCCGACGATCTCGCCGGTCGCGGGGTTCTCGACGGAGGTCTCCTCCCCCGTGCCGCCGGCCTCATGCACCGGCGCGGGGCGCTGCTCGGTCGTCGCCATCGCCTGCTCCTCGTTAGCTCGCTCGGAGCGGCCAGGCTACCGACTCACCTGGGAGGAGCCGCGTGCTCAGCGAATCCGCGCTGTCCGCCCCGCCCCGACGGCGCGGGGCTTATCCGGTAGCCGAAATCTTCGCTTAGTGTAGTCGGGGGCGCTGCCATCCTGGGGGCGCAGGGTGGCCGATATCGAGAGCCGCTTGGCCTGCCGGGGCGTTCGGATGACCAGCACTTGCCGGCCGGCCTTTACGTTGGCCGTGACGGTTCCTTTACGACGAGCGCCCCTCCAGGTCAAACGAAGCACGCCCGCGCTCGATGCACGCAGGGTGAGCCGCGCCTTGCGCTCGGAGGTCCGCGACAGGGCGAGCAGTGCTATCTCGCTGACCGCCGGGGGCGGCTCGATGCTCGTCACCTGGACGGCGTAAGTGGCGTCTCCGGTGTAAGACTCGTCTTCCCAGCGCGTCCCGACCCCCGCATAGACGACCGCTGGCGCTGTCGCGGGCACCACGACGCGAAAGCTCTGCGCATCGAGCACCTCCCCGGAAACCTCCGTGAATGGGGTGCCGTTCTGGTCCAACAGCAGAACACTCGTTTCGGTCGTCGCGACCGAGAAGCGCACGACGACCGGTGTGCCGCGCGTCAGCTCCAGGTTCGGCGAGCCGATGACAGTGCCGTCCCCACAGACCGTGCCGGGAATCCCCGTCCCGGGCGGCGGCTCCGGTGGGAGCTTTGGCGACGTGCACCCCGATACGCTCGCGCTCGCCCACGCCGACGGCGGTGTCGGGGAGGGGGCTCTCGAGGGGTCGGCGCCGCGGCCGGCGGGGCGAGCGCGAGCGCGAGGAGCCCGGCGGCAAAGGGCCGCCTCCCGCGCGACGCACGCCGCGGTTGAGCCTGGAGGATGCTCGCGTACACACGGAAGTCGATGGTCACCGCGAGGTTGCTTCTTGTGTCCAGGCACCTGAGGCTCGGACATTCGCTGAGCCAGTCCACCGCGGCGCGTGAAGTGCTTTCTACGCTCCCGCTCGCCGGCGCACGCGTTGCGGGTCCTCCGGCTGGGGTAGACCCAACCCATGTCGGACGGTGGTCGTGTCAGCCGGCGTCGCGGGGTCAAGCGCCGCGCGAGCAAGTGGGTGACCTCCAGGCTCGTGAACCCGATCGTGCGACCGCTGCTCGAGCGGGGGCTCTTTCCGCAGACCCAGGCGCTGCTGGAGACGACGGGGCGCCGCAGCGGGCAGCCACGGCGCGTGCCGGTGGGCAACGGCCTGCGTGGCGAGCGCTTCTGGATCGTGACCGAGCACGGCTGGGGGGCCGACTACGTCAAGAACATCCAGAAGGACCCGCGCGTGCGCGTGAAGGTCGGCCGCCGCTGGTACCAGGGCACGGCGCACCTCCTTCCCGACGACGATCCGCGCGAGCGGCTGCGACGGCTCCGCCGCCCGGTCAACGACGCGCTGCTGCGCACGGTGGGGACCGAGCAGCTCACAGTGCGCATCGACCTCTACGACGCAGAGGCCTGACACCGCCCGCGGCCCGCGGCTCGCGGCTGGATGGTGGAGGGCGCCGGAGGTCCGGCCCGGGCGTGCCCGGGCGGTACTCATGACGCAGGCGCAGCAGTTCAGCGTACGGCGATGCCGCGCCGGGCCGCCTGGGTGCGCAGCCGATCGTCGAAGGTGACGAGCGCCTGAGCGTCTGCGTCCTGGGCGGCGAGCAGGACGCAGCAGTCGGGCAGCCGCAGGGAGGTCTCGGCGCGCAGCAGGGCGAGTCGTGCGGCGGCGCGCGGTCCCAGCGCGATCTCGTGGAGCCCGAGCTCGCCCAGCACCGCCCTGGCGGCGTCGACGCGACCCTCGCGTGCGGGGGCCACGAGTACCTCGGCGACGGTCAGGACGCTGGCTCCGAGCGGGTCCTCGGCCGCTTCGAGCAAGACCTCGACGGCGCGGGAGTGATGCGCGTCGCGGTGGTCGAAGTGCGCGATCAGCACGCTGGCGTCGACGACGATCACGCCGGCCAGTCGCCGCGCAGTCGTTCGAGATGGCCCTCAGGATAGGTTCCGGTGAGCGCCCCCTCGGTACGGCGGACCGCTTCCCGGCGTCGTCTGGCCTCCGCGTCGTGCTCCCCGACTATCGCCCGGTGGCCTTCGCGCACCAGCCGCATGAGCAGCTTGCCGCGTGCCGAGCGCTCCTCGGGCCAGCGGCGGGCGGCGTCGTCGAGCGCACGGGCCACCTCGTCAGTTTCGGTGAGGGTGTGGCGCGGGCGAGAGGTGGGCACTCCGAACCGGAGTGTAGCACCGCGGGAGCGGTACAGCACTGCGCCGGGTGCTCTCTGTTTGGATGAAATTTCGGGCCGCCGCTCGTGTCAGCGCGGCTCTGGCCACTCCTCTTCAGGGGATGTCGAAGAGCTCCTCGGGAGAGACCAGATGTATGCGGTCGTCGGCTTGGGCGTCGCGGTGGAGTCGCTTGTCGAACCCGTTGCGGGCGAAGAAGTAGAGCTGCGGCGCGTCACCGTCGGGCGCGAGATGCTTGGCGAGCGCTTCGAGCTTTGTCTTCTCGGAGTAGGGAAGCACGCCGGTCGTCCACTTGCAGGACCCGACCGCGCTCACCCGCCCGTCGTCGTCGACAGCCACGGCGTCGAGCTCGCGGTCGATGCTGCGCAGCCGGGCGGCGCGGGTCTCCCGCACCGTTCCCCACCACCATCCAACGGAGGCGGCATCGACGGCCCGTCGCAGCCACTGCTGGCAGACCTCCTCGAAGGCGGGGGCGGAGACGAAGTCGTCGAGTTGCGGAAGCACCCGTCCTCGCAAATGCCGGTCCGCGCCGTCGACATCGGCTAGACGCCCTTGCGAGGGCAGCACGAAGCGAAACCAGAACCGGAGGTAGGGGTCGGTGATGCGGTAGAAGCTCTGCTTCGAGCGCTCCGGGTTGCTGACGGTGACCGGGGACTGCTTGTCTACCAGCCAGAGGTTGCGCAGCGTGTCGAGCATTTGGCTGACCCGCGAGGAGCCACCCGGAATGCCGGTACGCTGGGCTATCTGTGAAACGCGCGTCTGTCCGGCAGCGATAGCGCGCAAGACGGAGAAGTACGCGGAGGCGTCCGGGAGCTCTTGATCGAGCAGCAGTCGGGCTTCCTCATGTAGCAGCCCGTCGCGGACGAGGATCAGGTTGAAGATGTTCTCGGCGAGGCTCTCGCGCGGGCGCACCTGAGCGAGGTAGTACGGCATGTGACCGAACACCGCATAGGCGGCGATCTTGTCGCTCGCGGGCCAGTCGGGCAGGAAGAGGCCAACATCGTGCGCCTTGAAGGGCCTGAGGCGCAACTGCCCGGCTCGCCGCCCGTATGTCGTGGCCGAGTAGTTGACTACTTCGCGCTCGAAGAAGCCCACCTCGCTGCCTGAGAGCACCAGAAAGATCGGCAGGTCCTGCCCGCGTTCGCGCCACCACACGTTAATGACGGAACCGATGTCGTTGCTCTCCTTGGCGATGAACTGGAACTCGTCGAGCACGAGCACGACCGGACCCTCCTGCGCCCAGTCAGCGAGAGCGTCCAGTCCCGCACGCCAATCCGGCACTGTGAGCGCGGTTCGCCCCGTGGCCTCGGCGAGGCGCTCGGAGAAGTCGGGCTTATGGCGAAGGCTTATCAGCGCATAAGTTATGTGCGGACCAGTTCCGTCCGCTCGGGCGTCGTGGGGGCGATCGCGCGACCCGGGGATGTCGGGGCTCAGCGTGCTGTGAGCATGCGTTCGTGCTTGCGCTGGGCGACGACCGCTCGCAGCTCGTCCCAGTCGACGTCTTTGAAGTTGTGCATCGGGCAGAACTTCGGGCCGCACATCGAGCAGAACTCGGCGGTCTTGAAGTAGTCGTCGGCGAGCGTCTCGTCGTGCATGCCCTGCGCTGTCTCCGGGTCCAGCGACAGCTCGAACTGCCGGCGCCAGTCAAAGGAGAAGCGCGCCTGCGAGAGCTCGCGGTCCCACGCCGCGGCGCGCTTGGAGCCCCGAGCGAGGTCGGCGGCGTGCGCGGCGATCCGGTAGGCGATCAACCCCTGCTTGACGTCCTCGGCGTCGGGCAGCCCGAGGTGCTCCTTGGGCGTGACGTAGCAGAGCATCGAGGTGCCGTGCCAACCGACGATCGCGGCGCCGATCGCCGAGGTGATGTGGTCATAGCCCGGCGCGATGTCGGTCACCAGCGGCCCGAGCGTGTAGAACGGCGCCTCGTGGCAGACCTGCTGCTGGCGGCGCACGTTCGCTTCCAGCTGGTCGATCGGGACGTGCCCTGGACCCTCGATCATCACCTGGACGTCGCGCGCCCACGCCCGCTCGGTGAGCTCGCCGAGCGTGTCGAGCTCGGCGAACTGCGCGGCGTCGGAGGCGTCGGCGATCGACCCGGGCCGCAGCCCGTCGCCGAGCGAGATCGACACGTCATGGGCGCGGCAGATCTCCAGGATCTCGTCGAAGCGGTCATAGAGGGGGTTCTCGCGCTTGTGGTGGACCATCCAGCGCGCGAGCAGGCCTCCGCCCCGCGAGACGATCCCGGTCACGCGGTGCTGGCAGAGCGGCAGGTGCTCGAGCCGAACCCCGGCGTGGATCGTCATGTAGTCGACGCCCTGGCGCGCCTGGTGCTCGATGACCTCGGCCAAAAGGTCGCCGGTCAGCTCCTCGGGCGCCTTGACGCGCTCGATCGCCTCGTAGATCGGCACGGTCCCGATCGGGACCGTCGCCGCGTCGAGGATCGCCTCGCGCGTCTCGTCGATCCGCTTGCCGGTCGAGAGGTCCATCACCGTGTCCGCTCCCCAGCGCTCGGCCAGGGCGAGCTTGGCGACCTCCTCGTCCAGTGACGAGGTGGTCGGCGAATTGCCGATGTTGGCGTTGATCTTGACCCCGGTCTTCAGACCGATGGCCATCGGGTCCAGGGCGCGGTGATGCAGGTTGGCGGGGATGATCATCCGGCCGCGGGCGACCTCGTCCCGGACGACCTCCGCGGGCAGCTGCTCGCGCTCGGCGACCCTCCGCATCTCGGGCGAGACGGTGCCCTGCCGGGCGAGGTGCATCTGGGTCCGACAGTCGCTGTCGGACGAGAACGTGCTGCGGGACAGCATGGCTTCCTCCCTTCGCTGGTGTGAGCCAGATCAGGTTCGGCGGGTCGACGCTAAGAAGCGCCCTCTCAGCCCCTCCGACAGGGACCCCCCGGGATGTGTGGACCTTCGGAACCGTACCGATACCGACGCCCTGGGCACGCCTCCGCTCTCATTTTCGCGTGAACGCGCGCGAGAACCAGGGCCAAGCAACGGCTCAGCGGTCGAATGAATAGACTCCCGCCCAGGAGCGATGTCGCGAGGAAGCCGGTGAGAGTCCGGCGTGGTCGCGCCACTGTGACCGGAGCGCCGCGGGCTCGCGGCGGGTTTCGGAAGCCAGGAACTCAGGCTCGCTGACACCCAGAGGGACGCGCAATCCCAGGAGGTTTCGCATGTCCGAGATGAGCCTGTCCAACCCGGTCCTTCCGGAGGTCGTCCATCCCCCCGCGATATCCCTGGGTGACATCTGGCCTTGGGCGCTCTTCGGCCTCGCACTGGTAGCGCTGGCGTACTTCGTCGGCGCCGACCAGGGCGCGACGTCGATAGCGTCGGGCAATCTGATCCACGAGTGGGTGCACGACGGGCGTCACCTGCTCGGGTTCCCCTGCCACTAGCGCCGGCGGTGCTCCGCAAGCTGTTGATCTGCGGCCTCGTCGCGGGCCTCTGCGGCGGGCTGCTCTCAGCCGCCTTTGTGTCGCTGGCCGGCGAGCCCGCCGTCGACCGGGCGATCGCCCACGAGGACGCCCACGATCGGGTGCCCGCGAGGCCCGGGATGCACCAGGAGGCCGCCGCGCCGGCGCCCGTCTCGCGCAGCCTGCAGAAGAGCGCCGGCCTGCTGACCGCAGCGCTGGTCTACGGCCTCGCCCTCGGTGGCGTCTTCGCGCTGGCCTTCGCGGTCGCCTACGGGCGCGTCGTGCGCGCCGGGCCGCGCGCCACGGCTTACGGGCTGGCGGCTGCGGCCTTCACGGTCGTCTACCTCGTGCCGTTCCTGAAGTACCCGGCGAGCCCGCCGGGGGCGACAGATCCCTCGACCATCGGCCGGCGGACCGCCCTGTACGCGACGATGATCGCGATCTCAGTGCTCGCGGCCGTCGCCGCGTCGCGGCTGCGCCCGGCGCTCGAGCGGCGGTTCGAGACCCATGCCGCGAACCTCGGGGCGGGGCTTGCGTTCCTGGTCGTCGTGGTGGCGGCGGGGCTGGCGCTGCCCTCGGTCCACGAGATCCCCAAGGACTTCCCGGCGAGCACCCTGTGGCGCTTCCGCGAGGCGTCCCTCGGCATGCAGATCGTGCTGTGGCTCACCATCGGGCTGGTCTTCGCCCCGGCCGCGCAGCGCACGATGAGCGGCCAGCCGATCATCCCGCGTCGCGCCGCCCGTCGCGCGGTGCCGGCCGGCGCCCGCGACTGACCGGCGGAGCGGATCGTTGGCCAGAGCGCTGTGCACATCTGAGCCGCGGGCCGTGGCCGACCGCTGCCCGGGGAGCCTCTTGCTGCACGAGGCGCAGGACGGGTGGCTGGCGCGCGTCCGCGTCCCGGGGGGCAGGTTAGGAGCCGAGCAACTCGAGGCGCTCGCGCGCGCGGCCGCGCTGGGCAACGGGCTGGTCGACCTGACCGCCCGGGCGAACCTCCAGGTGCGCGGCCTGCCCGAGGACGCGGCCGCTGAGCTCGCCGCGCTGCTGGAGCGGGCCGGGCTGCTGCCCTCGGCCGCCCACGACCGGGCGCGCAACGTCATCGCCAGCCCGCTCGCCGGGCGCCATCCGCAGGCGCTCGCGGCGACGGACCCCGTCGTCGCCGCGATCGACCGCGGCCTGTGCGCCGACCCAGCGCTGGCGCAGCTGCCGGGGCGCTTCCTGTTCGCGGTCGACGACGGCACCGGCCTGGCCCTCGACCACCTGGCCGACGTGACGCTCGTGGCGCGCGACGCCGGGACCTACGCGCTCGCGCTCGGCGGCCAGGCCACCGCCGTGCCGGTCGCGGCGGGCGACGCCGCCGCGACCGCGATCGCGGCAGCCGCGGCGTTTCTCGCGCAGCGTGCGGAGGCCGGCGAGCACGCCTGGCGCATCGCCGAGCTCGCCGAGGGTCCTGCCGCCGTGGCCCGTCGCCTGGGGACCGCGATCGAGGGCTCTGCCGCCGTGGCCCGGCGCCCGGGGACCGCGATCGAGGGTCCGCTCGCGCGACCGGGCGTCGCGCCGCTGGCGCCCGGCCGGCTCGAGCAGCGCGACGGGCGCCTGGCGTTCACCGCGCTCGTGCCCCTCGGGCGCCTGGACGGCAATGGGCTCGCCGAGCTGGCCGCCCTCGCCGGCGAGCATGGTGGCGAGCTGCGCCTCGCGGCGAGCCGGACGGTGACGCTCGTGGACGTCGAGCCGCTCGCCGCCGCAGGGGTCGAGCGCCGCCTCGCTTCCATGGGGCTCATCCTCGAGAGTGGGTCGGGCTGGGTCGGGCTCACGGCCTGCGCGGGGCTCGGCCGCTGTCCCAAGGCGCGCCTGGACGTTCGCGCGGCGGCGGCCGCGCGCGCGGCGGTTCGCCACGCCGGCGCCGGCGCCGAGCACTGGGCGGCCTGCGAGCGGCGCTGCGGCGAGCGCGCCGGGCAGCCGATCGCCGTCGCGGCCGTGCAGGACGGCCTCGCGGTGCGCGCGGACGGCGAGGAGGACATCGTGTGCTGCGTGCAGGACGCGCTCGCGGTGCTTGCATGATCGACTACCTGCGCGACGGTGCCGAGATCTACCGGCGGTCGTTCGCCACTATTCGCGCCGAGGTCGACCTCGACGGGCAGGATCCGATCCTGTCGCGCACGATGGTGCGCATGATCCACGCCTGCGGGATGGTCGACCTCGTCGACGACGTCGCCGCCTCGGAGGGCTTCGGCATCGCGGCGACCGCCGCGCTGCGCGACGGCGCCCCGGTGCTGTGCGACACGATGATGGTCGCCTCCGGCGTCACCCGGTCGCGCCTGCCGGCCGGCAACGAGGTCGTCTGCACCCTCGAGGACCCCGCGGTGCGGGCGCTCGCCGTCGAGCTGGGGACTACCCGCACGGCGGCTGCTATGGAGCTGTGGTGCGATCGTCTCGAGGGCTCGCTGGTGGTGGTTGGCAACGCACCGACCGCGCTCTTCCGGCTGCTCGAGCTGCTCATCGAGGGCGCGCCGCCGCCGGCGGCCGTCGTTGGCGTGCCCGTGGGCTTCGTCGGCGCCGCGGAGTCCAAGGACGCCCTCGCGGCCGACCCCTCCGGTGTCGAGCACCTGATCGTCCGGGGGCGCCGCGGCGGCAGCGCAATCGCCGCCGCCGCCGTCAACGCGCTGGCCTCCGAGGCGGAGTGACGCGAATGGCGGGCGAGACGGGGCGGCTGTTCGGCGTCGGGGTGGGACCGGGCGACCCCGAGCTGATGACGATCAAGGCGCGGCGCCTGATAGAGGAGGCAGACTTGATCGCCTACCCGGTTGCGCGGCACGGGCGCAGCGTGGCGCGGCGAGTCGCTGCTGGGCACCTGCGCGCCGAGCAGCTCGAGCTGGCCATGACCTACCCGGTCACCACCGAGGAGACCGACCATCCCGAGGGCTACGAGGGGGCGCTGCGCGACTTCTACGACGAATCGGCTCGCCGCATCGCCGAGCACCTGGACGCGGGTCGCGACGTCGCCGTGCTGTGCGAGGGCGACCCGTTCTTCTACGGCTCGTACATGTACCTGCACGAGCGGCTGGCTCCGCGCTACCCCACGGAGGTCGTCGCGGGCGTGACGGCTTTCAGCGCTGCAGCGGCCGCGGCCGGCGCGCCACTGGCCAGGCGCGACGACGTGCTCACGATCCTGCCGGGCACGCTGCCGCCCGACGTGCTCGCGGTGCGCCTGCAGACCACCGACGCCGCCGTGGTCATGAAGCTGGGGCGCACGTTCGCCGGCGTTCGCGCGGCCGCCGAGAGCGCCGGCGTCGCCGACCGCGGGATCTACGTGGAGCGCGCCAGCACGCCCGAGGAGCGGATCGCGGCGCTGGGAGACGTCGAGGGCGCGGTGCCGTACATGTCGCTCGTGCTGGTCCCCAGCGGTTCGGGGCGGGCGAGCGCCAACGGCCATGCCGGACACGTGACCACCGGCTTGGTGCGGGGAGGCGCCAACGGCCATCCCGGACGCGTGGCGGTCGTGGGGCTCGGCCCTGCCGGGCCGCAGTGGCTGACCCCGGAGGCGCAGGCCGAGCTCGCAGCGGCCGACGAGCTCGTGGGCTACGAGACCTACCTCGCGCGCGTCCCGCCGCGACGCGGCCAGCGCCGTCACGCCAGCGAGAACCGCGTCGAGGACGAGCGCGCTCGCCACGCGCTGGCGCTCGCCGCCGGCGGCGCCAACGTGGCGGTCGTCTCCTCCGGCGACCCCGGGATCTTCGCGATGGCCGCGGCGGTGCTCGAAGCCGTCGAGAGCGACGACGCGCGCTTCGCCGGCGTGGAGGTGCGCGTGGTCCCCGGCCTCTCGGCCATGCAGGCCGCCGCGGCGCGCGTGGGGGCGCCGCTCGGCCACGACTTCTGCGTCGTCTCGCTCTCGGACATGCTCAAGCCGTGGGAGATCGTGGAGCGCCGCCTGCACGCCGCCGGCGCCGCGGACCTCGTCCTGGCCCTCTACAACCCCGCATCGCGCACGCGGCGCGAGCAGTTGACGCGTGCGCTGGCGGTGCTTTCCGAGCACCGAGCGCCATCGACGCCGGTCGTCGTGGCGCGGGCGGTGGGCAGCGACGTCGAGTCGATGACCGTCACGACGCTCGCCGAGCTCGACCTCGAGGTGGTCGACATGCGCACGCTGCTGATCGTCGGCTCCTCGATGACGCGGGTCGTGCCCGGCGCCGCCGGCGCGCCGCCGCGCGTATACACGCCGCGGCGCTACCCGGCCTGAGCAGCCGGATGGCTCACCGCGCCTCCATTCAGGCGAGCCCGGACGGCGAGCGGGGGCCGCGGTGAGCGCGGGCCCAGGCCAGCGCCTCGGCGACCGTGCCGACCGTGTCGACGCGGGGGTGGGGCGGGCGGTCGACCATGATCACGGGCAGCCCGCGGTGGCGCGCGGCATCGAGCTTGGCCTGAGTAAGGTGTCCGCCGCTGTCCTTGGTCACGAGCAGGTCGATGGCGTGGCGGTCGATGAGCGCAAGCTCGCCGGCGAGCATGTAAGGGCCGCGGTCCAGGAGCAGCTCGTGCCGGGGCGGGAGCGGCGGCCGGGGGGGATCGACGCAGCGTACCAGGAACCAGGCCTCGTCGACCGGTGCGAAGGCCGCGAGCCCCTGGCGACCGGTCGTGAGCAGGACGCGCCGTCCGAGCGACGGCACGAGCGCGGCGGCGTCGGCGAGGTCGGCGACGCGGTGCCAGCAGTCGCCGGGGCGCTGCGCCCAGGCGGGCCGCTCGAGGCGCAGCAGCGGTACCGCCGCCCGAGGGCACGCCTGCGCGGCAGACGCCGAGATGCGCTGCGCGAAGGGGTGCGTGGCGTCGAGAACCGCGGCGACGCCGTGCTCGCGCAGCCAGCCCGCGAGCGCCGCCGGGCCGCCGAAGCCGCCGATGCGGACCTCGCCCGCCGGCAGCCGGGGGTTGGCGACGCGGCCCGCGAGCGAGGAGACCACCCGGATCCCGGCGCCGTCGAGCGCCGCGGCGAGGTCGCGCGCCTCGGCCGTGCCTCCGAGGACCAGGATCACGCCCGCCCCGCAGCAGCGTCCAGGGCATGAGGACCGTGCTCGTCATCGGCATCGGGGCGGGCGACCCCGAGCAGGTGACCGTGCAGGCGATCAAGGCCCTCAACCGCGCCGACGTGGTCTTCGTGGTCGAGAAGGGCCCCCAGACCGACGAGCTCGTCCGCCTGCGCCACGAGATCCTCGAGCGCTACCTCGAGGAGGGGCGCCGCCCGCGGACGGTGGCGCTGCCCGACCCGCCGCGCGACCGTGGGGCGCCCACGTACCGCACGGCGGTCGACGCCTGGCGCAGCAGGCGCGCGGACCTGTGGGAGCGGGCGATCGCCGACGAGCTCGGCGAGGACGGCTGCGGGGCATTCCTGGTCTGGGGCGACCCGGCGATCTACGACAGCACGCTGGCGGTCATGGACGAGATCCTGGCGCGCGCGAACGTGACGTTCGATCACCAGGTGATCCCGGGCATCAGCAGTCCGCAGGCGCTCGCGGCGCGCCACCGGATCCCGTTCAACCGCGTGGGGGGCGCGGTCCAGATCACCACGGGGCGCCGGCTCGCGGCCGGATTTCCCGAGGGCGCCGACGACGTCCTCATCATGCTCGACTCCGGCTGCGAGTTCGCCCGTTTCGCCGGGGAGGACGTCGACATCTACTGGGGCGCCTACGTGGGCACCGAGGACGAGATCCTGGTGTCGGGCCGCGTCGGCGAGGTGGCGGAGGAGATCCAGCGCGTGCGCCGCGAGGCGCGCGAGCGCAAGGGCTGGGTCATGGACACCTACCTGCTTCGTCGCTCGCCGCGGGGCTGAGCGCGCCCGGGCGCTCGCGCGTATGGGAGTACAGGTGGCTGTCGCGGAACCCCTTGGCCGCGAGCGCGGGGCCGACGAGGATGGTCGCCGTCCGGCGGATCCCGGCGTCGCGCACCGCCTGGGCGATGGTGGCCAGCGTCCCCCGCAGCACGACCTCGTCGGGCAACGTGGCCCGGGCCACCACCGCGGCCGGGCACTCGGCGCCGTAGTGAGGCGCAATCGTGGCGACGATCTCGTCGATCGCCTGCGCGCCGAGGTGGATGACGAGCGTCGCCCCGTGCGCCGCCAGGCCGGCCAGGCCCTCCCCCTCGGGCATCGGTGACGCGCGCCGGCCGTAGCGCGTGAGGATGACGGTCTGCGCCACGCCCGGGACCGTGAGCTCCCGGCGCAGCGCCGCCGCGGCGGCTGCGAAGGCGGGCACCCCGGGAGTCACGTCCCAGGGGATGCCCAGCGCGTCGAGCCGGCGCATCTGCTCGGCGGCGGCGCTGTAGATCGACAGGTCGCCGGAGTGCAGGCGCGCAACGTCCTCGCGGCGCTCGTGGGCTGCCTGCAGCTCGGCGACGATCTGGTCGAGGCCGAGGTGCTGCGTGTCGACCACGCGCGCCCCATCGGGCGCGTGGTCGAGCACCTCCGCGGGGACCAGCGCGCCGGCGTAGAGGCACACCGGCGAGGCGGCGATGAGGCGCTGCGCTCGGAGCGTGAGGAGGTCGGGCGCGCCGGGGCCGGCGCCGATGAAGTGCACCGTGACACTCCGCGCGCCATGAATGGCGGCGGCTTCTCGCTTCTCAGGCCGCGACATTTTCGCTGGCCTCCACGACGGGCCTTGCCCTGGCCCGGTTGAGAATGTTGACCGCGGCGTTGTGGTCGGCGTTGGCCCCGTGGGCGCAGGCGACGCATCGGAACGTCCCCTGCGTCCGACGCGACCGCGGATCGACCACTCCGCACTCGGCGCACGTCTGGCTGGTATGGCGCGGGTCTACCTTGACGAACTGGCTACCGGCACTCGAAGCCTTGTAGCTCAGCATCTCCACGAACTGTGCCCAGCCCGCGTCCGTGATCGAGCGATCACGCGGCTCGACCGCAACCTCGCAGACGATGTGGACGTGCCAGCCGTCGGCCTTGCGCACCACCGTCGCGGTCTTCGGCTTCCCCGCCAGCAACCGGTGCAACCGGAGCTTGACCGGGCCGACCTTCGACAGCACGAGTCGATCACGGTCGAGTGAGACGCCGTTGCCCCACTCCTTGAAGGTGAAGCTGCGATAGCGCTGCGCCGACTGAAAGCGTGGGAAGCCGGCACGCTCGCCCGCGCGGTGGCGGCGAAAGAAACCCTCGAACGAACGATCGAGCCGAGCGAGAGCGTCCTGGAGGGGGTGGCAATGCACGTTGCGCAGCGCCTCCCAGCCAGGCAGACGACGAACGTCCTTCAGCTCGGCGAGCTGGGCGTACTTCGACACCCCGTGGCCGGTCGTGCGATAGACCTCGCGACGGTGCTCAAGCGCGTTGTTGTAGACGTGGCGGCAGGCATCCAGCGTCCGCACGAGCGCCGTCTCTTGCGCCCGACTTGGGCGCAGCTTGTAGACGTAAGTACGCCGCGCCATCACTTGCCCCTCTGCGCGGCGATGTAGCGGTCGATCACGGCTTGTGAGACCTTCCCGGCCGTCGCTGCGAAGAACGAGCGCGTCCACAGACTCGGCAGGCGCAACAGCACCCGATGCTCCCGGCGCAGCAGCTGCGACGTGCGGCCCTTGCACGCCCGCGCGATCTCGGCCGCCGAGGTTGTCGGGTCCGCTCGCACGAACAGATGAACGTGATCGGGCATCACGGCCAGCCGCAGAACCTCCCAGCGGTACTCGTTGCAGACCTCCCGCACGATCCGCTCGCAGTCCTGCCCGACCGCGCCCGTGAGCACCGGCTTGCGGCGCTTGGGACACCAGACCAGGTGGTAGACCACGAGGTGCACCCGGTGTTCGTCGCGACGGTACTCCATCCTGTTGACAGACGGTACATCATCAACAGGACGCTGCTCCGCTGGTCGGCAAAGGGCTAAAGCCACCGCACAAGCCCCGCCTAACCGCACACGGGCATTGCCCGGCGGCTTGCGGCGGGCTACGTCACGGCCGCCGCGACATCGTTGACCGCTGGTGGTGTGTTCTTGCCGCCAGCACATCGTTTCCCGTGGTGAGGTGAGAGCGAGACGAGAGCCCGGGAGGACTGTCGCGGACTCGTCCGCGACAGGCGTCTCGTGGACGAGGTCGAGGACGACTGCTTCGCGCCGTGAGCGATACCGAGAGGGTCAGCCGCCAGCGTTATCGGAATTGGCGGACTCTTTCGCATCAGAGAAAAGCCGCCTCCGACCCGTCGCTGAGCGCTGCAGGGCGGCCATCGGCAGCCGGGTGCTCGCCTTAGCGTCTCCTCGAGCGGCGGGAATTCCCCTTGGAGGAGATCCGAGCGAACGGTGGCTCGCTTTGACGGTGGCTCGCTGTGTCTACAGGAGGATGA
>Ga0183260_10000560_pt1 | contig 31399 bp, 35 predicted proteins | sample AntDrymUQ4972206_2_FD_129768 | JGI IMG/M metagenome (GOLD analysis project Ga0183260, IMG submission 129768) | Polar desert sand microbial communities from Dry Valleys, Antarctica - metaG UQ497 (22.06) (version 2) (version 2) | ecosystem: Environmental > Terrestrial > Soil > Desert | place...
ATCGAACACGGCATCGTCGACCCCGGCGAGCTGTGGACCGGCGAACTCCGCCGAGCCGCCGTGGTGGTCAACGAGCCGATCCGCCGTAATCGAGTCACCGGCACCGACCTGCTGTCGGAGCTGGCTGCGGCTGCCCCGCTGGATGTCTTCGGGATGCGGACGAGCCTGCTGGCCGACGCGGGTGACATCCCACCCGACCGGTTGTCGACCTTCGACGGTCTCACCCAAGCGCAGCTGCACGCCGAGATGGCCCGCCGCCGGGTCTACGTCCACACCGCGCGCTGGACCTCACTCGGCCTGTCGCTGCTGGAGGCCATGCACCTGGGGATGCCGGTGGTCGCGCTCGCCACCACGGACGTCGTGGCCGCCGTACCGCCCGACGCCGGCGTGGTCTCGACGCGTCCGGATGTGCTTGCCGATGCGGTGCGGCGGTACGTGCATGACCCCCTGCTGGCGCAGACCGCCGGCGCCGCCGCCCGGGAGGCGGCACTGACCCATTACGGGCTGCGCCGCTTCCTCGCCGACTGGGACGACCTGTTCGAGCGGGTCGCCGCCCGCCGGGGCGGGCGCCCGGCGTCCCTATCCCACGTGAACGTGGGATAGGGGCACTTCACACGGGTTCGAACCCATTGGAAGTGACCCTGGTCCATTGGAAGCACGAGCCCGCGGACAGGCTAGGCCGACTGGCGGGCCGCTGCAGTCTTCTTGGCCGACGACTTCTTGGCGGCCTTCTTCGCGGGTGTCTTCGCGCTCGTACTCTTGGGCGCGGGCTTCTTGCCACCGGACTGCTTGCCTGGAGTCTTCTTCCTGGTCTGCTTCGGCGGCTCGGGCTCGTCGACGGCCACCACCGCTGGCGTTGCGGCAACTCCGGCTCGCGCCTCCTGCGCCCGTTGCACGCTTCGTTGCAGCGCGGTCATCAGGTCAACCACCTCGGCGTCGTCCCGGCCGCTGGCCTTCGGAGCCAGATCGGCCACGTCACCACCGGAGACCTTGGTGTCGATGAGCGTCTCCAACGCGGCCTTGTAGTCGTCCTCGAACTGGTCGGGATTGAAGTCGCTCACCAGGCTGTCGACCAGCGAGCTCGCCATCTGCACTTCCTGCGGCCGCAGCTCGACCTCCTGATCAAGGATGTCGAACGCGGGCTTACGGATCTCGTCGGGCCACAACATGGTCTGCAACACGATCACCTTGTCGCGTACCCGCAGCACCGCGAGCGTCTCGCGCTGCCGCAACGCGACCTTGACGACCGCCATCCGATCGGTCTCTTGCAGCGCCTCCCGCAGCAACGCGTACGGCTTGGCGGCCCGCGAGTCAGGCTCCAGGTAGTAGCTCTTGTCGAGCAGCATCGGGTCCACTTCGCCAGCGGGCACGAACTCGACGACATCGATCTCGCGGCCGGTGGCGACTGGTAGCGAGTCGAAGTCCTCCTGGGTCAGCGTCACGAGCTTGCCGTCGGAGGTCTCGTACCCCTTGGCGATGTCCGCGAAGCTGACCTCGCTTCCGCACACGTCGCAGGTGCGCTTGTAGCGAATTCGGCCACCGTCCTCCCGATGGACCTGGTGAAACCGGATGTCGTGGTCCTGGGTTGCGGCGTACAACTTCACTGGCACGTTGACCAACCCGAAGGAGACAGCGCCTTTCCAGATCGAGCGCATACGCGACACCTCTCGAATCCGCTGGTAGGACAGGGATCGTACGGGAAGCATGGCGTGCGACGCACAGAATTACCACTCAACCACACGACATGGCAGGTCGGAGGACGTCGGTGCCCCATCAGCGCGAGACCGTCGAGATCGACGGCAGATCGGTGCGGGTCAGCAATCTCGACAAGGTGCTCTACCCCGATGACGGCACCACGAAGCATGACGTCATCGAGCATTACCTGGAGGTGTCCGAGGTCATGCTGCCCCAGTTGGCAGGCCGCCCGCTGACCCGTAAGCGCTGGCCGAACGGAGTCGCCGCCGAGGCGTTCTTCGAGAAGAACATGCCACGCGGCGCTCCTGCGTGGGTGCGCACCGTCGTCCTCGACTCCCCTGGCAGCAGCAAGGGACGAGAGACCATCACGTATCCGGTCCTCGAAGAGCTGGCCGGGTTGATATGGGTCGCCAATCTGGCAGCGCTGGAGCTTCACGTGCCGCAGTGGACGGTCGGCCCGCGCGGCGCCGTTCGCGACCCCGACCGGCTGGTAATCGACCTCGACCCCGGTGCCCCAGCCGGACTTTGCGAGTGCGTCGAGGTCGCCGTCGCGGTGAGGGAACGTCTCGCCGCCGATCGGCTGAATGCGGTGCCGGTCACCAGCGGCAGCAAGGGTCTGCAGATGTACGCGCCGGTCAGCGGGCGTCAGTCAGGTGAGGTGCTGCGCCAGTACGCTCGCCGACTGGCCGAAGAGTTGGAGCGCGAGCTGCCTCAGCTGGTCGTGTCGCGGATGACCAAGTCCTTGCGACCCGGCAAGGTGCTGCTGGACTGGAGCCAGAACAATCCGGCCAAGACCACGATCTGTCCGTACTCCTTGCGCGGACGCCCCCAGGCCAACGTCGCCTGCCCACGAGCGTGGTCCGAGCTCGACGACCCGGAGACACTGCGGCAGGTCCACCGGACCGACATGGCCGCCAGGTTGGAGGCGTACGGCGACCTGGCCGCGGGTCTGCTGGCGCGGGGTCCCGGTGTACCGACAACGGAGGCACGCGGTCGGTGAGACTGACGTCGGGCGAACCTCGCCCGGCGTGTCGACGTAAGAGCATCGGGCCGGCGCTCGCGGTCAGTGGCGGACGAGGGCCTCGATGCGCGCCACGGCAGCGGCCAGGTCGAACACCCGACTCATGATGCCCGGGTCGGCGTCGATGGTGACACCGTCCCAGCCCGGTCCACCGAGCAGCACGTGCTGCGGCCCCAGCCCGCCGACAGCGGCCAGTGCAACGACGTCGGCATTGGTCCGAGGCATCGTCGCCCAGACGAACACGGCGGTGGGTGTGCGCCGCTCCACCGCAGCCGCCAGGGGGCCCGGCGGAGTACGGGCACCGAGCGTGACACTGCTGATCCGTCGCTCCGCCAAGGCGGCCTCGAGGGCCAGCAGTGGCAACTGGTGCTGCTCGTCCTCGGCACTGGCCATGAGAACCTTCGCCGCGGCTACCCGATGCACTCGACGCGCCCGGATGACCGCCCGCAGCTCGGCTCCCAAGCGCTCACTCATCAGGTGCTCCACTTCGATGCCCAGCTCACCGGCGCTCCAGCGCCGGCCGATCTCGCGAAGCGCCGGGACCACAACATGGGTCCAACCTGTGACGACCCCGTTTCGCTGCAACACCTGCGCGCTGACCCGCGACAACGTCGCCGCATCGAGGTCGGCCGCCGCTCGTACCAGCGCCTCGGAGCTGTCGCTGGCCCCCCGTGACGGCCACTGCGCCACCGGTGATGGGATCCTTCGTGACCGAGACTGCAACTCGTGCGCGTCCCTTGTCAGCGCGACGATGGCGGCTTGGGCAGCAGGTACGCCCTCGTCGGTGAGCCGGCTCATCAGCGCGAGTCGAGCTACGTCGGTGTCGGTGTACCGGCGGTGACCCCCATCGGTCCGTCGGCTGGGGCCGAGTCCGTACCGGCGGTCCCACGTTCGCAGAGTCGGACCGGCAATCCCGAGTCGCGTAGCAACCGCGCCGACACCCCAGAGCAATTCTCCAGAAGCGTGCAGCGCGCCCACGGGTGTATCCGGGATCTGGTCCACCTGACCTCCAGATCCTCAAGGAGCGTGAAAAAACACTGCCGCACGTACAAGCACGATTGTGCGCCCGCCCGGCGAAGCCTGCCACAAGAAGCCGCGATGAGGCTTGCAAAGTGCATCGATTGTGAGTAGATTTTGAATCAGATCAAACACGCCCGAGTACCGACATGTCCGCCAGCGGTACACCGTCCAGGAGTAACCCCATGGCTAACATCTCACGGCTTCCCTCGCCGTTGATCCAGGTCTATGAGTGGCAGTTCGACGGCGCCTGCACTGAAGCCGATCCGGAGTTGTTCTTCTCACCGGAGTCCGAGCGCGGCCCGCGCCGACTGGCGCGAGAACGAGGCGCCAAGACCCTGTGCTCTCGTTGCCCGGTGATCGAGCAATGTCTGGAGCACGCGCTCAAGGTGAAAGAGCCATACGGGGTCTGGGGCGGTCTGACTCCTGGCGAACGGGCCAACCGAAGCGCCAGTACCGTCGCCAGCTGACCCGCTCAGCCGTAGAAGCTGCGCTCCACAGCGGCTCTGGCTCGGCGAGTCGCCCGCCGATAGTCGTCGGACATCCGCTCTGCCTCAATTGGCGCGTAACCCAGCATCCAGGCAACAGCCGCTCTATCCCGCTGGTCGCGCGGGAAGCTGTCGGACGGTCTACCCCGGACGAGCGTGACGGCATTGCGGATGCGGCTGGCCAGTCGCCAGGCCCGGGCCAGCGCGCGGCCGTCCGACGGGTCAAGTAGGCCGGCCCGAACAGCCGCCTCGAGAGCGGCCGACGTCCGAGTTGTCCGGAGGGCGGCAACGGAATGGCCGTGACGCATCTGCAGCAGCTGAACCGTCCACTCGACATCGGCGAGCCCGCCGCGGCCGAGCTTCAGATGGAGATTCGGGTCGGCACCACGGGGCAGCCGCTCGGCGTCCACTCGAGCCTTGATCCGACGGATCTCGGTCACGTCCGCTTCGGTCAACCCCTGCGCGGGCCAGCGGAGGGGATCGATCAGCTCGGTGAAGCCGGCACAGACCGACTCGTCGCCGACCACGGCCTCCGCACGAAGCAACGCCTGCGCCTCCCACACCACCGACCAGCGCGCATAGTAGGCGGAGTACGAAGCCAGCGACCGTACCAGCGGGCCCTGCTTGCCCTCCGGGCGCAGCGAGGCGTCGACCGGCAACGGCGGATCGTCGCCCGGGCTGCTCAGCATCCGCCGCATCTCCTGCGCCACCGCAGACGCGGCGTCGGAGGCGTCGCGCTCATCTTCATCGGGATGTGGCACGTGGACGAACATGACATCGGCGTCGCTGCCGTACCCGATCTCGTGGCCGCCGAGCCGGCCCATCGAGACGACTGCAAGGGACGTAGGGAGCGGCCTGCCGGAGGCCCCCGCGACCGACGCCGAAGCGGCCGCCAACGCGCCGCTGAGCGTAGCGATCGTGACATCGGTCAAGGCCTCGCCGACGCCCTCCACATCGACCCGGCCCAGGACGTCCGCCACGGCTACCCGGCACAACTCCCGCCGGCGCATCGCGCGGACGGCCCGGGCGGCATCGTCTGGATCCGGATGGCGTTGCACCGTCGCCGTCATCTCGGTCAACAACTGCTCACGACTGCGGGGTCGCAGTTCAGCATCCGCGCCGAACATGGCCACAGCGTCCGGCGCTCCGTCGAGCAACCCGGTCGCGAAGCGGCTCATGGACAGGACCCGCGCGACCTGTTGCGCCGCCTCGCTCTCGTCGCGCAACTGGCGCAGGTACCAGTGCGTCGAACCCAGGCTCTCCGAGAGCCTGCGGAACGCGAACAGCCCGGCATCGGGGTCGGGGCCCTCGGCGAACCAGCCCAGCATCACGGGTAGCAGTTGGCGTTGGATCGCCGCCCGGCGCGAGATTCCCGAGGTGAGTGCCTGCAGGTGGGTGAGCGCGCTCCGCGGATCGGCGTACCCTAGCGCGGTCAGCCGTGCCCGCGCCTCCTCAGCTGTGAGGCGTATCCCGTCGGCCGGCAGGGCCGCGACCGCCTCCAGCAGTGGGCGGTAGAACAGCTTCTCGTGCAAGCGCCTGACCTCGCGGCGATGCCGGCGCCATTCGACGCCGAGCTCAGCGGCCGGATCAGCTCGGTAGCCGAGGCTGCGTCCAAGCCTGCGCAGATCGTCGTGGGAGTCGGGCATCACGTGGGTACGGCGGAGCCGGAACAGCTGGATGCGGTGCTCCACGGTGCGCAAGAACCGGTACGCCTCGGCCAACGCCGCACCGTCGTCGCGACCGATGTAACCACCGCTGGTGAGCGCCTCGAGAGCGGTCAGCGTCGTCGGGCTGCGGAGTGACTCGTCGGCTCGGCCGTGCACGAGCTGAAGCAGCTGCACGGCGAACTCGACGTCACGCAGCCCACCCGCGCCGAGCTTGAGCTCGCGCTCCCCACCACCGGCGGGCAGCTGCGCCACCACCCGACGTCTCATGGCTTGCACATCGGCAACGAAACCGTCGCGCTCACACGCCTGCCACACAAGGGGATGGACGGCTTGGACGTACCGCTGCCCTAGCTCGACGTCGCCGGCGACGGGACGAGCCTTCAACAGCGCCTGGAACTCCCAGGTGCGCGCCCACTTCGCGTAGTAGGCAAGGTGGCTGCTCAGCGTCCGGACCAACGGACCGGATCTGCCCTCGGGCCGCAAGGCGGCATCAACCTGCCAGATGGTGCCTTCGACGGTGTGCGCCGAGCAGATGCGCATGAGCTGACCGGCCACCCGGCCCGCCGCACGCAGCGCCGAGTCGTCAGCGACACCTTCGGCCGGCTCGTGGACGAAGACGACATCGACATCACTCACGTAGTTGAGCTCGCGTCCCCCCGTCTTTCCCATCGCTACGACTGCCAACCGGCAGGCCGCCGCAGCTGGTTCTCGGGCGCGCGCCACCGCCAGTGCGCCCTCGAGCGTGGCGGCCGCGAGGTCTGCCAGCGCGGCACCGGTCTGCTCGAGCTGCCATCCCTCGGTGAGGTCCCGCGCCGTGATGTCGAGCAAGTGCCGGTGGTACGCCAGCCGCAGCGAATCCTCGGCAGTGTGGTCGTCAGGCGCGGCCAGGGGCGTGGGGTGGTCCGGATCGGCTCCGACGGCGGTGAGCAGATCCACACGTAACCCATGCGGAGCCCGATCACCCTCCGCGTTGACCGCCAACTGCGCCCACACGGTGGGATGGCTCGCCAAGAAGTCGCCCCACGCCCGGCTGATACCGAGGACAGCCATGAGTCGGCGACACAGCACGACATCACTGTCAAGGGCGGCCACCAGCTCGCCCGAGTTGGTGACCGCCGCGCTCAGACGCCCCAAGGAGGCCAGCGCCTGATCCGGATCGGCGCACGATGTGACTGCGCTGAGCACCTCCTCGCTGACCGGCCCTATCAGCTCGAGGTGACGGGAGGCAGCCGCGCTGTCGCGGAAGCCGCCACGGGCCAGGCGTGCACCCATTTCCCGATCGGGCGCGACCGAACTTCCTGGAAGGTCACCGGCCACGGTCCAAGGCTACCGGCCAGAACTTGTGGCCGTGCCAGTCGCGATATATCGTCGACCATTCGCAGTTGGGAAAATGCCGATGTCGACACCAGGGCCTGGGAAAGGGCGCTCATCACCGTTGGGTGCGCCACCCGGCGCGGGACGTGGGCACGGGCCATGGCGGGGTCGGGAGACAGATGGCTGGGGAACACAGTTCGAGGGCGGCCCCCCCTGGCTGCGCGCCTTCGGGGGATTGGCCGGGCCGCACTTCGGCTCCCCCGGTGGTCCCCGAGCAGGCCGCGGCGACGTACGGCTGGCGTTGCTTGGCATCCTGGCCGAACAGCCCATGCACGGGTACCAACTCATCCGCGAGATCGCCCGTCGCAGCCGGGGCAGCTGGCGGGTGAGCCCGGGCTCGGTCTACCCCACGCTCTCCCAGTTGGCGAATGAAGGCCTGGCCGAAGCCGAAGAGGGTGACGGCCGTCGCGCCTACCATCTCACCGATCTTGGCCACCGCGAAGTGCGCGAGCGCAGCGACGTGTTCGATGCGCTGTGGCTGAAAGCTGAAGACGGTGAGGGCAACAGTCATCGTGACCTCGCTGGCTTGGCCTTCGGCGTGGGAGCCGCCGCCATGCAGGTCGCATCGGCCGGGACCGAGGACAACCGAGCCGCGGCCGCCGAGCTGCTCGAGCAGACCCGCAGGTCGCTGTACCGCTTGCTCGCCGACCCCGAGGAGACCTGACTCGATGGCTGCCAGCGCTGGTCGACCTGCCCCGCCCTGCAGTTGTTTCGCCACGACCGACCGGACGGCGACGGCTCCCATCGAGGATGGGGTTGCCGCTTCCGCTGCTGCTGCTCGCGCTGCTGACCAGCATGATGCTGATCGTCCCTGGACATCCGCCGTTCCCGCTGTTGTGGGTCGCGGTGGCCATGCTGTGGTGGCGGCGCGGCTGGCGGGCCTGTGGGGACTACGCGCGACAAGCCCTCAGCAGCCGCTGCGGACGGCGCTCTTCCGGCGAGGTCCGGGTCACGGCTGCCAGACGTGGATGACCGGTAGCGGGATCCGCTCCGGCTCCGGTGGGAAATCGTTGCCGAAACGGCTGCTGAGGAGGGGGTGGACAACAGGGTGTAGTCGGTCCTCGGCGAAACGGTCCCAGTCCTCCTCCGACTCCCAGACGTCGAAGTAGCGCAGGCCACCCTCGGGCCGCTCAACCGCGAGATGTACGACGAGTCCCTTCGGTGGCTCGTCGCCGAGACCATCGAGAACCCGCTGGTAAGTGGCGGCATCGATCGGGACGTCCTGCGTGAACGCGTAAGTCATGGCTCCTCCATCACTTGATCCGAAGATACTTCGGATGGAAGTATGGTCGCCGTGACAAGGAAGGTCAAGAGCCGGCCATACGACAACGCCGGCCGCCAGACGCAATCGGAAGGCACGAGGCAGCGAATCGTCAGGGCCGCTCGCGACCTCATGATTGAGCGGGGATACCAGGCGACGACGGTCGCCGCGATCGCCAGGAGCGCTGGTGTCCATATCGACACCGTTTACGAGTTGGTCGGACGCAAGCCGGTGCTGTTGCGGGAGCTGATGGAACAGGCCCTCTCCGGAATCGACGGCGCCGTCGTCGCCGAGGAACGGGACTACGTCGAGGCGATTCGGGCTGAATCTGATCCGGCGCGGAAGCTCACCATCTACGCCGGAGCCGTGCGCCACATCCAGACTCGCATGGCACCGCTCTTTCTCGCGCTGCGTGATGCGTCGGCGAGCGAGCCCGAAGCCAAACAGGTCTGGCGGGAGATCAGCGAACGGCGCGCGGCCAACATGCGCAAGCTGGCTCGCGACCTCGAAGCCGCTGGCGGGTTGCGCGCCGGCCTATCCATCGACGAGGCCGCCGACGTCATCTGGGCAACGAACAGCTCCGAGCTCTACGTACTGCTCACCGTCGAGCGGGGATGGCCTCCCGATCACTACGAGCACTGGCTGGCCGATACGTGGTGTCGCCTCTTGCTACGGACGCCGCCAAGCTCAGAGCTGAGTTAGTCGCTGGGTCAGAGCACCGGAAGCATCTGGTCCAGCTCGAACTGGGTGACCTGCCGGCGGTAGTCCAACCACTCCGCCCGCTTGTTGCGCAAGAAGAAGTCGAAGACGTGCTCGCCCAGTGTCTCCGCCACCAGCTCACTGCCCTCCATCACCCGGATCGCTTCGTCGAGTGTGCGTGGCAGGGGCGCGATGCCGAGCGAGCGGCGCTCGGCCTCGTTGAGCGACCAGACGTCGTCCTCGGCCTCGCGGGGAAGCTCGTACCCGTCCGCGATGCCCTTGAGCCCGGCCGCCAACAGCAGTGCGTACGCGAGGTACGGATTGCACGCGGCGTCGATGGACCGAAATTCGATCCGTGTCGACTGCCCCTTGGCCGGTTTGTACATCGGCACCCGGACCAGGGCCGAGCGGTTGTTGTGACCCCAGCAGACGTGTGCCGGTGCCTCGCCACCACCAACGAGTCGCTTGTAGGAGTTGACCCATTGGTTGGTGACCGCGGTGACCTCAGCTGCATGGTGGAGCACACCGGCGATGAACGACCTGCCCACGCGCGAGAGCTGGTACTCGGCACCGGCTTCGAAGAAAGCGTTGCGGTCACCCTCGAACAACGACATGTGGGTGTGCATGCCGGAGCCGGGGTGGTCGGTGAACGGCTTCGGCATGAATGACGCGAAAACGCCCTGCCCGAGCGCGACCTCGCGTACGACCACCCGGAACGTCATGATGTTGTCGGCGGTCGACAGCGCGTCGGCGTAGCGCAGGTCGATCTCCTGCTGGCCGGGCGCACCCTCGTGGTGGCTGAACTCCACCGAGATGCCCATGAGCTCGAGCATCGCGATGACGTCACGGCGGAAGTCGCGATTGGCACCCTGCGAGGTGTGGTCGAAGTAACCGCTGGAGTCCACTGGCACCGGTGACGTCCCGGCAGCGGGCTGACCCTGGAAGAGAAAGAACTCGATCTCGGGGTGGACGTAGAAGGTGAACCCCAGGTCGGCGGCCTTGGCCAGGCTGCGCTTGAGCACGTGGCGCGGGTCGGCGTACGACGCACCGCCGCCGGGAAGGAGGATGTCGCAGAACATCCGCGCAGTTGCGATGCCGTCACCGCGGGTCGGCAGGATCTGGAACGTGGCCGGGTCAGGCCGGGCCAACATGTCCGACTCGTAGACCCGGGCGAAGCCTTCGATGGCGGAGCCGTCGAAGCCGATGCCCTCCTCGAACGCCGACTCCAGCTCCGCCGGCGCCACCGCGACCGACTTGAGGAACCCGAGCACGTCGGTGAACCACAGCCGGACGAATCGCACCTCGCGCTCCTCGAGCGCACGCAGCACAAAGTCCTCCTGCTTGCCCATGGCGGTCAGTCTGTCGGTGCCCTGTTACGCCGGTGTTACGCCGTCGCGACGGTCCGGCCACGCGACTGGCGCAGTTTCGTCGCTTCGCTCGCAATGGGACGACCAATTTGCGCCACTCGGCAGTCGGAGGCCCAGCAGGCTTGCGTCACTCGGCAAGCGACGCTCGGGAGTAGCAATCGGATTACGCTTCTGGTCGAAACCGGCCGCGAGGTGCACCGTTGGCGGCATGGGACGCATCCATAGGTCGATCGCCGTTGCGGTGGTTACGGGCTCGCTGTGTGCGTGTTCGAGCGACTCATCCCCGGTGCGAATCACAGGGGCGACAACAAGCACCTCTGCAGAGGCCCGAGCCTCGGCATCCCCCGTGACCGGCTCGTCTTCGGATGGTCCTGTGGTGGCCGCTGGCAAGCGGACGCTCGTCCCCAACGTGGCGGCGCTCACCCCGACCGACGCTGACACCGCCTTGCGTGCGGCCGCTCTGGAGCCGACGTGGAGGTACGCGGACGATCGAACTGAAGCAGCCGCCGGCGATCGTCCGCCAGCATGGCTACCAGAGTTGCGACCGAGATGAACGAGAGCAGGTCGAGGGCTAGTACGCCGGCGAGTGCGAATGACAATGCCACGGCCGCAATGACTTGTAAGGCCGCGACGCTCATCTGCCGTGCGCGCAGTTGCGCGAACAAGGCCAGTGGCAGGACCACGGCGGCGATGGCGCCGTACGCCGAACTGAGGACGTTCGTTCCGTCGGAGGTGTAAGGCGGAGTGAACCCGCTGACCAGGTCGATGACTCCGATCCCGACTGTGAGCCAGAAGAGTGCGAAGAGGACGAGAGCGATTTGGAAAGCGTGCCAACACGCGAGCCGCCGCCAACGCTGCCCTTCTCGGTACGGGCCACGCGCAAGACTTTACGCCTCGCCGGTCCGCCGAGGGGATCAACAGCCGCCACGAACGCATAGGGCAGCAGTGCGCGATATCCAAGGCTCGACGATATAAGGCGGCATGGATGTTGCTGATGCTCAGACTCATAGAGGAGGCTTTGGCGATGACTCTGGTGGACTTCGCGCCGTTCTTCGTTGTCTTTCTCGTCGGCGTTGTGGCTGGGCGTCTAATGGCAGGGTCCTTGGCTTGGTCGGTGGCGTTGATGGTTCCCGTCGTGCACTTCGCGCTGAGCATCGTGACGGGCCGAGCGAACGAGGTTTTCTTCGCCTATGTGGTGCCGGTGAACATTCTTCTCCTCGGCATCGCCATCATCGGGCTTCTGGCTGGCGCCCGTCGCCAGTCGGAGCGCTGACATCGACGCTCGCTGATCGACACAACAAGCATGTCCGTGCGTTCCGAGAGGGGAACCTTCTACGGCTCCACGCTGCGGGGATGCTCGAGAGGGCCTGTCATCCGGAACGGCAGTGTCATTCTCGCTGCTCGGTATCTGCGCTTGCGGGGCGGTTTGCTGAAGTTTGTTTCGATCGACGGCGACGTGCTCGGGACGTACCGCAGAGCCAACTTCTGACGAGAATGCAGCCCACCAGAGATGCTGCATTCGGTGGCTGGAGCAACCGATCCGCATCGGCTCGGGCGGAATGAGCTGGAGGTGAGAGCGGTGCCACCGCCGCCAGCAGCTCCGCCACGCCTCATCCATCTCAACGGGCCACCCGGAATCGGAAAGTCCACGATCGCCCGGCTGTATGCGGACCGGCATCCGGGAGTGCTCAGCCTCGACATCGACCAGGTACGCCGCCTCATCGGCGGCTGGCGGGAACGCTTCTCGGAGACAGGAGCGCTCGCCCGAACGCTCGCCGTCGGGATGGCCGATGCGCATCTGCGATCAGGACATGACGTCGTACTCCCGCAGTATCTGGGGCGGTTGAGCGAGATTGAGAGGTTCGAGACGATCGCTCACGACAGTGGAGCCGTGTTTCGGGAGATCGTCCTGCACGACAACAAAGAGCAGTCGATCCGACGGTTCACCCAGCGCGGTGGAGCCATGGAGTCTGGCTGGCATCGTGAGGTTCAAGAGCAGGTCGACCGCGCCGGTGGGGTCTCGGCGTTGTCCGCCATGCATGACCATCTCACCGAGGCATTACGTCGGCGGCCGGCAGCGATCGTCATCGCCAGTCATGAAGGTCGACTCGCGGAAACCTATGAGGCAGTGACGGCGGCACTCGCCGATCCGCACCTCGAGTTGTCAGTGTGAGATCAGGTCCTGACCTGATCTCACACTGACAACTCCCCGGGAAACTGCTCGGCGTAGAAGTCGCGTTCGACCTCGGTACGGGCACAGTCGCCGGCCCGTACGAATGCCGCCCTCGCTTCCGGCTCCTGACCGGCACGACGCAGTAGCTGAGCACGGGCGCCGTGCAACAGGTGGCGCCCGGTTCATCGCGACTACGGGGGTCGGGGTGATTTGGAGCAGCAGGTCATACCAGCGCACGATCGCCGACCAATCGGTGTCCGCTGACCGGGCCGCAGTGGCGTGCTCGGCCGCGATGGCCGCCTGCAACCCCGCAACCTCCGTCTCGTCGGGCATGAGTTCGACCAGCAACCTGCCCATCCCGATCGCGCGTTCGGTCAGCTCTGCCCGTACCAACCGGTCGCCGCTGGAGGCGGCGTACCCCTCCGTGAAGAGCAGGTAGACCACCGCTAGCACCCCGCTCAACCGGCCGGCCAACTCGTCGTCGGCTGGGATCCGGTACGGGATGCGCGCTGTGGCGATCTTCTTCTTGGCGCGGGTGAGGCGGGCGGCCATGGTGGGGACCGGGACGAGGAAGAGCCGGGCCGCCTCGGCCGTGGTCAGCCCGCAGAGGTGCCGCAGGGCAAGCGCAACCTGGACGTCGCGCGCTAACGCGGGATGGCAACAGGTGAAAACCAACCGCAACCGGTCGTCAGCCACCCCCGAGGGAGGTGGGTCGGCCACGCCGGCGTTGATCGCCTCGGTCGCAGCCAGCAGCCGAAGCTTGTCCGAGTAGCTGCGCCGGCGCCGGATCGCGTCGGTGGCCCGGTGCCGCGCGACCGTCATCAGCCACCCGTCCGGGTTGGCCGGGACACCGTCGCGGGGCCACGACTCCAGTGCCTGGCGAACGCATCCTGCTGCGCATCCTCCGCCAGGTCGAGGTCGCCAAGATGGCGGGTGAGCACGGCGATCAGCAGCGTCCAGCTCTTGCCGCGCCTCGGCCGCAGTGTGCGCCGTCGTCGTCAGCTCGAGCCGTCGCTTTGCACAACTGGTCGGACCTCAACGCAGTCCGCGGGCAGGGCCTTCGCGTATCCCAGTGCCTCGTCAAGATCGGACGCCTCGACGAGGAAGAACCCGCCGAGTTGCTCGGAGGTCTCAGCAAACGGTCCGTCGGTGACGAGCATGTCCCGAGGTCAGCTCCAGCTCCTCACCACCCCGGAGCGCACCCTGGGACTTCAGCATCATGTCAGTCGATCGGGGCGCCGGTACGGCCCTCGTTGACTGACAACTGGCGGTGGCCTCGGCCGTCGCGCGACTACGCTGGTGGCGTGCCGCAGCTCCGCCTGGCCCTGGCCCAGGTCGATGCCACCGTCGGTGACCTTGCCGGAAACGCCGACCGGGTCGTCGAATGGACTCACCGCGCGGCGCAAGCCGGTGCGCACGTTGTGGCGTTTCCCGAGATGTTCGTGACCGGGTACCCCATCGAGGACCTCGCGCTGCGTGCCTCGTTCGTCGATGCGTCCCGACGAGCCGCAACCGAGCTCGCCGATCGGCTCAAAGCCGAGCAGCTCGGTGACCTCGTCGTCGTCACCGGCTTCCTCGACAGGGCCGAGTCGGCTTCGGACCGCCTCGGCGTGCCCAAAGGGTCACCACTCAACGCCGCCGCAGTCATCACCGCCGGCGAAGTCGTCGCCACCTACGCCAAGCACCACCTGCCCAACTACGGGGTGTTCGACGAGTACCGCTACTTCGTTCCGGGCGACACGGCGCAAGTCATCCAGGTCCACGGCATCGACATCGCGATCGCGATCTGCGAGGACCTGTGGCAAGACGGCCCTTCGCAGGCGGCGTACAACGCCGAAGCGGGTTTGCTGCTCGTCATCAACGGTTCGCCGTATGAGCGGTGCAAGGATGACGCCCGGCTCGAGCTGTGCGCCCGTCGTGCGCGCGAGGGCGCATGCGCGCTGGCGTACGTCAACATGGTCGGCGGGCAGGACGAGCTCGTCTTCGACGGCGACTCGCTGGTTGTGGACGCCTCCGGTGGGTTGGTCAGCCGCGCCGCGCAGTTTGAGGAGGAGCTGCTCGTCGTCGACCTCGACCTTCGCGCTGCGACTCCGGCGATGCCGGACACGGAGCGAGTGTTCGGCGGTCTGCACGTACGTCGAACCGTCGTCTCGGCTCAGCCACTGCCGCCGTACCGCAGCAGTTTGTCGATGCTGGCCCCACGGCTCGATGACCTCGGCGAGGTCTACCGGGCAATAACGTTGGGCCTGCGGGACTACGTGCGGAAGAACGGGTTCCGATCGGTACTGCTGGGGCTCTCTGGGGGCATCGACTCCACCGTGGTGGGGGTACTCGCCTGTGACGCGATCGGCCCGGAAAACGTGTACGGGGTATCCAATCCGAGTGCGTGGTCGAGCGAGCACTCACGAACCGACGTGGCAGAGCTGGCTCGACGGACCCGCCTGCACCTGCAGACGATCCCGATCGGTCCGCTCGTCAGCGCATTCCTGGCAACCGTCCCTGTCGACGGGATAGCCGAGGAGAACGTCCAGGCGCGGATCCGGGCGGTGCTCTGGATGGCATTGTCCAACCAGCACGGTCACCTGGTGCTCGCCTGCGGCAACAAGTCCGAGCTCGCCACGGGATATTCCACGATCTACGGCGACGCTGTCGGTGGGTTCGCGCCGCTCAAGGATGTGCCGAAGACGCTGGTGTGGGAGCTGGCTCGCTGGCGCAACGCCGAGGCACAGCGTCGGGGCGAGATCCCGCCGATCCCCGAGACCACGATCGACAAGCCGCCGAGCGCGGAGCTGCGCCCCGGACAGCTCGACTCCGACTCGCTGCCTCCGTACCCCGTGCTCGACGATCTGCTGGACGACTACGTCGAGCAAGACCGGAGCTCGGTCGAGCTGGTGGCAGCCGGGTTCGACCCGGCGCTGGTGGAGAAGGTGCTGCGGTTGGTGGACGCCGCCGAGTACAAGCGGCGTCAATACCCTCCGGGACCCAAGATCTCCGTCCGCAACTTCGGCCGCGACCGCCGCCTTCCCATCACCAACGCCTGGCGCGAGTCGCCACCCGATCATCGGTGAGTTGTGGCCCAGCTGTCAGCGGCGTGCGAGTCTTGACCATGACCGAAGAACCGGCGCCCTACGGCAGCGGACCCGCGACCGCAGCCGACGTCAAGCGCATCCGCACCCATCATCTGCAGCAGCTGAAGGAGCGCGGCGAGAAGTGGGCGATGCTCACCGCGTACGAGCAGTACGCCGCCGCCACGTTCGACGAGGCCGGAATCCCCGTACTGCTCGTCGGTGACTCGGCGTCCAACAACGTCTACGCCAACGAAACCTCGCTCCCGGTAACGGTCGACGAGCTCATCCCCCTCGTACGCGCGGTCGTGCGGTCAGTGCGCCGGGCGCTGGTGGTGGCCGACATGCCGTTCGGGTCGTACCAGGGCTCAGCCGAGCAGGCGTTTGCTACCGCCGTGCGGTTCATGAAGGAGGCCGGTGCCCACGCGGTCAAGCTCGAAGGCGGCCTGACCGTGGTCCGGCAGGTGCAGCTGGTCGCGGATGCGGGCATCCCGGTCATGGCGCACATCGGATTCACGCCGCAGTCCGAGCACGGCCTTGGGGGCTACCGCGTGCAGGGGCGAGGCGCCGGAGCCGAGCGCATGCTGAACGAGGCGATGGCGCTGCAGAACGCAGGAGCCTTCGCACTCGTCATGGAGATGGTGCCGTCCGAAGTGGCGGCGGAGGTCACCAAAACGCTGCGCATCCCGACGATCGGCATCGGCGCCGGACCCGACTGCGATGCACAGGTGTTGGTGTGGCCGGACATGGCCGGTCTCCGCACCGGGCAGATCCCCCGTTTCGTCAAGCAGTACGCCGACCTCCACGGCGTACTGCTTCAGGCGGCTCGCAGCTTCGCAGCCGAAGTGGCGGACGGCTCGTTCCCCACGGAGGAGCACACCTTCCACTAGTGGCCGGCTTGGAGCTGCTCCGCGAGCACACCCGGCGCCTCGGTCAACGAGGGGCCGTACCAGGTGAGGTGCCGACCAGACACCAGCGCAACCGGCGTCCGGAACTCGTCCGGCCCATCGGAGGCACTGAAGGCGTACGGCTCGTCTGGCAAGACCACGAGGTCGTACGCGGGCAGCGACGTGAGGTCGATGCGCGGGTATCGCTCGGTCGAGTTGGCCAACACGTTGTTGATGCCCAGGCGGGCAAGCATGTCGCCGGCGAACGTGTCCCTTCCCAGCGCCATCCAGGGACGCCGCCAGATCGGGATGAGTGCTGACCGCCCGATAGCGGTTACGAGCGGGCTCCACACGCGGTCGGCCTCGTCGAGCCAATCGACTCGGGTCGCGCCCAGCCGGGCGAGCAGCGACCGCAGCTGCTCCAGCGCCTGCGGCACCGTCTCTGGATCGGTCTCCCAGACGGCCAAACCGGCTGCACGCAAGGCGATGATGTCATCGACGCGGTTCTCCTCGGTGTTGACAACCACGAGGTCGGGCTCGAGCGCCAGCACGCCCGCAAGGTCTGGATTCTTCGTCCCCCGGAGGCGGGTCACGGCCAAGTCCGCCGGGTGGGTGCACCAGTCGGTCGCGCCGACCAGTACCTCCGGGCAGGTCATCGCGATCGATTCGGTGAGCGACGGCACCAGCGAGACGACCCGACGCGGGGTCTCAGACATCGGTCACGCGGATCCCCGCATGCACCTTGTAGCGCCGGTTGACCGCGATCAGGTTCGCCGCCAGGGCCTCGACCTGGTGTGCATTGCGAAGCCGACCGGCGTAGATGCCGCGGACGCCGGGAATCGTCTCTGCCAGCGCGATGACGAGGTCGGTGGCCGCCCGGTCGTCACCGAGCACCAGGACATCCAGGTCGATCTCCACGATCGTCGGGTCACTCAGCTGCACCGCGGACACATGGTGGAAGGCAGCCACCACCGTCGCCCGCGGGAGTAACTGCTGTGCCTGCTCAGCGGCGCTGCCCTCCGGTACCGACAGTGGGTACGGCCCACGCTCGTCGAACCCGAGCGGGTTGACGCAGTCGATCACGACCTTCCCCCGCGTGTACGGCTCGAGCGCCGTAAGCGTGGTCGGGTGAGCGCTCCACGGCACGCTCACGACAACCACGTCGGCGTCGGCGGCGGCGCAGTCGTTGGCCGCTCCGCTAACCCCGTCACCGACCTCGATGGCGACGCTGCGTGCCCGATCAGCGTCCCGCGAGCCGACTACCACCCGGAGCCCGCTGCGCGCCCAGCGCCAGGCGAGACCCCGGCCCTGGGGCCCGGTCCCACCGACGATGCCGAGGCGTACCCCGGTCAGATCCGTCACGACCGGCACCCTCCTACCTGATCCCGCGGGCGATAAATTCCTTTCAATCGTTGCGGTCGTCGTTCCAGGCGGGGTCGTTGTCCCAGGCCTCGTTGCGCTCCTCGACCTTCTCCAGCGCTCGGGATGCCTCGGCCTTGGTGCCGTACGGCCCGAGCCGGTCGGCTGCCTTGCAGCCGGCCTCGGTCTCGACGCTGTGGTGGTTGAGACAGAAGTAGTAGTTCTCACTCATCCCTGCTCCCCTCGCTCACGGCTGCGATCACCATCCTGCCCCAGTCCCGCCGCCTACACTCGGCTGCGTGACCGTGCTCGCTCCCGCCAGCATCTCGCCGCGCCGTCTCGTGCCAGCCGACATCCCTCGGCCGGAGTACGTCGACAGACCAGCGCCCGCGCCGTACCAGGGCCCCGAGGTGAAGGACGCTGACACCATCGCGCGGATGCGTGTCGCTGGTCGGATCGCCGCCCAGGCACTGGATGCGGTAGGCGCCACCGTCGCTCCTGGCATCACGACCGACGAGCTGGACCGGGTGGGGCACGAGTTCCTGACCAGCCACAGCGCCTACCCCTCGACCCTGGGTTATCGCGGCTTTCGCAAGTCGCTGTGCACCAGCGTCAACGAGGTCGTCTGCCACGGTATCCCGGACAGCCGACCGCTTCGCGACGGGGACATCGTCAACGTGGATATCACCGCCTACATCGGCGGTGTCCACGGCGACACCAACAAGACCTTTCTCGTGGGCAACGTCGACCAGACGAGCCGGTTACTGGTCCAGCGCACACACGAGGCGATGATGCGCGGCTTCAGGGCAGTACGCCCCGGCCGGCAGGTCAACGTGATCGGCCGAGTCATCGAGGCGTACGCGAGGCGCTACGGCTATGGCGATGTACGCGAGTTCACCGGCCACGGCATTGGCACCGCGTTCCACTCCGGCCTCGTCATCCCGCACTATGACGAGCCGCGGTGCGACACGGTCATGCTGCCCGGCATGACGTTCACGATCGAGCCGATGCTGACTTTGGGCACCGACCAGTGGAACATGTGGGCCGACGGATGGACCGTGACCACCAAGGACAAGTCGCGGTGCGCACAGTTCGAACACACGGTCCTCGTCACCGAGACCGGCGCGGAGATCCTGACCCTGCCGTAACGGGTCGCGGTGCCCTCAGCGGAGGTGCCCCCTCGCTCGGCGAGCAGCCGCTCGACAACGTTCAGCTGACCGGCTGGTGCATGCGCGGGGCGAAACCGGTCTGAAAGAGCTGGAGAGCCAGTTGGGCGCGTAACGGTGCGGCGAGCTCAGCGAACTCGAGACCGATGTCATGCCCGTTCGGCTTGCCTACCGACGAACGCACTACTCCTCGCACCGACTCATCGATCAGCCCTGGAAGCTCGCTGCAGACGTACGATCCGGGTGTTACAGGCGAAGGCATGCTGACGGCGACGCCGGTCAACGATATGTCTCCGACCTCACCCACGACCTCGTCGACCAGGACCACCCCCGTTGCGATGAACCGCACAGCTGCTCTCCGCTCGGATCCGAACCGGCTTGAGCGGATGCGGTAAAGCGCCCAACCCAGGAAAGCAGCATTGAACACCAGCCAGATCATGGCCGCATGAGCTGCCCAGGGGATCGAGTACGTCAAGGGGGTCAGGCCGGTGATGGTTGCGGCGTACCACAGCCCAGTGCACAGGCTGGCGACCAGGAGGATGACCAGGAGCCACGGCATCGGCATCGCTCGGCGGCTGTCATCGGTTCGACCCTTGTGGGTGACCTGAAATGGTCGCGGCCGGGCGCTCGCAAGAGCTGTGGTGGCTCGTAAGCCGGCAGGCAGCCGGACAAATTCGAACACGGTCGCGGGCCACAATGGTGCTCGACCACGCGCCAAGAATTGCAAGGCGACCCGCTGGATGATCCAGGCGCTCACGAACAACACGAGGAACGTCACCACGGGCGCGGAGGCGGGCAGGCCACCGCTGATCAACGTCACCATGGGTACCAGGATGAAGCCCAAGGTTCGCCGGGAGTCGAACCAACCTAGCAAGGCGTTGATGACCGGTGAGACCGCGATCGGTAAGCGGGTTGTCCGTGCGCAGAACCTGCATGGCGCCGGTCCCCCACCCACCGCAATGCTCCGTCCCCATGGCAAGCGCAAACTGACCTTACGTATACAGACAACTACTCTATGTGAGGAACGCTGTCAGCCCGGAGAAGTGCCGAAATGAGTGAGGCCGGCAAGACGTTCTAACCAGAGACGAGCCGGACGCCCAGTGCTGCCTCGTCCGGATCCGGGTCGGCTGCGCGAGTGTCGCGGAGTCGCCAGCTGCTTGTCCGACCGTCGGGGCCAGTCAGTGTTCCGACCCCGAGCTGGGCGTCGATCCTGGCCCGGACAAGCTGTTCCTCGACCGGGACGGAGACAAAGACTGTCCTGAGCACGGCGGTTGCCCGAACGAGATGGAGGCCGCTGTGGTGAGGCCAACGACATCGGCCGTCGTGGTCCCACACACCGCACAGCGCGAGGGTCACCACTCCTCCGGGCGCTGCCCGGTCAGCTCCTGACTTAAGGGAGAGGGTCGCCTGGTGGACGAACGGTTGGACCAGTGGAGTCACCGGTGCTCCCGCTCCAATAAGCCGCTGGCCCGTGCCAGGGCCGCTGCCTCGGTCCGTCCGCTGGCGCCGAGTTTGGCCAAGATGTTGGACACATGAACGCTCACCGTCTTCGCGCTGATGTAGAGCCGCTGGGCGATTTCCTTGTTGCTGCGTCCGGCCGCAACCAGCTCCAGCACTTCGTGCTCGCGAGCGGTCAACACAAGGTCCCTCGGTAGGCGCTCCCGGGAGGGGGCGTGAGGGCCCAGCAGACGCAGCTCGCGCAGCAGTGGCGCGGCGCCTAGCCGCTCACCGACCTCGCGTGCCAATGCGACCTGTGCGGCCGCCCCGCCGGAATCACCGACCGCTTGGAGTACGGCCGCCAGCCGCGCCCGTGACCGGGCGGCCTCGAACACATGGCCGAGCTCGTCGAACACGTCGACGCTTTCCCGCCACACTGCAACCAGTTCCTCGGGGTCCGGCGCGTCGTCTCCGGCAAGCCATCGAAGTCGAGCGTGTTCAGCCACGACGCGGGCCTGCCAGGCCCGGCTCTCCAGGCCGAGACTCGCCCGGCGAGGCAACACGGCATCGACCGCCTGCGCCGCGGCTTCGGCCAGCGCTTGGGCTCGGCGAACGACGTCGGCCCGCTGCTGAGAGGGGGTGGTCGCCACCTGGCCGGCGAGCTGGCCGATCAGCAGCCCGCTGAGGCGGATACGCGCCTCGAACCAGGGGCGCTGCCACATCTCGGTGACTTGAGCCACGGCGTCGTCGTGCGTCGCGAGGGCCACCTCGATGTCCCCCCGGTCGCCGTACAGGTCGATCGCCGCCCCGGCGGTGAGGACTGTGATCATGCCGTCGCGCTCCCACCAGGGTCTGATGTCGGCGACGAGAGGCAGCATGAGGTCGTCTCCGCGGCCGGCGGCAACGATGAGCCGAACGGCGGCGAGCACCGCCTCGGCCATGCCCGGAGGTGACTGACCGCTGACGTCAACGATCTCGACCGCCTCGTCCCACTTGCCGAGCGCGTACGCGACCAGCGCTGCCATCGCCCGCGCGTCGATGCCGTACGGCGCCCATGGCCGTCCGTGCTCGGCAGCCCGCGCGGCGGTCCGCCGGTAGATGTCGTACGCCTCACAGAGCCGACCCGACTCGTAGGCCAATCCGGCGAGGTTGTACAGCCCGCGGATCTCACCGGCGAACTCACCGGCTGCCCGAGCGGTCTCGATGGTGCGCTCCAGCAGTAGGCGGGAACTCTCCGGGTCACCGGCGCGATCCTGGATGCGCGCCATAGTGGTGCTCGCATCGGTGGCAATGTCGGGCAGCCCGAGCGTCTCGGCGAGTTGATGGGCCTCGGCAAGCCATCGACTGGCGTCCTCGTCGCGATGGCGATCGGCATTGGCCCACGCGTACGCGCTGACCAGCTGAGCGCGCAACCGCGTCGGCGGCTCAGCAGGGACCAGTGACAACGCCTCCTGCGTCAACTGCAGCACATCGAGGCCGACATCGGCGAACGCCGCCGCACCGGCCAGCGCCCGCAACAGTTCGGCACGCTGCCGCGGCTCGGCATCGGCGGGCAGCTGGTGCAGCTGGTCCTGCACCAGGGCAACGGCGCGCAGCACATGTCCGGCGGCCGACAAGGCTCCGCTCGCCCGCACCGCCAGGGCGACCGGGTCGACCCGGTCTTCACCCCTGCCGGCGACCTCTGACTTGGTTGCGGGGTCGGCGAGTAGCTCCAGTGCCGTCTCGTAGTGGCGCGCAGCCTCATCCGGACCTCCCAGCGCCATCGCTTCGTCACCGGCACGGACGCTGGACCGTGCCGCAGTCACCATGTCGTGCGCCGCCCTGGCGTGGCGCGCTAACTCGGCAGCAGGCCCCTCAGCGGTCGAGCCGAGGGCCGTGGAGTAGGCCCGGTGCAGCCGAACCTTCTCACCGGGCAGCAAGTCGTCATAGATTGCCTCGGTCAACAGGGCGTGGCGGAACGCGTAGCCATTCGCGCCAACAGCCACCAGCACGTTCCCGTCGACCGCCGCGCGCAACCCCCGGTCGAGGGCAGTCGAGTCGATCCCGACGACGCGTTCGAGCAGGCGGTGGGACACCTGCCTCCCGGCGACCGCTGCTGCCCGAACTACCTGGCGCGCCTGCTCGTCGAGCTGGTCGAGTCTGACGAGTAGCAGATCCGCGAGGTCGACCGGTAGAGCCCTGTCGCCTCGGTCTGCTGCTGCGACGAGTTCCTCGGTGAAGAAGGCGTTGCCTTCGGAGCGGGCGATGATGTCGCGGACGCGCTGTTCCGGAAGGGGGGTCGGCTGCAATGCCTGGACCAGCACTCGGATGTCCCGGGGCTCCAACGGGTCGAGATGCAGGCGGCTGACAGCCGGCAGCCGCGCCCACTCCGCCACGACCGCTCGCAGCGGGTGCCGGCGGTGCAGATCGTCACTGCGATACGTCGCGACGACGGTCACGTCGGCGGCGAAGGACCGGGTAAACAGGAAGCTCAACATCTCCCGCGTGGATCGATCGGCCCAGTGAACGTCCTCGATCAGCAACAGGACCGGCGCCGAGCGTGCGAGCTGTTCGAGAGCCGCGTGCACTGATTCAAACAAGTCCGACCGATCGGTGGTCCACGCCTCGACGGGTCCCTCGCCCGGGCGCTGCCGAGGCGCCCCGGGCAACAACCGTCCGACGGCTGGCCGCGATGCGGCAAGCGCGTCGGCGACGACCGGCTCCTGCGCGGCGAAGCGGCCCAGTGCCTCGCTGAAGGGCAGGTACGGCGGGGCACTGTTGCCGAGATCCAGGCAATGACCTACCAGGACGCGCCACGTCGCGCTTTCAGCGCGATCTCGCACTGCAGCCAGCAACCGCGTCTTGCCAACACCAGCGTCACCGGACAGCAGCACCCCGGTCGACGACTCACCACCGTCGAGCCCGACGAGCTCGGCGAGGCGCATCAGCTCGCCGGCCCGCCCGACCAACGGCCCCCGCGGGGGCTGCACCGAGGACATGCCACCAATCATGGCCGCTGGTGCCGACAATTCGAGGACCGCTTCTTCCATCGCTATATGCAGCACCGCTCGGACGACCGTGGGTCGACGGTCATCCGAGGTCGCTCGACGCGTCCACCGGGTCGCTGCGCAGTCCGCGGCGCCGACGCCGACCGTCCGTCGCCCGGCGGAAGTCCTGCCTGATGCGCTCCTGACGGTAAGCCACCTCGGCGGCCGGGAACATCACGGTCATGGACTGGGTGACCATTCCCTGCAGGTTCGACATCTCGTTCTCCTTTACTAGGTTGATCCGATGTGTCGAGCCTGCTCGACTAAGGAGGGGTGTCACATGAGGCGGATGTCGTATCTTTCGCCGGAATGGTCGAGCCAGCGACGCCTTAGGCGACTCCCCAGCTCCGAAGTCAGCGTGCGGGTACGCCTTCACGGAACCGGCTCACTGTATGCACACGAAAGAGTACGCTCCGTTATTGGAGCGCATACAAAAGGGGCTGCCGAACCGTGCGAGTGATGAAGCGACTCAGTGCCCTGCCATGGGTCGGGCGCGCCGCCCTGGACCGTGAGATGAACGCGGACCTGGAATGCGTCGTGGCCGAGCCGTCCGCCCATGACCCCTCGCCGAAGGCCTGGATGGACACCTCTCACGCCGATAAGACGCCGCAGCGCATCCCCCGCCAACGGTCGAGCTCACGCGCAGTGGGGTCGAAGGAAGCGGAGCCTGCCGAGGTGTTCTCGCGCAGATCGTCGGTAGCAAAGAAGGCGCTTGCGGCGATCAGGCCGCTCTAGGAGTGGTCCGCCGTCCGGACGGCAGCGATGCCCCGCGCTCGAGCTCCACGCTGGCGTAACCGCTACGAAGAACGGTCCTCGTTATCCTGCACCCGCCTACCCTCGTGCGCTCGGCCACCCATCACGCGCAGACCCACGAGAATGGCTGCGATGACGATCAGAACCAACACGAAGATGACAACGGCTGTGGTGGAGCGGGACATGTCCATCATTGAATCGATCGTCCTCCTCGGACAGGGCTTCGAGGGTAACCCGGCCAGCAGGCAGGCGCGCGTGCATCTTGACGTGTCACCGGAATGTCATGCCCAATCAGCCGCAGTCGACAGCACGTTTGGTGGATGAGCCGGCCTGTAGGCCGGACAATGTGCCCGCGTAGGTGGTTGCCGTTGGCAATCGTTGACACTTGCGGGCTGACCTGCACGTTTACCGTTTGCTGCCGTTGGCAGGTGTTGGTACTTTGCGGACTTCTTGCGGACTTTCTGCGGACTAACCCGCGAGTCAGTAGCCCTCGCGAGTGGCTCCTCGTGGTGTAGGTGCGGGTTGCTCCGACCGACCCCGTGACAACCGTCGAACACAGTCGGGGCAAGATGACGGCAGCGGCCCCGCCCGGTGCGGCGAGCACCGAGCAGGGCCTAACAGAGCGACGCCCGCGGCGCCCGGAGAAGGCCGCTTGGCCAAGGGACATGGGCTGGACGACAAGCTGCCAAGCAAGGCACAGTCCCCCTATGCCAAGGACTGACACACCGGAGCAGTGGGACGAACGCAGCACCCTGACGACAATGTTGCAGTACACCCGCGACACAGCCGCGGCGAAGTGTGAGGGTCTCGCAGCCGACGATGCCGCCGCAACGCCCGTTGCGTCGTCGCCGCTGATGTCCATCGCCGGCGTCGTGAACCACATGCGATGGGTGGAACACTCCTGGATTGAGGGCACGTTCTTGGGCGGCCCGGACCTGGGTCCGTGGACGGACGAGGAGCCCGACAGAGAGTTCTCGCTCGGTGCAGAGACGCCGATACAGCAGGTCCTGACCGAGTACGCAGACGTAGCGCGCCGCACCGACGCCATCATCGCCGCGCACGACCTGGAGACCCGGGCAGAGCGGCCGTTGAACTCCGGTGAGAAGGCGACCCTCCGGTGGATCATTGTGCATCTCATCGAGGAGAACGCTCGCCACAACGGCCACCTCGACTTGCTGCGCGAAATGGCGGACGGGACCACCGGAGACTGAGCCGTCTCGTCATGTGAGAAGGGTCCGCACCGGCTCAGGCAGGTTGTCGACGGCCTCACCCGCATCTCCGCCCGTGCACACCATGGGCTCCGCCGCGAGGCAATTGAGCAGGGTCAACTATGCGAGCGTGCATGAGTCAGATGAGGAAGCTCGACCGCAGGAGGCAGCCGCATGACGCGACGTGTGCAAGTCGTTGCTTGCCTCGGTAGCCTGATTCTGTTCACGCTTTGGTGGCAAGCGTTGGCATCTGCGGGTGACCTCGACCTATACCGTTCAGAGTTGGACTTCTTCCTTGCGGACTTCTCGCGGACTACCTGTGGGCTAACCCTCATCGTGGTGGAGTTTGCCCGGTGCGTGCGGGCGTCCGCCAGGCTTGTTGGTGCACCGGCCGGTCCGGCGTGTTCACGAACCGGCCGGTGCTGGGTCGAATCACACGATCAGGATGCGGCTATAGCGCGCTCCCGCCCCGCTTAGTTCTGCAAGATCGTGATTGGGCCCTGGTCGCTCTGACACACCGTCCGGAAGTCCCCGCTGCGGTCCACTGCCACACCGAGCACCGCAACTGGTCCGACCTTGACGCCACAGACCTGCGCGACGATCTGTGCCGCGACCCCGATGTTGACGTCGGATATGGTGATGTCGCCAACGGCGACGTTGACCAGGCCGTCCTGGTTCTGTGTTGCTGCGCTTGCCGGCGCGGCCATGCCAACCACGGCAGTCGCTCCCGCGAACACGGAGACAATCGTTGTGCGTACAAATCCGGTCATTGTGCGATCCCTTCTGATGGACTCCCCCAAGGCGCCCGAGCACCGCCCAAGCTGGGGGCTTACATCGGATGAAGACCCCTTAGGCCGGGGCAGATGACGCGGCTGCGATGGTGGTGACGCCTCGCCCTGCGGCGTATTTGCCGTGTCAGCGTTGAGACATCGCATCGGTGGTGCGCGTCATACGACGCCAGTCAAAGGGTCCTCGTCACGGTGAGGTCGGTCGTGGGCTAAGGACCCGGCGCGCGCTCGTTGGGGTTGATCCGGGCTCGGGGGTAACGCGGGCAAGCGTGGCTTGTATGAGCCGAGGGTATGGTGCGCGCGCAAATCCCCAGCACTGAAAGGCGCCCGCCTCATGGCTAGCTCCCCAGATGTCGCCGCTGCGCTGTCAGCCGTCAACGCCCATGACATGCCGGTCCATGTGCAAATGCGTCTTGCGGCTTTGAGTGGTGACGAGACGATCACATACCTTGACGCGCACCAGTCATCGACGATCGGTGGTTCAAGGACTACCAGTGGTGAGGTCGTCGCATTCACGCCGCGACTAGTGTTGCAGGCGGTGTTTCAGAACAGCCAGGCCCGTCTCGACAACCCTGACGCCAACAGTCATGAGGCCACGGTCAGGGTCAAGTGTTGGAGCCGCCGGGCACTGACGACGCTGAGCATCGACCCGGATGTGGCGGGCCACCGCAATACAGACGCGGAATGGGACGACGAGAACGGTCGGTGGCCGGCACGGAGTCGTCTTACGCTCACTTACACCGGACAGCCGGTGATGACTCTGCCGCTGAGCGAACACAGGAACTCAAAACCCGAAACCTGGGCAGCCCTGCCGGAACTGGTCAAGTCTTTGCACGACGACCTCGCAACTGACACTGGCTACGGCGTCGGGTCAGAGGTCTTATAGGCCACGAAATCGCTGATGGAGATGTTAGTGGATCGGTCAGAACACGAGTGAGGCGAGCAGGACGAGGATGAAGACGCCGAAGGCAACGAGGGCGAGTTCGCGATGGTCCTTTCGCTTGTCGCGACTGTCGGTGGGTGGTGCACCCATTTTGGCCGTGATCCAGGTTTCGAGACGGCCGCCCCATTCCGTGCTCACGGCTGCCCTGCTCAGGGTCGGGGTTGGATGAAGGTGGCGTAGTGGGGTTGGTGGATGGTGCCGCCGTTGAGGGTTGTCCATCCGCCTCCGGCGAAGACCCGGCCTGCTCTTGCCCGAAGTGCGAAGGCTCCGACGAGGGAGTTGGCGTTTGGGTTCCAGGCACGTAACCGACCCTTCAAGCCCACGGCGGCGAGTTTGCCGCGATTCACTTGACCGTCGACACAGCCACCGGTAGCGGTGACGGCGGTGGTTGTGCACACGTGCTCGAAGTGGCCACCGAAGTACACGATCCCGTCCATGACTGCCAAGTCGTTGACTGCCCCATCGGTGGAAGCCGTCCAAAGCCTGCGACCGGCGGGTCCATACGCTTGTAGATGACCACCCGGCCCGTCAGCGGCGACATAGACGACGTCGTCGCTGACTCGTAACCCGTTGACCGGCATCCGGATGGCCGGGTCGAAGTTGCCGACCACTCGCCCGGTTGTTGGTGACAGTGCCGCCAGGTTGCGGGCCGGGCGGTGACCGTTCAACCGGCCGAACAAGCCACCGACGTAAACCCGTCGCGCAGTTACGGCCAGCGCCAACACAGTGTCGTTGGCACCCGGTTTCCACCGCGGCGCAAGACGGTCCCGCGACCCCACCAACGCCAGGCGTTGCCTCGGCACACCCCCGACGGTGGTGAACCCGCCACCCACGTACAACCCATGCCGGGTGACCGCTAGGGCTTTGACGTACCGGTCAGCATCGAACCGCCACCCACGCACAACCCGCGCATCTGGTCCGCGGCGGATGGCAGCCAGGTGACGGCGGGCGACGCCCTTGGCGACGTGCTCGAACTCCCCACCCAGATACACCCGCGACCGGGTCACGGCGATAGCGTCCACGACACCGTCGGCTCCCGGATTCCACCCCAGCACCTGACCGGTCGTCGCGTCCAGCGCAGCCACGTGCCGACGCCGTACCGTGCCGGAGGCATCCGAGGCGCGGGTGAACGTGCCACCCACATAGACGGTGTTACCGAACACGCCTAACGCTCGAACGTCACCATTGAAGGTCGCAGCTCGCGTAGGCGTCGATGCCACCGCCACACCCGGTTGAGCTGGGGTCGCGGCGGCGGCGACCGGAGCCGGCATAGCCAAGCTCCCAGCAAGCACACAACCAACAGCAGAAGACGCCCAAACACAACGCTGCACGATGACTCCCGAGATCCCGAGACGAGGTCGAAGCACCCTGAGCGGCGCTTCCACCTAACAATGACTAATTCAATCCTCATGCATGACGCGAACGCGAGAAAATAGGCCGCCTCACGGAAGGTTTCTTAGGCTTGAGTACCATTAACTAACCCAGTGTTAAAGAAGCGCTACACAAAGTCGTCAACTCGATGCCATTACTCATCCACGAGGCGGAGTGTTGAAAAGAGAGGCCGTGGAGGCCCCGGTGTAATGGAGGGAGTAACTCCAGGCCCGACGCGACGCCTGACCCCGTCGCGTGCGAAAGTTCTGCGCGAAGCAGGGTCGCCGCTGTGGCCTACTCAGTTGATGACCAGGTCTCGACTACATCGAGGTTGTAGAACTTTGGCGGCCCATCGCACAACTTCGCCATCTGCTGGGCGAACTCGCTGATCTCTGGACGCTTCGAGTTCTCCATCGCGGACTAGACAACCTAGCTGAGCCTTCGGGCGACGCGGCAGTTTCCGGCGCTGCCCGCGGCCACCTTTCGGTGCAGCGACGGGCGACGAGGAAACCCACGGCGCGGATCGTCGTGGCCAGTCCGTGCGCCGCTCCCAAGCTTCCAGGGTCACCGTCAAAGCATCACCTTGACGGCGAGGTCGGGCTGACACGACACGACGAGAGAGACGTCGATGCGAGACGAAGGATTGGTGCAATCCAGGGTGCTTCTCCTCACAGTCGCTTGCGGAACACGAGCCGCGTCGGTCCCGTTGTAGCGGACATGCACTCACACTCATTCGTCTCTTATCGCCACTCCCTCATCTGCTCCTGCGGGTTGACCCTTCCTCGCTAAACAACCCCGTCCCTAAACGGGGCCAGAAGGGAAGCACCGCTCACGCACTACCGGGCGGTGCTTGTTCTGTCGGACCGCGTCGCCGGGCCATCGCACCTTCGAGGTCTGCCCTCATTGCCCATTCCTCGCGGTCGCCCTGCGGCGTCGTTGCTCCGAGCTGCCGCCCGGTGGCGTCGCGGTTACCGATTCGACCGACCTGGCGAAACATGCTTAGCGCCAGCCCTTCTAGCGGCTGCCAGCCATTCAGGTCCGCGGTCCGAACACTGCCGAGTTAGAGGAAGTCGCCAGGGTGTACCGCGAGGCCATAGGCAGCGGACGCCCCACCGCGGCCGTGCAGATGAGACCCGGCTACTCCAGACGAACGGCGGCCCGCAGAGTCGAACAGGCACGTGAGGCGAACCACCTGCCCAAGACAACCAAAGGAAAGGTGACGGGGTATATGGCGAGCATCAGCAAACGCCCTAACGGCCAGTGGCGGGCTCGCTACCGCGATGACGCCGGACGCGAGTACGCCCGGCACTTTGACCGGCGGGTGGACGCGCAGCGGTGGCTCGACGAGACGACCGCAAGCATCGTCACCGGTGCCTACGTTGCGCCGCCCAACGCAGGACGGGTCACGTTCCGCGAGTACGCGGAGAAGTGGCGAGCAATGCAGGTACACAGGCCCACGACTCAGGCACACGTGGAGCCGATGCTGCGGCGGCACGCTTACCCGACGTTCGGCGACCGACCGTTGTCGGCGGTCCTGCCGAGCGACGTTCAAGCCTGGGTCCAGCGGCTCGGCTCGGCCGACCCCACCAGCGGGCGCGAGGCGCTGTCGGCGGCACCATCGAGGTTCTGCACAGCATCGTCTCCAGCGTGATGCGGTCTGCTGTCCGGGACCGGCGCATCGTCGCGAATCCGTGCGAGGGAACTGGGCTTCCGAAGGCTCAAACGAAACGCGTAGTGCCACCGACGACGGGAGCAGGTATGCGCGGTGGCTCATGCCATGCCGGATGCCCTGCGAGCGCTCGTGACGCTCGCAGCAGGGACCGGGATGCGGCAGGGCGAGTGCTTCGGGCTCACGGTCGACAGGCTGGACTTCTTGCGGCGAACCGTGACCGTGGACCGTCAGCTCGTCACGATGCCGCGTCGCCGTCGTTCCTGGCTCCTCCGAAGACGTCGGCCAGCGTGCGCACCATCCCACTCCCCCAGGTCGTCGTCGGCGCTCTGGCGGAGCACCTGGCTACGTTCGCGGCCCACGCTGACGGGTTCGTGTTTACCCTCGGCGGTAAGCCGGTCCACCGCACGGCGTTCGGACACCTATGGCGGCCGGTCGTCAAGACGGCGGGCCTACCGACCGGGACCGGGTTCCACGCCATGAGGCACTACTACGCCAGCCTGCTGATTCGGCACGGTGAGAGCGTAAAGACGGTTCAAGCTCGACTCGGCCACGCTTCGGCTGTGGAGACGTTGGACACCTACTCGCATCTGTGGCCCGATTCCGACGAGCGCTCGCGGGAGGCGGTCGACTCCGTTCTTGGGAATCCTGCGGACTGTGTGCGGACTAGCGAGGCTCGCGACTCCATCCCTGCAGGTCAGAGACGTGTGGTGGATGAGTCGGCCTATAGGCCGGATTCATTCGAGCGCACCTTTCCGACCTGCACCAATACCCTCAACCTGCCGTTTGACCTGCGATTACTCCGCTCAGTAGTTGCCAACGATTGCCGTTGTTTCTCGACCTCCTGTGCCCCGAGTGTGCCCCGAGCATTGCCTCACGGGCAGGACAACGGTGCCGCCGAAGTGAGCCCTCCGGGGGACCGTCGTCTGTAGGCGGCGCCGCGCAGACCTCGCCAGCGCGGCCCG
>Ga0183260_10000561_pt1 | contig 31373 bp, 23 predicted proteins | sample AntDrymUQ4972206_2_FD_129768 | JGI IMG/M metagenome (GOLD analysis project Ga0183260, IMG submission 129768) | Polar desert sand microbial communities from Dry Valleys, Antarctica - metaG UQ497 (22.06) (version 2) (version 2) | ecosystem: Environmental > Terrestrial > Soil > Desert | place...
CGGGTTTCACTCCGCCAACGCCGCGCTCGCGCTCATCCACCTCACCTGCGGATCAGTCAGACCCACGCTCCCACACGAACAGAAGCTCGCGTAACTTCACCTCCGATCACCCTCGGAGTACCCGACTTCCACGGGGAGCTTCTCCCTTGAAATCCAGTCCTCGAGTCGGAGGATGCCCTGCTGAAAGCCGCAAGCGGGACCAAAGATGACTGGCCGCTCAGTCCTCACCGCGGCATCCCTGATGACGTCCGCGTGCTCGGCCAGTCGAGCGATGGCCGTGCCACCGGTCCCAACGAAGTCATCGACAATGACAACTCTCTCGTAGTGGCTTTCCGGGAGCTGTTGGGAAAGGCGAACACCGGCGAAGACGCAGGCGCTGTGGATCTTGTTAGCGTGCGCGTACTGCTTAGCCATCAGACTTGCGCTTTTCCCGTCTCCCTCGGCGTACACCACTGCGAATTCCCGGCGGTAGCGCTTATCCGCCTCGACGCGGATCGTTGTTCCTCGCCGGGCTTGCGCATGGACGGCTTCGAAGAGGGCGCGAAGCTCCACGTTGCTGATGAGTCGCACGGCCTGTAGGACTTGAAACGCCAGACGCTGGTTGTGCGTGCCCGCGAACTGGTCAAGCCAGGCCCGAATATCCGCAGCTTCCACTCTTCTCGACTGATAGAGAGGCCAGGAGTCGCGAAGATCGCGAATCTCATCGGCCCTCACCCGCTGCGCCTCTTCGTCTCTTTCGAGGGCCGCGATCGCGCCGGCGGCCGTCGGGTCGACGCGGATCCGCTCAGGACCCCAGTCCTTTAGCCAATCTTGGATAAACGGGGTTCTGGCGTAAATGACACCCTCATCTTGGCGCACCAACCCCCGAGCGACGAATTCACGAACTTCCTGATGGACGCGGACGGAGTCGAGTTCGTACTTCACCCCCTCCTCGACCAGTCTTGACATTGTGACCGGCCGCCCCTCACGTAGGCACGCAGACCACGCCAGCAGAACGCGAAGGCGCCGATCGGCGATCGCCTCTAGGACATCCGTCTCAGCGAACACGTAGTCGAACCACACGTGGGCGAATGCCGTCGCGGGGGCTTCAGCGAGCGCCGCTTCGTAGGCCTCCGCAATCTCGACGCCGGTTACATGATTGTCGAAGGTCGCTCGTGCTTTCCTCAGCGCCTCGCGGCAAACAAGCAGGCTGTAGAAGGGATGGCCAGCCGTACGGGAATGGAGATCAACGATGGCGTCACGATCAATCTCCACAAAGTCGCGCACCGGTCCGCTTATGAGTTCAACGAAGTCTTCAAGCTGGTCCTCGCCGATGTAGTCGACTCGGTGCTCTCGGAACGCATTGAGTCGATCCAGTTGACGGCTGAGAGCCAGTTCGAGCCGTTCTCCTCCCACCAGGACAAATCCGCAATCGCCGTCCGAAGAGAACGCCTTGAGAGCTCGGAAGAATGGATCCCCCGCTCCACCCCGTTCGAATGCGCCGTTGGGGAGTTCATCGAATTCGTCCAGGATGATTAGAATGCGACCGCCGACGAGTTTGGCTCTGGCGTCCTCTAGGAACTCCGAGAACTCCTCAACGGCTCGATCTCCAAGTCCCGGCATCGTCAACGTTGCGAGTTCAGCATGCTCCTGCTGCAACTGACGAACGATGGCGCGCATCACGGCGCTTATGGCACCGGACGGCTCATTTTCTGACACACCGAGCTTGTTCACGTCGACATATGCCGAGACGATTCGGGCTCCAGGCATTCGCTTGAGGCGAGCTTGGAGTGACCGTACGAGCGAGGACTTGCCAACCCGTTTCTCTCCGCTAACCCGTGTGCTCCCGACCTCAGGTCCGGTGACAAACCCGGTCAGGTCATTGAGAAGGTGGTCTCGACCGACAAGCAGCCGATCGTCCTTGATGGCTTGGCTGGGGTAGGGATTTAGCTGGGACAAAGCGGCCCAGTCAATTGTTGGGTCTTGAGCAGGCAGAACGATTTCCTCACATACGGTCTCTTCGGCTCCATCTGCGTTCAACCACTCGATTTCGTAGGTCAGGCTAGCCAGATCGCATGCCTGCATCACGAGGGCAGGGACTACGAGTCGGCGGCCAGTAGGAGAGACCGAACCAATAAAGTGGTCAGAGTCGAGCGGCTCAACATCGCCCTCCTCCTCAAAGCGCACCCATACGTCTCTTGCCGGGCCGGCGCCGTGATTTTCGAGTATGAACTGAAGTTCAAGTTCGGCTCCCTCGCGATGAAGCGGAAGTCGTTTACGCGGTGCTCCGATGCGAAGACGCGCAGGGTGCGACAATGGGCTGTCGGCAAACCGCCGCTCCAAGTCGTCTGAGAGCACTCTCGCCAGGCGAACAAGGTATTTATCCGCATAGTCGGTACCCACTCGCCGGCCGGCTTGCTCAAACTGGCTGATCTTCCTTCGCGCTCTCTCGTGGCGATCAAACGCATCAGGCACCGTCAGATCGACACAGCGGTCGAGGGCTCTTGCCAACGAAGGGAACGCGCCCTCGATGAGATCGTTCGGGAGGAACGGGCGGATGCCTGAGGAAACGAACGGATCCCCGAGCGCTTGTAGAAACTCGCCTTGAAACCCGCGGATGTCCTCGATGCCTGCGAGGCGCAGGAAGGTCTGGTCCAGGCGTTCCTCAGCTCTCGGAATCACTCCCGGGAGTTCGACGACGCGCTGGTCAAAGTTGTCCTGGGGCAACTCAAGAGCGGTCATCAAACGCTCCGGAAGCGAGTCGACAAACGTGCGGAAGTAGCCGCGAAGAACGGCGTCCGGTAAAGCGTGTGGGTTGCCCGCGAGAAGTCGCAAGAGGACCCCGGTGACGTATTTTCTGTCTGCCTGGCCCAACTTGCGGCGGCCGAGATCGTTGAAGGAGATCTCACCGATGCCGGCATCGAGCTCTCTAACTGCATAGACCGCTGTTGCCAGGAGATCTAGGAGCGATGGGGGCACTTCCTCGCCCCTTATTTCCGCAGCCGTCCCGATTGCGCGATCCACCGCGCGACCGGGGCTCGAAACCAAGAGTTCCCGGATTTCTAGAACACTCGCCCGCCGGTCGGGCGCCTCAACGGCATCCACTTGACGGTTAGGGTCTCGATTCGGCCCCGCCTGCGAGGGGCCGCGGCGCCGGTTACTCGCAGTGGACCGCTGCCGCCTGCCCATGCTCCGACCTTACCGCAGCGTCCTTCCCGGCTTCGTCAAGGAACTCGAGTCCAACGAAGGAACGCGCCAGCCCGTGCCCGGAAAAGGCTGTTTGGACCGTTGAGCAGGCGAGGATCAGACTTGGACGCCTTTTGACACACCACGAGGAGCCGCCGCCGCGCGGGGGGGCTGGTGTCGGGAAGGCGGCGGCTACGACTGGCCTCAGGACAGCGGGCTCGGGCCGAAATGGGCGGTCGAGCGGTGGTTGGCGATCTCGCGGGGAGCCTGGGTTGGCGGGGAGGCCTACCGTCCTGGTCCGGGGGCGCGTCCGACTGAGAGCGCCGCAGGCCTCGCCTCATGAAGCCTCGTCATCGAGTCGCCCCAGCGCCACGAGGAGGGGTCGTGGAGTGGCACACCCATATCAACGCGCCATGTCACCCCACAGCCGCCACCGCAACCCAGAAGCCCGCGCGACGGGGCGTCCCACTGCGGCACGGATTGCCTCTTCGGTTCCGGCCATGATCAAGAGTTCGCGTGCCCGGGTGGCCGCCGTGTAGAGGAGCTCTCTGGTGAGGATCCGCGACGTGGGCGCGGGCAGCAGTACGGCGGCGGTGTCGAACTGCGAGCCCTGGCTCTTGTGGATGGTCATCGCGTAGACGGTGTCGACGGCGCTCAGTCTGGTCGGGCTGACCTCGAGGATCTCTCCGCGGCGTTCGAAGGCGGCGCTCACGCGGTCGGGGGTGGTCTGGACGATCACGCCGGTGTCGCCGTTGTAGAGCCGCAGCTCGTAGTCGTTCTCGGTCACGAGCAATGGTCGGCCCGCATACCAGCGGCCGTCCATGGCGAGTTCGCCGGGCTCGCTCGCGAGCCAGCCCTCGATTCGGGCGGTCCATGTCGCCACGCCCTGCGGGCCTCGCCGGTGCGCGCAGAGCACGCGGAAGGCACCGAGGGCTTCGATCGCATCTCGCGCGGCGCCGGCCCGGGCCGCTTCGATGACGGTGCGCGCGGCGGCGACGGCGCGGTTGCTGATGGGCGTCAGGGCGTCCTGGGCCGTGGGCTCGGCGACGTCGACCGGGATCCACGTGACGCCCTGGGGGGCGTCTGCGAGCACTTCGAGCACCGTGTCGGCGTCGCCGCGTCGTATTGCCTCGGCCAGTCGGGCGATGCCGCCGCCGAAGCGGTGGATGCGGTCCAGCACGACGATGCCGTCGGCGACCGTGGCGTCCGGCGGTGGGTCCGCCGCTGCAACCTCATGACCGGTCGACTCCGTGAGAAGGCTCCGCGCTCCGGCGCCGATACACAACTGGTCGGTCGCGGGCCCGACGATGTCGCCGAGGACCGCGCCCGCCTCGATCGAGGCGAGCTGACCGGGGTCGCCGACGAGGATGAGCCGGGCGTCCGGGCGGATGGCCTCGACGAGCCTTGCCATGAGGGAGAGCGAGACCATCGACGTCTCGTCGACGATGACCACGTCGTGGGGCAGTCGCTGGCCTCGGTGGTGGCGGAAGCGGCTGTGGCTCCCCGGGCGCCAGCCGAGGAGCCGGTGCAGCGTCGACGCCTGCAGGGCGAGCAGCTGGGCGCGGATCGGGTCGCTCACGGGAAGCTCGGTCGCCTCCTGGTGCACGGCTTCCACGAGCCGGGCGGCGGCCTTGCCGGTCGGCGCGGCGAGCGCGACGAGCGGCGCGGCCACGCCGGCGGCCGCGGCCTGCTCGGCGAGCAGCGCGACGATCCGGGCGACGGTCGTCGTCTTGCCGGTGCCCGGCCCACCGGCGATCACCGCAAGGCGGCGCAGGACCGCGGAGGCGACGGCCAGGCACTGGCGGCTGCCGGTCTGGCCGGGGAACAGCCGTGCCAGCCCCTCGGCGAGGACGTCGACTCGCACTCCCTGGGGCTGCTTGCCGCTCAACGCGCGGAGGTCCGCAGCGACCTGGCGTTCCTCGCGCCAGTAGCGGTCGAGGTAGAGCCAGGTGCCGACCAGCCGGAACGGACGGCTCGAGGCCACATCCTCCTCGCCCGGCCTGACCAGTCCGCTCTCCGCCACGCGCTCGGTCCAGGCGCCGGCGGACGGCCACGGCAGCGTCGAGAGGTCGACGGGCTCGTCGGCGTCGACCGTCGCCGTGTCGCGGATCGTCGCCAGATCCACGTGCACGTGCCCGAGCCGGGGAGCGCGAACCGCGAGGGCCGCGGCGAGAGCCATCGTCTCGTCGTCCTCGCCGCCGAGGTCGGCCAGTCGCAGCGCGACGTGCACGTCGGCCGCCGCAAGCACGCCGGACTCGTTGAACTCGCGCAGCAGCCCGGGCGCGTGGCGCACGCGACGGACGTCGAACGGATCGGGCTCGGTCACGAGCACGGTCACGCCGTCCTTCTTCCGTCGAGGACGTCGCTCAGCGCCTCGACCAGGGCCTTCGACGGTCGCCACGCGAACACGCCGCATGGCGTCCCGTCGACGGTCGGCGTCTCGGGGCCGGTCATCCCGCGCAGGAACAAATAGAGGACGCCGGCGAGGTTTCGCTCGGCGTCGTAGCCGGGCAGGCGCCAGCGCAGGTAGCGATGAAGCGCGACCGTGTAGAGGAGCGCCTGGAGCCCGTAGTGCGCGCGCTGCATCTCCGCGGCGAGCGCCGCCGGGCGGTGCTGCCACGCGGTCAGCTCCTCGCCCGGCGCCCCGAGCCAGTTCGTCTTGTAGTCGAGCACGGCGAAGCGGGGAACGCCGTCGGGACCGGCGAGCCGGACCACGAGGTCGAGGCTGCCCGTGAGGTAACCGCGAACGCTCTGGCGCAGCGCGGGGTCGTCGAGGCGGTCGGCGTAGCCGGCCAGCGGATCGCCGGTCGGGAGGTGCTCTCGGAGGACGTCGCCGATCGCGGCGAGGGTGAGCCGGCCGGTCGGCTCGTCGCCTCCGGCGAGGGGCAGCTCGAACTCCAGCTCGTCGAGGCGGTCCGGGCGCCTCACGTCGCGGAGGCGGGTGCCGCTGTCCAGCAGCGGGCCGAGCGGCGTCTCGATGGCCGCGCGCAACCCGGCCACGACCATGTTCGTGTCGCCGAGCTCGACGTGGCGCCGCGCCTGCGCGGTCGCTAGCTGCGCGGCGAGCTCGACGTCCAGGTCGGCCGCCGCGAAGTCCGTCGCCTCGAGCACGCGGTGCACGAGCGTTCCGATGTCGAGGCCGACCGGCATCTCGGCCAGCAGGGAGGGCGTCGCCATGGACGCGTGGTCGGCGGCCTTCGCCGTGGCGAGCGGCGGTGCCACGGGCGGCGGCGGCGTGCCGGGCGGTGGTGCCCCGGGCGGGCGCGGCGCACCGGGCGGCGTCGGCGTCTCGAGCGGCGGCGGCATCGCGGGCAGTGTCGTCCCAGGTGGCGGCTCGTCGGTGAGCACAGCCTCCTCCGGCTCGCTCGCGACGCGCGCCTCGTAGGTCCCGGCCGTGATGTCGCTGTAGGACGTGCGCCGCCAGCGCCAGTCGAGGCTGCGGTCGAACACCGCGGCCTCGAGCTCCGCCGGCTCGGCCGGCGGGCCCGCCCACGTCCCCGGCGATCCGAGGGTCGAGCGTTCGACGGCGATGCAACCCGGCGCGTCGGCCGCGAGTGCCTCGAAACACTCGACGGCGGCTGCGTCACCCGGTGTCGATGCGCCCGACGGCGCCACGGTGCCGTCGGGCGCACGCGCGAAGAGCAGCCGGCCGAGGGGGGAATTCCGGCTGTCCCAGGAGCCGGCCCACCACACGACGGCTTGGTGCTGCGCGCGCGTGAGCGCGACGTAGGCGAGGCGGAGGTCCTCGCCGCGCTGCTCCACGACGCTCTGCTCGTGGTGACGTGCGAAGCCCGCGCCCTCCAGGCTCACGTCGATGGTCCGTGCATCACCGGCGTCGGGGTCGTGGAAGGAGACCGGCCAGGCGGGCTTGCTCGGGATGTAGCCGGGCTCCCACAGGAAGGGCAGGTAGACGATCGGGAACTCCAGGCCCTTGCTGCGGTGGATCGTCAGGACCTGGACCGCCTCGGCGTCGGACTCGAGTCGGCGGCTGCGCTCCTCGTCGCTCGTGTCCTGTTCGGCCTCCGCGATGCGCCGCCGCAGCCACGCGGTCAGGGCCGTCGTCCCCATCTGCTCGGTTGCGGCCGCCGCGTGCAGCAGCTGGCCGACGTGGCGCAGGTCGGTGAGCCGGCGCTCGCCGTCGACCGCCGCCAGGATGCGCTCGGGCAGGCGCTCGACCAGCGTGACCGTCTCGGCCATGGATGCGACGCCCTTCACGCGAAGCACCCTTGCCCAGTCGTGCAGCCGGCGATGGACCTCCTCCCAGGCGTCATCGTCCGCGGCCGCCACCTGCTCGGCCGACCAGCCGAAGAAGCACGTGAGCGCGGCCGAGTGCGCGCGGGTGGGGGAGGCGGGGCGTTCGATCGCCTCGAGGAGGCGCAGCCACTCCCGGGCGGACGGGGTGCCGAAGACGCTGCCCGCTCCGTTGATGACCGCGGGGATGCGGACGTCGTCGAGGGCCTCACGAATCAGCGCGGCGTTGCGGTTGGTGCGCACGAGCACCGCGACGTGGCCGGGCCCCACGGCCGCGCGGCCGAGGCTCCTGCCTTCCTTGGAACGGCTTTCGACCTCCGCCGGGGACGACAGCAGCGCGACCAGATCGGCAGCGAGGTCCTTGGCGATGTGCTCGCGGGCGGAGGCGACGCGCGCGTATCCCTTTGGCGTGCAACCGATAGACGGCTCGTCGCGGCGCACGACCCGGATGCGCAGCGGCGCCTGGTGCGCAACGCCCGACAGGCGTGGCCCCTGGTTGGCCTCGGCGGCGCGGACCCGGCGATAAGCGATCCCCTCGTGGCCGAGCTTCGCGCCGCCCAGCATCGCGTCATAGGCGTCGATGAGCCCCTGATCGCTGCGCCAGTTGACCTCCAGGGTGGCGCGTGTAGCCGCGGCCCGCGCGGCGTCCAGGTAGGCGTAGACGTCGGCGCCGCGAAACGCGTAGATCGCCTGCTTGGGGTCGCCGATGAGGACGAGCGTCGCGCCTCCCTCGCCGAACGCGCGCCGCACGATGTTCCACTGGACGGGATCGGTGTCCTGGAACTCGTCGATGAGCACGACGCCGTAGCGGTCCCGCAGCCGCGCGGCGGTGGCCACGCCGCCGCCGCCTGCGAGCGCCTCGTCGAGGCGGGTCAGCAAGTCGTCGTAGGTCATCACCGCCATGCGGCGCTTGCGATGCTCGAGCTCCTCGCGGACGGCGAGCGCGAATCGGCGTCGCATCTCCGGGACGGCGCCTGCGGCGGGCACGATCGGCGCGGCCGGGTTCTGGACGGCCACCCGGGCGATCTCGGCCGCCTCCGCCCGCCGGAACGGGGGTGTGTCGCCGCCGTGGAAGCGGCGCACGTAGAGATCGTCGACGACCTCCTCGACGAGGTCGTCGATCTCCTCGACGAAGGTGACGTCGCGCTCGAGGTCCCCGGCGATCCCGAGGCCGCCCAGCACCTCCTGGCAGAACCCGTGCGTCGTGGCGATCGTGGCGGCGTCGAAATCCGCGAGTCCGCGGGAGAGCCGGTCGCGCCGGACCTGCACGTCCGCGACGGAACCCTCGGCGAGCAGCTGGACCACCTCGTCGCGCCCGCTCGGCGCCACGCCGGCCAGCGCGCGATCCAGCCCCTGCTCGACATTGACCAGTCGCTCTCGGACGCGCTCGCGGAGCTCCCCCGTGGCCATGCGGGTGAAGGTCACGAGCAGGAGCCGGTCAAGCGACGTGCCCTCGGCGACGTAGCGCGCGGCGAGGGCGGCAATCGTGTACGTCTTGCCCGTCCCGGCGCTCGCCTCGAGCACCGTCACGCCGGTGGGCAGGGGCCCGCAGACCTCGAACGGCCGGCTCTCCGCGTCCTCGATCACCGGCCGGCTCTCTGCGTCATCGATCACCGGGCGCTGAGCTCCTCGGACGCGAGCAGGCCGGCCCACATCCGCCGGGCGTAGCGGCCGAGGCGGGTGGTGTCGGCGATCTCCCAGCCCTGGCCTTCCTCGTCCGGACGCGGGGGCTCGGCTAGCAGCTCGTCGAACGCCCGCACGCCGCCCAGCACGAGCTGGTGCTCGAGATCCTTGTCCTCGTGGTCGAAGTTCCACTCCGACGTCCACGCCTTCCGGCCGGGCGCCACGGGGTCACGGCTGGCTGCGGCCGCCTTCGCGTACTCCGCCGAGGTCAGGCAGTAGAGCGGGAGCGGCTCGCGCATCCCGCGGTCGTAGAGGTCCATGAGCGTCGCGAGGTGGCCGAGGGCGCACTCGCGACGGCCGGCCGCATCGTCGGCGAGCGGGCGGATCCGCGCGATCGTCACGCGCGCGCGGCCTCCGGCGCGGCCCACCGTCGCGGCGGCGAAGGGCCGGTCCGGGTCCGTCGCCGTGAGCGCGAGCAGGCGCACCCACGCAGCGAGGCGGTGCTTGGCGGCGACCCGGGAGTAGGTGACCGTGCGCAGGACGTTGCCGCTGACCCCGGGGATCGTGCCGCTGACCAGGCGTCCATCCGCGAGCACGATGCGGACGTCGATCGAGCCGGGTGGCGAGCTCCCCGCGACCAGCCCGTCCGCCTCGACCACGATGTCCTCGACGATCGGGAACACCTCGTCGACGACCGGCTGGCCGAGCACGCCCGGCGGGAGCGTGCCCCGCGCGATCTCGGCGAGCGCCGCTGTGCGTCCGTCCACTCCGGCGAGCCGTGCCTCGAGCAGCCGCTGGCCGACACCCCACTTCCCGAGGCCGTCCAACTCGACGCTGAGGTCGTCCTCCACCTCGTCGGAGAAGTCCCCCACGCTGATCCCGAGCCGCTGGCGCAGGAAGGCCCGGACGGGGTGCTGCGCGAAGCGGACGAGGTCCTCGATCTCGACGATGCTTGCCTCCACAGCTGGCAGTGGGCCGGCGAGGAAGGGCCCGGGCTCGGCCCGCGGGCCGGTGAGGGCTCGCGCTCCCTCGAGCGTGACCGGGTCAAAGCTCCAGGTCCGGTCGCGCACGAGCGCGCCGCGGGCGAAGTTGCGGGGGTCGAAGGGCTGCAGCGGGTGGCGGACGACGACCCGCGCCCGGGCGGGAGCGTCGTCGACGCGGACGGTGGCGTCCACGATGTCGAGCAGCTCGCCGACGGGGACGGCCGGCGGTCGAGGGGCGTTCGTGCGCTCGTCGTTGCCGGTGTAGGTGACGATCAGCCGGTCGCTCGCGGCGAGCAGCGCGTCGAGCAGCATCTGGCGGTCCTCGGTGCGCGGGTCGCGGTCGCCTACGTGCGGGTCGTCGAGCATGAGGTCGTCTCCGTCGCGCGGCGCCTTGCGGGGGAACACGCCGTCGTCGAGCCCGAGCAGGCAGACGACCCGGTGGGGCACGGAGCGCATGGGCACGAGCGTGCAGATCGTCAGGTGGCCCGTGCGGAAGTTCGCTCGGGTGGGTCGCCCCTGGAGGCGCTCGGCCAGCAATGCACGCACCTCCGGCAGCGCGATGCTCGTCGTGTTCACCGTGCCGGCGACCGTGGCCTCTTTGACCACGTCGTCGAGCAGACGCTGGAGCTCGGAGCGCTGCCAGGCCTCGTGCGGGGCGGTCGCCGTCAGCGCGTCCGCGGCGGCGGCGATTGCTGCGGCCCAGCCGTCGATCGTCTGCGGCGTGCTCAGCCCGTCAAGCGATGCCTGGAGGCGGTCGACGAGCTCCGCGAAGCGCCCAGCGAGGTCGATCGCCCTGTTCTCGACGTCGTCGAGCGGCAGGACCCCGGCGAACAGCCTCTGGTCGTCCTCGGTCATCGCCACGCCCATCAGGACCCGGTCGATGCCCGCCCGCCAGGTTCCGGCGCGCAGCGCGTCGAGCTTGAACGGTGTGCGGTGCGCGGCGTCCAGGCCCCACCGGATCCCGCTCTGCGCGACCCAGTCCTGCACTCGGGATAGGTTGTCGTCGTCGAGCCGGAATCGCCGGCGCACCGGCTCCCGGTCGGCTAGGTCGAGCACCTGCGATGCCGTCAGCCGCTGCTCGGCGAGATCGATCAGCTGGGCGACGACGCCGAGCACGGGGTTGGTCTGGCGCAGCGATCGGTCCGCCAGCCTGACCCGCAGATCGGGTGGGCGGACGTCGGCGGGCAGCGCGTCGAGCTCGTCTTCGCCGGACACCTCCCCCGCGCCGAAGGTCGCCTGGATGAGCGGCGCGAAGGTCTCGATGTCCGGGCACATGACGATGACGTCGCGCGGCTCGAGGCCTGGGTCCTCCTCGAGCAGGTGCAGGATCGCGTCGCGCAGGACCTCGACCTGGCGCGCACGGCCGTGGCAGGCGTGGACTTGGACACTCCGGTCATCCGGGTCCAGAAGCGGCCGTTCATCCTGCCCGTCCGGCAGCGGCGCGCCCGGCGGCGAGCGGTCGGCGCGCACGTCGGCCTGGATGCGCGCGAGGAGCGTGCCGGAACGGTGCTCGACCGGGTGGTGGTGGTCGACCTGGTCGTCGGTCCCGGAGAGGACGAGCTGCATCTCGCGGGCGTCCTGTCCCCAGGAGGCCAGCAGGCGGTTCGCCGGGAGGGTCGCGGTGACGTCATCGCTCCGGCGGACGATCGGCGGTCGCGTCTTCGCAGTCTCGGCGACACGCTCCCACAGCCCCGGCGACGGGTGGAGCAGGAAAAGGTGAACGTCGCGGCACGCGGCCAGCGCGCGCAGCACGTGCAGGTGGCCGGCGGGGAGACGTGTCAGGCCGAACAGTGAGACCCGCTGCGGGAGCTCGACGAGCCGGGGTTCGTCGCGGAGGCGGGCGCACGCTCCCTGGAGCCGTTCGGCGGGACTGGGCTGCGCGATCCGCTCCCGCAGACGCCGCCAGAGCTCGGCCTGCCAGACCGCGTCCGCGGGAAGGCCGCGCTGCGCACCGTCGGTGTCTCGCCCAATCGCCCACGCGCGGTGCATCTCGGGGCGGTGCAGCGCGCAGCGGTCGAACAGGTCCGTGAGATGGCGCACGGTGCTCAGCCGGCGCGCACGGCGGAGCGGGTCCGGCGTCTCGCCCGTGGCGCCCAGATGCACCGATAGGCCATGTAGCCAAGGCTCGCTCAGGCAGTCGTCGACGACCTCGAGCAAAGGCCACACCGCCCGCTCGGGCAACCACCAATCCTCCTCGGGCTGGATCCCGGACGCCGCCGCGACCGCATCGCCGACCAACCTGCGAGGCGAGGGGAACTCGACGTTCGCGCACACCCCGTCGAAACGTCCCGGCCTCGCTCCGAGACGCGCCGACATCCGCTGCGTCAGCCAGCGCTCAATCCCGCGGGTCGGAACGGCGACGACCTCCGGTGCGAAGGGGTCGGGAAGGGCGTCGACCAGGAGTCTGCGGAGCGCGTCGACGAGGCCGTCAGCCCGTTCTGCTCGGTGGATGTGAAGCACGGTTCAAGCGTTCTCTCGGGACACGCGCTCGACGCTGCCCAGAACAACGCCACCATACGAGTCGGAGCTGACCTCGGGATCTGACGCCAGGAACGCGATCGCTCACGACTACATCGCCTGGCCCAATAGTTCGGCTGGATGTCGATGGCGGAGGTCTGGCGGTAGCCCGCGGCGCTACTGGTCCTGCGGCTCGACTGTGGGGCCGGCCGGATCGTCGTACGCGCTTGGAGGCCAACCGTCGGCACGCACATCCTCTTCGTCACGCTCCGTCAGGGGGAGCTCCGTCGGATCGACGGCGACTCGGGTCCAGTACTCGTGGTCGTATGGCCGGTGCTCTCCAGGGCCCATAGTCAGCTCTCCACGAAGGGGATCCGAAGCCTACGGCCGGCCGCTGACGGGTTGCTCAGTCGATCGAGCGCACGCGCTTGACGGCAACGACGTCGTCGTCCTCGCGCAGCGGAGCGAAGCCGCTGAACATCTGCTTGCGCATTGCCGCGACATCCTCGGCGCGGAAGCGCCGCACGCCACTCGGCAGCTTGACGGCGCGCAGCAAGCCACGCTCCTCCCAGCGCCGCACGGTGTTCTCGTGAACCCCGAGCGCGCGGGCGGTCTGGCGGACCTGCATCAACTCAGCCATCACCGGGACTCCTTTCGCTCCTTCGCGAGGATAGGGGAGGAGGGTGAGAGTATCAACGTGGGCCAGATGGTGCATATAGTGGACTGTGTCCCCCCTTCGAACGGGGTAACCAGCTCACCTTGAGCGCCGCCCACCGAGGCGTAACCCAGACGCGTGCTCGGTCGATCGGCTAATGCCGATGCCAGCGAGCTCCGGGACCGGAGCCCCGGGCCTTGATGAGTCGCGCGTCGCGCAGTTCATTGAGTACGAGCCGGATGGTCGCGGTACTCACGTCAGGCAGCGCGCGCTCGATGTCGCGCCTGCGGAACTCCGTCGGCGCCTGATCAAGGATGTACGCGCGGACGCGGTCCTGCTTGCTGCTGACGGTCGCACCCGCCGCCGCGAGGCGCTGCTCGAATGTGTCGTAGGCGTCGGCGAGGACGCGGGCCAGGTAGGACGTCCAGGGCCAGATGCTGTGCCGCCCCTCATGCCACCTGAGCTGCGACTCGAACAGGCTCGCGTAGTAGGTGTTCTTGGACTCGTAGATGCGCTGCTCGATGCTGACGTAACGCGCGACGCCGTAGCCCTGGGCCAGCAGCTCGTGGGTGGTGAGGAGCCGGGCGAGCCGGCCGTTGCCGTCGGCGACCGGGTGGATGGCCAGCAGGTCCAGGATGAGCGCTGCGATGAGGACGAGCGGATGCGTGCGAGCCTCGTGCTTCGCGTTCTCGTACCGGGCGAGGAGCTCGGTGAGCAGGAACTCGGTCTCCCCTGGCGCGGGCGGGGTGAAGACTGTCTCGCGGCGGCCGCTCTGGTAGGAGACGATCAGATTCTGGTCGGACTTCAGGTGGCCTCCACGTCCGCTGGAATGGTGGAAAAGGAGCCGGTGCAGATGAAGGACGAAGGGGACGGTCAGCGACTCGTAGGTCTCAAGGCGCATGAGCGCGTCGATTGCGTCCCGGTAGCCGGCGAACTCCTTCTCGTTGCGAGTGCGAAAGCGAGGAGATCCCTCGACGATGCGCTCCGCCCGATCCTGATCGACCACGACGCCCTCGATCGCGTTCGACGCTGTGATGGAGGCGATGCGCGCGTTCACCGCGAGTTGCTCGAGCAGTTCGGGCAACTGGTCTTCGAAGAGCCGTTCTTGGCCACGGCCGGTGTCGATCCGAGCGAGCATCGCGCCGAGCTCGCGTGCTGGTCCGCCAAACATTCGGTCGAGGTCAACGAAGCTCAGCATCGAGCTAACAATGCCACAGTCGCGCTAATCGCGAAAGGAGTTAGCCCAATTAACGCGGTGCTTAGCACGGCGGGACCCAGATACCTCACAGTCTCACAGTTACTGTGAGACTGTGATAACCTCCGGCGCGGTGAAGAACATCACGGTCGCTGTTCCCGATGAGGTCTACCGCGAGGCGAGGATCCGCGCCGCCGAACGTGGCAGCTCGGTCAGCGCTCTCGTTGGTGAGTACCTACGCTCGCTCTCGGAGAGCGGTGCCGAGTTCTCCAGGCTCGAGGCCCAGCAGAGGCGGGTCCAGAGCGAGATCGACCGCTTCCGCGCCGGCGACCGTCTCGATCGGGACGAGCTCCACGACCGTGCGCTTCGTTGACACCAATGTCCTGCTCTACGCGGTCTCACGCGACCCTGGAGAGCAGGGCAAGGCCAAGCGGGCGAACGAGATCCTCGCGGCCAGGGACGTGGCGCTCTCGGTCCAGGTCCTGCAGGAGTTCTACGTCCAGGCGACCCGCGACAGCCGACCCGATCCGCTCACGCACGATCAGGCCGCCGAGCTGGTCGAGTCGTTCCTGCGCTTTCCCGTCCAGGAGATCACGACCGGCGTCATGCTCGCCGCGATGGCGACACGTCAACGCTTCGGCATCTCCTACTGGGACGCCGCGATCCTCGAGGCGGGCCGCTTACTCGGCTGTGACGTCGTTCTCTCCGAGGACCTGAGCGACGGCCAGGACTACGCCGGGGTGCGGGTTGAGAACTCGTTCCGCGGTTGCTGATCGGCGTGAGAAGCTCACGAGGTCGGCGGGGCGCGCCGGATTCGTGTGTAGGCATCGGATCGCCTATGATGTAGGCACAATGGCGATTCAGTACACCCTCCGGGGGGTCCCCGCCGAGCTCGATGAGCGCTTGCGTGAGGAGGCGCGTCGTTCCGGTACGTCTGTGAATCGACTGGTCCTTGACACCTTACGCGCGGCCAAGATGCCGTCGGCGGACGAGCGCCACACCGACCTGGACTGGTTCCTCGACAGCGCCGGCGACGCCGCTGGCGAGGACGTCGATCTAGTGGCGCGAGCCGGGCGTTGGCTCGACGATGCCCCGCTGCACCTCGGTTGAGGCTCGCCCTCGACACGAGCGCGTATTCGGGTCTGGACGCGGGCGATACAGCGCTCGCGGACCTGGTTCGCCGAGCCGAGGTGATCGCGCTTCCGATCATCGTCGTCGGTGAGCTGCGCTTCGGTTTCCTGCACGGAACTCGCCTGGCCGCAAACGCCGAGCGCCTCGAGCGGTTCATCGCGACCCCGCGCGTCCGCGTACTGCACATCGACGACGCCACGACCCATGTCTTTGCCGAGGTCGCAACCCTTCTTCGGCGCGGTGGGATCGCCATCCAACAGGACGACATGTGGATCGCGGCGCTCTGCAAGCAACACGACTTCGTTGTCGCGACGCGCGACCGCGGCTTCGAGTCGGTGCTCGGGCTGCGTCTCGCGAAGGCTTGAGCCTCACCGGCAGCGCGTCGTCGTCGCGCGTGGTTGGGGATCACTGCGGGTCGCGCAGGTGCAGGTCGCGAGCCGCTGCCTGCTCGGGTGTCACGAGCGCGTTGGTTTGCCCCATGAGCCCCAGGACGCGGTCTCGCCCGGTCCATGTCATCAGCGACGCCCAACGTTGAGCGCGGTCGGTCATGCGCCACAGCGGAGTGGGATTGGCGTTCTGGCTGAGCGCGCGCAGCGCGCTCATGTACTCGTCGCGGTAGCTGAGCGGGATCATCACGGGGCAGAGGGCCTGAGAGGACAGCTCGGCGTTCATGAGCAGCCGGGCGACTCGGCCGTTTCCGTCGGCGAAGGGGTGGACTTCGGCGACCAGGAACATGGCGAAGATCGCGCGGGCCAAGCCAGTGGGCAGGGTGTCGAGGATGGCGAAGCCCTCGCGCAGGGTGCCCCGGACGAGGTCGGGGTGCACGAAGAACGTCATGCCCGCTCGGTTGCCGCGTTCCTTGTACTCGCCAGGAGCGACGTCCGGGCGGCCGCCCATCACGCGGCGATGCGCACTGCGCAGATAGGCCTCGAGGGCATCGACATCACGCGGAGTCGTGGCTCGGAGCCGCGGGTCGGTGATCGCGTCGAACGTCCCCAGGACGTCGTGGGCGTCGGCAGGGCGCTGCGCGGGGACGCGGCCCTCGAAGACGATCTCCTCGGCCTCCTCGACCTCGAAGATCGTGCCCTCGATCCAGTTCGAGAAGTAGGCCTCGAAGAACGCAAAGAGCCGTTCGGGATCGGGAGGTTCGGGGCGTTGCGCGAACGTCTGGGATGCCAGCTCGCCTCGGAGGGTCTCGAACAGGGCGAGACGGTCGGTGTCATAGCCAAGACCAGCTCGGCGTGCGCGTGCTGCCGGCGTCTGCAGCGGCCCTTCGCGGGTCCCGAGCAACGCGCCGATCAGCCGGTCGAGCTCTTGGAGCTCGTGCGGGGCTTTCAGGGCGGATGCGATGTGGCGGGCCTCGTCGCGCAGCTCGTGGAGCGTGACGTCACCGCGACTGCGGGCCAGCCGGTCGAGGCGCTCCTCGAGCTCATCGCGGCGCAGGGTGCGCGACACGCCCGCGCGGGCTCGCGACGGGCGCATGTTGTCGAGCATCGTGCGAGCGGGGCTCGACATGTGCAGATCGACGAAGCGGCTATCGCCATGCACTGGGCCGGGACCGATGCGCGGGCGCAAGGTCAAGCCCGGCAAGCCGATGGGGCGCGGGTTGCCTGGCCGTGGACCGATGTCGAGGAACAGTGACCCATCGGCGGCCGGCCCGGCGGCCGCGGCGCTGCGGTCGACGATGACCGCTCCGGGGAAGTACAGCGCCGCCGCGTCATACCAGCGCCGGCGCACGAGCTGCTCGGCCGGCTCGTCGAGGCTGGGCGTATACAGCCCGCGGGCGAGGCGACGGATCTCGCCGCGAGCCGCGGCCCGGCTGGCCCACCGGCTGTCGTCAGGCCGGAAGAGCTCGGGCAGGTTGTGGGAGTTAGCGACGACCATATGAACGTCTCCAAGGCAACAACCGCTATTTAACAGGCGCTAGAGGCGGAAGAACACGCAGTTAGCAGCCCGTAGGCTCTGCGTCGTCGGCCGCGGCCTGACGGTTCTCGGCTAGGCTCGCCCGGCAGCCAGGAGCGCGAGGTTCGAAAGCCTCACTGCGCCGGCATCCGTGGCCGCCTCCCGGATTGCCTCGGTTATCGCCGCCCAGGTCTCGTCCTGCACCTCTTGTGGGTGCGGGACGATCATTGTCGTGATCGGCGAGACGATCTCCTTGACAAAGGTGGTGAACTCCTCGGGGGACTGCCACTCGAAGGTGACCTCGGCCTGCTCCACCTCGACATCGGAGAAGCCGGCCGCTTCGAGCAGCCCGCCGAGTGCCTCCGGCGTGGGGCGCGAGAGCGGGCCGGGCGTTCCCGGCGGCGGCGGCGGCACTTGGAGGTGCTGCATCGCGGTCCGCATCGGAATCGACAGGAACGGCACACGCTCCGGCGATCCCCAGGAGCTGATCGCCATCCGCCCGCCGGGCTTGAGGAAGCGGCGAACACGAGCCGCCGCCGCCTCTCCGTCGGGCTCGAAGATGATCCCCCGAGAGAGCGCGGCGTCGAAGCTGGCCTCAGGGAACCCAAGCGATGCCGCATCGGACTCGACGAACTCGATGTTCTCGAGCCCGGCGGCAGCGGCGCGCTCGCGGCCGAACGCGATCATCTCGGCGGAGATGTCGGTGGCCACCACGCCGCCCTCGGCCGTGGCCCTTCTGGCCGCGGTCAGTGAGGGCTCGCCATAGCCGGCCGCCACGTCCAACACTCGGCTGCCCGGCCCGACGCCGGCCAACTCGACCAAACGCTCGCTGATTTCGCTCGCCGCCCCGTCGATCAGCTGCGACCACTTGCGCCAGCCGATCGCCGCGCTGTCCCACTGCTGGCGCTGTCCCTCTCGGAACTCGACAGCATCGAGTTTCTTCGTCTCCATTGTCGCCTCCCAGCTCGGCTCGGTCGCCTCGGTAGCAGCCGAGGCTAAGGGATTCTCGCCGTCAAGACCTTCCAATCCGGCACGCGCGCGCCGGGACTAGCGCTGCGTCCGCTGCAGCCAGCGCTCGAGAAGCGGATCGACGATCAAGAACCCGGGCTCGGTGCGCTGCACCTCGCCTCGGTCGATCAGGGCCCTAACCGCAGCTTCCGCGGACCCCTTCTCCAGCCCGTATGCCTCCAGGGTGCGTCGGTTGTAGAGGGTTTCCGGGCTGCTGGCGAGCGCCGCCAGCCCCTTGCGCTGGTTGGGTTTCTGGGCCAGGTCTTCCCATAGCTGCTCGAAAGCGGCGGTCGTCTCGCGGTCGATGGCAGCCAGCACGCGTTCGAATGTCTCGAGGTCGGCGACGGCGCCGCGTGGCGTCTGCTCAAAGAGATGATGGGCGCACAGCATCGCGCGCTGGGGATGGCCGCGCACCAGATCGAGGAGGGCATCGAGGGCTTCTCCTGGATCGCGCTCGTCTGGCTCGAAGCGCTCGCCGATGAACTCGAGCAGGTCTTCGTCTCGCAGCGGGCCGAGTGGGATCAGCCGCGCTTGGTCGAAGAGGGGCCGCTTGCGATCGCCGAACAGCGCGTTGAGCATCCCCGGCTCCGAGCCGGCGAAGATGTAGCTGGCCTCGTCGCGGTGGAACTGGATCTTCGAACGCAACAGCCCGTCGACGTCCGCGTTCATACGCAGGAGGTCCTGAAACTCGTCAAAGACGACCAGCGTTCGCGCTCCGCTGCGTTCATACACCTTCTTTGGCAGGTCGAGCATGTCCGAGAGTCGCTGCTGTTCGCTGCCTTTGACTGGTTCGAGCTCCGCGCCGACGCCGCCGGGCGACACGGTGACCTTCCCGCGCCAGCCGCGCGTGACCGCGGCGACCGCTCGACGAGGCGCGCCGACGAGCGCCGCCAGGTAGGCCTCCTCGATGCGCCGTGAGACCTCAGCGAGCGTGATTGCGCGGTAGAAGTCGACGTAGACGGTGTTCATGCCGATCTTGTCCGCTTCGTCTCGCACCCTGCCGAGCACGGTCGTCTTGCCGTAGCGCCTGGGCGCCTGGAGCCGCGTGTTGTGTCCGCCCTCTGCGAGCCTGAACAGCTGCTCGGTCTCGGGTTCGCGATCGACGAGCTCGTCCGGCGGCAGCGGGTCGTCGTACACGAAGGGGTTCGGATCGGTGGTCACACAACGAGCCTAGCAGCCTAGTAATAGTAGCTATGACCTGTTGGTTAAGATTACGCTTACCAACTGGTCCAGACTGGTTGAACCCCTCTGTCGGGCGCCTTCGCCGTTCGGGAGGAGGCCATCAGCGCTGGACCCTTGCCATCGAGCTGGCCTGGCCGCGCCTGACCGGGTCTGTCCGCCCTGCGGGTTAGCTTCGCGTTTCGATGTCTGGTCCCGCCATCGTTCAGGCTGATCGCACGGTGCTGCTCGAGGTCGCACACCCAGAGTTCGACCGCGCGCGGTCGGCGCTTGCCGCATTCGCTGAGCTCGAGAAGAGCCCCGAGCACATCCACACCTACCGGATCTCGGCGGTGTCGCTGTGGAACGCGGCCGCGGCGGGGCTGCGCGCCGACGCGATCGCGGCGACGCTGGTCGAGCTCTCGCGCTACGACGTGCCCCAGGCCGTCCTCGCAGATGTGCGCGATCTGTGCGCCCGCTACGGGCGGCTGCGTCTGGTGGATGGTGAGGCCGGGCTGCTGCGCCTCGTGTGCGACGAGCCGGCGGTGCTGGCGGAGGTCGCGCGTGCGGAGCCGGTGGCGCGCCTGTTGCGAGGGCGTCCGAACGAGCGCGAGGCGACGCTCGCGGCGCCGGCGCGCGGGCCGCTCAAGCAGGCGCTGATCGCGCTCGGCTGGCCAGTCGAGGATCTGGCGCCCTATGAGGACGGGGACGCGCTCGAGATCGCCTTGTGCGAGGCGCTCGAGGTCCGTCCTTATCAGCGCGACGCGGCGGCGGCGTGGGAGGCGGCCGGCGCGGGGGTGGTCGTGCTGCCGTGCGGCGCCGGGAAGACGATCGTCGGCCTGGCCGCGATCGCCGGGCAGGGATGCGAGACGCTGATCGTGACGAGCAACGCGGCGTCGCTTGCGCAGTGGCGGGCGGAGCTCGAGGCTCGCACGACGGTCGCGCCAGAGGCGATCGGCGAGTACTCGAGCCAGGCCAAGGACATTCGCCCGATCACGCTGACGACCTATCAGATGCTCACGCATCGCCCGCGCCGCGACGCGGGCTTTCCGCATCTCGATCTTTTCGAGCGGCGCGAGTGGGGGCTGGTGATCTACGACGAGGTGCACCTGCTTCCCGCGCCGGTGTTCCGTGCGACGGCGCGCATCCAGGCGCGGAGGCGGCTCGGGCTGACGGCGACGCTGGTCCGCGAGGACGGCGCCGAGCCGCTGGTCTTCTCGCTGGTGGGGCCCAAGCGCTACGACATGGCCTGGCGCGAGCTGGAGGAGACGGGCTGGATCGCGAGCGCCGAGTGCACCGAGCTGCGGGTGCCGCTGCCCGCGCAGGCGCGGATGGACTACGCGGTCGCCGACGAGCGCGAGCGCTTCGGCCTCGCGAGCCGCAGCACCGCCAAGGACGCCCTGGTGGCGACGATCCTGGAGCGCCATCCGGGCGCGCAGGCGCTGGTGATCGGCTACTTCGTCGGTCAGCTCGCGCGGATCGCCAAGGCGCTGGACATGCCGCTGATCACGGGCAAGACGCCGCGCCACGAGCGCGAGGCGCTCTACGCCCGGTTTCGCGCGGGGGAGCTGCCGGCGCTCTGCGTGAGCAAGGTGGCCAACTTCGCGCTCGACCTCCCGTCTGCGAGCGTTGCCATCGAGGTGTCGGGCACCTTCGGCTCCCGCCAGGAGGAGGCGCAGCGGCTGGGGCGTCTGCTGCGGCCCAAGCCGGGGGACAACCGGGCGTGGTTCTACACGCTGGTCTCGCATGAGACGGTCGAGCAGGACTACGCACATCGCCGACAACTGTTTCTCGCCGAGCAGGGCTATTGCTACACCGTGCTGGCGCCCGAGGAGTTGACGGCGGCGCCGGCCCGGCGGGCGGCGTGAGCGTGCGGTGGCAACCGCACCGCGGTCAGCCTGAGCGTGGGCTGTCGCTGGCCCGGTGGGCGGCGTGAGCGTGCGGTGGCGCCGGCGCGGCGGGCGGCGACTGTGAGCGTCGACGCGCTCACCGCGCGGGTACTCGACGAGCGTCTGCGCGCGGACGGCGCCGATGCCCCAAGCCACGCAGGCAGCGCTCCGACCGCGCGCGAGCTGCTGGCCGCCGCGACGGCGGCGCACCGCCGGGCCGTCGCGACCGCGCTCGGCCTGCCGCCGAAGGCGGGCGCGGATGCGATAGCCGGCGTCTTGGGCGATCCTGACAGGCTGGCGGCGCTGATTGCCGGGCTCTCGGTGGAGGCGCGCCGAATGGCGGGGCCCGCCGCGTTCGGCGACGGCGCCGTGGTCCACCAGACCTGGGCCGGCCGGTCCAATGCGGCGGCGAGCGAGCTTGAGTCGCACGGCATCGCGTTCGCCTTCAAGCAGTCCTACAAGATCGAGTACCGCGTCCCGCCGGACATGCGTGTGCCGCTCGCGAGGGCGCTCGCGGCTCCGTATGCCGTCGGGCTCCCGGCCGCCCGGCCCGCGCGGGTGCTGGGCGCGCCGCTGCAGCTTGCTCATGACGTGGCGGCGTTGTGGGGTCATCTTCAGCGCGCGCCGGCCCGGGTCAAGACCGACGGCGAGATCTACCAGCGCGCTGCGCCCAAGCTGCTGGCGGCGCTCCCGCCGCTCGAGTTGCACGGCGGTGACGAAGGCGCGGCGTGGTGGCGGCTCGATCTCGCGCTGGACCTGCTGCGCGCGGAGGGCCTCGTCCGCGTGCGTCTGGACGACAGGCCTGGCGGCGGCGACCAGCGCGAGCTCGTGCCGGCCGGCGACCCGACGGCGCTCCTCACTGCCGATCCCGACGTGCTGCGCGCGCGCCTGCTCGGCCGCGCCCGCCAGTGGCCGGTGTGCGCCCGGGCGCTCGCGCTCGCCGCCGCGGTGGGGCCGGGGAGCGCGGTGGCGCTGACCGGCTTCGGCCAGGCGCTGCGCGGGCTCTGCGAGCTGAGCGGGGTGCGGATCGATCCCCGCATCGGCGCGGCAAATCTCGCCATTCGTGGGCTCCAGCCGGCGTGGCTGGCGGGCGCTGTGCAGCTCGGCGTCGGTCGCGGCGGTGGGCCGAGCGCTGTCGTGGCGGAGCCGGTTGAGCCCGACTCGGCGTCCGGGCCCGGTCTGGTCTGCCAGGCCAACTTCGAGCTCATCGCGCTGCGCACCCCGTCGCCGTTCGAGCGCCTGGTGCTCGCGCTCACGTGCGAGGCCGTGCCCGGGCAGGCGCACGTGTTTCGCCTCACGCGCAATTCCGTGCGCGGCGGCGAGCGCAGCGGATTGCTCGACGGCGGGGTCATCCGCGCGCTGGAGCGGCTCGTCGGCGAGCTCCCGCAGAACGTCGCGCGCTCGCTGAAAGACTGGACCGCCGCGGTCCACGCGCCGCTGCAGCTGCGCAGCGCGATGATGCTCGACGCCGGCGACGTCGACACTGCGGATGCGCTGCTCGCCGGCGCGCTCGGCCCGCACGTCGTCGAGCGCCTGGGGCCGTCGCTGCTTGCCGTCGGTGCCGGCGACGTCACCGCCGTCAAGAACGTGTTGCGCGAGGCAGGCCACGAGCTCGCCCCCGGGCTCGACCGGATCTCCGGGCGATGGGCCGAGCCCGACACGGCGCTCACGCAGGCCGAGCTGGCGTGGACGCCCGACGATGACGCCGACAACGCACCGACCGGGAAGCAGGTCTCGACGCTCCCCGCCAGCGCTCCGGCGGCGTCGAACCCGGCGGCCACGAGCGGCCCGGCGGCGGCGAACCCGGCGGCGTCCAGCGGCCCCGCGGCGCCGAAGCCAGTGGCCACGAGCGGCCCGGCGGCGGCGAAGCCGGCGGCGTCCGGCGGGCCGGTGCTCGGCAGCTTCGACGGCGACGGTCCCATCGACGTGGTGCTCGACGCGATCGAGAGCGACAGCGACGTCTTCATCGTCTACGCCGGCGCCCGCGGCACGACAGCCCGTCAGATCACGCCCTACGAAGTCGATGGGGCCGCGGTGCACGCCTACTGCCATCTGCGCGACGACGACCGGTCTTTCTGGGTCGGCTCCATCCGTGAGGCGATCCCGCTCGAGGAGTAAACCAGCGGGACGATCTTGAGGAAAGAGATGGGCTCGTCGAGTTGCCGGACGGCGAGGCGGCGACTGTCGCGCGCCGCTCGAGCAGGATGGCGTGCGACCTGAGCCTGTTCTGCCTCGAGGACGTCGAGGGACGAGGTACGCTTGGCAGGTGGCGAAGGTGATCGAGAAGCGTCTGGATGGGACCACCGTGGTGATCGTGCCGGCGGCCGACGCCGGCGAGCTGGAGGTCGGTGCCTCGGTCGAGGTTCGTCCCGCCCCGGAGCCCGAGGATCGCCAGCAGCCATGGCCGTTTGGGGCGTTGGCGGGCAAGTACCCGCCGTTCGAGATCGAGGAGATCAAGGCCGCACGGCGGGAGGCGCTGCTCGGCAAGTCCGAGTGACGAGCCCGTGCCCGGAGTAGTCGCCGACACCCACGTCCTGCTGTGGGTGCTTGACGGCACGCTGCCGAAGCGTTCGGAGATTGCCGCCCGACGCGTTGAGGCCGCGCTGGCCGAGGATGGGGTGCACGTCTCAATCGGCTCGTTTCTCGATCTGCGCTATCTCGTGGACTCCGGCCGCCGGCCGCCCGGCGTGCTCGATGACGCTCGCTCGATCGTTGGCGGCGAGGGCTTCTCAGTGGTGCCGCTAGGGCCTTGAGTGTGATCGATGCGATGGCGGCCATCTCCAAGGACCGGGATTCCCGACCCATTCGATCGCATCATCGCTGCGACCGCGTTGACGCTCGGCCTGCCGCTGCTCACCGCCGACGAGCGCATCCGTGAGGCGCTCGGCGAGCGCGCCGTTTGGTAACTGGACGCCATCCAAGGCCAGGCCCGATCCATGGCACCGAACGCGCGTCGATTTCCCACGCTCGCCGAGCAGCCGCTCGCAGCCGATCTGACCGATGATGATGGCGATCGCTACTAAGCCGCGGCGAGCTCCGCCAGCCGCGCGAGGCTGCGCCGAATCACCTCGCGCTGGGTGTCGAGCCGATGTGCTTCGGCGTCCGGGATCTCGACGTGGACGGAGATCGCGGTCGCTTCTCCGTCGTCGAGGGGCGCGAGGCGCCACTCGAATCTCAAGTCTGACACCAGGCAGGAGATCTTGACTCTGCGCTGCTCGCGCGTGGTCTCGAGTTGCTGGGGCATCGGGAAATCGGGGTGACCGTCCGGGTACATCGTGTAGCCCTCCTCCCCCGGGGAAACCGTGCCTATCCCCGCCCACCACTCGGGAAAGCGGGCCGGGTCGTAGAGGAGCTTCCACACCTCCTCGGGTGGAGCGTCGCTGCTGCCCGTGTCCTCGAACGTCGGCATCGTTCCTCTTCAGCGCGCCTGGAGCCCGGTTTCGCTTCGCAGGGCCGCGAGCTCGGCGGTGAGCCTATCGAGCTCTCGCTCGGGCTCGACGAGCACGCTGATCGGCGGGCGGCCGAGGTCGACGAGGGTCGTCACGTAGCCCTCGCCGAGATCGCTCGGTCGCCGGGCGCGCCGCCGCCAGCCCTCCGCTGCCTCGCGAAGGCGTCGCTCGCCGAGCTCGCGCTCTCCGCGCGCCAGCGCGATCAGGCCTTGGACGCGGGCCATCCTGGCGACCAGCGTGTCGGGGAAGTCGCTCGCAGAGACGGGCTCCAGTGCCACCGAGCGCAGCTCTGCCTCCGCGTCGGAGAGCTGAGCGCAACGCGCCAGGGCCTCGGCGCGGTGAAGGCGTGTGAGCGGTCGGCTCACCGGCGCGTTGCGCTCGAGCGCGAGCGCCAGCTCGCCGGCGGCTTCCTCTGGGTCGCCGTCTGCCAGGGCGAGCAGGCCCCGGTCGTGGTGGACGAGGCCCTCGAGCTCCTCCTGGCCGACGCGCTCGGCCAACTCGGCCCCCGCCTCGCAGGCCGAGCGAGCTTCGCCGAATCGCCCGAGGCGTCGCAGCAGCTCCGACCAGAGTCCGAACGGCGGTGCTCCTCCGAGATCGAGCGCGGCGCACGTCGCGGTGCGGGCGCCCTCGCCCGCAGCCAGCACGAGCAGCTCCTCCGCGAGCCGGGTCTTGCCGATTCCGCCTTCACCGACGAGCGCCACCGCCGTGCTGGACCCGCCGGCGGCCGCCCGCCAGGCGCTCGTCAGCCGGCTGAGCTCTCGCTCGCGGCCCACGAGGCGGGTCGCCTGCTCACGGGCGCCGAGCAGCGTCTCTTGATAGACCGGCGTCGGCGGCTGCTCATGGGGCGCGACGGCCGGCGCCGACGCGCGGAGACGCTGGACGAGCGCCTGGGTCTGGGCGGAGGGGGCGATTCCCAGCTCACCCCGAAGACGGTCGCTCAGGCGCGAGTAGGCGTTGAGGGCGGCCGGCGCCTCGCCGGCCTCGGCGAGCCGGCGAATCAGCTCGCGGCCGGCCTCTTCGTCCAGCGGATCGAGGGCGCCTCGCCGGCGCGTCCATTCGATCGCAGTGCGCAGGTCGCCCGAGGACTCCGCCTCCGAAGCAAGGCTCTCGAGCGCCGCGGCGACCCGGGCGGCGAGCTTCGACGCCGAGACCCTGCGCCGCGGTATCGAGGAGCGCGACTCCGGGGCGATGCTCGCCCTGTACTCCGACGACGCCGAGGTGCTCGTCGTCGATCGCGACAACACCCCCAGCAAGCCGCGCGTCCTGCGAGGGCGCGCTGAGATCGCGGCGTACCTGGACGACGTCTGCAGCCGCGACATGACCCACGAGCTCGAGCGCGTCGTGGTGAGCAGCGACCACGCGGCCTTCATCGAGACCTGCCGCTATCCCGACGGGACCCGCGTGCAGTGCGTCGCGGTGCTCGACCTCGACGACGGCCGCATCGTCCGCCAGTCGGGCGTTTCGGCCTGGGACGCGTGAGGAGCTCGACGCCGTGCCGGGCCAGGTGACCGCGCTTCCCTCCGTTCGCTGTAGGGCAAGGCGGATCTCCTGCGAGCTGATCGCGAGACGGTGCGCTCCTGTCGCTCCCGCGTCAACGTAGGTTCCGTCGGCCCCGCCCTCTGCGCCATACTGGCCTCGTGGCGGTGGACGCAGTCGACGTGGTCGTGGCGGGCTGCGGGCCGGCGGGGGCTTGCGCGGCTCTTGTCCTGGCCCGGGGCGGCGCGCGCGTCGCCGTGGTGGATCCGGGTCACTTTCCGCGTGACAAGGCCTGCGGCGACCTCGTCGGTCCGCTTGGCCTGCAGCGGCTGGCCGAGCTCGGCGTCGACGTCCCGGGCGAGCGGCTGCCCGGCGACATCATGGTCCTCGGGCCCTCGGGGCGACGGTTGCTGCTTCCGTTCTCGGCGAGTCCCGAGTACCCGGCCTACATGCTCGCCTCGCCCCGCAAGATGCTCGACGCGGCCCTGCGCGAAGCGGCGCTCGAGGCGGGCGCCGAGCCGGTCCTGGGCAGGGTCGCGGGCCTGACGCGCGATGAGCGAGGCCGGCAGGAGGTCCTGCTGGCCGACGGACGGAGCATCCACTGCGAGAGCGTCGTGGGCGCCGACGGCGCGATGAGCCGCGTGGCCGCAGACAGCGGGCTCGTGCGGAGCAGTCGGGTGCTATGGGGCTTCGCGCTGCGCTGTTACGTCGATGCGCCGGTCGAGTGGCCCTACATCGTCTTCTGGGAGCCGAAGCGCTGGCGCGCGCTGCCCGGCTACGGCTGGTTATTTCCGGGCCCGGACGGGCGGGCGAACGTCGGGCTCGGCGTTGGCGTGCGCGACCGCCGCGCGCGCGCGGCGGTCGTCGGGAAGCTCCTGCCCGACTTCGTCGCCGACCTGCGGGCCCGCGGCCTGCTGCCTGCCAGCGCTCCCCTGGTGGAGGGCTCGCGGCGCGGCGGCTGGATACGGGTGGGCCTGGCGGGAACGACTCCTGCCCGTGGCCGCGTCCTGCTGGCCGGCGACGCCGCGGCCCTCGTCAATCCGCTTCAGGGGGAGGGAATGGCTGAGGCGATCCTCAGCGGCAGCGACGCGGCGACAGCGATCCTGAAGGCCCCCGATCACGCCGCCGACCACTACCGCCGCGCCATCGCCGGGCGCCACGGCCGGTTCCTGCCGGCGGCGGGCGCCGTGCACGCCGCGATGCTCGCCCGGCCGGGCGCCATCTCCGCAGCCGGCCGGCTGCTGACCGCCCCCGTCTTCGGCGCCGCGGTGGCCAGCGGATGGTCGGTCTACTGGAACGATCTGCTGGCCGCCGCCCCGCGAAGTCGCCGGCGTATCGCGGCCGCGGGACTGGACGCCGCCGCACGGGTCTCCACCCAGCGCAGCTCCGTCCGCCGGGACGCTCTCAGCGGCCTCGCCGTTACGCAGGGCGCGCCGCTCGCCTCGACGACCACCAGCGCCGGAGCCCCCACCTCGGCGGGGGCACGTGACGCGGCGGTCGCTGCGGCGGGAAGGTAGGGGTTTGCCGGCGCTCACCTCCGCGCCGCGCCCAGGGTCGAGAAGTCCGCCACCACCAGCAGGCCGCCGATCAGACGGGCGAGCAGCAGGGCTGCCGAGGGGGGCCCTGGGCCGCTGCGCGGCGCCCGGAAGGGCAGCGGAGCGCTGCTATCATGCGGCCAGGAGCCGTGGGGAGCGCTCATCCGTGCGCACCCCAACCGCTTGGAGACCGCACACCGTGGAGACCCTGTTCGCTTAGAGGAACGCGCCGGACTGACAACGCCGTCTGTTCGGGCCCCGATGGGCCCTTTTTTTTGCAATGACACCCACATCGCTCGAGAAGACCCGGAACATCGGGATCATGGCGCACATCGACGCCGGTAAGACGACGACCACCGAGCGCATCCTCTATTACACCGGCCGCACTCACAAGATGGGGGAGGTCCACGAGGGCGCCGCGACGATGGACTGGATGGCCCAAGAGCAGGAGCGGGGCATCACGATCACCTCGGCGGCCACGACCGCGGAGTGGAAGGGCCACCGCATCAACATCATCGACACGCCGGGCCACGTCGACTTCACGGTCGAGGTCGAGCGCTCGCTGCGGGTCCTCGACGGCGCCATCGCGCTCTTCGACTCGGTCGCCGGGGTGGAGCCCCAGTCTGAGACGGTTTGGCGTCAGGCCGACAAGTACAGGGTCCCGCGCATCGCCTACATCAACAAGATGGACCGCATCGGGGCCGACTTCCCCCGCGGCGTGCAGACGATGATCGACCGCCTCGGCGCCCACCCGGTGCCGATCCAGCTTCCCATCGGCTCAGAGTCGGACTTCCGCGGGGTCGTCGACCTGGTGGCCAACAAAGCGATCGTCTACAAGGAGGGGGACGAGCTCGGGGTCGACCAGGAGATCATCGCCATCCCCGCAGAGCTCGCCGACGCGGCCGCGGCTGCGCGCGAGCACCTGCTCGAGGAGGTCTCCCACTACGACGACGGCCTCGTCGAGATGATCCTCGAGGAGCACGACGTCCCCGTGGAGCGCCTCAAGGAGGCGATCCGCAAGGCGACGCTCGAGACCAAGCTGACCCCGGTCCTGTGTGGCTCCTCCTTTAAGAACAAGGGCGTCCAGCCGCTGCTCGACGCGGTGCTCGACTACCTGCCCTCGCCGCTCGAGGTCCCGCCCGTCGAGGGCCTCGAGCCGGTCAAGGGCGAGGAGGACCGGCCGGCCCGGCGCCTGGCTTCCGTCGACGAGCCGTTCTCCGCGCTCGCCTTCAAGATCATGGCCGACCCCTACGTCGGCAAGCTCACCTACTTCCGCGTCTACTCGGGTCGCCTCGAGGCAGGATCGCGTGTGCTCAACGTGTCCAGCGGCCGCACCGAAAGGGTCGGTCGCATCCTGATGATGCACGCCAACCACCGCGAGGAGGTTCCCTCGGTGGGCGCGGGGGACATCGCCGCCGCCGTGGGGATCAAGCATGTCTCGACGGGCGACACGCTCGCCGCGCCCGACCGGCCGATCCAACTCGAGACCATCGTCTTCCCCGAGCCCGTGATCTCGGTGGCGATCGAGCCCAAGACCAAGGCCGACCAGGAGAAGATGGCCACTGCGCTGGCCCGCCTCTCCGAGGAGGACCCCACTTTCCAGGTGCGCACCAACGAGGATTCAGGGCAGACCGAGATCTCTGGGATGGGCGAGCTGCACCTCGAGGTGCTCGTCGACCGCATGCTGCGCGAGTTCAGGGTGCAGGGCAACGTCGGTCGCCCGCAGGTCTCCTACCGCGAGACCGTCCGCGGCGAGGCCCGCAAGGTGGAGGGCAAGTTCGTCCGCCAGACGGGCGGCTCGGGCCAGTACGGCGTCGTCAGCATCGACATCGAGCCCGCGCCGGGCGAGGGCTTTGACTTCGTCAACAAGATCAGGGGCGGCTCGATCCCCTCGGAGTTCATCCCCGCGGTGGAGAAGGGCGTCGAGGAGGCGCTCGAGAACGGTGTCAAGGCCGGCTATCCCATGGTCGACGTTCGCGTGACGCTCGTCGACGGCAAGTACCACGACGTCGACTCCTCGGAGATCGCCTTCAAGGTCGCGGGCTCGCTCGCCTTGCGCGAGGCGGCACGACGGGCCAAGCCCGTCCTGCTCGAGCCGGTCTTCGCCGTCGAGGTGGTCATGCCAGAGGAGTTCCTCGGCGACGTCATCGGCGACCTCAACCGGCGCCGCGGGCGCGTCCACGGTATGGAGCCGCGCGGCAACGCCCAGGTGGTGACCGCGTCGGTCCCGCTGAGCGAGATGTTCGGCTACGCGACCGACGTGCGGACGATGACCCAGGGCCGGGCCACATACACGATGCAGTTCGAGGGCTACGAGGAAGTGCCACCGAACATCGCCGAGCGCATCGTCGAAGGCCGCACCGGCCAGGCCGAGGCCGCCTAAGCATTATTAGTACCTTTCTCGGGTTCGTCCGGAGCGGCGAGCCTTTCGACTAGCAAAAGGAGCGGACAGAAAGTGGCGAAGCAGAAGTTCGAGCGCGACAAGCCGCACGTCAACGTCGGCACGATCGGTCACATCGACCATGGCAAGACGACGCTGACCGCGGCGATCACGCATGTTCTGGCCGAGGCCGGGGGCGCCGAGGCGAAGAGCTTCGAGGAGATCGACAACGCGCCGGAGGAGAAGGCGCGCGGGATCACCATCGCCACATCGCATGTCGAGTACCAGACGGCCAACCGGCACTATGCGCACGTCGACTGCCCCGGTCACGCCGACTACGTCAAGAACATGATCACCGGCGCGGCGCAGATGGACGGCGCGATCCTGGTGGTCTCCGCGGCCGACGGGCCGATGCCCCAGACGCGCGAGCACATCCTGCTCGCCCGCCAGGTCGGCGTGCCCTACATCGTCGTCTTCCTCAACAAGGCCGACATGGTCGACGACGACGAGCTCCTTGAGCTCGTCGAGGTCGAGGTCCGCGAGCTGCTCTCAGAGTACGAGTTCCCCGGCGACGACATCCCGTTCGTGACCGGCTCGGCGCTCAAGGCGCTCGAGGGCGACGCGGACGCCAAGCAGAAGATCCTCGACCTCGCCGAGGCGCTGGACACCTACATCCCCGAGCCCGAGCGCGAGCTCGACAAGCCGTTTCTCATGCCCGTGGAGGACGTCTTCTCGATCACCGGCCGGGGCACCGTCGCGACCGGCCGTATCGAGCAGGGCGTCATCAAGACGGGCGAGACCGTCGAGATCGTGGGCATGAAGGACACGACCTCGACGGTTGTCACCGGCGTGGAGATGTTCCGCAAGATCCTCGACCAGGGCCAGGCGGGCGACAACGTCGGCTGCCTGCTCCGCGGCACCAAGCGCGAGGACATCGAGCGCGGGCAGGTGCTCTGCAAGCGGGGCTCGATCACTCCCCACACACAGTTCAAGGCCGAGGTCTACGTCCTCAAGAAGGAGGAGGGCGGCCGTCACACGCCGTTCTTCACCGGCTACCGGCCGCAGTTCTACTTCCGTACGACCGACGTGACCGGGGTGGCAAACCTCCCCGAGGGC
>Ga0183260_10000563_pt1 | contig 31290 bp, 39 predicted proteins | sample AntDrymUQ4972206_2_FD_129768 | JGI IMG/M metagenome (GOLD analysis project Ga0183260, IMG submission 129768) | Polar desert sand microbial communities from Dry Valleys, Antarctica - metaG UQ497 (22.06) (version 2) (version 2) | ecosystem: Environmental > Terrestrial > Soil > Desert | place...
CGAGCTCTCACGAGGCCGGACCCCTGGCCTCCCCGACCGCCAGGAGTTCTCCGTGCGCCGTCGTCTGTACGCCGTGGTGGCCGTCGCCGCCCTCGGCTTCGCCCTGCCCAGCCACGCCGAGGCCCCCAAGGTTCTCGATGGTAAGAAGGTCACCAAGCTCGAGGTGAAGTCCAACGGCGGGAACCAGCAGCACGACGTGGAGTCGGCGGCCACCGGATTCGGCCTCCTCGGCTCCTCCAGCCCGTACAAGTGCGTCGCCCCGACGGCTTGCCTTCGTTACGACTTCGTCTTCAAGCCCGACGGGATCACGGGCAACGTCGTGTTCAGGACCGCGTGGGTCAACCGGCAGTCGGACATGGACCTCTACGTCTACGACAAGGCCGGCAAGGAGGTCGCTCATTGCGGGGCCGGCGTGGGGGTCGGCGAGGCCGTCTCGATCGCCGGTGACAAGCTCGTGTCCGGCGACAAGTACACCGTCATCGTGAACTACTACCGGTCCTTCGGCGACGACGTGACCACGACGGTGGAGTTCCCGGCGACGCTCGCGGCGAGCTCGTACGCGGCAGGCTCCCTCGTGGGCCAGGGCTGCGCCCAGTAGCCTGACCGCAACGCCGCCAGAACCAGAACCCCGCCCGTCACCTCCGCCGAGGTGGCGGGCGGTTCTGCGTTCCGCCCCGGGCCCTGGTCGGCGTTCCCCCGAACAATGACCGCTTCTTCCCGGGACTGAGCGGGCGGCGCGTCATTGTTGCCGAGGGCGGACGGCTGCTCAGCCGCGGAAGGCGCCGTCGTACGCCCGGTAGAGGCCGCGCCCGCTGGACTGGCGCGCGATCGCCGGCGCGTCGAAGCGCGCCCTGCTGTCGCACATCGCCTCGAGGCACCCGTCGGCGAAGGCGACGAGCACACGACCCTGCTCATCGATGGTCATGCCGATGAAGTCGAGCAGGTTGCGGGTGCCGTCGGAGCATCCGATGCCGCCGGTGCAGATCTTGCCGACCTGCACCGGGCTGTCCGGCGTGGCGACGACGGTGTGCCACGTCGCGCCTCGGTCATAGGTGAGCGCGACGTAGAGCCGCCACACTCCGTCGAAGGTCGCGAGCTGATTCGGTCCCCCGGTCGTCGTCCCGACGAACGCGATCGCCGCGCGGTCGCCATCACCGGCGACGGCGGAGATGAAGGCCGTGTTCCGCACGCCGTGCTCGGTTCCGAGTGGGACCGGCGTCGACCAAGTTCGCCCCCGGTCGCGAGTGACCGCGACGTGGGGGACGGTGTCGACACCGTCGCGCCCGCCCCAGGAGTAGTACGCCGTGCCGTCCCGCCCGGCAGCGATCGCCGGATCCTTCGCGTCACCGAGGAGGCTGTCGGGGACCTTGCGGACGTTCCAGCTCAAGCCGTTGTCCTCCGACACCGCGACTCCGGCCTGTTGCCCGCAGCGCCGGGGCGGGAGGTAGACGGTGCCGTCAGGCGCGCTCGCGAGGTGACCGTGGATCGCCGTGCACGTCGCGAGGGTCCACGCGCTGACGGCCGGGAGGAAGCTGAGACCGCCGTCGAGGCTGGTGGAGCAGTTCGCCGACCCGGTCGACTGCGCGCAGTAGTAGACGGCCCGCGGGTACGACGTGACTGGCCGCAGCGGACCGCCGGCCACGAACGCCCCGGTCCCCACGGTCTGGTGGTCGAAGAAGGAGCCGGCGCCGCAACCGTCGGGCACCTCCTGCCAGGACGCGCCGTCGTCGTCGGTGTAGGCCATCAGGCTGCAGGCCAGCGTGAGCTGGGAGACGAAGGTGCGACCGGTCTCGTAGTCGGTGGTCAGGATCGGGTCGAGGCTCACCTGGGACGTGAGGATCGCGTTGGACGTCTTCCAGGTCGCCTCGCCGGTCCGGTTGTTGAAGCCCGTGACCGCGAACGTGTCGAGATACGCCTGGTACATCACGGCGCCGGTCTCGCGGTTGACGCCGATGGTCGGCTCGCCGGCGTCGCGGGTGGCCGACGGGTGGGCGAACGTGCGGAACTGCGCCACGGGTCGCGGGCTCGCCGGCGAGGACGTGGCGACGGCGAGGATCGCTGCGCCGGCCCCCAGCGCGATGATGACGCGGCGGCGAGTCGGCATTGGTCTCCCGGTCGAGAAGAACTGCGGTGTGTCGTGCAGGCTTCGGCGTGCCGCCCAAAGGTACCTGCCACAGACCCGTCCGTCCCGACCCCGAACAATGACCCCCATTTTCCGGTACGACGCAGGCGGCGCGTCACGGTTCGGTGGGTAGGGCGCCATGGCAGGATCGGGCGCGTGAGCGACTACTCGTCGTACCTGCGGGTCTACGAGCCGCTGGCGACGTTCCCGCCCGAGGAGCGGCGCCGGTGGGAGGTCTACCTCGCCTCCGGCGCGGCGCCCGACCGGGCCCGCGGCCTGTCCGAGCAGCACCGCGCCGCGCTGGTCGCGGCGATCGGCGTACCGCCGGATCCGCAGGTGGAACACGCCTTCGTGCACCGGGTCGGCGGGCAGAGCTACCTGTGCCCGTGGCGGCTACAGGTACGCCGGTGGCAGGCCATCGCCGACTTCCGCTCCGGCCTGCCCGCAGAGGTCGCCGACGCGTTCATCCCGCCCGGCGCGGCCGCGGTCGCCGAGCGCGAGCTGAGCCGGGTGCGCAGCGCCGAGCCGGACCTCAAGACCTACAACCTCGGCGCGACCTGGCAGGTGCCGCTGCGCTGGTTCGTGGCTTTCGAGGGGGAGGAGCGCCGGCTGCGCCTCGACGGGCAGCAGACGACGCTGACCTACCTCACGACGATGGCCAACGCGCGCCGCCGGGTGGCCCGGGCGCTGGCTGTGCTCCGCCGTACCCTCGCCGACGAGGAGGGGTTCGTCGACGGCGTCGAGGACCTCGGTCGCTGGCTCGAGGACTACCACCTCCGCTCGCTGGTCGAGCTCGACTACGGCGGCCTGGTGCGCCTGTTCGACGACACCGAGCTCGACTCCGACGAGTCGGCCGCCGACGTCGCGCACGCGCTGGCCTGCCTCGCCGAGGGCGACGTCGACGAGGCCACCGAGGCCTACCAGCGGGTGAGCGTGCGCTGGGGCGCGGCCCGCGCGGTCGAGGTCGCCAACTAGTCCGGCGCGTTCGCGGCGGCAGGTGGGACTAGTCACTTCAGCGGGCCGGAAAATGGCCCCGATGAGCCATATCGGACATCGCGGGCAAGGACGAACATCTTCCCCAGAGCAAAGCGCTCTCCCGCGAAAGGAACCGACGCCATGACCACGCGCTCCCCCGAAACCGACCCCCTGCTGACGCCGGCCGAGGTCGCGACGATGTTCCGCGTCGACCCCAAGACGGTCACCCGCTGGGCGAAGTCCGGCAAGCTCACCTCTATCCGCACCCTCGGCGGCCACCGCCGCTACCGCGAGGTCGAGGTCCGTCAGCTGCTCGCGGGGATCCCGCAGCAGCGCGCGGAGTAGACCGGCCGTTGTCGTGCCTGACGCGGCGACCGGGGGCGCCGCGTCACCAATGGCACCGCGTCACCGATGGCACCGCGTCACTTACCGCAGCGTGGGCCGTTGAACAGTGCCACGGGCCTCGTCCAGGTCGATCGCGCGATCCGGACGGGGCCCGTTCCAATGCCGCCGTACGCCGGCGCACCCAGCCGAACAATGGCGCATTCTTCCCACCTCTGTCCCTGAGCGGGGCCATTGTTCGGGCTACCAGGTCGGCGAGCTGAGCCCGGTTGCGTCGATCGGCTGCGGTCCGCTTCCCGGCATCCACCACGCGCCGTTCATGATCAGAGTGACTCCGGGATGCAGGAAGTCGAGGCGCTCGCCCCCGCCCCCGGTGAACAGGGTCTCGACCGCTCCGGACTCGGCGACCGCGAGCACCCGTGATGACGTGGCGCCCATGCACGACACGACGACATCGGGATAGGACGTGCTGACCGCGACCGCCTGCAGGATCCCGCAACTCGGCCGGATCGCGTCCCACTCAGGTGGATGGCTCCTGTGCTCCTCCAGCACCTCGCCGGGCTGGGTCGTGTCCAAGATCTGCAGGTCCGGGTCGAAGTCGCCGCAGCAGCCGTTGCTGAGGTAGTAGATCTTCGAGCCGGACTCGTTGATCGCCAGGTCGACGACGGTGCCGGACTCCGGGGCCGATGCTGACGAACTCCACGCACGCTCGGTCGCCGCCCCCAGGTCGCGGCGCACGATCGACCAGTCGCCCTCCCCCGCGCACTTCGTCCGCACGTAGGCGAGCCACTTCCCGTCGCCGGACACCGACAGGTTCGACGGGACCGCGTCGGTGAGGGAGAGGACGGTGCGCTCGGTCTGCGTGGTCGTCGACACCGCGACGATCGAGGCCGCGCAGGTGCCCTGGCCGCGGACGGCGTACACGGTGGCTCCGTCTGGCGCCATCTGCGCCTCGGTGATCCCGCCGCCGGGCTGCTCGGTCGTCAGGTAGCGGACGCGCTCGCCGGAGGTGGTGCGGAACAGCGCCAGCCGGCCGCCCTGCACGGCGACGAACGTCTCGGGTGGCGCCGGTGCGGGCGGGGGGCCCTTCGTCGCGAACGTCCGGCGGACCGGCACGGCGGTGAATGAGGTGGGCAGCCCGTCGCGGTCGGACCGCAGGGTCGCGGTGACGGATCCGACCGCCTTCTCGCCGTTGAATGACACCGCCGTCGACCACGGCTCGCTCTCGCCGGCCATCTCGTACGCCTCGCCCAGCGAGGATCCGTCGGGTGCGCGGACCTGTGCGTGGACCGAGTGATGGATGCCCACGACCGTGCCGGACATGGTGAGCGGTGAGGTGACCATCGACCCGTGCTCGGGTGAGGTGATCACGATGCCCGGGGTCAGCGCCTGGGTGACCAGCCAGGGCCATCCGTCGTCGCTGTCCCCGTGGGCGCGAAGGGTCAGCGTCGTCACCTTCACCGGCGGGGTCGAGTCGCCGAAGCTGCGCGACACGTCGACCTCCACGACTCGCGGCTCCGCCTCGCGGGCCTTGCCGAACGTCCACGCTGCCTCGCCCAGGAACGCACGGATGAAGCTCTCGGCGGCGGCTCGGGGGTCAAAGGTGTCCGGACGCGGCCCGGCCTTTCGCTCGGCGTTGATCTCGGTCCACGTGTTGTAGGGCCAGACCGCGTTCACGTAGTCGTCGGCCGTCGGCACCGGGCCGACCGAGTCGGTCGGCGATGGCTGTGGCGACGTCGCGGGCGTCGCCGACTCGCTCGCCGCCGGCGGGTCGACGACGAGCGAGCTGTCGTCATCGCGCGTCACCACGACAACGCTCGTGATCAGGACCGCGGCAGCCGTCGCTGTCGCGAGCATCGAGCGCTGCCAGATGGACCGGCGCCGGCTGCGAGCGAACTTGGTCTTGATCGCGTCGTACGCCGCCGGCGAGGTCTGCACCCGCTCGGCCTCGGCGTGCAGGATGTCGCGGAGCCGGTCGTCGGCGTTCATCGGCGCACCTCGAGCAGCTCGGCGAGCGCGGCCTTGCCGCGGTGGATGTGGCTCTTCACGGTGCCCGGCGAACAGCTCATCGCGGCGGCGATCTCGGCCTCGGACAGGTCGCCGTAGTAGCGCAGCACCAGCGCCTCGCGCTGGCGCACCGGCAGCCGGCGCAGCGCGGCGACGACCTCGCGCTGGTTCTCGTGCGCGACCGCGTCGTGCTCGGCGCTCGCGACGTTCCCGGGCGGGGCCGGCTCGTGCTTTCGCGCGACCAGCCGCCGGCGCATCCGCGAGCGGGCCAGGTTCAGGACGGTGGACCGGAGGTACGCCGCCGCCTTGTCCAGGTCGTCGATCCGCCCCCACGCGCCGAGCATCTTCACGTAGGCGTCCTGCACGACCTCCTCGCTGGTGCCGGGATCGTCGAGAAGGAACGCGGCGAGCCGCACCAGCGACCGGTAGTGCTCGACGTAAAGCGCGGTGAGCGCGTCGTCGTGGGACGCGGAGCTGCGCTCGCCCGACCACGCCATGACGCCGATCATGCTCCGACAGACGCTGTGCGCCGCGCAACGTTTACCGACTGGGCGCCGGACGCCATCTTTTCGACTGCACGACCACCGAAGCGGGGCTTCTGGTGGTCACCCAGTCGAAAAGAGGGGATCGGGGGAGGGGATCGGGTGGAGGGGACGGGGTGAGTGGGCAGGGGCGGGGTCGAACCGCCGACCTCACGCTTTTCAGGCGCGCGCTCGTACCAACTGAGCTACCTGCCCTCGACACGAGGCACGCCGCCACGGGTGACGGCGTACGACGTGCTGGCGGTCCCGACGGGATTTGAACCCGCGACCTCCGCCTTGACAGGGCGGCGTGCACTCCAAACTGCACTACGGGACCTAGCTGTGCTGCGGGTGGTGCGGTGGTGCTGGTGCCCCCAACGGGATTCGAACCCGTGCTGCCGCCTTGAAAGGGCGGAGTCCTAGGCCACTAGACGATGGGGACGGCAGGGAAGCCGGAGTACCGCGTCTAGCCGTCAGGGAACCGGCCAAGTGTAGCGGGCGCCTCGCCGGTCGGCACAATCGAGAACCGGACCGTCCGGGGGAGACGCCGCGTGGCGCAGGAGCGCTCCGCCGCGACGTCGAAGTCGAGTCCTGTGCGCCGTCTCTCCCTTCTTCTCGCCGCCGCCTGTTTCGCGGTGCCGTCACTCGTGCCTGCCCAGGCGGCCGTGTACGCCGGGGAGTCGCTCATCGCGGCGGCCGCCGCGATGGTCCGCGGCACCGACGGCAACCTCTACCAGGTCGAGGTCCACGTCGCCCGGCACGACCTCCGCGGCGCGAAGGTCGACCACACGCTGCGCTTCCGGCTCGCCATCTGCGACGACCCCGGGTGCTTCGGGTCTTGGTACCCGCTCAAGGTCGACCCGGCCGGCATCGTCTTCACCGCCGGCACGGCCTCGGTCCGCGGTGTCTTCGCCGGCGCGCCGTTCACGGTCCAGTGGACCGCGCGGCGCCCGCGCAAGGACCTCGACCCGGCCACTGCGAAACCGGCCGCCGGAGAGGACAACGGCGTCGTCGCCGCGACCGCGCACAAGGACACCCGCAGCGCGCCGGCGGTGATCCGCCTCGTCGGCCTGGCCTGCAAGTCGGCGGCCTCGACGATGACCAACCAGGTCGGCGTCGTCGTCACCCAGGAGGAGGTGGCGGAGGCGCCGCCGAGCCGGCTGCCGAGCGGCTTCTTCCCGACCACGAACCGCAAGCCGCGCTGCTTCTAGCGCGCCCTTATGCTCGTCGGAGCACGCCGCAGCACGAGGCCCCCGAAGCATTAAAGTGATGCAGCGGACTTTTAATCCGCGGAAGGCGGGGCGGTACCGCCCGGGGGTACGACGCATCGTCGCAGGTCAGAGGCTCGGCACCGCTCGCGAGACTGCCCTTCGTCGGCGTCTGACAGCAACCGGTGACAGCAACGCGCCCTCAGATGCACCTATTCAGCAGCGGTGCGAGCCCTCACTATGACCAGGGCTCCACAGGGGAGACGGGGGGTCGAAATGCGTTCATCGCTCGCCGCGCTCGCCGCGGCGGTTCTTGCCATGGCTGGCTGCTCTTCGGACACTGGATCGGCGGTGGGCGCGAGCCGCCCTGGTGACGATGTAGCCGTCGCCAACGTCGTGAGCCCCGCTCCAGCTTCTTCGGCGGGTACTCCGGCGGTGGTCGGATACGACGCCCCGACCTCTGTCGACCCCTACGCAGCGGCGTCAGACGCTCCGCCGGCGGCATACCAACCGCCGTTGCGGCCGGCTGCGTCGGCTGACTCGACCTACGGCAACCCGGAGGTCCCCGACCCGCCCCCTCCGACGCCTTTGAGCTGTCCCACCGGAGGGGCACCCAGCGTCCGGATCGACGACTCGGACTACCGCGTCACCTACGAATCGAGCAGTTTCTCGCGATCGACGACGTACCGGGTGCGCGTGGTAGGCCGGGTGACCAACAACGCATCGGCGGACATCGAGCTCACCGACATGTTCGACAAGGTAACCGTGTACACGGACGACAAGAAGCTCGACGTGCGGATGTTCGGCTCCGTTGTCCGAACTCGGTGGTACCTGGAGTGGGAGGCGACCGGCAGCTACACGTACTACGGGGATCCGGCGTACTTCCGACCGAAGATCACTGCCGAACTTGGCACTTGGGAGTGGGCTGACGACGAGCAGCAGCGGGAGTGTCGAGTTCGCTAGCCCGAACGAACGAAAGCCCCTCCCGTCGCCGGGAGGGGCCCTTCGCTGTCATGTCAGAGTGGCAGGTACCTGACGCCGTTCGGTCCGCTGATCCAGGGCCGCTCGGCGGGGTCCACGACGGGCGCCCACGCGTTGTCGAGGACCTCTGCTGCGGTCGCCGTGTTCTCGTCGGACAGCAGGAACACTGTCTCGGCTGCGCCCGGCGCTTCGACGAGAACGCCCCGCCCTGCCTCCACTCGGCCGGCGAGTTCGGGGAACAGGTCGATGAGGACCGGAGCCGCTACGGGCACCACTCGGACGTCGATGCCGAGGAGCACGTCGCGGGCGTGCGCGTAGCTGGTCTTGGTGTTCTCTCGGGTGCGGGTACCGTTGCTCATTGCGGGTCCCTCCAGGGGGATCGGCCGGGCCCCGGGGTGTTAGCGCACCTGCGGGGCCACCTCATGTGCGGACAGGTCGAATCATCCCGTAAGTCTTGACGCCATGTCAAGTATTATCCCATGATGGTGGCATGAGCCATCACCTGCTAGGACCGGCCGAGACGGCAGCTCTCCTCGAGGTGAGCCGCCAGCGCCTGCACCAGATCATCGGCGGGCACGACGACTTCCCCGCACCGGCCGCGGTCCTCGCCATCGGCCAGGTCTGGCACACCGAAGACATCAAGGCTTGGATGGCCGCACACCCGGCCCGACGACCCGGCCGGCCACGCAAGACCGAAGGCGGCACCGACCGCGGACAGCACTAAGCTCCTCCGCTGCTCCCCCTCCTGGCTGTACCAGCAGGTGTCCGCACGCACCGTCCCCATCACCCGGATCGCTGGACGGATCCTCCTGTCAGACGACGACCTCGCACCGAGCGCCAGCGCAGCCCACTCCGAACCCCAGCGCACCAGCCTCCGACGCGTAGCCAACGTGGCCCTCTACGACCGGGGGGTGTGCCGCGACACCCCACACGGAAGAAAGATGATGGACCCTCGGAGAAGTTCCTACCGGCTGGCACCCCCCACGGGCACCCCCCCACTAGCGGGGCCGCCGCACCCCTACTCATGATCGCCCGCCCACTAACGCGCGAGCAGGAGAAGTGTCATAACTAGCCTGTGTCCGCGGGGAGTTCTTTCGTTCTTTCGTTCTTTCGTCGTGCACGGCGGGTGGCTGGTGTTGGGATTGGCAGTACGAAGGAATACGTAAGAACGAAAGAAGTCATCTTGTATGACACTTCGTAGGCTCTTCTTCGTGGCGGGGTCTACGAAGGAACGAAAGAACGAAAGAAGTCACAGGGCTATCCATCGGACCCGCTGCGCTGGTCGCCCGGCAGTGACGCTCCCGTCGGTGACCATCTCTGCCTGCCCCGCCTTCACCAGATGGCTGACCAGACCGTCGATTCGCTCCTTGCTGAGGTTCTTGTTGAACAGGTGGTTGATCTCGGTGCGCGTCCTGCCCTCGTGCTTCTGCTGGATGAAGTGCCGCAGCCGGTCGAGGTCGGTGATACCCGACGCGTCCCCGAACAGCCGACCAGCTGACTCCACGACGTACCGCCAGAACGCTCGCGCCGCGAGAAGTGAGCCGCGGGTGATCTCGCTCTCGCCGTTCGCCACCGCGTACGTCAGGGCCAGTCGCAGCACCTGGGCCGAGCCGCGCGCAATGACCTCTGCCGCCGCACCGTCGTCGAGATCGTCCGGACTCAACTCGGCGTAGAGGCTCTTGCACCACAAGAGCTCGGCCTCGGCGTCACGCCGGACCGGGCCGAGAGCCCGTCCAACGTCGAGGTTGCCCCGCAGCTGGTTGCCCAGGTCGTCCAGCGCCTCGTGGGGGTAGGTATCGCTGCTAGGAAGATGCTGGCTGCGGTGCACGATGATCGTCATGAAGCGGTTGGCGAGCCCGCCGGCAATGTCCTTCTCGCCCAACGTCAGCTGCAGTTCGCGGGGCGTCACGTGGCCGACCACTGTGATGTGCGCTCCGGTGGCGCTCATCGGGTCGCCACGGGTGAGAACACTCATCCGGTCGCCGTCCCACGCCTGTCGTAGCACCGCCGAGATCGTGTTGCCATCCTTCTTGCTCACCCCGAGCACACGCCCAAACTCGCTCTCGACGACAAGGAGCCGCTTGTCCTCGACCCCCGGGTGCGGCTTCGGTCGCTTGTCGGTCCCGTCGTCGTCCCTCGGCTCCGGGTCACGGACGCGGGCGATGAGCCCTTCGCCGGTGCTCAGGCCGCACGCCAGGTGGTTCTGCTCGAACTCTGGGTCTACGAAAGAACGAATGAACGAACGAACCTCGGCGGTCACGGTGTCCTTGCGGCCCGCTCCAGTCGCGCCGACGAGCAACGGCCACACTCGGCAGCCATGCTGCGTCCCACCCACCCGCACATGCGGGCCGGGCCCGACGATCGCCCCGGATGCTGCCAGCAGGACCGCGATCAGCCCGACCGGATCGGCCTCGGTGTGCGGGGCAATCGTCTTCGCGATTCGCCCGACGAGGCCGTAGTAGATCGCCGGGTCGACGTCCGGAACCCGCTCAAGGTCGCGCTTCGGGACCGACAAGCGGAGGTAGGCCACCGGGTCGCCCGGATAGTCGTTCGCTCGTGGCTGGCTCGCCTCGACCAGCCTCTCCGCAGCGGATGTCACGCCGCCGCCATTTCGGGGTAGGAGATGGGCGCGATCATGCCGCGTACCAGTCGCTATTGGGGTCGCGGCCGTTCATCAGCGGATCGCGCCCCCACAGGTCGTCGAAGCCGGACCGGCCGTCCAGCGGTGGAAGACGACGCGCGGCCTCAGACCGTCGTCGATTCGCCATCCGGTTGAAGAGGTTCCACTCCTCGTGTTCCTCGACGGTCTGGCAGTCTCCGTCGCACACGTACTTGCGTCTGATCGGTACTCTGTTCATGTGGCCCTCCGTCGGGCTGCGAGATGTGGACGGGGCCGGCGACCCACGCCGGCCTTCGTCATGTCTGGGGTCACGCGCTCGCGGCCAGGTCCTGCAACCTCGCGATGTACCTGTCGATGGCGGCCGGCGTGATGCGCCGCAGCCGCCCGATCGTGACGCTCTGGATCTCGCCCGAAGCGACGAGGGTCCACGCCTTCGCGCGGCCGATGTGGAGGGCTTCTGCGGCCTGCTCGACCGTCAGTAGCTGCGGGGCGACTCTGGTTTCTGACATGAGCGTCGGCTCCTCTGTGTCGTAGATGGACAGGAGCAGAGTGCGCCCGATCGTTGACAGACACACGGTGTGTCGATATCCTGTTGATCATGAGAACGGACCGCGCCGAGCAACCGATCGAATCGGTCGGCCTGTTCCCTGGATTCGTCGAGCACCTCGCGTCGGCTGGCGAGGTTGACCTCATTGACGGCTTCCTCGTTCAACCGCGGCAGGTCGGTGGCACTGCGCGTGCGGCTTACCCCGACCTCGTGATCGACTTCGCGCAACTCGCAGAGGCCGACGACAACGAGATCATCCGGTTTGCCGCCGAGTGGGGAATGCTGGGTCTTTGCGAGCATGGCCATTACCGCGGTTGGCATGCGGTAGTGCCCTCAGACTTGTCCCCGCTGCCAACCGGCTGGCCGGGTGAAGTTATCCCCGGTCGTTGTCCCCGACCAATGGGCATCGTCGATGGCACAACGGGCTCCATGCCGTGGCCGGAACCTCTTCGCGAACGCATTGTTGACTGGCGAAGGATCGCCTGTGAGACCCGCGCGATCCTTCGAGTGTCAACCGCGCTCCACAGGGGGGAGAAGCCGAATCACCGGGACGTTCGCACCATCCAGCGCGCCGGAACGGCAGACGGTGAGTCGTGGGATGCGTACCCGGAACCGGATCCGCGCATGAATGCCTCAGACAAGGCGCGTTCTGCGATCATTTGCGCCGTTCGGGAGCGACTTTGGCATGTTTCGCTCGGAGCGATCGCGACCCACCAGGCAACCCTCCGGTTTCAGTGGCCGGCGGGCAGCCGTACCCCCTCGTTCACGTTCGGTGGTCTGGGAGATCTGTATTCGTACCTCGCCACGCGTCTCGTCTTCGCGACGACGACCGATCCCAACCAAGCGGCACGCGGGCTTGAGATTGTCGTCTGCTCTCACTGCCAGCAGGGCTACCGGCCCGAGCGTCGGCCACGTCCAGACCAACGCCGCTTCTGCGCCACTTGTCGCGCAGCGGGCGAACCTCAGAAGTACGCCAAACGTGACCAGTACATGCGTGACCGGCAGAAGGGCTCGTCATGAGTAAACGCGCAAACGGAGAGGGCAGCCTCTTCCAACGGAAGGACGGGCGCTGGGCTGGATCGGCGTTCGTGCTCACTCCGCAGGGAACCCGACGCCGGGTCGACGTGTACGGCCGAACTCGCGGTGAAGCGCACGAGAAGCTGACCGCCCTAGTCCGTAAGACGCACCAGGGCGTGCCGGGGTCAGAGGACTCGCGGACGGTCGGCGCCTGGCTGTGGCACTGGCACGAGCACATCGCCTCGCCACGGCTGCGCCCGACGACTATCCAGAGCTACGAGAGCAACCTTCGCGTTCACCTCGTACCGGGGCTCGGCCGCTACCGGCTCGACCGGCTGACGCCGGCTCAGGTCCGATCCTTCCTAGACGGGAAAATCAAGGGCGGGCTGTCCACGCGGACCGTGCAGTACCTGCACGCGATCCTGCGGGCGGCGCTCGCCCAAGCGATGCGCGACGAACTGATCACCCGCAACGTCGCCGCGCTCGTCACGGCACCACGGGTGTCACGGGACGAGATCGAGCCCTTCACTCCTGAGCAGGCACGAACACTGCTCGCGGCCTGTCAGTCTGATCGGCTGGGCGCCCTCTACACCGTGGCGCTGGCCTGCGGGCTGCGCCGCGGGGAAGCGCTGGCACTGTCGTGGGACGACATCGATCTTGAGGCCGGGACGCTCCACGTCCGCCGGACTGTCAGCCGGATCAAGGGCGAGTTCGTGTGGGGAGAGCCGAAGTCGAAGCGGAGCCGTCGAAGCATCCCGCTGCCGGGAGTCTGCGTCGATGCGCTGCGTGCTCACCGGGTGCGGCAGTCAGCTGAGCGTCTCGCGGTTGGTCCGGCGTGGCAGGACAGCGGCCTCGTGTTCACCACGGCTGTCGGCACGCCGTTCGAGGGGTCGAGCCTGCTCCGGGCGTTCCATGCGCTCCTTGAGTCCGCTGGTCTACCCAAGAGGCGTCTTCACGACCTGCGCCACACCTGCGCAACCCTTCTACTTGTTCAGGGGGTGCCTGCACGGGTCGTCATGGAGACGCTCGGCCACTCTCAGATCGCGCTCACGCTTAACACGTACAGCCACGTGCTGCCGGTGATGCAGCGGGACGCGGCCGATCTCATGGACGCTGCGCTGCGCGGGTGACCAGCCCAGCTGCCCCGGAACTGGTGCGCGGGCTACGCCAATGCGCACTTTGCAAGGTGGGGGGAGATACCGACGAGATGGCGGTTTCTAGCCGCGGTAGAGCCGGCTGACAGCAACCTGACAGCAACCCGCATGGTCGATGCTGGACGAAGGTGGACGCCGCAGGTGCTGTGCCCCAAGATGCCTGGACGACAGAAGACGGTGGTGGACCGACCTGGGCGGACTTTTAATCCGCGGAAGGCGGGGCGGTACCGCCCGGGGGTACGACGCATCGTCGCAGGTCAGACGTTGTGGCGCACCGAGGCATCGGCCACCTGTCCCGAGGGTAAGCCCGCCCCATGACGCCACGACGCCCTGCCGCCGACCCCCGCGAGCCGGACCGGTTCGACCGGGTGTTCACCGTCGCCGAGGACTTCGTCTACGCGCTCGTCGCGGTGCTGCTGCTCGCCGGCGCCGGCGTGCTGATCGTTCATGCGGCCTACCAGCTGGCGACCGAGGTGCGCCACGGTGCGATCGAGGCCGTCAAGCTGAGCCTCGAGAGCCTGCTGCTGGTGTTCATCCTCGTCGAGCTGCTCGCCGCGATCCGCGCGACGATCAACGAGCGCAAACTGATCGCCGAGCCGTTCCTGCTGGTCGGCATCATCGCGTCGATCAAGGAGATCGTCGTGACGGCGGTCGACGCGAGGGAGTCGTTCGGTCACGACGACGGTGTCTTCGCCGACTCCATGATCGCGATCGGCGTCCTGGCCGGTGTCCTGCTCACGCTCTCGGTCGCCACCCTGCTGGTCCGCCGCAAGGAGCGCGAACCAGCAGAGTGACCCGCGTGGTCAGCTCTTCTTGCGGAGCAGGCCCCGGCGTACCGGTCCAGTCGCCTTGCCGGCGGCCGGCTTCTCGATGTTGCCCGACTTCTGGGCGAGGGCCGCGTTCGGCGTGGCGACCAGGTTGCCCGGAGGGGTGTCCGGGGCCTTCGGGTGCGGCTTGGTCGGCGCGGCGACCTTCGCCTGCTCGAGGGTGTCGCCGAGCTCCTGCAGCGCCTTGCGCCCCATGGCTGCACGGACCTTGGGGAACATCTCCTCCTCTTCCTCCTCGACGTGGTGCCGCACGCTCTCCATGAGCACGGTCACCTTCGGGTGGAAGCGCTCCTCCTCCGCCGACATCTTGCTGAGCTCCTCGAGCGTCCACTTCACGATGTGGTGCTCCTCGAGGCCCTCGAGGACGACGTCCTGGATCTCCTCGGCCTCCTTGCGGACCGCTGGGTAGAAGAACTGCTCCTCGATCGCGGCGTGCATCGACAGCTCGGTGATGAGCTCATCGACGATCGCGCGCTTTTGGGTGAACGCCTTGTCGCCCAGCTTCTCGTACTGCTTGAAGAGCTTCTCGACGGTCTTGTGGTCGTTCTTCAGCAGAACGATGGCGTCGGGCATTACGAACCTCCTGGCTGGTGGAGCGCGGGGAGCAGCTCCCTCTCCGCGAAGGAGAGGAAGCCGTCCTGGTCGGGGCCGATCTGGTGGAAGTAGAGGTGGTCGAAGCCGGCGTCGCGGTACGTCTTCACGACGTCGAGCACCGTCGCCACGTCGGGTCCGCACGGGACGTTCTGAGTCAGCTGCTCCTCGGTGAGGGGCGCGACCGCGGACTCGAAGTACGACGGGAGCGCGAGCTCCTGCGCGAGCTGGCCCTGCAGCGCGGTGTTGGGCCACACCTGCGCGGCGGTCTTGCGGGCCGACGCCTCGTCCTCGGCCCAGCACAGGGTGATCTGCGCGTACTTGGGCCCGGACCCGCCGGCCCTGGTGAACGTCTCGACGAGCTCGCGGTCCGGCGCCATGCCCCAGTAGCCGTCGCCGATCCGTCCGGCGAGCTCGGTGGCCTTGGGACCGGCACCGGAGACGATCACCGCCGGCGGGGTGTCGGGCGTCGTGTAGAGGCGCGCGTTCTCGACCGTGTAGTGCGTGCCGCGGTGGCTGAACAGCTCGCCCTTCCACAGCTCGCGGATGACGTGCACCGCCTCCTCGAGCATCTCCAGGCGGACGTCGGCCTGCGGCCAGTGCTCGCCGGTGATGTGCTCGTTGAGCGCCTCGCCCGACCCGACCCCGAAGAAGAACCGGCCCGGCATCATGACCGCGGTCGTGGCCGCCGCCTGCGCGAGGACCGCGGGGTGGATCCGCATGATCGGCGCGGTGACGCCGGTGCCGACCCGGATCCGGTCCGTCACGCTGGCGATGCCGCCGAGGACCGACCAGACGAACGGGCTGTGTCCCTGCGCGTCGACCCACGGGTGGAAGTGGTCGCTGATCGAGAGGAAGTCGAAGCCGAGTTCCTCCGCGCGTCGCGCGTTGCGGACCAGCTCGCGCGGGCCGTGCTCCTCGCTGGACAGGGTGTAGCCGTACTGGACCATGTTGGCGGGCTCTCCAGAGGCAGGGATCGGCTGCCTTGACCCCTTACCCGCGGGCCCGGCTCTCTAACGACGCCGCAGCGGCCGTGGCGCCCGGTGGCCTCCCGCCGACATCTCAGGTCTCGACGAACCCGGCAAGGCGCTCCAACGTCGCCTCGATCGACTCCGCGTTGCGCTCCGGGTACTTCATCAGCTCGATGAACCACGGCGCCCGCGACGTCGACCAGTCGAAGGTCTCGGTCACCTCGGTACGCGTTCCGCCGTCGACCGGCTTGAGCTCGTAGCGCCACCGGTGGTGGCCGAAGTGCTGCCAGGCGATGAGCGCGTCGGGCTCGTACTCGACGACCTCGTTGCGCATGACGTACGGCGCGAGCATGTGCATCCGCATCCCGAACGTGGAGCCGAGCTCGAGCCGGTCGGGCGCCGACAGGGTGGCCTTCACCGTCCCGCTGCCGTCGAAGAGCGGGTGCTTGCGCGCGTCCGCGAGCAGCGCGAAGACCGCGGTCGGCGGGGCGTCGACGACTCGGGTGCGGGAGACCTTGCGCTCGGCTGTCATGGGCCGACCTTACCGAGCGTCCCGGTCACCCCTTCTCCGCGACGATGGCCGCGACGTCGAAGCCCTCCTCGGCCATCGCTGCCGATACGAGTCCGACGTTGGCCGGGTCCTCGTACGACACGGTCACGGTGCGCGCCTCGACGTCGACGTCGACGTCGAGTACGCCGTCGAGCGGGCCGACGGCGCGCTCGATGGACTGCCGACAGTGGTCGCAGTGGATCGCCGGTGCGGACAGCGTCACGGTGGGCATGGCCCGGCTCCTCGTCTTCTCCGTCGGTTAACGCGGTGTTCACCTTCGGCACCCATTGTGGTCGTGCGCGCCGCCTAGCGTCGGCCCCACGTCAGCGGGGACCAGCCCCGCGGATCGACCAGGAGGTTGCACCAGGATGTTCACACGCCAGGGTGTGCTGCGGCGGACCGCTGCGGTCGCGCTCGGACTCTCGCTCGCGCTGACCGGCTGCAGCGACGACGGGACGGACGCCGACGGGGCGGACCCGGGCTCATCGAACGGCGCCGAGCTCAGCGGGACCATCAGCGGCGACGGCTCGTCCACCGTGTTCCCGATCATGGAGGCCGTCGCCGAGGACTTCGGCGCCGAGCACTCCGGCGTGAAGATCCAGGTCGGCGAGTCCGGCACCGGTGGCGGCTTCGAGAAGTTCTGCGCCGGCGAGACCGACTTCTCCAACGCCTCGCGCGCGATCAAGGACGAGGAGGCGGCGGCCTGCAAGGCGAAGGGCGTCGAGTACACCGAGTTCAAGATCGCCTCCGACGGCCTTGCGGTCGTCTCCAACAAGGACGTCAAGGTCGACTGCCTCACCGTCGACGAGCTGAAGAAGACGTTCATCTCCGGTAGCACGGTCAAGAAGTTCAGCGACATCAAGGCTGGCCTGCCCAGCACCGAGGTCAAGCTCTTCACGCCGGGCGCCGACTCCGGGACCTACGACTTCTTCCTCGAGGAGGTCCTCGGCAAGAAGGCGAAGTTCCGCGCCGACGGGGTCACCACCTCGGAGGACGACAACGTCCTGGTCACCGGCATCGAGGGCTCCAGGGGTGGCCTCGGCTTCTTCGGCTTCGCGTACTACACGGAGAACGCCGACAAGCTCAACCTGGTCGGCGTCGACGGCGGCAAGGGCTGCGTCAAGCCCTCGACCGAGACAGTCCTCGACGGCACGTACGCCCCTCTCGCCCGGCCGCTGTACATCTACGTCAAGAATGACGCGTTGGCCCGGCCCGAGGTCACCGAGATGATGCGGTTCCTGCTGACCGACGGCCGCGCGCTGATCGACGAGGTCGGTTACATCCAGCTACCGGACGCCGACTACACCGCGGCGCTGGCCGAGCTCGGCTGACCGTGCACGACCTGCGCCGCCGCCGGCGTCCCGGGGAGACCGCGATCGAGGGCCTGCTGCTCCTCTGCGGCGCAGTGTCGATCGCGACGACCGCGGCCATCGTCTGGGTCCTCGTCAGCAACGGCCTGAGCTTCTTCGCCGATTTCAGCGCCGTCGACTTCCTCACCGGGACGGTCTGGCAGCCGAAGGGGTCTCCGCAGCTCTTCGGCGTGCTGCCTCTCCTCGCGGGGACCCTACTCGTCGCCGGCATCGCCCTCGTCGTCGCGGTCCCGCTCGGCCTCGGGGCGGCGACCTACCTCAGCGAGTACGCCCGGCCCGGCGTCCGCCGGGTGCTCAAGCCGCTGCTGGAGATCCTGGCCGGCGTCCCGACGGTCGTGTACGGCTACTTCGCGCTCCGGACGGTGACCCCACTGCTCCAGCGAGTGTTGGGCGACGAATCGGTCGACGTGTTCAACGCCCTGTCCGCGGGCCTGGTGATGGGCATCATGATCATCCCGACGGTCGCGAGCCTCTCGGAGGATGCGATGCGGTCCGTGCCAGAGGCGCTGCGCGAAGGGGCGTTCGGTCTCGGGTCCGGGCGCCGCCGGGTGGCGACGCGGGTCGTCATCCCGTCGGCGCTGTCGGGCATCGCGGCGAGCGTCATCCTGGGGATCAGCCGTGCGGTCGGCGAGACGATGATCGTCGCCGTGGCGGCCGGCTCCACGCCCAACCTCACGATCGACGTGCGCGAGAGCATCCAGACGATGACTGGTTATATCGCGCAGGTGTCGCTGGGCGACTCGCAGCAGGGGACCGTGGACTACCAGTCGATCTTCGCGGTCGGACTCACGCTTTTCGTGATGACGCTGCTGCTCAACCTGCTCAGCCAGCGCTTCGTCCGCCGGTTCCGGCAGGTGTACCAGTGACCGCGCTCGCGCCGCAGCATGACCGGGGGAACGGCAGCCTCGGCGCGAGATCGAACCGGTCCCACCGCTTCGGCGAGATCTCGTTTCACGCGCTGCTGCTCCTGTGCACCGGGGTCGGGCTCATCGTCCTGGCGATCCTCCTCGTCACCGTGAGCCGACGCGGCGCACCCCAGCTGTCCGTCGACTTCCTTGACCGGTTCCCATCTCGGCGACCGGCGCAGGCGGGTGTGAAGGCTGCCTTGTTCGGCAGCATCTGGCTGATCGGGTTGACCCTGGCGATCTCGGTTCCGGTCAGCGTCGGGGCGGCCATCTACCTCGAGGAGATCGCACCGCGGAACTGGTTCACGCGCGTGATCGAGGTCAACATCGCCAACCTGGCCGGCGTCCCCTCGATCATCTACGGCATCCTCGCGCTCGGCGTGGTAGCTCGCGGCTTGGGTCTCGGGTTCTCACTGTGGACGGGCGCCATCGCCCTGTCCCTGCTGTCCTTCCCGGTGATCGTCATCGCCGCCCGCGAGTCGATCCGCGCGGTGCCGTCGTCGATCCGGCAGGGCGCGTTCGCGCTCGGCGCTACCCGCTGGCAGACCATCCGCCGCGCGGTGCTGCCGTCGTCGATGGGAGGGATCGTGACTGGCTGCATCCTGGCGATGTCGCGCGCGTTGGGGGAGGCGGCCCCGCTGCTGCTGCTCGGCGCGCTCGTCTTCAGCGCGAGCGTGCCCAATGACCCGAGTGACCGGTACACGGCCCTGCCACTGCAGATCTTCAACTGGATCAACCGGCCGCAGTCCGGGTTCCAGATCAATGCAGCTGCCGGGAGCATGGTCCTGCTCGGGATCCTGCTGACCGTGAACGCCGTCGCGATCGTCCTGCGGGGGCGTGGCCGTCGCACATGGTGACCCGACCCCACTCCGACGAGAACCCCGAGGCGACCACGGTGCACACCGGCGTACGACCGTCCCCCGATCGGTCCGTGGCTGGCATCATCGAGGCCATGCCCCGACGTGTCGCTGCAGGCGCGACCACTCCGGTGATGCCGGTCGCCAATCCCGTGTTCGAGGTCGACGGGGTGCGGGTCAGCTACGGCCAGAAGCTCGCCCTGGACACCGTGACGATGGGCATCCCGCGGGGCGAGATCACCGCGCTGATCGGGCCGTCGGGCTGCGGGAAGTCGACGTTCATCCGGTGCTTCAACCGGATGAACGACCTGATCCCGGACGCGCGCGTCGAGGGCACTATCCGATTCCACGGCCAGGACCTCTACGCACGCGACGTAGACCCGGTCGAGGTCCGGCGTCGGATCGGCATGGTCTTCCAGAAGCCGAACCCGTTCCCGCGGTCCATCCACGACAACATCACGTTCGGCCCGAAGCTGATGGGGGTGAAGAAGGGGCTCGATGACATCGTCGAGAAGGCGCTGACCCAGGCCGCGCTGTGGGACGAGGTCAAGGACAACACCAAGAAGTCCGCGCTGGCGCTGTCCGGCGGTCAGCAGCAGCGGCTGTGCATCGCGCGCGCGCTCGCCGTGGATCCGGAGGTCATCCTCATGGACGAACCCTGCTCGGCCCTCGACCCGATCGCCACGGCGAAGATCGAGGACCTCATGCAGCAGCTGGCCGGTGAGTACACGATCGTGATCGTGACGCACAACATGCAGCAGGCGGCCCGTGTGTCCAACAAGACCGCGTTCTTCACGGCCCACGTCGCCGAGGAAGGCGCGCGCTTCGGCGTGCTCGTCGAGTACGACGAGACGAAGAAGATCTTCACGAACCCGGCCGACGCCCGGACCGAGGGCTACATCACCGGCCGGTTCGGCTGAGTCCACCCCCAGGGGGTTCACGAGGGATGCTCCCGGGCCTGTAGTCTGCGCCCGGCCTTCCCCGTTCCGACGTCAGGGTGAGACGCATGCGCTTCAAGCTCGTACCGACCAACGACGTGTTCTTCGAGCTGTTCTCCGAAGGGGCGAGGAACGCCGCGCAGGGCGCGCTCCGGCTTCGCGAGCTGGTCGAGGACTACTCCGACGTCTCCGCGAAGCACGACCGCGTCGTCGAGTGCGAGCGCCGTGGCGACGAGATCACCCGCGACGTACTCCACCGGCTCAACACCACGTTCGTGACGCCGTTCGACCGCGAGGACATCCACGCGATCGCGGAGGAGCTCGACGACGTCCTCGACGACATCCTCGCGGTGTCCGACCTGCTGAAGCTTCTTCCGATCAAGCAGGTCATGCCGGAGCTGAAGGAGATGGCCGACATCCTCGTCCAGCTCACCGAGCAGATGTGCGGGATGTTCGAGGCCTTCGAGCGCATGAAGGACATCCCGCCGTTCCTCGAGTCGATCGACAAGCTCGAGAGCGAAGGCGACTCCGTATACCGCCGTACCCTCGCCCGGCTCTTCCGCGACCACGACGCCATGACCGTCCTGATCTGGAAGGACGTGTTCGCGGCGATGGAGGCGGCGCTCAACACGGTGGAGGACATCTCCAACATCGTCGAGTCCGTCGCCCTCAAGCAGGCCTGACCAGACCTATGGACATCTGGGTCGTACTTGTCATCCTGCTTGCCCTCGGCTTTGACTACACCAACGGCTTCCATGACGCGGCCAACTCGATCGCGACCGTCGTCTCGACCGGGGTGCTCAAGCCCCGCTACGCCGTCATGTGGGCCGCGTTCTTCAACTTCATCGCGTTCCTCGTCTTCGGCACGGAGGTCGCCAGCACGATCGCCAAGGATGTCGTCGTGCAGGAGGTCCTGACCGTCGGTGTGATCTTCGCCGGGCTGGTCGGCGCCATCGGCTGGAACCTGCTGACGTTCTACCTCGGCCTGCCGACGAGTTCGTCGCACGCTCTCGTCGGCGGCATGGCCGGCGCGGCGGTCGCGGTGTCCGGGTTCGACGTCCTCAAGGTCGAAGGCCTGCGCAAGATCGGGGTCTTCATCGTCCTGTCACCGCTGATCGGACTCGCGCTGGGGCTCATCCTGATGCTCGTGATTCTCCGGATCTTCCATCGGGTCAAGCGGGTCGAGCTGCTCAACCGCGGCTTCCGGAAGGGCCAGCTGATCTCGGCGGCGGCGTTCAGCCTCGGCCACGGCGCCAACGACGCCCAGAAGACGATGGGCATCATCCTGGCGCTGCTGATCACCGCCGGGGAGGTCCCGAAGAACGGCGAGGTCCCGCTCTGGGTCATCCTCGCGGCGCACACCGCCATCGGGCTCGGCACCTTGTCCGGTGGCTGGCGCATCGTGAAGACGATGGGCTCGAAGATCACGCGGCTGCAGCCGGTCGGTGGGTTCGCCGCGGAGTCGGCGGCCGCGGTCACGCTGTTCGCGACCAGCGCCGCCGGCATCCCGGTGTCGACGACGCACACGATCACCGGGGCGATCATCGGGGTCGGGGCTACCCGTCGTCTCTCGGCCGTGCGGTGGGGTATCGCCGGCACGGTGATCTGGGCGTGGATCCTCACCATCCCGGGCGCGTTCACGGTCGCGTTCGTGACGTCGCTCATCGTCCGAGGAGTGTCCTGATGAACCGCCGGGTCGGCTTCTTCCTGCTCGCGGCCCTCATGTGCCTGGCGCTGGTGCCCGTGGCCGACAGCGCCTACCGAGTCGTGCCCGAGGGGCTCGCGGTGACGTACGTCGTGCTGGCCGTGCTCGCCGGTCTCGACGCGATGGGCAAGCGCTGAGCTAGGGAGCGGTCCGCCGGTAGGTCACGTCCGTCGCCCAGTGCGCGAAACCCAGCCGCTGATACACCCGGACCGCGTTCGTGTTCGTCTCGTCGACATAGAGCATCGCCTGGGACAGGCCGCGCTGTCGCAGGTGCGCCAGGCCGATCCGGGTCAGCGCCGGCCCGAGCCCGATGCCCTGCGCCGACGGGTCGACGCCCACGACGTACACCTCGCCGATCGCGTCGTGGTCGTGCTCGTGCGAATGAGCTGGTCCGTCATGCTCGTGGGCCTGCGACCCGCCGTGCACCTTGGTCCAGTGGAAGCCGACCAGTCGCCCGGCGCGCTCGGCGAGGAAGAGGCCGGCCGGGTCGAACCAGTGCTCCTTCTCGCGCCGCAGCAGGTCCTCGACGGTCCACCCGGACTGGTCGGGATGTTCGGCGAAAGCGCGGTTGTTGACCTCGATCCAGGAAGCCTCATCCCGGCCGACCTCGAACGTCCGCACCGTGACGTCGTCAGGCAGCGGTGCGGGCGGTAGCGGCGCGAGCAACGACCGCCGCATCTGGCACAGCGCCCGCGACCGCTGGAAGCCGAGGGTCGAGGCCAGACGTTCCGCGGCTGGGTGCGTGCCGTGCGCCCACAGTCGAAGTCGACCGTCCGGGCTCAGTGAGGTGAGCTGCTCGACCAGCGCACGGCCGATGCCGCGGCGCCGGTAGTCGGGGTGCACGACGAGCTCGCCGCTGCTGCCCTCGAACTTGTCGGTTGGGTCCAGGTGCGCATAGCCGACCAGCCGGCCGTCGGCCCGGACGAGGACGTTTCGCGTGCCGGTGTCGCCGCCGCGGCGCAGGTGCAGCCACGCGTGCTCGGACAGGGGCAGTACGCCGTCGGTGTCAGCTGCTGCCTCCAGCAGCGCGAGCGTCGCGTCGGCGTCTTCCGGATCGAGCCGGGCGCGCACGTCGACCCGGATGTCGGAGGGCAACGCAGAGGTCACGTGGGAGAGCCTATTGAGCCGTCAGGTCGCGACGCGTTCGCCGGTCACGAGGTAGACGACCCGGCGGGCCACCGAGACCGCATGGTCGGCGAAGCGCTCGTAGTAGCGACCGGCCAGCGTGATGTCGATCGCCGCCTCGATCCCATCGGTCCACGTTTCGTCCAGCAGGGCGGTGAACAGCCTGCGGTGCAGGGCATCCATCGCATCGTCGTCACGCTCGAGCTGCGCGGCGATCTCGACGTCGCGGTGCTGGATGCAGTCCCCCGCCTTCGCCATGATCAGCTGGGCGACCTGACCCATCTCCAGGATGGTCGACCGCAGCTGCGTGGGGACCGCTGAGACGGGATGGCGGCGCCGGGCGATCTTCGCGACGTGCAGCGCCATGTCACCGGCGCGCTCCAGGTCCGCCACCATCCGCAGGCTGGTCACCAGGACCCGCAGGTCGCCGGCGACCGGCTGCTGGCGCGCGAGCAGGTCGAACGCCCGGTTCTCGGTGTCGTGGTAGACCGCGTCGATCTGCTCGTCGCCGGCGATGACGCTCTCGGCGAGCTGGAGATCCGCGTCGAGCAGCGCCGAGGTCGCGCGGCCGATGGCGCTCGCGACCAAGCCGGACAGATCGACGAGCTGGTCGGTGATCGCGTCGAGCTCTTCGTGGTACGCGTCCCGCACGGGGTTCCTCTCGAGTGCTGCTCAGTCCAGCGTGATCTCGGCGGGTACGCCGCGGGTCTCAGTCTCGCCGGACGAGGTGTCCGGCGGAAGAACGGCAGGTAACGGCTGACTGACGAACTTGTACCCCACATGGCGCACGGTGCCGATCAGCGCCTCGTGCTCCGGGCCGAGCTTGGCGCGCAGCCGACGTACGTGCACGTCCACTGTGCGGGTGCCGCCGTAGTAGTCGTAGCCCCACACCTCCTGCAGCAGCTGCGCCCGGGAGTACACCCGGCCCGGGTGCTGGGCGAGGTGCTTGAGCAGCTCGAACTCCTTGAACGTGAGGTCCAGCGGCGCGTTGCGGAGCCGGGCCTGGTACGTCGTCTCGTCGATCATCAGGTCGCCGCTGCGGATCACGCCGGACTCCGCTGCGCCGGCGTCGTGGCTGTCCAGGATCCGGTGGATCGCGACGCGGAGCCGCGCGTCGACCTCGCCGGGTCCGGCGGTGTCGAGGACCACGTCGTCGACGCCCCACTCGCCGGTCAGCGCGACCAGGCCGCCCTCGGTGAGGACTGCGAGCAGCGGCACGTCCAGGCCGGTGGTGCGCAGGAGTCGGCACAGCGCCCGGGCGCCGGCCAGGTCGAGGCGGGCGTCGACCAGGACCGCGTCACACGGGCCCGGGTCGAGCAGGGACGCGCCGTCCGGCGGCGCGACGCGGGCGGTGTGCGCGAGCAGGCCGAGCGACGGCAGCACGGTCGCGGCCGTAGCGGCGGTGGTCAGGACGAGCAGGTCGCTCACAGCTGTCGCACCCCTTCCGGGCCGGTGAACGCGAAAGGGCCCCGGAAGGCTTCCTCGCCCGGGACCCGCATGCGGCACGATACCCGACGTGGGCGGCCGGAAGCACCTCCGTTGGCGGCTCGGGGCCGACGCCGCCCCGCTCGGCCTCGTGACCGTCGACGGCGTCCGGCTCTGCGCGACGCACCTGCCGCACGTCGCTGGTCGAGCCGACGTCGCGGTCGTCCTCGCGCACGGCTTCAGCGGGCGGCACACCGGGCCCTGGCAGGCCCGGCTGGCTCGGCGGCTGTCGGCGTACGGCGGGGTTGTCGCGTTCGACTTCCGCGGCCACGGGCGCTCCGGTGGCGTCTCGACCCTCGGCGAGCTCGAGGTGCTCGACGTCGACGCGGCGGTGGCCGGAGCGCGCGAGCTCGGATACGCCGCGGTGGTCACCTGCGGGTGGTCCATGGGCGGCTCGGCGGTCCTCCGGCAAGCCGCGCTGCACGGCGGCGTGGACGCGGTGGTGAGCGTCAGCGCCACGAGCCGGTGGGGGGTTCGGGACACCGCGTCGATGCGCCGCCTGCACTGGCTGGTCGAGCGACCGCTCGGGCGGCGGGTGAGCCGTCACGTGCTGCGGACCCGCCTCGTCGACGCCTGGGCCGACATGCCCGAGTCGCCGGTCGAGGTCGTGGGACGAATCGACCCGACGCCGTTGCTGGTGGTGCACGGAGACCGCGACCGCTACTTCGGGATCGACCACGCGCGCGCCCTCGCCGCGGCGGCCGGGCCGGCGGTGGAGATCTGGGAGGTCGCCGGGTTCGCCCACGCCGAGTCCGGCGCGACTCCCGAGCTCGTCGACCGGATCGGGCGGCACCTCCCGACCCTGCTCGCCGCCGGGGCGGCGCTCGCATGACCGCGATGCTGCGCTACTGGGCCGCGGCGCGCGACGCGGCCGGATGCGCAGAGGAGCGGGTCGTCCCGGGGACTCTCCGCGACGTGCTCGCCGACGCCGTAGAACGGCACGGCGCCCGTCTGGGCGAGGTGCTCCTCCGCTGCTCGTTCCTCGTCGACGGCGCGCCGGTCGGTGCGCGCGAGCACGCGCAGGTGATGATCCAGCCGGCGTCGGTGGTCGAGGTGCTGCCGCCGTTCGCCGGTGGCTGACCTCGGGCTCTCGCAGGCGCGTGGGACGATCCGCCGCATGCGCTCCGCTGCGGCTCCGGCGAGGCACCGCGCACCGAGCACGCTGCGCGAGGTGCTGCCGGTCGTCGTCGCGTCCGGGCTGGTTGCGGCCGCCGCCGTGGCCGGTCTCCCGGCCCTCGTCGTCGTCATCGTCGTCGTGCAGGTGGCCGCCGCCGCCGGCGTGCTGATGCTCGCCGATGCGCCGGCCCGTCGGCAGAGCGCGATCCTGGCGACCGTCGCCGCGGGTGTCGCCGATGTCCTTGTGGTGAGGGACGACGGGCGGCGGGTCGGGGACCTCGTCGTGGTGGTGTCGCTGTCGTTCGTCGCTGCCGTGGTCATGGAGCTCGTGCGCCGCGACCGGGTGCGGGTGACCGAGTCCCTCGCCGCGACCGTCACGGCGGTGCTCGTCGTCGCGATGGGTGCGCACGCGATCGCGCTGCACGGCTCGCCCGACGGCGCCCGCCTGGTCGTGGTTGCGTTCCTCGCCGTCGCGCTCGGCCTCCTCGCGGCCGGCGCGGTCGAGCTGCTGGTCCGCGGTCCGCTCGTCGCCTCCGGCGCACGGCGCGGCATCCTCGGCATCGCCTCTGTCACCGCGACGGCCGCGGTGGTTGGCGTCGTGACGGCCGACTTCCTGCGCGTCGACGTCGGCATCGCGGTGTTGCTCGCCGTCGCGACCGCGGTCGCGGCCGAGGTGGGGGACCTCGTCGTCCAGCTCGCCTGCGCGGACGTCCCCGCCGCGCGCCGGCGCGCGGTCGCCGGCCCGCTCGGCGCGGCGCTCCCGGTCATTGCGGCCGCACCGGTCGCGTACGCCGTATCGCGCCTGGCCATCGGATGAGGAGCTCGCTGGCGTGATCAAGAGACTTGTGCTGTCGGCCGCCGTCATGGTGGGGCTGGCCGTGCTCGCCGATCGTGGCCTCGCGGTGGCCGCCGGGGAGGCGGCGGCCTCATCGGTCGCGCGGTCGAACGGCCTGGCCGAGGAGCCCGAGGTCTCCTTCCGCGGCTTCCCGTTCATCACGCAGGCTCTCGGCGGGCAGTTCCAGGAGGTCGACGTCGACGCGCGCGACGTGACCGTCGACGGCATGACCTTCAGCCGGATCGAGGCCGAGCTGCGCGGCATCAAGGTCGGACTGCGCGACGCCCTCGCCGGCGAGGTCGACGCGGTACCGGTCGAGTCCGGGAACGCCGTCGTATCGATCGACTACCGCGATCTCAACGACTACCTCGACGCGAAGCCCGGCTCGCCGGACGTGGCCGCGCCCGGTGGCGTCCTGATCGTCCGGTCGACGATCGGGGTTCCCGGGCGCGGCAGCGTGGCGGTCGAGGGCCGGGGGACCGCGTCCGTCACCGGGGACGGCCTCGCGGTCCGGGTGAGCGGGGTCCGGGCCACCTCCGGGCCGGCCCTGCCGGCCGCTGTCGCGGCCACGGCCACCAGCCGGCTCAGCTTCGTCATCCCGACTCGGCGGCTCCCCTTCGGGCTGACGCTGCAGAGCGTCTCGGTCGACGTGGGCGGCCTGCGCGTCGCGGCGGTCGCGAGGGGCATCGTCGTCCGCGTGCGGTGACGTCATCGGGAATCGACTACTCGCTGCGGCGTTGGCCTGGAGCGAGATGACGCCGTACGTCGTGCTTGCCGTCACGCTCGCCGCGGCGAGCGCCTTCGGCCTGGCCTGGCGCCGCCGCAACGGGCGCCTGCGCGCGGAACCGGCGTCGTCCGGGAGCCGGGTCGACTCTGCTGACCTGGCGGCATGGGGTGGGAGGCTCGGCGAGCGCGCCACCCTCGTGCAGTTCAGCAGCGCGTTCTGCGCGCCCTGCCGGGCGACTCGGCGGATCCTCGGCGAGGTGGCCGACCTGGTCGACGGTGTCGTGCACGTCGAGGTCGACGCCGAGGCGCACCTCGACGCCGTGCGGCGGCTGCACATCCTGCGGACCCCAACCACCCTGGTCCTCGACGCCGCCGGTCGGATAGTGGTCCGGGCGAGCGGCCAGCCGCGCAAGGCCGACGTCGTCGCGGCGCTCGGCCGCGTCGGCCCCGGATAGACGCCTACCCGCGGTCGGCGTACCTCGCCGGGTGCTACGGAGGGGGAAACGCTGCACCCCTCGTCTTCGGCGCGAGGCGGGGACGACCTGCCGCGAGGCCCACCAGCCGTGAGGCTCACCAGGGAAGAACCCGGTGGTGGGCCGGGTTACTATTTTGACGATGCATAACTCGACCGAGCTCGTGAAGCGCCGCGCCGTGGACTACGGCCGGCTGCGCAGCGCGCTCTGTCGCGCCTCCTGACGCACGCATCCCTGCACCACCTCTTCCCTCGTCAGGAGCGCCACCGGAATGAGCGACCCCCGCTTTGTCGACCCGCGCGGTCCCCGGTTCGGGGCCTGGGTCACCACCGGAGTTCTTGCAGCCGTACTGCTGACCGGCAGCGGATTGCTGCTCGCCGTGCAGACGGCCGTGTTCCTCACCGGGGCCGTGCTCGGCCTGCGTCGCGCGCCGTACGGCGTGCTCTTCACGGCTCTGGTGCGACCGCGCCTGCGCCCGCCGACCGAGCTCGAGGCTGAGGCGCCGCCGCGCTTCGCGCAGGCGGTCGGTGCGGGGTTCGCTCTGGTCGGCACCATCGGTCTCCTGGCGGGCGCAGAGACGCTCGGTACGACGGCGACGGTGTTCGCGCTGGCCGCCGCCTTCCTCAACGCCGCCTTCGGCTTCTGCCTCGGCTGCGAGGTCTACCTGCTCGTCCGACGCACCACCACCCGTGAAGGAGCACCTGCATGAGCCGCACCGACTCCCTGGTCGACACCGACTGGGCCGAGGCCAACATCGGCAAGCCGGGCATCGTCTTCGTCGAGGTCGACGAGGACGTGTCCGCCTACGACAAGGGCCACATCGCCGGCGCCGTACGACTGGACTGGAAGTCCGAGCTGCAGGACCAGGTCAAGCGCGACTTCGTCTCGCGTGAGCAGTTCGACTCGCTGCTGTCGGCCAAGGGCATCAGCAATGACGACACCGTCGTGCTCTACGGCGGCATCAACAACTGGTTCGCGGCCTACGCCTACTGGTACTTCAAGCTCTACGGCCACTCCGACGTCAAGCTCCTCGATGGCGGGCGCAAGAAGTGGGAGCTCGACTCGAGATCGCTGACCGACGAGGTGCAGGAGCGTCCGGCGACGCAGTACCGGGCCAAGGACCAGGACCTCACGATCCGCGCGTTCCGTGACGAGGTCATCGCGGCGATCGGGTCCAAGAACCTGGTCGACGTGCGCTCGCCCGACGAGTTCTCCGGCAAGCTGCTCGCGCCGGCGCACCTCCCGCAGGAGCAGTCGCAGCGGGCCGGTCACATCCCGAGCGCGGTGAACATCCCGTGGTCGAAGGCGGCCAACGACGACGGCACGTTCCGCAGCGACGAGGAGCTGCGCGAGCTCTACGCCGACGCCGGCGTCGACTTCGGCAAGGAGACCATCGCGTACTGCCGGATCGGCGAGCGCTCCTCGCACACCTGGTTCGTGCTGCAGGAGCTGCTCGGCGAGCAGGGCGTCAAGAACTACGACGGCTCCTGGACCGAGTACGGCTCGCTCGTCGGCGTGCCCGTGCAGAAGGACGTGTAGCCGTGTCCGGATGCGGCGCCCCCGCCCAAGGACTCGACCTCGAAGGGATCGACGTGGCGAAGGAGACGATCATCCAGGGCACGGTGACGTCGGACGGCGCCGGCCTCGGCGGTGCGTACGTGCGGCTGCTCGACGGCACCGGCGAGTTCACCGCCGAGGTCGTCACGTCGGATCGGGGCGAGTTCCGGTTCTTCGCCGCGCCCGGCGAGTGGACCCTGCGCGCGCTGTCGGCCAAGGGCAACGCCGAGACGCGGGTCTTGGCCGAGACCGGCACCGCGACCGAGGCGCTCATCACCGTCTAGCGCACACCGCGGTACGCCGAGATCCCGGCGCGCTCGCCGAGATCACGGCGAAGGTTGCCGGCGTCACGGCGTACCTCACGTTCGGCTCGACCGAGATCCTGGCCTCCGGTACGGGTTTCCCGCCCCCTGGAGGCCAGGATCTTTGTCGCTCGGGCGGCGTGCCGGGTTCAGATCCAGGCCCGGGGACCGGCCATCACGTGCGCCCAAGTCTCGGTCAGGTCGACGTACATGTCCGCGGGTTCGGTGTGGTCCTCCCACCCGTAGCGCCCGCTCGCCCACCCACGCCGACGCAGCACCCGGTCGACGCCGCGGTCGTGTCCGTACTTGCGCCGGCTCACCCGGTGGATGTCGCCGTCCCAGTTGACGACCATGCCCCACGGCGCCTCGGTGGCCCGCGGTCGGCGCAGGACGCAGTCGTGCTCGCCGAGACCGGGCACGAGCTCGACGCCGCAGTCGGGCTCCGGTAGCCGCACGACGGCCAGGTGCCGGTGACCGTTCTGGTGCAGCACCGAGTCGACCCCCCGGTCGAGCGCGGCCACGACCTCGCGCACATGAGTCGACCCGGCAACGCCCTCCCGGCATCGGGCGACCAGCCGCTCGCGGCCGCTCGCCCGCCGGAACAGCTCGTCCTGCACATAGCGGTACAGGTCATCGCGCGGGAGCACCCCGGCGAGGTCGAGCACCGTGTCGATCGGCGCCGTGGTCAGCCGGCCGGAAACGGTGGCGAAGCGACGGTGGTCCCAGTCACCGACCCGTCGCAGCTGCGTGTCGACCAGGCCGCGCGCCCGTACGGCGCACGGCGCGACGAGGTGCGGGGTCGATGGCGTACCCGGGGCGACCGGCCATCCGTAGGCCCTCGCTGCCGACAGGCTCGCGACGGCGACCGGCCGCGGATCGTCCATGCGCCCGCCGAGGCGAACACTGAGGTACGCCGCCCACGCCGCCCGCTCTGTGGTTGCCGGTGCGCCGGCGTGAGCGACGACACCGGGCTGCAGTACTACGAGCTCGGCATGGCGCGACTCGAGCCGACCCCGGGACACGCCGAGTGCGCGCGCCTGGCGCACGTGCGCCGTGCCGCCCTGGCGTGCCATCAGCTCGTAGAAGCTCCGGAGCGCGTTGTCAGCCATCCGTCAACGGTGGGACTCGCCCGCTGCCCAGAGCGCCGCGCGGAGCCAATCTGTGGAAGCCGCCAAACGCGGAAGATCCTGGCCTCCAGCGGGCGGGAAACCCGCGGTGAAGGCCAGGATCTTGGAAACGACATGACTGGAGCCACCTGAGCCGGGCGAGCCAGGGAGGATCGGACCGTCTAGGTGCGCAGGCCGTCGACCACCGCGAGGACGGCGGCGGTGAGGTCCCCTACCGACGTCGCCGACCCGGGGCGGTACCACTCGACCGCGGAGTTGATCATCCCGAACACGAGCCGCTCGGTGAGCGCCGGGTCGAGCCCGGCCCGCAGGTCGCCGTCGGCGATCGCCTGCGCG
>Ga0183260_10000564_pt1 | contig 31279 bp, 25 predicted proteins | sample AntDrymUQ4972206_2_FD_129768 | JGI IMG/M metagenome (GOLD analysis project Ga0183260, IMG submission 129768) | Polar desert sand microbial communities from Dry Valleys, Antarctica - metaG UQ497 (22.06) (version 2) (version 2) | ecosystem: Environmental > Terrestrial > Soil > Desert | place...
ATGCAAGTCGCCTACCTCCTCTACGACCGCTTCACCGCGCTCGACATCACCGGGCCGCACGAGGTGCTGAACAGCGTGCCCGCGACCGAGGCGATCTTCGTCGCCGAGGAGGCCGGGCCGATTCGCAACGAGTCGGACACGCTCTCGCTGGTTGCCGACGCCTCGCTTGACGAGGTCCCGAGCCCCGACATCCTGGTCATCCCGGGCGGTCTCGGCACTCGCGCCCTGCTGGAGCACGAGCCCCTCCTGGGCTGGATCCGGAAGGCCCACGAGACGAGTACCTGGACGACCTCTGTCTGCACCGGCTCGCTGCTCCTGGCGGCCGCCGGTCTCCTGGACGGCGTACCGGCCACGACCCACTGGCTGGCCCGTGATCTGCTCGGCGAGCTGGGCGCGGAGCCCGTCCCCGACCGGGTCGTGCGCCAGGGCAAGATCGTCACCGCCGCAGGCGTCTCGTCGGGGATCGACATGGCGCTCTTTCTCGTGACCGAGATATGGGGCCCCGAGGTCGCCCAGGCCGTCCAGCTCGGCATCGAGTACGACCCCGAGCCGCCGCACGACGCCGGATCGCCCGAGAAGGCGCCGAAGGAGATCGTCGAGTTGGTGACTGCAGCTTTCGAGTCGCAGGAGTCGTCCCCTTAGCTCTACGCTTCCGGGGTGAGCGCCCCCACCGCCTTGATCATGGCCGCGGGCCAGGGCACCCGGATGAAGTCCGAGGTGCCCAAGGTCCTGCACGAGATCTGCGGACGGCCGATGGTCGCCTGGCCGATCCTCGCCGCCCGAGAGGCCGGCGCGGGCCGCGTCTGCGTGATCGTCTCGGCGGACAAGGATCTCTCGCACGCGCTGCCGGATGGCACCGAGACAGTGGTCCAGCCGACCTCCGACGGCACCGGCGGAGCGATCCGCGCCGCCCGCGAGGTCGTCGCCTCCAGCGAGTCCGTCCTGGTTCTCTCGGGCGACACCCCGCTGCTTCGCGGCGAAGACCTCGCCGGGCTGGTGGCAGCCCACGAACGCGCCGGCGCCGCCGCGACCGTGATGACGACCGAGCTCGACGACCCCGCGTCCTTCGGGCGGGTCGTTCGCGCCGGCGGCGGTGACGAGGTCGAGAAGATCGTCGAGGCCAAGGCCGAGGGGGACGCCACGCCCGCCGAGCTCGAGATCCGCGAGGTCAACGTCGGGATCTACGTCTTCTCGGGGCCGGCGCTGGCGGACGCGCTGGAGCGCATCTCCAACGACAACGCGCAGGAGGAGTACTACCTGCCCGACGCCCTGCCGGCGATCCGCGACGCGGGGGGCACGGTCATCGCCCACGTCGTCGGTGACCCCACCGTCAACCTCGGCGTCAACGACCGCGCAGACCTGGCGCGGGTCACCCTCGAGGCGCGCCGGCGGATCCTGGTCGGCCACATGCGAGCGGGAGTCACCATCGAGGACCCCGACTCGACCTGGGTCGACGCCGACGTCGAGCTCGATCCCGATGTGACCCTGCTGCCCGGAAGCTCGCTGCGCGGGGCGACGGCGGTCGGGTCCGGCTCCGTGGTCGGCCCGATGACGACCCTGATCGATTCCCGCCTGGGTAGCGGCGTCACGGTGCCGCACTCCTACCTGGTCGAGTGTGCGGTCGGCGACGGCGCCAGCGTGGGCCCCTTCGCATACCTGCGCCCCGGCGCAGCGCTTGGCGAGGGGTCGAAGGCGGGCGCCTTCGTCGAGATCAAGAACTCCGAGATCGGGGACGGCGCCAAGGTCCCCCATCTGTCCTACATCGGGGACGCCGACGTCGGCGCCGGGGCGAACCTCGGCGCCGGCACGATCACGGCGAACTACGACGGCTTCCGCAAACACCGGACGAAGGTCGGCGAGGGTGTGCGCACCGGGGTTGACACCGCACTGATCGCACCCGTAGAAGTCGGCGACGGCGCTTACACTGGTGCCGGTTCGGTGATCACAGAGGACGTCCCGGCGGGTGCGCTGGGAATCGCGCGGGCGAAGCAGTCGAACGTCGACGGCTACGCCCAGAAAAAGAGCGAGCAGGCAAAGCAGTCGAAGCCCAACGAGAAGGGGAAGTCGTGAGCACGATCGAGGAACGTCCGCAAGCGCTCAACACGATCACCCAGGACTACACGAAGCGGATGATGGTGTTCGGCGGCCGCGCCTCGATGGACCTGGCCGCGAAGATCGCCGGCAACCTCGACGTGGACATGGGCCAGGTCACCCTCAAGACCTTCACCAACGGCGAGGTCTACTGCCGCTACGAGGAGTCGATCCGCGGGGCAGACGTCTTCCTGGTCCAGTCGACCGCCGCCAACGAGGCGGCGGGCATGACGCCGAACGACGCGCTGATGGAGCTGCTGGCGATGATCGACGCCGCCCAGGGCGCGTCGGCCCACCGCATCATCGCCGTGATGCCCTGGTACGGCTACGCCCGCCAGGACAAGAAGTCGGCGCCGCGCGAGCCCATCTCGGCGCGCATCGTCGCCAAGTGCCTCGAGGCCGTCGGAGTCGATCGCGTCCTCACCATGGACCTCCACGCCGGCCAGGTCCAGGGCTTCTTCGACGTCCCCCTGGACCACATGACCGCGATGCCGATGCTGACCCGCTACGTCTCGGACCTCTCATTCGACGAGGAGCCCGTGATCGTCTCGCCTGACGCCGGCCGCGTGAAGACCGCGCGCAACTTCGCCCGGAAGGTCGGCTGCACCTGGGCCGTGATGGAGAAGGACCGCCCCGCCCAGCAGGTCGCCGAGATCGGCTATGTCGTCGGTGACGTCAAGGGCAAGACCGCGATCCTCGTCGACGACATGATCGACACGGCCGGCACGCTGACGGCTGCGGCGAGCACCGTGCTCGAGGAGGGCGCCGCCCGCGTCTGCGCGGTCGCGACCCACGGCGTCTTCTCGGGCCCCGCCTACGAGCGCCTCGGATACGAGAACTCCAAGATCGAGCGCATCGTCGTCACCGACACGATGCCCCAGCGCCCCGGCGCGCCCGAGAACATCCACGTCATCTCAGCTGCCCAGACCCTCGCCGACTCGATCCGCCGCATCTTCACCGACGACTCGGTGTCGGAGATCTTCGCGGGAGAAAACCAACTGTTCTAAGCATCCCCCGCGATGGCGTTGCAACCCTGTATCCCCGCAGGGCGAAGCCCGAGGAGATGCAGGTAAATGGCGAAGCCGTCAGCCGTGCGGCCTTACTGAAGCCCCGTGATGACCCACTCGCCGTCTTCGCGGGCGAGGGTGACCGTGAGGCGGCTGGGGCCGGCTCCGTCCTCGCTCATCGCGTCGATGTCGGCGGTAGCTGTGTCGCCGTTGACGTTGACGCCGACCAGCTCGAATGACGTGGCGGCGCCCGACGACTGCTCCTGGACGAAGGCCGGGCAGGCCTCGGGAGTCACCCCAAGCTGGGCCTTGAAGGCGTCCGAATACAGGTCGCAGACGGCCTCGAAGTCGTCGCCGTTCTGCGCGTCGACGTAGCCCTGGACGGCCTCGCGCGCCTGCTCCTGCTCGGACTCCCCGCAACCGGCCAGCGCGACCAGGGCGTCGGCGCACAGCAGTGCTGTCAGGGACCGAAGCACGTCGAGCGCAACCTACTGGGTAGCCTGCGGCCCATGGCGGGGGAACCAAAGCCGGGCGCAAAGCCCCTGCGTATCGGCCACAAAGGGGCCGACGCGATCGTCACCGGCAACACGCTCGAGAGCTTCGAGGCGGCGGTCGACGTCGGCGTCGACGTGATCGAGTTCGACGTGCTTCGCGACCGCGACGGCAGGCTCGTCGTCGCTCACGACTACGAGGACGCGCTCTCGCGCCGCGCCATGGACCTCACCGAGGCGCTCGACGCGTTTCGCTACGCGCCGCTGGACAGCGTCGAGTTCGACTGCGACCTGAAGCTTCCGGGCCGCGAGGCGGAGCTTGCCGGCGTCCTGGGCGGCTACGGGCTGATTGACCGGGCGATGATCTCGACGATGGAGGTCTCGAGCCTGATCAAGCTGGGGCGGCTCGAGCCCGATCTGCGCCTCGGGTGGACCTTCCCCAAGACCCGGCGGGACTGGACCTCCCAGCGCTGGCTGCGCCCCGCCGTGCTGGGCGGGCTGGCGCTCCTGCGCCGGCAGTTCCCCAAGGCGATCGGCGAGCGAGCCGGGGAGCTGGGCCTGACCTCCGTATGGGCCTACCACCACGTGATCACGCCACGGGCGGTCGAGGCCGCGCGCGAGGCGGGGGTGCAGCTCATGGCCTGGACCGTCGACGACCCCGGCCGGCTTGCAGAGCTCTCGAAGATGGGTGTCGACGGCCTGGTCAGCAACGACCCGCGCCTGTTCGCGGGGGCCGAAGCGGTCGTGGAGGGCAAGGCGCCGGCGCCCGAACCGCAGGAGGGCGACGTGATGGCAGAGCTGGAGGAGGAAGCGGAGCCCTCGGCCGAAGAGGTACCCGACGATCAGGACGAGCGCGACTAGCTAGAGGGGCTCCGCCCCGGTCGCCAGACCGGGCGTCTGCGACGTGCCCCGTTTGGCGAAGTAGCGCCACTCGGCCGCGCCCAGCACCGTCGAGGGCTTGTCGGCGTAGACCCACTCCCGCATGATCCGATGCCAGTTGTTGGTGGCCCGCAGCTGCGCGAGGCACGCGAGCAGGCCGGTCTCCATGCGCCTGCCCATCACCTCGTCGGCCGGCAGCGCCTCTTTTCGCACCATGTCGAAGAAGTCCGAGCGGGGGTCGGAGGTGACCTCGATCATCTTCATCACCCGCTCCGGGGTGATCTCGAGCTCGCGGTCCTCCAGGTACCAGCCGCCGACGAAGCGGACGTGGTCCATCAGCCGCTCGGCATCGATCCGCTTCGGGTTGTGGATGAACCCCAGGTCGTCAAGCGCGTCGAGCAGCGCGTCGGCGTCGTCTCGCGAGGCGGCGTCGATGGCACGCTGCTCGAGCATGATCTGGGTCTCGTCGAGCCTCTTCGTCATGCCGAAGTCGAGAAACGCGACCCGGCCGTCTTCCATCAGCAGGTAGTTGCCCGGATGGGTGTCGGCGTTGAAGTGGCGCAGGTGGTAGATCGAGCCGAAGCAGAACCTGAAGACGATCTCGCCGAAGATGTCGCGCTCGTCCTGCGGGAGCGTGCGAACGTGGTCGAACCCTTGCCCCTCGACCCACTCGCTGACGAGCACCCGCCGCCGCGACAGCCGCGAGTGCACCTTGGGCACGAAGATGAACGGGTGCCCTTCGTAGGCCCGGGCGAACGCCCGCTGGTTCTGGGCCTCGAACTCGTAGTCGAGCTCCTCCAGGACCCGTTCGCGGATCTCTGCCGCGATCGCCTTCGCGTCCAGGCCGGGGGCGAGCGCCTTCGCTACCCGCACCAGGATGCCCGCGTTGGCCAGGTCCGACTCGAGGGCCTCGGCGACCCCCGGATACTGGATCTTCACGGCGACGTCGCTGCCGTCGTGAAGCCGAGCGCGATGAACCTGCCCGATCGAGGCCGCGGCCGTCGCCTCGCGGTCGAACGCTGCGAAGTTCCGCTCGAGGGGCTGACCGTCGTACTCGGACTCGAGCACCTCGACCACACGCTCCCAGGGCATCGCCGGTGCGTTCGCGCGCAGCTTGCCGAGCTGCTCCTGATAGATCTCGCGGTACTCGGGCGGCAGGAAGTCGACGTCGATGAAGGACGCCATCTGGCCGATCTTCATCGCCGCGCCCTTCATCTCGCCCAGGACGGACGCCATCTTCAAAGCCGACTCGAGGTGCCGGGTCTCGAGCCTCTCGGCCTTGCGCTCGTCCGATCGCCCCAGGTTCGAGGCGGCGGTGCCCGCGTAGCGGGTCGCCTGTCCGCCGATCGCGGCGCCCAGCTTGGCCGAACGCCCGACGCGAGACTTCGGGATCTTGCCCGGGTCGTCCGCCTCCTCGGCCGGGTCTCCACCCTCCTCCCGGGGGTGCTCGTCGAGCCACGGAAGCTCGAGTCCCCAGCGCTCGGTCTCGCCTGCGGACGCTTCGTCTTCGGGTGTGTTGGTGGGGTCGTCTGCCATCGCCTGGGCACTTTTTCTATCCTGGCTCGCTACCTACCTTCCCAAAGTGGGCGCAATGGCCTGCCGGGAAGGAACTCTCATGGCCACCAAGCGATCCACACTCAGCGTCGCCGCGCGCGAGACCTTCGGGTCCCGAGCCACCCGCAGGCTGCGCCGTGACGGGCTTGTACCCGGCGTCGTCTACGGACACGGCGGCGACGCACGGCCCTTCCAGGTGCCCGAGCGCGACCTGCGCCAGCTGCTGGCCGAGGGCCAGGCGCTCCTCGACCTCGAGATCGACGGCGGCGACGCGGTGCCCGTGGTCATCAAGGAGGAGCAGCGCCACCCGCTTCGCGGCGAAGTCGTGCACCTCGATTGCCTCGAGGTCCGCCTCGACGAGGCGATCGAGTCCGAGGTCCCGATCGAGCTCGAGGGCGCCGACCAGGCCCCCGGTGTGCGCGAGGAGGGAGGTGTGCTCGAGCACGTCACCCGTGAGGTCACCATCGAGGCGCTCCCGACCGAGATCCCCGAGCGGATCTCCGTCGACGTCTCCGAGATGGTCATCGGCGACACCATGACTCTCGAGAGCGTCACACCCCCTTCCGGAGCCAAGTTCATGGTCGACGAGCCGGCCGAGTTCACGATCGCGACGCTCAGCCCGCCTCGCGTCGAGGAAGAGCCCGAGCCCGACCTCGAGGAGGAGGCCGAGCTGGTCGGCGAGGATGGCGAGCCGATCGAGGCCCCCGAGGGCGAGGAGGGCGCCGAAGGCGAGGGCGCCGGCGATGGAGATGGCGGCGATGGCGACGGCGACGGCGGAGACGGCGGCGGGGGAGGGGAGTAGCCCCTGTCCTTCCTTCGCCGCGGCAAGCGGCGCGGAGGCGGGGACGAGCGCGGCGGAGGGCGCGCTGACGCGCTTGTCGTCGGACTCGGCAACCCCGGCGCGCGCTACGCGGCCACCCGCCACAACGTCGGCTTCGAGATCGCGGAGGAGCTCACGCGGCGCTGGGAGATGCCCAAGGCGAGCAAGCGCTTCGGCGGCCTGATCGCCGAGGGGCGCACCGGCCCCGGCGGGCCTCGCGTCGCCGTGCTGTTGCCCCAGACCTTCATGAACGAATCCGGCTCGGCCGCTGGTCCGGCCCGCGGCCAGCTCGGCGTCGCGCTCGACCGCGTCGTGGTTGTTCACGACGAGATCGACCTGCCCTTCGGCCAGGTCCGCAGCAAGCTCGGTGGGGGCCTGGCCGGGCACAACGGCCTGAAGAGCCTGGGCCGCGGCCTCGGCTCACCCGACTTCTGGCGCGTCCGGGCCGGCGTGGGCAGGCCCGACAGCACCGATCCCGAGATCGTGTCCGCGTGGGTCCTCGGCCGGTTCAGCGAACCCCGCGAGGAGGTGGCCGCGCTGATCGCCTCGGCTGCCGACGAGACCGAGAAGCTGATCGAGCGCCTGACCGCTGAGGAGGACGAAGATGAGTGAAGCCCTGACGAGCTACTCGGTCTCCGACGGGGTCGCCCTGCTGCGCCTCGAGCGCGACGATGCCCGCAACGCGATCAACACGCAGATGCTGGAGGAGATGCTCGACCACCTGGCCTCTGCGCGCGAGGACGACGAGGCGCGGGTGCTCGTGATCTCATCGAACGACCACCTCGGCCTCTCGGCGGGCGCTGACGTCAAGGAGGCGATGGACGACGAGGGCAAGGTCCGCCGCATGCAGCTCTTCGCCGACCTCTACGACCAGGTCGTGGCGTTCCCGAAGCCGACGGTCGCGGCCTGCCACGGCTCCGTGGTGGGGGGTGGAGCCGAGATCGCGGTCGCCTGCGACCTCCGGGTCGGAGGCGGCAACCTGCGGATGCGCTTCCCGGGCGCCGCGCTGGGCGTCCCGGTCGGGCCCGCCAGGCTGGTCTCGCTCTGCGGCCTGTCGGCGGCCAAGTACCTGCTGCTGACCTCACGCAACGTCGCCGCCGAGGAGGCGTTCCGGATGGGCCTCGTCCACCGCCTCGCCCCCGCGGCGCGGACCGAGGAGGTCGCGCTGGAGCTCGCCGGCGAGGTCGCGGTGCACCCGCCCGAGTCGGTCGCGCGCATCAAGCGGATGCTCAACGAGTGGGACGGCGTGGTCGAGCGCTCGGCGTCAGAAGGGCGAGGCCAGGTCGAGTGGCAGAGGACCGGCCCCGGGCTCCCCGGCGCCGACTGAGCCCGCCCGCGTAGCATCGGATCGGATGTCGAATCCGTCCGATCCCGGCGCCGAGTCCCGCGCAGACTCGCGCGCGCTGAGAGCCGTGATCGAGCTCGCCGCCGATGGCGAGGCCTTCAACGCGCTCGCGACCGCGTTGGGAGAGGGCGGCCGGGGCGACGCGAAGGTCGAGGCCCACGTCTCGAGCTCGATGCGTCCCTACGCGCTCGCGGCCCTGCTCGAGCAGCCCGAGGTTCTGAGGGGCGGCCCGGCCTTGATCGTGGCGACGGACGACCGCTCCGCGCGCGACCTCGCCGCTGACCTCGCCGCCTACCTCGCCCCGCGGCCGGTCCGCCTTTATCCCTCACGCGGCACGGGTTACCTCTCGCACATCGCTCCGCCACCCCATCTCGCGGGTCTGAGGGTGGCGGCCTTGAACGCGTTGGTCGCCACTGCGCCGGGAGGCGTGGCGGGGGGTGGCCCGGGGACGTCCAGTTCGCCGTTGCAGTTCGGACCCGGGACGCCCCCCGCCGCGGCTCCCGTCGTCGTAGCTTCGGCCGTGGCCCTTGCGGAGGTCGTCCCCCAGCCCGAGCTGCGCCCCGACGGGCTCGCCCTGCACAAGGGCGAAGAGGTCGACCTCGGCGACGTCTCCGAGTTGCTGGCCGAGGCGGGCTACGACCGCGTCGACCAGGTGGAGGAGCGGGGGCAGTTCGCCGTCCGCGGCGGGATCCTTGACGTCTTCGGCGCCACCGAGGAGCGCGCCGTCCGAGTCGAGCTGTTCGGCGACGAGATCGAGAGCCTGCGCTGGTTCTCTACATTCACGCAGCGCTCGTTGGGCGAGTCCGACAAGGTCGAGCTGGCCCCGGCGGCTGAGCTCGCCTCCGAGCACCGCGATCTCGCCGCGCTGGCGGGCGCCCCGGGCGATGAGGAGGACGGCGACGAGCGCCTGGAGATCGCCGAGCTGCTGCCCGTCGAGCGCTTCCAGGCGCCCCTCGGCCTTCTCAGCGACAAGGCGTTCGTGGCGATCGCTTCGGTCGACGAGATCCCCGGCGCCCTGCAGGACCACTGGGAGGACGTGACGGCCGCGATGCACGCCGACGACGCGCGCCACCTGTATGTCGATGTCGCCGACCAGCTCTCGGCCCGCGCCTCGCTGGCGCTCAGCGGCACCGAGTCCGGCCAGAAGCATTCGCTGCGGGCCCAGCGCGCCGAGTTCCCCTCCCGCACGCCGGCCGAGGGGGAGGGCGAGCTCGAGAAGCTCCTGCGCTCGGGCTACCGGGTCGTGGTCGCCTTCGAGCGCGCGGGCGAGGCCGATCGCGCTCGCTACAACCTGTCCCGCATTGAGGCGCCCCCGCTGCGCGCCGCCGATCCGCCGCGCGACCCGGGCGTCCGCTTCGCCGAGGCGAACCTGCGCGAGGGCTTCGCATCACCCGAGTTGAAGCTGGCGGTGATCCCCTGGGCCCGCCTGGTCCACCGTCGCGTCGGCACGGCGGCCCCGGCCCAGGCTCGCCACCGGATCGCGGCCGCGATCGAGCTGCGCGTCGGCGACCTGGTCGTGCACGAGGATCACGGCGTCGCCCGCTTCTCGGGCTTCGACACCAAGACCCTCGCCGGAATCACCCGCGATTACCTGGAGCTCGAGTACAAGGGCGGCGACAGGGTCTTCGCCCCCACCGATCAGCTGGCGAAGATCAGCCGCTACGTCGGCGCCGACGGGGGGGACCCGCCGCTCAGCGCCCTCGGCGGCAAGCGCTGGCTCACCATGAAGGCCCGCGCGCGCCGCGCCGCGCAGGCGATGGCCGGCGAGCTGCTCAACCTCTACGCCGAGCGCCAGGTCAGAAGCGGCCACGCCTTCTCGCCCGACGACGAGCTGCAGATGGAGTTCGAGGCGTCGTTCCCCTACCGCGAGACGCCCGACCAGCTGGACGCGATCGACGCGACCAAGGCGGACATGGAGGGAGAGCGCCCGATGGACCGCCTGATCTGCGGAGACGTCGGGTACGGCAAGACCGAGGTCGCGCTGCGGGCCGCCCACAAGGCCGCGGTCGACGGCAAGCAGGTGATGCTGCTGGTGCCGACCACGATCCTGGCCCAGCAGCACTTCGGCACCTTCCGGGAGCGCCTCGCCGACACTGCCCTGAACGTCGAGATGGTCTCGCGGCTGCGCAGGCCCGCCGAGGTCAAGAGAATCGTCGGGGAGTTCGGCGAGGGGAAGGTCGACATCCTGATCGGCACCCACCGCCTGCTGAGCCGCGACGTGCGCGGCAAGGACCTGGGCCTGCTGATCGTGGACGAGGAGCAGCGATTCGGCGTCAAACAGAAGGAGCTGCTGCGCCAGCTGAAGCTGCGCGTCGATGTGCTGTCGCTCTCGGCGACCCCGATCCCGCGGACGCTGCAGATGTCCCTGGCCGGCCTGCGGGACATCTCCGTGATCGAGACGCCGCCCGAGGGCCGCCGGCCGGTCCGCACCTACGTGGGCCCGTATGACGAGGAGCTGGTCGGCCGAGCGATCAGGCGCGAAGTCGAGCGCGGGGGGCAGGCGTTCTTCCTCCACAACAGAGTGGATTCTCTGCACGAGGTGGCCGAGGGCCTGCGGGCGCTCTGCCCGGATGTTCGCTTCGCCGAGGCCCACGGCCGGATGGACGAGCTGGAGCTCGAGGCGACGATGCTCGCCTTCGTCCGCGGCGAATACGACTGCCTGGTGTCGACGACCATCATCGAATCGGGCATCGACATCCCATCGGCCAACACGCTGATCGTCGAGCGCGCCGACCAGCTTGGCCTGGCGCAGGCCTACCAGATACGCGGCAGGGTGGGACGGAGCCGCGACCGCGCCTACGCCTACATGCTCTACCCGTCGCCCGAGACCCTCACGGCCGAGGCGGCGGCGCGCCTGGCGACCCTCTCCGACAACACCGAGCTCGGATCCGGCTTCAGGGTCGCGATGCGCGACCTGGAGATCAGGGGTGCCGGGAACCTGCTCGGTGACGAGCAGTCGGGCCACGTCGCCGCGGTCGGCTTCGAGCTCTACTGCCAGATGCTCGAGGACGCGACCGAGGCTCTCCGCCAGGGAATCGAGGAGGGGGAGGGGCTGGGCCCCGAGCGGGAGCCGGTCCGGGTGGAGCTCGAGCTCGATGCCTACGTCCCAACCGAGTACATCCCGTTCGAGGCCGCCAAGATCGACGTCCACCGCCGCATCGCGGCCGCGCGCGAGCGGGCGGAGCTGCGCGCCCTGCGCGACGAGCTGTCGGACCGCTTCGGGCCCGTGCCCGAGCCCGTGTCCAACCTCATCGAGCTGCAGCGCGCGCGCATCGAGCTTGGTGCGGCGGGGGTCCGGAACGTCGAGTTCAGGGCGGGGCGGCTGCGCGCGTCTCCGATCGAGCTCGACTCCGAGCAGGCGACCTCCCTCGGCGAGCGCGTGCCCGACCTGATCTACCAGTGGCGCGAGCGGACGGTTGCGATCCCCGTCCCCGATGACGCCGCCGCGCGCCTCGGCGCCCTCCTGGCCCTCGCCGACGGGCTCGCGGCGGAAGGCGCGTTAGCACCGGCTTAGGCGGATGGTTATCCTCTCGGCCTCGTGAGAAAGGGCGGGAACAAGATCGTGATCGCCGGCGCGCTCGGCGCGCTGTTCGTCGTCATCGTGGCGCTGGTCGCCGCGAGCTCGGGGATCAGCAAGGAGGACCCGGCCGACGACTCGATCGCAGTCGTCGAGGGCGTGAACGTCGAGGGCATCGTGGATGACGGCCAGATCACCCGCGAGCGCTTCGACGCCTCGCTGGAGCAGGCGGCGATGCGCCAGGGCCTCCAGGAGGTCCCCCCCGAGGACGACCAGCAGTACACGGCGCTCCGAGACGAGGCGATCAACGACGTCCTGGATACGGCCTGGATCCTGGGAGAGGCCGAGGAGCGCGGTATCGAGGCCTCCGACCGCGAGGTCGAGGAGGAGTTCCTGCGCACGAAGGAAGAGAACTTCAAGACCGAAGAGGAGTACCAGCAGTTCCTGGGCGAGACCGGCTTCACGCAGGAGGACGTCGACCTGCGCGTGAGGTTGCAGCTCCTGTCCACGAAGATCCAGGAGCAGGTCAGCGGCGGCGCCGAGCCGCAGCCCGTCTCGGACGAGGACGCGCGTCTCTTCTACGACTCGAACCCCGAGCAGTTCGTGACGCCGGGCAGCCGCGACATCCGCGTCATCCAGGCGGCCGACGAGGCTGCCGGCCAGGACGCCTTCGACCAGCTCAGCGCCGACAACTCCCCCGAGAACTGGGACAAGGTCGCCGCCGCGATCTCAACCGACACGACTTCGAAGGACACGGGCGGTGTGCGCACCGGGGTCACCGAGGGCGTATTCCCCGACCCGCTCAACACCGAGATCTTCGACGCCCCGGAGGGCGAGGTCCAGGGCCCGGTCACGATCCCGGAGGGCGTCTACGTATTCCAGGTGGACACGATCACGGAGGAATCCACGACCTCGTTCGAGGATGCACGCGAGCAGATCGACCAGCAGCTCGGCCCGCAGATCCAGCAGGAGGAGTTCGGTGCCTTCCTGAGCGACTACCGCGACCGCTGGAGCGAGGTCACGATCTGCGCTGACGGCTTCATCACCGAGCGCTGCGAGAACTTCGAGGGCGAGACGACCCCCTGCCCCGACCCGACGCTTCCGGAAGACCAGCAGAAGCAGCAGCTCGAGGACACGGGCTGCCCGCCGCCGGTGCTCTCCAACAGCCCGGGGACGCCCGGAGCCTTCGCGCCCTTCCTGCCCGTTCAGGGCACGCCCCAGCGGCCCCACCCGCCGGGCGACGACGATGAGGCACCCGCCGGCGGCCAGGTACCGGGCGCCCCGCTCCCCGGTGGAGCCGTGCCGGTCCAGCCCGGCGCAGCGGGCGCCCCGCCCCCCGCGGGCGCGCAGCAGGCGCCCCCGCCCCCGCCCCCGGCCGGCGCGCAGCAGGCCCCCCCGGCCGGCGCGCAGGCCCCTCCCCCCGGCGGTTGAGCCGCAGCGACAGCGGAGGCGGGGCCGAGCGGTCCCTGGCGCGCCTGGACGAGATCACTCGGCGCCTGCGCCGCGAGTGCCCGTGGGACCGAGAGCAGGACGCGCGCTCGATCGTGCCGCACACGGTCGAGGAGTCCTACGAGCTCGCTGACGCCGCCGCCCGCGACGACACCGCCGCGATGCTCGACGAGCTCGGCGACGTCTTGTTCCAAGTGGTGTTCTTGGCGTTGTTGCTCGAGGAGCGCGGCGAGGGCGATCTCGCCGCCGTGGCCGAGTCCTGCACGGCGAAGCTGATCCGGAGACACCCCCATGTCTTCGGCGACGCGGAGATGGAGGACGCGGGCCAGGTTCTGAAGCAGTGGGAGCAGATCAAGCGCGACGTCGAGGGGCGCTCGGCTGACCCGCTGGCCGAGATCCCCGAGAACCTGCCGTCGCTGCTCTTCGCGCGCAAGGTCCTGCGGCGGACCGATCCGGCCCCATCCTCGGCCGCCGGCAAGCCCGGTGGCCCGGGTGCGCCCGAGGAGGACCGTGTCGAGGCCGAGCGAGAGGCGGGCGACCTGCTGCTGGACGCGGTCAGGCGCTCGCGCGAGCTGGGGGTCGATCCGGAGCTGGCGCTGCGCGCGGCGGCCACGCGGCTCGGCGAAACGGCCCCGTCCGACGACATCTAGACTGCCGCGCCCGTGTCCACGATCTCCGAGATCCGCGCGCGCCAGATCCTCGACTCGAGGGGGAACCCGACCGTCGAGGCGGAGGTCGTGCTCGAGTCCGGCGCCTCGGGCTGGGCCGCCGTCCCCTCGGGTGCATCGACTGGCGAGTTCGAGGCCGTCGAGCTGCGAGACGGCGGGGATGAGTGGGCCGGCCGTGGTGTCTCACAGGCAGTTTCAAACGTGAATGGCGAGATCGCCGATGCCCTGAAGGGCGCGAGGGCGGCCGAGCAGTCGGCGCTCGACCGCACGATGATCGAGCTCGACGGCACCCCGAACAAGGGTCGCCTGGGCGCCAACGCGCTCCTCGGCGTGTCACTCGCGGCCGCCAAGGCCGCGGCGGCCGACGCGGGCCAGCCGCTCTACGAGTACCTGGGTGAGCTCTATACGGCCACGGGCGCAAAGGACCCCGGCGAAGCGAACGTGCTGCCCCTGCCGATGATGAACGTGCTGAACGGCGGCGCGCATGCCGACAACTCGATCGACTTCCAGGAGTTCATGGTCGTGCCGCAGGGCGCGGTCGACTTCGGCGAGTGCCTGCGGATCGGCACCGAGGTCTTTCACGCTTTGAAGGGAACCTTGAAAGGGAAGGGCTTGTCGACCGCCGGAGGCGACGAGGGCGGCTTCGCCCCCGACCTGGAGTCGAACCGGGCCGCGCTCGACTTCCTGCTCGCGGCGATCGAGGAGGCCGGCTACGCCCCGGGCGAGGACGTCGCGATCGCGATGGACCCAGCGACCAGCGAGCTGTTCGAGGGCGGCTCCTACGAGCTCGCCGGCGAGGGCCGGTCCCTGAGCTCGGCGGAGATGGCCGACCTCTGGCACGAGCTGGTCGACCGGTTCCCGATCGTCTCGATCGAGGACGGGATGGACGAGGAGGACTGGGACGGGTGGAAGCTCCTCACCGAGAAGCTGAGCGCTCACGGGACCCAGCTCGTCGGCGACGACCTCTTCGTCACCAACCCGGAGCGCCTCCAAAGGGGCATCGACGCGGGGGTCGGCAACTCGATCCTCGTCAAGGTCAACCAGATCGGCACGCTGACCGAGACGCTCCAGGCGATCCGGATTGCCCGGGACGCGGGTTACGCGGTCGTGATCTCCCACCGCTCGGGCGAGACCGAGGACACCACGATCGCCGACCTGGCCGTCGGCACCTGCGCCGGGCAGATCAAGACGGGCGCGCCGTCGCGCTCGGATCGCGTCGCCAAGTACAACCGCCTGTTGCGGATCGCGGAAGAGCTGGGCGATAGCGCCCGGTTCCCGGGTGCTTCCGTCTTCGATCGCGGCTGACGAAGGCATTCGAAGTGGCGTGGCGAACGCTCAGTGGTGAGCGCCCACGCAGGCACATCCAGGAGCCTCGGACGGCGAATCGGGCCGTCGCGGGTCAGGTGGGACCGCATCGGGCGGGTGGCCCTGGTCCTCGTCCTGTTCGGCGTCATGGTCAGCTATCTGAACCCGGTCGTGAACCTCGTCGACGCCTGGCGGGACTCCAAGGTCGGCGAGGAGACCCTCGTCGAGCTGCAGCGCGAGAACGCCTCGCTGCAGTCCCAGGTCGACCGGGCCGAGGACCCGCTGACGATGGAGCGCGAGGCGCGAAAGCTGGGCATGGTGAAGCCCGGCGAGCAGGCCTACGTGATCGACGGCCTGAGCGACTGAAGGGTAGAATCCCGGCTCGCGCGTGGGCGTCAGGTCCGCGCGTTTTCTTGACTTGAGCCGAATGTGACCACTGGCCAGTACCTCTTGGGCGTCGCTGAGCTGGGCGCGATCGTCGCGGCGCTCGGCCTGGGCGCCTTCTACATCCGTGCGCTGATCGTCCCCGCCTGGACGGGGGCCCTGGCGCGGCTGGCGGAGTTCGTGCTGGGCCTCTCGGCGCTGGTCGTGGTCGCCGAGCTCATCGGCCTGCTCGGCCTCCTGAAAGAGCTGCCGCTGGTGATCGCCTGCGCGCTGCTGGGCCTCGGCGCAGCAGCCTGGGCCCGCCCGAAGGTCGACCCGTCCGCCCGCGGGGAGTTCCCGGCCGTCAGGTCGAGCAGGGCGATGCTCGCGGTCGCCATCTTTGCTTCGATCGTCGTCGTCGCGCACTGGGCCGAGCCGACCCAGGAGGCGCTGGACACGGGCATGTACTACCAGGACACCACCTGGTACCACATGTCCTTCTCGGGCCGGTTCGCACAGACCGGCGAGGTCGGGCCGCTGCACCTCACCGACCCGCTGAAGCTGACCACCTGGTACTACCCGCAGAACTCCGAGCTCCTCCACGCGATCCCGATGGTGGCGTTCGACACCGACTTCTTCTCGCCGCTGATCAACCTCGGGTGGCTCGCGGTCGCGCTGCTCGCCGCCTTCTGCATCGGCCGCCCCTACGCGGTCGGGGCCGCGACGCTCCTGGGCGCCGCCGTCGTCCTCGACTCCGAGATGCTGGTCGGCTCCCAGGCGGGCAACGCCCCCAACGACGTCGCCGGGATCTTCTTCCTGTTATGCGTGATCGCGTTCCTGGTCAACGGAGCAGCGACCGCTCGGGCCGCGCCGCGAATAGCGGGTGCTGCGGGCCCGCCTGCCGACGATGGCGACCCGCCCCTCGCCGAGGATGGCGGGCCGGGTTTCGACCCCGATGCCGACGAGGAGCATCCCCAGGAGGGCGTGGTCACCGACGTCCCCGTGGCGGGCGACCCCCGGGTGCTGGCCGGAGTCGGCTCGGGGCCGCTGCTGCTCGCCGGCCTGGCCGCGGGCCTCGGCATCGGGACCAAGATCACGCTGCTCGCCGCCCTCGGCTTCCTGACCATCGGAATCGCGTACCTGGGCGGTCGCGAGGGCTGGTGGCGGGCGCTCTGCTACTGGCTCGGTGGGATCCTGGTCACGGCGGGGTTCTGGTACGGGCGCAACCTCTTCTTCGCACTCAACCCGTTTCCCCAGATCGAGAAGGCCGGGCCGATCAACCTGCCCGGGCCCGAGCAGGGGGGTTTCTATCCGCGCCAGCCCCACAGCCTCAGCGAGTACTACAACGACCCGGGCGTCTGGAAGGGCTATTTCTTCCCGCCTCTGAAGGACGGCCTCGGGCCGCTCTGGCCGCTGATCTTCGCCCTCGCCGCCGCCGGGCTGGCCTTCGCGCTGTGGAGGGGCGGGAGCAAGCTGATGCGCGTGCTCGCCGCCACGGGGGTCTTCGCCGGCATCGCGTACGTCTTCACGCCGCTGACGGCGTCGGGCTCGCTCGGCCAGCCGACCGGGTTCGAGGCCAACCTGCGCTACGTCGCTCCGGCCCTGATCATCGGGCTGACGATCACCCCGCTGATCCCGGCGCTGCGCCGCCGCCCCTGGCCGTGGGCGCTGATCGGGGTCTTCGCCCTGTTCATCCTCCAGGGGACGATCCGCGTCGGCATCGACGGCGGGCTCAGCATCGACGCGGCTCCCAGCTGGAACTACGGCCACCTCGACGAGTCGCTCGAGCTGGCGCTCCTGGTGGTGGGCGTCCCGGCCTTGATCGTGGCCGGTATGAGGACCGGGGTGCAGCGCGTCGGGCTGGCCGCCTTCGGGATCGCCGCCGCGGCGCTGGCGATCGTCCTCGGCGACACCCAGCGCAAGGAGTACCTCGACGAGCGCTACGAGGCCAGCGTCGCCCCGATCCTGGAGGCCGGCTTCCGCTCGACTCCGGACTGGACGCCGCTGCAGGTCTTCGGCAAGCGGACGTCGGACTCGCGCATCGGCGTGGTCGGAAGGGCATCGGCGTTCGGCCAGTACTTCTTCTACGGAGACGACCTGTCGAACCACGTCCAATACCTCGGTGAAGAGCTCCGCCGCGGCACCTTCAGGCAGATCGACAACTGCGCCGACCTGCGGCGGGTCGTGAACGAGGGGAACTACGACTACGTCGTCGTGACCCCCCGGATCAGGCGCGAGACCAGCGTCCCGCCGGAGCTCTTCTGGATCGGCGACGACGCCGCCGTCAAGAAGAACGTCCGCTCCGGTGGGCTGGCCGGCGTCTTCAGGGTCGACGGCACGCTCGACGCCGAGACCTGCGCTGCCGCCGAGGAGCGCTACCGGGCCGCAAAGGCCGAGCAGGAGGCCGCGCGGCGCGCGCAGGCCGAGGCGCTGATCGAGGCCCTGCCCCCCGAAGAGGAGCGCGAGGCGCGCGAAGCCCTCCAGGAGGAGAAGGAAGCAGCGAGGGAGCGAGAGGCCGAGGAAGGTGGCGAGTAGGTGAGCTTCGGGTCCTACCTCGCCGGCGCGATCGAGATACTCGTCGTCGTCGCCGCCCTCGGCTTCGGGGCGACTCGCCTTCGCGCGCGGTTGCTCGACGGCTGGTCGGGGGCCCGCGCCCGCCTCGCCGAGGTCGTCCTGGGCCTCTCGCTCCTGGTCGTCTCGCTGGAGCTGGTCGGGGTCGTCGGCCTCTACAAGCCGGGCTGGGTCCTGATCGGCACGGTCGCGGCCGGCGTCGGCGCCGGCCTCTGGGCAAGCGGCGGCGAGCGGGGCCGCCTCGCGGCCCTTCCCACTCCGCCGGTCTCCTCGATCGCCACCATCGTCGCGATCGGCGCCGCGATGCTCGTCACCGCGCACTGGGCGATGCCCACCCAGGTCGGCCTCGACATCGGCATGTACCTGCCGAACACGACCTGGCACAACGCGCCCTTCGCCGCCCGCTTCGTTCAGGACGCCCAGGTCGGCGCCCTGCACATGACCGAGGTGCTGAAGCTGACGGTCTGGTTCTACCCGCAGAACTCCGAGCTCCTGCACTCGTTCGGGATCCTCTTCCTGGACAGCGACTTCCTCTCGCCGCTGATCAACATCGGCTGGATGTGCCTGTGCCTGCTGGCGGCCTGGTGCTTCGGGCGGCCCTACGGCGCAGCTGCCACCGCCCTGCTCGGGCTCGCCGTCCTGCTCGACGCCGAGATGCTGCTGCTCTACCAGCCCGGCGACGCCAAGAACGACGTCGGCGGCCTCTTCTTCCTGCTCGCGGCGGCGGCGATCCTGGTCAACGGCGACGCCCAGTCTCGCGCTGCGACCCAGGCGGCGCGCCCGATCGCGGGTGGCTCTCCCGACGCAGACCCCGACACCGCGGCGGCGGAGCCTCCCAGGCGGGGGTTCGTGGCGACGGGCGCCGACCTCGTCCCCATCTTTCCCCGGAGCGCCCTGATCGTCGCCGGTCTGGCCGCGGGGCTGGCCCTCGGCACCAAGCTGAACCTGCTCGCGCCGTTCGGTCTGCTCACACTCGGCGTGATCGCGGTCGCGCGCCCCGGCGACCGTGTCCGCACCGCCGCGATCTGGGTCGCCGCGTCGCTCACGACGGGCGGCTTCTGGTTCGCCCGCAACCTGGTCGAGTCCGGCAACCCGCTCCCGTGGGCCGACCCGGGCCCCATCCCCGGCCCCGAGCGCCCCGACATCGAGATTCGCGAGCCGGGAACTGTCTCCGACTACCTGACCAACGGCGACGTCATCACCGACACCTTCATCCCGCGCCTGAACGACAGCTTCGGAGTGCTCTGGCCGGTAGTCCTCGCGGCGGTCATCGTGGGGTTCGGGATGGCGATCTGGCGCGGACGCACATCCATCATCCGCATGCTCGGAGTGGTGGCGCTGCTCAGTGGAATCGCCTACCTCTTCACGCCTCTGACCGCCGCCGGCCCCCCCGGCGAGCCGAGCGCGTTCGACGTCAACCTCCGCTACGCCTCGCCGTGCCTGGCACTCGGCGTGTTGCTGCTCGCCGTCGATACCGGCCTGAGCCGTGGGCGCGCCCGGCAGTTGCTTTTGGGCGGGCTCTCCGTGCTGCTCGTCGTCGGCCTCTTCAGCGGTGGCGACAGCGTCTGGGACCGCGACTTCCCGCTCGGCGCGGTGATCCTGGTCGCGCTGCTCGTGGCCATCCCCGCAGGCCTGGCTCTGGCGCCGCGGTGGGGGATCGACGGCTGGACCGTCGGGGCGGCGGCGGCCGTGGCGATCGCGCTGGCGATCGGCATCGGCTGGGCGAAGCTCGATACCTACCAGGACGACCGCTACCGGGCGGAGACCGCTCCGAGCGACTTCCCCCAGGGCATCAAGTCGGCGCTCGAGTGGTTCAACGAGGAGGAGCCCACCGACGCTCGCATCGCCGTCGTCGGCGGGCGGCCCGGCTTCAAGCAGTACGTCTTCTACGGCGACGACCTCTCGAACCACGTCCAATACGTGGCCCGCCACGAGCCGCACGGCGCCTTCTTCCCGATCGAGTCCTGTGAGGAGTGGCGCGAGGCGCTCAACGAGGGCGGCTACGACTTCGTGGTGATCGGGCCCGACCAGCGCACCCAGAGCGAGTCGCCGATCGAGGCCGAGTGGACCGAGGCCGGGGGTGACGCGACCAAGCTGGTGGACGACGACATGACCTTCGTCTACGAGCTGCCGGATGAGCTCGAGCCGAACGGCTGCGCCGCACCGGTCCCTTGAGCTTCGGGGCGTACCTGGCGGGGTTCGCCGGCCTCGTCGCGGTCGCGCTCTCGCTCGGGCTCGCGTCCGTCCGGCTGCGGGCGCGGTTGCTGCCGGGATGGGAGGGCGCTCCGGCGCGCCTGGTGGAGTCCGTGATCGGGCTTTCGCTGCTGACCGTGCTGCTGCAGCTGCTGGGCGCGGTGGGGCTGTTCGAGCCCGCCGTGATCATCGGGGCCTCGATCGCGATCGCCGCCGGCGTGGCGGCGCGGCTCCCCGGCGCCGAGGATCAGGCGGTCGTGCCACAGGGACCGCCGCGGCCGGAGATCCCGGTCCTCCATGTCGTGATCGCGCTCTGCGTCGGAGCCTTTCTCGCCGCCCACTGGGCCACCGGGCTGCAGGACGTCTGGGGCCGGGGCATGCTCACCTTCGACACGCTCTGGTACCACGGCCCGTTCGCGGCGCGGATCGCGGAGTCCGGCTCGGCCTGGGGCCTCCACTTCACCGACCCGCTCTACCTGAACTGGTTCTATCCGCAGGGGTCGGAGCTGCTGCACGGCGCCGGGATCTCGCTGTTCGACCGCGACATCCTCTCGCCGTTCGTCAACTTCGGCTGGCTCGGCGTCAGCCTGCTGGCCGCGTGGTGCATCGGGCGCCCCTACGGCGTCGCTCCGCTGACCATGGTCGCGGCCGCCCTGACCCTCGACATCGGGCCGATGGTGCCTCGCGAGGCCGGCACCCCCGCCAACGACGTGGCGCCGGTGGCGATGCTGCTCGCGGCCGGGGCCGTCCTGATCAATGCGGCCGCCCAGGCGCGCGCCAGGTCGGGGGCGGCCCGCACCCTGCACTCCGGCGGCCCCCCGATCACGGATGTCATCCCCGCGGGGGCGATCCTCGTGGCGGGCCTGGCGATGGGGCTGGCCCTGGGGACGAAGCTGACGATCGCCGGGGGCCTCGCCGGGATGGCGGTGGGCCTGCCCCTCGTCCTTCCCGCCGGCACCCGGCGCAAGGCGCTGCTGGTCTTCCTCGGCGGCGTGACGGCAACAGCGGGGTTCTGGTTCCTGCGGAACCTCATCCACTCCGGCACCCCGCTGCCGTGGGCGCAGGAGCTGGGCCCCATCGACCTGCCCGGGCCCGACCGCGGCCTCGAGGGGCGCGACAACTACAACGTCGCCCACTACATCTTCGAGACGCCGGACGCCGACATCTGGAGCGGGTTCTTCTTCAAGGCGATCACGAACCTCTTCGGGCCGCTCTGGTTTGCGATGTTCGGCGCCGCCGCGGCCGGCGCCGTGCTCGCGATCGTCAGGCCGAGGACGCCGGTCGTGCGGCTGCTCGGCGCCGTCACCGTCGTCGGGGCGATCGTGTACCTGTTCACCCCGCTCACGGCCGCGGGCCCGCAGGACCAGCCGCTCGCGTTCGGGATCAACCTGCGCTACCTGGTGCCCGCACTGGCGCTCGGGCTGGCCCTGGTCCCGCTCGAGCCGAAGCTGACCCCCGAGCGCGCCCGCCTCCCGCTGCTCGCCGGCGGTGCGCTGGCGCTCCTCATCACCTCGCTCTACTCGGACTCCGCATACATCTGGAGCGAGCCGTTCGCGTCGAAGCCCGTCGCCGCGCTGTTCGGCATCGCGTTCATGGGCGTCCCCGTCGGCCTCGCGCTCCTCGGTCGGCGCAGCGCGGCGCTCGCCGTCGCCGCGGGAGTCGCCGCCACGCTCGTCCTGGGCGGGGTGGGCTGGGAGAGGAGCGACGACTACCTCGACGCCAGGTACACGAACGCGGAGGACTTCCGATTCCAGCTCGACGACGCGGCCGCCTGGGCCAAGGAGACCTCCGGCGAGCGGATCGGCGTCGCCGGCCTCAGCGGGGCCTACAACCAGTACATCCTCTACGGCGACGAGCTCTCGAACCACGTCCAGTACCTGGGGCGGAACCTCTCGAGCGGTGACTTCCGCGCGATCGAGAAATGCCCGGAGTTCATCCGAGAGGTGAACGAGGGCGACTACTCCTTCGTCGTGACGACGCCCGAGCTCGACCTGAACGACCCCGACACGGCGAAGGCCTCGCCCGAGGGCGGCTGGATGAGGGGGGCCGGCGCCGAGGAGGTCCTGCGCACCGGCCGCGTCTCGATCTTCAGGGTCGACGGCGAGCTCGCGGGTTGCTGATGGGCACCGGGCCCTACCTGCTCGGGATGGCGGCTCTGACGGCCGTCGTCATCTCGGTAGCGATCACCGGCCGGACGCTGCGCCGTGCGCTGCTGCCGGGCTGGACGGGGGCGCCTGCCCTGCTCGCCGCCGGTGTCCTTGCCCTCGGCGTGCTGGTCGCCCTGTCCGAGCTGCTCGGCCTGTTCGACCTGCTCGACGGCGTGCTGCTGACCGCCGCCTGCGTGATCGTCGGCGGCGGAGCGTTACGAATCGAGCCGATGCTGAAGCCGGGCGTCGGCGATCAGCGCGAGGCGCGCGAGGGGCCCTCCTGGGAGGTCTGGGTGGCGATCGCGTTCGCCCTCGTGGTCGCGGTCCAGTGGGCCGGGCCGGCCCTTCTGGCGCTCGACCGGGGCATCTACGGGGGCGACTCGCTCTGGTACCACATGCCCTTCGCGGCCCACATCGCGGGCACGGGGTCGGTCACCGAGCTCCTCTTCACCGACCCGCTCTACCTCAACTGGCTCTACCCGCAGAACTCCGAGCTCCTTCACGCCGACGGCCTGATGCTCCTGGGGGACGACTTCCTCTCGCCCCTCCTGAACCTCGGCTGGCTGGGCGCCGCGCTCTTCGCCGCGTGGTGCATCGGGCGGCCCTACGGCGCCGGAGCGCCCGCCGTGGGGGCGGTTGCCGCGCTGATGTCGGCGGACCTGCTCTTCTCGCGCCAGCCCGGCAACGCCAACAACGACGTCGTCGCGATCGCCCTGCTCCTCGCCTCGGTCGCGATCCTCGTCAACGCCCGCTCGGTCGGCGCCCGCGGCCCGCTCCTCGTCGCCGGCCTAGCGGCCGGCCTCGCCCTCGGGACCAAGCTCACGATCGTGCCGCCGGTGGGCGCCCTGACGATCGGGGTCATCGTCATCGCGGCCTCCGGCGAGCGAGCGAGGGCTGCCGGCGCGTGGCTGGTGGGCCTCTTCGCGGGCGGAGGGCTCTGGTACGTCCGCGACCTGATCGCATCGGGGACGCCCTTCCCCTTCGTCGACATCGGCCCGCTGTCGAAGCCCGAGGAGCTGCAGGGCCGCGAGCCGTTCTCGGTCGCCCACTACCTGACCGACACAGACGTCTGGGGGCGCTACTTCACCCCCGGTCTCGAGGAGCGCCTGGGCGACCTGTGGCCGCTCTTCCTCGCGGCCGCGGCGATCGGAGCGGTGCTGTGGGCCTGGCGCGCCGAACGGCTCGAGCGAATGCTCGCGGCCGTCGTCGCCCTCTCGGCGATCGCCTACCTGCTGACCCCTCTCGGCGCCTCGGGGCCGGAGGGCGCGCCCGTCGGCTTCAGGCTCAACATCCGCTACCTGGCTCCGGCGCTCGCCTTGGGCCTGGTCCTGGCGGCGATCCCTCCGCCCCTCCTGAAGCGCGAGTGGGAGCGGTGGTGGCGCCTCGGGGCGGTCTCCCTGTTCGCGGTGCTGATCGCAGTCGGGGCACTCGCGGCTGAGGGTGGGCAGGTTCTCGTCGACACCGATCGCGTCCCGGGTTCGCTGCTTCTCGCCGTCTCGATCGTCGCGCTGCCCGCGGCGCTGGTCCTGCTCGCTCGCCGCGGGGTCTCGCGGCAGGCCCTGGCCACGATCGCCCTGCTCCCCCTCCTGGGCCTGCTCGCGCTGGGCAAGTTCGCGCGTGAGGACTACCTCGACCTGCGTTACTCCACCGCGGCGCCCGGCTTCCCCGTCGCCGAGCAGCCTGCGCTCGAGCTCGCGCAAGGGCTGGGGCCCGCCTACGAGTGGGCCCGCGACGTCGAGGACTCGAAGGTCGCGCTATCCGGCACGACGGGCGCCCTCTTCCAATACGGCCTGTGGGGCAGGGAATCCTCGAACGAGGTGACGTTCATCGGGCGTCGCGAGGAACGCGCCGCGTTCAACGAGTACTCCGAGTGCCCAGATTGGATCGCGGCCCTCAACGACGGCGGCTATGACTACCTGGTCACCACCCCGGCCTATGACCAGGACAACCCCGGCGCCGCCACCCAGCCCGTCGAGTTCCTGTGGATCAGCGGCGCGGCCGAGGCCAGCCGCATCACGCGCCCCCCGACGGAGCTGCCGATCGAGTCCCCCGACCCGGGGTACAGCGGCCCGCCCCTCGTCGACGTGTGGGAGCTGAACGGCCCGATCGACCCGGCGACCTGCGCCGGCGTCCCGCCGCGAGGCACCCCTACACCTGGTCTCCCAGCCGATTGAGAGCACGCCGGGTGCTATGTGTACCGGGCATGGCCTATCCGATCGCCAACGCGCTCTATCAGTGGGAGGAGGGGTACTCGCGCCTTCGCGAGGCCTCCGAGGACCCCCGGCAGGGTGCCGTGGCTCGGCGGGCGGCCGACGCGATTCGCGACGAGTTGCGCCGCCGGATCGGGGCCACGTTCACCGCGGGCGAGCTGGCCGACCTCTACGCGCAGGGGACCGACTGGTGCCTCGAGGCGGCGCGCTGGGCGCTCCCCGAAGCGGCGGCCGACCTGGACCCGCAGGCGATCGTCGACGGCGCCTTTTTCCTGCAGCTGCGAGGAGCGACCGACTACCGCGGCGGCCGCCTCGTACCCAGCGATCGCGAGGGCTGCTAAGCCGAGTCCTGGCTTGCGCGTTCGAGGACGATCTTGTCCTCCTCGAACGTGACCTTGAGCTTGCGCTCGCCGGCCCAGTGCTCGGCATAGACGGGGTCGTCCTTCACCGAAGGGTCGAGCCAGAGCCCGTACCCGTCCTTCTCGCCGTGGTCGAAGGCGGCCTCGAGGTCGCGGCTGCGGCCTCGCCCGCGTCCACGCCCCCCGCGCCGGCGGCGGCGCCGGCGGCGGGGCTCGCCATCTCCGTTCGCTGAGCCCGCGCCCTCGTCGGTGGAGCCGTCCTCGCGGTCCTCAGGCTGGTCATCCTCCTCGAGCTCCTCGGGCTCGTCATCCTCCTCGGGCTCGTCATCCTCCTCGGGCTCCTCGTCGAGCTCGGCCTCGATCTCGGCTTCTATCTCATCGCGCAGGTCGACGTCGTTGGCGGGCTCGTCGCCCTCCTCCAGGCCGTTGCGCTTGATGAAGTCGCGCAACTGCGAGGACGAGACCTCGAGCTGGTGGGCGATCCATGCCTCGGTCCTCCCTTGGCGAACCCAGGCACGGATCTGGTTGAGCTGCGGCCGAAGCGACTTGCGAGCCATCGAGCGCGTGACTCTACCAACGGCCCGTGCCGCCCCTCCGGCCTTGCGCGCCGGGTCGGTTCTCCGATAAGGTACTCAGTTCTTGGTAAGGCAAACCGGGGCCGGCCTCTTGGCAGGGGACGGCGCACGGAAGGAGACGCACGGATGCTTGTACTGACGCGGAAGCCGGGCCAGAGCATCATCATCGACGACGACATCGAGGTGCAGATCCTCTCGGTCGCAGGCGAGAAGGTGCGGCTGGGAATCACGGCACCGCGCGACGTCGGGATCTTCAGGGACGAGGTCTACGAGCGAATCGAGGCCGGCGAAGCTCCTGCCTCATCCAACGGAAACGACTCCGGCGAGTCTCGCCGGCGGGTTCCCTTCGAGAGCTAGCTGTAACTCTTCACCGCGCCCGGGCCGGGCCTCAGCCCATCAGCCAGGCGAGCGTCTCGAACATCAAGAAGACCACCGTGACCACGGTGACGGTGAGCGCGACGAGCAGCACGCTGAAGCGGTTGCGGCCGCGGACCTCGGTCCGCTGGATCCGACGCGCCCGCGAGCGGTTCGATGCGCGTTTGCGCAGCTGCTCGCGCCGACGCTTCTCGAGCGCCATCTCCTGCTCGAACGCCAGCTCGATCTGAGCCATGCTCTGTCGCATCCGCATATTCGCCATTTCACGCGCCCCCGGAGACAAGATGACTCGTTAGGACTCGCTCAAATTAGCAAAGGGCCCACAGGCCCGTTCCGGACCGCGCCGCGGCTGATTCCAGCCTCTCGAACAGCATCGCCCTCGCGTCGTTCGGGGGGATCGTGAGCGATCGAGCGAGACCGCGCCGGACGAGCTCGGCGTTCACCATCAGCCCGCGCCGCCGCACGTAGGCGAGCAGGCGGCCGTAATCGTCACGGCGCTCGGCCCCCGGCTCGAGCGAGACGACCCGCCCCGCGACCAGGCGCCGATTCGCGGCGGCAGCTTGATGGCCGAAGCACTCCGCCGGCTGATCGGGCGTCGACTCGGGCGTGTCGACCCCGATGTAGCGAACCCGCTCGACGCCGCCCGACTCCAGCCGCACGACAACAGTGTCGCCATCAGTCACCTCGATCACCCGAGCGCTGAGTCGCCCACCACCCGCGTCAAAGCCACCGGTACCGCCATCCCGCCCGGCCCAGGGTCCAGCGAACGCAACGGCCAGCGCCACCAGCGCAACCCCACTGCGAATAGTCCCTCGACGACGAATACCCACATCGCATAGAGGGCGGAGCGACCGAAGCTATGCGCCGACGCGCCCCCAGCGGGACATCAGCGCTCAGGTCTGAGGCTCCCTGTCCCTGTGATCCGCTGTGCCCCGTACCCGGCACGGCGCTGGTGGGCGGGTGTGGCGGGGGCCGGCCCGAGGCGGTCCTGTTGGTTCTAAAGCGGGGTTGACGTCCCGACTCGGGACGGCCCCCGCCGCGCCCGCCCGCCACCGCCGCCCCGAACTACGGGGTGCGGCGAACCTCAGAGAGCATGATTTCTTTGATCTGCCCAATGATCTCGAGCGCCTCGCTCCACTCCCTTTGCCAGACGTTCCGGCCGAAGATGACGCCGGAGCCGCCCGCACCCATCACGGAGCGCACGTGGCCGAGAAGCTTGTCGTCGTCGGTCCTGGACCCGCCCGAGAGCACGACCAGGGAGCGCCCGGCCGACTCGACGCAATGCCGGATCGCCTCGTCCTGGTCGACTTCCATCTCGTTGTAGGGAGCCGGCGAGCCCTTGTCCGTATCGGGGTTCAGCTTCGGCATGTTGAGCTTGACCACGTCGGCGCCCATCTCCATCGCCATGCGGGCGGCATAGTCGATCGCGTAAAACGAGTCGCGCCCGCCCTTGGCGTCGATGGCCGACCCGCGCGGGTATGCCCAGACGATCAGGGGCATCCCGTAGCGGTCGCAGTCCTGGCGCACGCCCTTGAGCTGGTGCAGGTCGTCGGTCTGGAGTGTGCTGCCCAGGTACATCGTGTAGCCGACGGCATCGGCGCCCAGCCGGACCGCGTCCTCGACCGAGGAGTTGGTCGTGGACAGCGCGTCGTCGGAGGGTGGGACGTCGGTGCGGCCGTTGACCTTGAGGATCAACGGCACCTGGCCCGCGTAGTCGGGGTAGTACTTCTCCGCGAGGCCGATCTGGCAGGCGATCGCTGAGTAGCCGGCCTCTGCGGCAAGGCGGAACTGGTACTCGGGGTCCTTCGAATCCGGGTTGGGGAAGAAGTCGCGTGGGCCGTGCTCGATCCCCTGATCGATCGGCAGCAGCAGCAGCGTCCCGCTGCCGGGACCGAACTCGAACAGGAGCCGGTGCAGGCGGGCGCGCTTCCCGGGGGGCAGGACGGCGAGCAGGGACTTCTGTTCGGTCACTGACTGGATTTCCATGCCCGGCAGTATGGCGAACCACGCTCGGATACGCTCGCGCCCGTGCTGGACCACAATTTCAGCGGAACGCCCTTCACGGTGGGGATCGAGGAGGAGCTGATGATCTGCGCCTCCGAGACGCTGGAGCTCGCGCAGGCCATCGAGCAGATCCTCGAAGCCGTTCCCGACGACGTCGAGGGGATGGTGAAGCCGGAGCTGATGCAGTCGGTGCTCGAGGTCGCGACGACCCCGTGCGCGGGGGTCCGCGAGGCCGGCGACCAGGTGTCGGAGCTGCGGCGCACCGTCATCGACGTCGCGGCCGATCAGGGCCTCGTCATCGGCGCCTCGGCGACGCACCCTTCCGCGCTCTACGAGCACCAGGAGATCGTCGACCGCCCCCGCTACCACGAGCTCGCCGGCGAGCTCGGCTGGATCGCGCGGCGCGAGCTGATCTTCGGCACCCACATCCACATCGGCATCGACAACGCCGAGAAGGCGATCTACATAGCCGACGGGATGCGGGGCTACCTGCCCCTCCTGCTCGGCATGTCATCCAACTCCCCGATGTGGCGGGGCATGACGACGCGGATGATGTCCTCGCGCACGCCGGTGTTCCGCGCCTTCCCGAGGGTCGGCATCCCCCCCTACTACGGCAGCTGGGAGATCTACTCGCACCGCGTCGAGCAGATGATGCGCGGCGGGGCGATCGAGGACTACACCTACCTGTGGTGGGACGTGAGGCCCCACCCGAACCTGGGCACCGTCGAACTGAGGGTGTTCGACCAGCAGACCCGGGTCGAGCACACGATCGGCTTCGCAGCGCTGGCCCAGTCCCTGGCCCACCGGCTCTCGGCCGCCTACGACGACAGCGAGCCGAGCGTCGAGCACCCCTGGGAGTTGATCGACGACAACAAGGTCCGCGCGGCGCTGGTCGGGATCGAGGGCAAGCTGATCGATTTCGAGCGCGGCGTCGAGGTCCCCGGCGGCGAGATGGCGCAGGGCGTGATCGACGACCTGCGCGAGCACGCCCGCGAGCTCGCGTGCGAGGACGAGCTGCTCGGGCTGGAGGACCTGATCGAGAACGGAACGGGCGCGCGACGCCAGCTCGACTGGTTCGACGAGCACGGCGACGTGAAGGGCCTGATGCGCGAGATCGTCGCGGCGACTGCGCCCTAGAAGGGGACCCAGCCGAGGGGGGTGAGGGCGTCTATGTCGCTCACGAGCACCCCTCGCTGCGAGACGGTTATGAGCCGGCCGGAGTTGACGATGGCGCGGGAGATGGGAGGCGGGTCGGGCCCGTGGGTGAGCCGGGCCACCTCCTGCACGCCGCCGCTGGTCCGGAAGGCGACGGCGCCCTCGAAGGACGGGCGGGAATCTCGAGTGCCGTAGACGCTGGCCGGGATGACCACGAGGGACGCCGGCTCCCAGTAGAGGAACGCGCGGTGGTCGAACTCGACCTCGGACGACGAGTCGCCGCCCAGCTTCGCGCGCGAGAGCAGTGCGGGCGCGGCCAGGTTCGACACGTCGAACAGGGAGACCTGGGTCCCGCGGGTGAAGCCATCGGGGGTGGCGTCCTGGCCGACGCCGATCAGGCGGTCGGTCCCGACGGGGTGGAGGTAGGCGGAATATCCGCGGACGGTGAGCTCGCCGAGCACCCGCGGGGCGCTCGGGACCGAAAGGTCGAGCGTGTAGAGCGGATCGACCTGGCGGAAGGTGACCACGTAGCCGGTGTCGCCCAGGAAGCGCACCGCGTAGATCCGCTCGCCCCGGCCCAGCCCGCCGACCTGGCCCACGGGCAGCAGCTCGCCGCCGCTCTGCGCGAGGGTCGTGACGAAGCTCTGACTGGCACGGCGGTTTCGCCCAGAACCGTTCGGCTCCTTCGTGCTGGCGACGCGGAGCACTCCCTCGTGCTCGGACATCGAGAACTGGCTCAGCATCGTGCCCTGGACGCTGCCGCTCGCCTCGTAGCTCGTGGTCGAGCCCTCGATCGAGAAGCGGTGGATCTCGGTCGGCCCGCCGAGATCGCCCGAGCGAAACGATCCGGTGGCGACGAACAGGCTCTCGGCCGAGGCGTAGACCGTCTCTCCGCTCATGAGCACGGCGTCCGAGTCGACGGCGGGAAGGCCGCGGTCGAGGTCCACGGTCAGCACGGTCATCACGTCGAGCCCACCGAACGTGCCCGGCCTGCGCACCGCGGCACACGGGACGAGTGCCTGCTTCCGCGTCCGGCCGGCGACCGAGACCTTCGCGTTCGGCAGCAGGCTGCGGGGCTTCGCCTTCGCGATCGGGTTGCTTTGACGCTTCGTTTCACCCTTCGGGGCCGGCGGCACGTCGAGTGCCGACTGGATTGCGATCCGGGCGACGCCGTCGTGCTGGCGGGCGTCGAGGAGGCTCCCCTCCGCGGCCATCGACGCCGTCACCCGCATCGCGGCGGGGTTCGAGATGTCGATCTCTTGGATCTGGAGGCCGCCGGGCGCGTCGTTCAGGACCAGCGCGCGCGATCCCCTGAGCAGCAGCTGGCGCGATCCATCGCCGGCTGCTTCGCCCTTGCGCCTCAGCGAGAGAGAACCGAGCTCGCGAGGAGCTCCCGGCCCGGTCTCGAGTGCCACCAGGCTTCCGCCGTCCGTGACGACGAAGAGCCGGTCGCCCTGAGCCTTGGCGAGGTCCGGCTCGTCGACGCCGGCTTCCTGGACGTTGGTGCCGGAGCTCTCGGCCCCGGCCGCACCCGCGCCGTCACCGGTCGCAGGCGGAGCCGACTCCGCCTGCGTCCTCTTCGGGCCGCCGGTGCTTTCTCCCGGGCCCCCGAAGACGACGCTGGGAAGCGCCCTGTGGTGACGAGAGGCATAGCTCTTCATCGAGCGGCAGCTCCGGAAGGCGGTCAGGCCGGCTGCCGGGCTGCGCTTCTTGCCCTTCTTCCCAGAGTCCCCGCGCTTCATCGCCGCACCCGCCTGCCCGTCAGCGCTGCGTTCGCCGGCGGCGTGGGCGGCCGTCGCCCCCGTGACGAGCGCGAAGACACCTACCGCGACTGTGAGCATCCTGCGCATCCCTCTCATGCCGATACTACGCCTGGGCGGCCGGGGCGTCACAACAACCTCGCGTTGCGGAAGCGGTCGCGGCCGAACCTGAAGACGCGCCGGCGAGCCGAGACCCGAGACCACCGCTGCCGATGACACGCTCGGGCGGGTGGGTCACGGTCGAGATCGAGGACGGCGCCTCGCTGATCTTCCTGGGATCGGTGACGAGTTAGAGACGCGGAGTGAGAGCCTGAGTTGCCTACTCCGACAGCCCGGCGGCTTCGAGGGCTTCGTCGCGAGTCAGGAAGGTTCGCCACCACACGCACTTTCCGTTCCGGAACTTGGCGGCGTGCATCATTGGCCGCTCAATCTCGGCTCCGC
>Ga0183260_10000565_pt1 | contig 31270 bp, 30 predicted proteins | sample AntDrymUQ4972206_2_FD_129768 | JGI IMG/M metagenome (GOLD analysis project Ga0183260, IMG submission 129768) | Polar desert sand microbial communities from Dry Valleys, Antarctica - metaG UQ497 (22.06) (version 2) (version 2) | ecosystem: Environmental > Terrestrial > Soil > Desert | place...
CGCGGGGATCCAGCGTCGTTGCCTTGCCGCTCGCATACCGCAACGCTTCGAAATAACAGCGACGAAGCACCGATCCGACCCTACACCTCGCGACCCTACACCTCGTCCCACGCCGCGATCGCGTTATTGAGCACCTGCGCCCCCAGCCGCATCTCCTGCTCGGCGATGCGCGTGCACAGCGCCAACACCTCCTCGATGCGACCCTGTGGAATATTGATCACGCCACTTTCATCCGCGAGCACGAAATCGCGCGGCGCGATCACGACGCCGCTGATCGTCACCGGCTGGTTGATCGAGCCGAACGTGAAGTCGTTGCGGCTCCGCCTTGGACACACGGCGGCGGACCACACCGGATAGCCGATCGTGCGGATCTCCTCGATGTCCCGGCACGACCCCCACATGATGGTGCCGCGTACGCCCCGGCGCTGCGCGATGCGCGATGCGAGCCCGCCCCACGCGGCGGCACGGTCGGACCCGCCGACATCCATCACCACGACGTCGCCGTCCTGCATCGTTTGCAGCACCTGCTCCAGCGGCTTGCCAACGCCGCCACCGAAGCGATAGGCCGACGGATCGTTGACCTTGGGCTCGAGCCGCACCGGCAACGCGAGCCCCGCGATACGGCCTTGGCCCTCGCGCTGGGCGCGAATACCGGGCAGCACGCCTTCGATTCCGAGCTCGTCGAGCGCGTCGGACACGACAGACGTGGGGTACTGCGACAGGCGCGACACCGGATCGAGGGGCTTGGTCATTGCGTTTCTCCATGACAAGTTCGTCGGGGCCATGCCGCGCCGCGAACATTGAGTGATCGTGCCGCCGAAGTGCGCGTTACATCGACGGCCCGAGACGGCTCACGACTTCGCTGCCTTCGCCGACGATCTCGCCAAAGGTCAGCGTGCCCGACGCAATGCCGAGCAGCGTGTCGATCGCATCGGAGGCGAGATCGTCGACGCTCACCGCGCCGTCCACCGCGCGCGCCGCCGCAAAATCGATCTGCTCGCGCAGCCGTGCACATGTCGCGGGATTGGCGCTCATCTTCATCGTCGGTGCGACGAGGCTGCAATAGCTGTTGCCGGCGCCGGTGGTGAAGAGCACGACCTGCGCACCCCCTGCCACCATCGCGGTCATCGATTCGGGCGAGAAATACGGCGTGTCCATCAGGTACAGCCCCGGACCGGGCGGGCGCTCGGCGGCACGCAGCAATCCGTGAATCGGCTGCGCGCCACCCTTGGAGATCGCGCCCAGCGCCTTCTCCTCGATGGTGGTGAGACCGCCGGCGCGATTCTGCGGGCCGGGATTCTGCGCGCGAATATCGCCGCGCGATTCGCGCACCATCCGCTCGCGATTCACCACCGCGCGCATGATGCGCTGCGCGACGTCGCGGTCGACCGCGCGATGGGCGAGCAGATGCTCCGCACCCGTCCACTCGACGGTCTCGCTGAACATCGCCCGGCCACCCGCAGCAACGACGATCTCCGTCATGCGTCCGGCCAGCGGATTGCAGACGAGTCCCGATGTCGCATCCGAATGCCCGCATTCGACGGCAACGCAGAGCTCGGCGAGCGTGCACGGCTCGCGCCGCAGCGACGACGCCTCGCGCACCAGCCGTGTCGCGGCGCGCACACCTTCATCCACAAGCTTCAAGGCATCCTCGTGCACGCCCGGCAGCGACAAGCCCACCACCGGCTTACCGGTGGCGCGAATAGCCTCGACATAGGCGTTCGTGATGTCGTCGCCCGCGGAAACCACCACCGTCGCCGCGACATTCGGGTGGCAGGCGAGGCCGGCCAGCGTATCGAAATGAAGGTTGGCATCCGCGGTGACCTGGCCGCGCCCGTAGCCGGAGGTTACGCCAATCGTTCCACGCACCAGGCCCGCGATGCGGCTCGCCGCGGCGGACGTCAAGCCGGTCGGTGAGAGCACGAGCACGTGATTGCGGACGCCGACGCGTCCGTCGGCGCGACGATAACCGTCGAAGGTGCGGATCGCCGTCATGCCTCCACCTTTGCTTGCGCGAACGCGACTGGCGGCAGTCCCGCCACGCCGACGTCGAGCACCAGCACGCGTCCCGCGAGCGGCTCGGCATGCAGTTGCGCAGCACTCAAGCCGCGCGTGGCGGTCGTGACGAACAATTGGCGGTACCCGGGACCGCCGAACGCACACGACGCGGGTCGCGACACGGGCAGTCGCAGGACGCGGTCCATGCGGCCATCGGGCGCGTAACGGATGAGGCAACCACCGTCGAACTGCGCCGACCAGAGATAACCTTCGGCGTCCGTGGTGGCGCCATCGGGGCCGCCCGGAAAGGCGCCCAGGTCCGCGAACGTGCGCCGCTCGCCGAGCGTGCCGCGGGCAAGATCGAAGTCGAATGCATCGATGCAACCACGCCGCGTGTCGGCGATAAACATCGTCGCGTTGTCGAGGCTCCATGTCATGCCGTTCGGTGTCAGCCAGTCGGGCAGCACCCGCGTGCAGCGCAGGTCGCCATCGACCATGTACAGGCTGCCTTCGGCAAGCCCCGACTCGGGATTCATCGAGCCGCACCAGAGGCGGCCGCGCGCATCGCACTTGCCATCGTTGAGTCGCGTCTGCGGCATCGTCGATTCGGGATCGAAGATCGGCGTCAGCGCACCGCTCGCGCAATCGAAGAAGGCGAAGCCCGAGCGCAGCGCGACAAGCAGCCGGTGGCCCCCGGCCAGCACCAGCGAGCCGATATCTTCCTGCAGCGGCCAGCTGTGGCCTTGGCCGGTGTCGAGCGCGACCATGTGAATGGCCGGCGTGTCGCGCACGTCCACCCAATAGAGCCGGTTGGTCGCGGCATCGAACACCGGGGACTCGCCCACGCTGCAGCGCGGTTGTCCCAGCGTGCGAATCGCAGCAGGCGTTTCCGCGTGCTCGTACCACGCCTGCTCATGCTGCGCGCTGTGCCGCGAGCTCGTCTGCAGGTTGTGCACGTGCACCCAGGCGCCAGCCTCGACCTCGCAGGTCGTGCGGCCGATGAATTCGCCGTACTTGCGAATCCGCAGCCCTGCAGCGAGCGCCCGCACGGCGAACTTGTGGCCCGCCGGGATGGGCTCGTGCAGTCGCAACTCGCGAGTTACCGCCCCGTTGGTCACGCGCACGAGTGCGTCCGCGGGCAGATCGGCCAGGGCGGTTGCAACGTCGTCGACAGCGCGCAGAAGCCGTGCGTCTACACGTGCGTCGCCGTTGGTTGCGGCCCTCTGCGGCAGCGGTGAAGCGGTTGTTGCAGAAGCGGATTGGGACATGTTCCGGGTACGCATTGCCTGCAACTCAGGAAATGTGGGCCTTGACAGATTTGATCAACAAACAGAGTATAGCCTCACTTTATCCAAGTGGTCAGCCCTTGAATACCGTCCGTCGTAGCAATAATCTATCAAATAATCCCCGATCGGCCCGCTATCGGCAGGCCTGGATCGACGTCCCTCGCGCGTCGCGATGACCGACATCCACCATCGGCTGCGCAACGACATCGTGTCCGGCGTGTTGCCGTTTGGATCCCGCCTCATCATCGAGGATCTCGCGATCCGCTATGGCGTGAGTCACATGCCGATCCGCGAAGCGCTGCGCGTGCTGCACGGCGAGGGACTCGTGGTGATCGAGCCCAATCGCGGTGCGCGGGTGCGGCCGATCTATCGTGGCTTCATCGAGGACGTGTTCGATGTCCGCTGCGCGATCGAGACGATGCTCGCGCGCCGCGCCGCCGAGCGCCGTACCGAGTTGCATCTGCAACAGTTGCGCGCGGCGGCTGCGAGACTCGAGGCGATGGTTGTCGCCGGCGAGTTCGCCTCGGTGCCGCTCGCCAACCGCGAATTTCATACGGTGATCAATGATGCCGCCGGCAATCCGGGCGCGTTGCCGATCGTCGACAGTCATTGGCTGCTGTTGTCCGCGTTGCTGAAGCGCTATGGCTATGGCGACGACCGGTTCCAGCGCGTCATCGACGAGCACCAGCATCTGATCCATGCGATCGAGCGCCGCGACGCGCATTCGGCGTCGATCCTGATGGGCGCGCACATCGAAAAGGGCAAGAACAACCTGCTGCGGCGCGCAGCCGATATTCCGCACGTCGACAGTGTCGTGCCGGCATGAACGGGTGGCTGCGGCGCTGGCTGCGTCCCTCGTTCCTTGTAGGTGCGCTGTCGCTGCTCACTGTCGTCGGCCTCTACTGGTTCATGGCGCTGCGTCCGGGCACCAATCCGGCCCTGGTGCCCGCGCCGCCAACCATCGTGACGACGTTCATCGAGGAAATCCGCAGCGGCGATCTGCTCGTGAACACGATGGCGAGCTTGAAGCGCGTGGTGATCGGCTACGTCATCGGCGCGGGCCTGGCGCTGATGCTCGGCGCGCTCGCCGGATGGTTCCGCTGGTGGGGCTACATTCTCAACCCGATCATCGATGCGCTGCGGCCGATTCCCGCGCTCGCCTACATCCCGCTGGTGATCGTATGGATCGGCATCGGCGAGCCATCGCGCATCATCATCATCGTGCTCGCGGTATTCAAGCCGGTCGTGGTCAATGCGCGCGCCGGCATGCAGGAAGTGGCGCAGATCTATGTCGATGCGGCGCGCACCCTCGGCGCGTCGAAATGGCGGGTGTTCATGACGGTCGCCATTCCCAGTGCGATTCCCTATTTCATCGCCGGCATGCGCACGGGCGTGTCCACCGGCTTCCTGGCGCTGGTCGCGGCGGAGCTCATTGCCGCGCCGTCGGGTCTTGGCTTCATGATCCAGAATGCCGGCCAGTATTTCCGCACCGACGTGACGATCGTCGGCATCATCGTCATCGGGCTCCTGGGGGCGCTGCTCGACCAGATTGCAAGCCGTGCGGGCAAGTCGATGACGTCGTGGAGCGAAGTGAGGCGCGACCCATGATCGCGCCGACCGAAATGCGGCCCGCGAAGCTCGGCATCCGTCATCTCACCCACCGGTTCATGATCGGCACGCCGCCGGCGCCCTTGACCGTGCTGCAGGACATCGATCTCGATATCGCGCGTGGCGAGTTCGTCTGCCTGATCGGTGAATCGGGCTGCGGCAAGTCCACGCTGCTGCGGATGATGGCGGGGTTGCTCACGCCGTCCGAGGGCCAGGTGCTGCACGACGGCGTCGCCGTGCGCGGCATCAACCACAAGATCGGCTTCGTGTTCCAGCAGGACGCGGTGTTTCCCTGGCTCACCGTTGAGCAGAACGTCGAGTACGGGCCGAAGTCGCGCGGCGTGCCGCGGGCAGAGCGCCAGCAATTGGTCGCGCAATGGTGCGAATCGGTGGGCTTGTCCGCGTTTCGCAAGGCCTATCCGCGGCAGTTGTCGGGCGGCATGCGCAAGCGCGTCGATCTTGCGCGCGCGTATGCGAACTCACCGGACGTACTGCTGATGGACGAGCCCTTCGCCGCGCTCGATGTGCAAACGAAGGGCGTGATGCAGGAAGCCGTGCTGCAGCTTTGGGCCAACAGCGGCAAGACCGTCGTGTTCGTCACGCATGACCTCGACGAGGCGGTGTTCCTGTCCGACCTCGTCGTGGTCCTGTCGAGCCGCCCCGGCCGCGTGCACTCGCTGGTGCGGAGTCCGCTGGCGCGGCCACGCAACGAGGCCACGCGCGTCAGCGACGAATTTGCCGCCGCGAAACGCGCACTATGGACGGAATTGCAGGCGGCGCGACAGCAGCCAGCCGTACAGCCGGCATGAGACCGGCAGCATCATCAGGCGGCATGCAGTCGTGCGCTGCGCACCGAGGATATCTTCAACCCAGGCCGCCCAGAGTCTTTCCGGGGCCTTCAGCAGGAGGAACATTGCAATGAGCACAGACAATCGCGTGATCGACCGCCGCCGCTTTTTGAGCTACGGCGCAGGCGGCATGGCGGCGGCACTCACCGGCGCACTGGGATCGCATGCTTCGGGCGCCTTTGCGCAGGGCGCGGGTGGCGCGCCGTTGACGATCGGCGTGCTGCGGGCGCCGGCGTCCGGCGTCATCGCCATCACCGAGCAGCGCGGGTGGTTCAAGGAGGCTGGGGTCAATCTCACCGAAGTGCTGTTCGCCTCCGCTGCCGGACCCAAGATCGTCCAGGCGCTGGGCGGCGGCAGCGTTGCCTTAAGCTTTGTCAATTCCACGGCGGCGCTGCTCGGCATGGCGGGCGGTGCGATCCCGCTGCGCTTCATTTCGATTGCCACGGATCCATCCAAGCTGTTCGCAGTGTTGAGCACGCCCGACATCACCAGCGTGCCGCAACTGGCCGGCAAGCGCGTGGCGACCACCACCGGCACGGGGCTGCACTATTTCCTGGCGCGGGTGCTGAGCAAGCACGGGATGAAGCTGACCGACATCGAGCTCATCAACCTTCCCGCCGCCGATGGCCAGGCGGCGTTCGTCGCTGGACGCGTCGATGCGCTCGTCCCGTCCGTCAACGGCCGTTACTACCTGATGAATACGAAGAAGGACACGCGCGAATTGTTCACGTACGCGGATTTCACGAAGCCGCCGGGTCCGCTCGACGAGTTCCTCAACTACGACCTCTTCGTCACGACGGAGGACGTGCTCAAGAGCAGCCGCCCGGCGCTGAAGTCCTTCCTCGCGGCGTACCACAACAAGGGCGTCCCGTACCTGCTGGATCCGAAGACCCGCACCGAGGCGCTGCGCAGCATTACGGACTACGTGAACACCGAGCAGAAGAATCCGACCGACCCGGCAATCATGAACCAGATCCTGACCACCAGCGGTTTCTATGATGGAAAAACGGTGAAGCAGCTCATGACCCGGCCGGATTTTCGCGCCAACCTCGAGACGCAGGTGAAGTTCTTCATGGACCAGAAGGTCATGAAAACGGCCCCGGATCTCGATCGCGCGATCGTTACGGATTTGCTGTAACGGGTAGGGTGAGGGCATGCGGCGCGTTCCTCGCGAACCGAGCCCAATCAACGAAGCGCCGCAATCGGTACATCGGCGAAGACATCGGTGACAGCGCCGGTGACCGGCATCCGGTTGAGCTGACCGCAGCCGGTGATGTACGGGTGCGCGCCGTCGAATGCCGGCTCGACGAAGCGCGCGAACCAGGCATCGAGCCGAGCCCGCAGTTGCGTCAGCGGGACCGCGGCACCCGGGTCGCCGCTCAGGTTGCTACGCTCGCCGGGATCGCGTGCGAGGTGATAGAGCTCGTGCGGTCCGTCGGGATAGCGGTGCACATATTTCCACTGGCGTGTGCGCATCATGCGCACCGGTCCGTACTCGTCGTAGACCACGACCTCGGAATCGTCGATGGCGGGATCGCCGGACAGCGGGCTGCGGAAGCTGCGTCCCGGCCGCTCCTTGCCGCGCGCGTCGTCGATGCCTAAGTAATCGAGCAGCGTCGGAAAGACGTCGTAGCCGCTCAGCAGTTCGTCGCGCACGCCGGGAACGATGCGGCCCGGTTGCGCAAACAGGCAGGGCACCTTCACCGACGTGTCGTACATGTTTTGCGGACGCGTGCCGTTGCCCTTGCCCCAGATGCCGTGCTGTCCGCAGTTCATCCCGTTGTCGCTCATGAAAATGACGAGCGTGCTTTCGCGCAAGCCGAGTGCGGCCAGGCGGTCGAGCACCCGCGCGATGCCGGCATCCATCGCCGTCATCGACGCGTAGTAGCCGATGAGGCTTTCGCGTGGGCGCAGGTGTCCCTCGTCGGTCGCCGGATTGCCGGTCGCGGAGTACGGATGCGGAGCTTCCTGTGGACACGAGTCGAACGCACAGGCGGCATAAAGATCCGTGTACGCCTTCGGATGCGAATCGATCCACGGATAATGCGGCGCGGTGTAGTTGAGGCTCAGCCAGAACGGTTCTTCGCGCGGCGCTTCGTCGTCGAGAAAGGCGAGCGCATGGTCGGTCAGCTCGTCCGTCAGGTAACGCGGAACCTTGACCGGCGTCCGCTCGTCGAGCATCGGCGCATCGTAGTAGGGGCTCATGCCCGACTGGTGCGCGAACCACTTCACGTAACCCTTGCGCGGAACGTCGCTTGCGCCGAGGTGCCACTTGCCGACGAGGCCGCAGCGATAACCGGCGTCCGCGACGAGGTCGGTGAGCAACGGATGGCGGTCGAGGTAGTCGATGCGGCCGGGTCCGACGTTGCCGTCGCGGATCCAGTCGTGCACGCCATGGCAGGAGGGGATCTCACCGGTCAGGAGCGATGCGCGCGCTGGTGAACATACGGGCGACGTGCAGAAGAAATCCGTGAAGCGCACGCCGCTGGCTGCAATGCTGTCGAGTGACGGCGTGATGATGTCGTCGTTGCCCGCACAGCGCATGGCCCAGGCGCCCTGATCGTCGCTGAGGATGAAGAGCACGTTGGGACGTTGCGGGGATCGGCTGGCCATGATCTTTCGTTGCAGTGGGTGAGGAAGCTATGCGGCGCATGCCGCCGTCACGTCATGATGATGCCGCCGTCGACATTGAACGCCGAGCCGGTGGTGAAGTCGCAATCGTCGGAAGCGATGAAGAGCGCCATCCGGGCGACCTGGTCCGTCGTGCCCAACCGGCGGAGCGGTGAGCGCGCATTGACCCGCGCCATCACGCGTTCGAGGTCGACACCTTCGATCGCGGCACCTTCAGTCCAGCCCTGCTTGCCGAGCGTCGTGGGGATCGGCCCTGGACAGATTGCGTTCACCAGGATGTTGTGCTGCGCCACTTCGAGTGCGAGCGACCGCGTGAAGCCGATCACGCCGAACTTGGCGGCGCTGTAGGCGCTCGCCGTCGGCTCGCCGACCTTGCCGGCGATCGAGGCGATGTTGATGATCTTGCCGGCGCGGGCCGCGATCATCGCCGGCAGCACGGCCTTGCTGCACAGGAACGTCGCCTTGAGATTGACGTCGAGCACATGGTCCCACAGCTCGGCCGGCATGTCACGGACGTAAGCCTTGCGCATGATGCCGGCGTTGTTGACGAGGATGTCGATGCGTCCGCAGCGCTGCATGGTGGTTTCCACGGCGGCGACGATCTCGTCCTCGCGCGTCACGTCGAGCCCGACCGCCAGCCCGCGCTTACCGTACGCAGCCGCCGCGTCACGCGCCTTCGCGTGGTCGATATCGGCGATGACGACAGATGCGCCTTCGGCATGAAAAGCTGCGGCAATCGCGGCGCCGATCCCGGACGCGCCACCGGTAATGATGGCAACCCGGTCCTGCAGGCGCATGCGCGCTTCAGGCGAGCTCATGGAGCTTGGGATAGTCGATGTTCATCAGGAATGTCGGCGGCACGTCTTCCTCGATCGGCACGAAGCGACGCGCATTCTCGCCGAAGCGATTGTCGGTCTTGGGCACCGAGATCGTCGAGATCTCGCCGCCGACCAGAACGCCGGCATCATCCTTCGCCCAGAAGCGATGATAGAGACGCGGTGTGATGGTGAGGCTGCCACCATGCGGGATCTCGAAGATCTGGCCGGCGGTGAACTCCTTCGCGATGCCGTCGCAGTAAACGACGCCCGGCAGCGTCTCGTTCATCGTCTCGTCCTCGTTCGCCTGGTAGAGCTGGATCATCAACGTGCCGCCGCAGCGACTGATGATGTCCTCGGACTTGTTCCAGTGAAAGTGGAATGGCAGGCGTTGCCCGGGCTTCAGCACGAAGATCTTCTCACCGTACGGCGTGCCTTCGTCGGGATGCGTTCGGGTGCCATTGCGCACATCGAACATCGTGATGCCGACGCGATCGAAGTCGCCCTGGCCGAAGTCGGTGACCGCCCAGCCGAGTGCGTTGAGCGTCACGCGGCGACACTCCGGTCCGGCCCGGCGCCATTGTTCCGGCGTCCAGCAGGCGTACTCGGGTAGGTGGATGTCGTGCTGCGCGAGCACCCGCTGCGCATGTTCGATGGCGGCATTGATCTGCGAACGTTTCATGAGCTTGATTCCGTCGATGGGTAGTAAAGGCTACGAACGTAAGGTGGGAGTGTTTTTGATTTCTTCGTGTTCTTCGTACCCTTCGTGTGCTTCGCGTTCCAAGATTCACGCCTTTGTCACCGACAAGGCAGAACACATCTTGAAACACGAAGCACACGAAGAAGACTGAAGACCACGAAGAAGCTCGCTGCAGTAAATGGCCTTCTCTGTGCTCTTTCGTGTTCTCCGTGGTTAAAGAACTTTGACGGTGCCGATGATCGCATCCATGCGGGGATTCGCGCGCAGCGCGTTAACGCCGAAGATAGCGTCGACATCCGCCGCCGCCACACCGCGGCGGCGCAGGAAGTCATCGACCGCATCGACCCACCCCCCGTATTCCGCGAAGCGCACCATCATCGGCCAGTCGCTCGCGAACAACAGGCGCTGCGGTCCGAAGATTTCGAGTGCATCGTCGAGAATGCCCTGCGCCTGCGCACTTTGCCAGGCCCTGCCATACAGGAACGGCAGACCGGACAGCTGCAAATTCAATGCCGCATGCCGCGCGAAACGGCGCATCGCGTGGCGCCACGTGTCGCGCGGCACGTCGGGAAACGCCATCCCGAGATGATTGAGAGTGATGGGGCCGGGCGGTAGTTCCTCCACGACCACCGCGACATGATCGTAATGGCGCTGCTCGGCGAGGATCGTGACACCCAATCCGGCCTGCAACGCGGCGCGCAAATTTTGCACGACCTGCGGACGGCGCACGAACGCCGCATCGGCAACCCGTCGCAATTGCGCGCGAATGCCCACCAATTTTCGCTCCGCCAGCAGCGGCGTGAAGTCGACGTCGCCGCCGTCGAGATCGACCCAACCGGTAACCCCGACGATCCAATCGAGATCGCGCGCGAGATCGAGCAGCCACGCCGTCTCTTCAGCCTGCGGTGTCGTCTGCACGAGGATCGCGGCGTCGATGCCGGCGGCTTCCATCGCGGGCCTGACGTCGGCCGGCAGGAAGTCGCGGCGATACGCCTCGTTATCGGCGATCGGCCGGTTGTCGAAACCGCACGACGGCCGCCAGAAATGGAGATGCGCGTCAATGCGCATGGACGTCTTCCGGATTCGCTGTCGCGCCGGGATGCACGCTGCCCGCCGGCAGACAACCTGCGTCCGCGAGCTCGACCCACAGCGCTGCGGGAATATCGCACGAGAGCGCGGCCAGGTTCTGGTCGAGCTCAGCGATGCTGCGCGGTCCGATCAGGACGGTCGCGATCGCCGGGTGCGCGAGCACGAACTGCAATGCGGCCGCGCCGAGCGGAACGCCATGACGCGCGCAAATATCCGCGATCCGCCACGTGCGTTCAAGAACATCCGCAGGCGCCGGCAGATAGTCGAAGCTCGGCGACGGCGGCGGCCACGCGGCCAGTACGCCCGAATTGAACACGCCGCCGGCGACCACGCGAATACCGAGCGCGTGGGCCCGGTCGAGCAGCGCCGCCCCGGATTGCGTCAGCAACGTGTAGCAACCGGCCAGCAGGAAAGTTTCGAAGCGCGCACGATCGAGCAACGTCGCCACGGGTGGCGCCTGGTTGGATCCGATCCCGATCGCGCCGACGCATCCTTCGCGGCGCAATGCAGCAAGCGCCGCATGGGCTTCGAGACAGGCGTCGAGATGATTCTCCGCGTCGTGCAGGTGCACGACGTCGAGCCGCTCGACACCGAGCCGCTCGAGACTGCGCTGCACCGACGCCCGGGTAGCCGCCGCGCTGTAATCCCAGACGTCATTTTCGCGCCGCTGCGTGCCGCCAGGAGGAATCGCACCTTCACCGAACGGCCTTGTCACGCCCGTCTTCGTGCACAGCACATAGTCGTCGCGCGGCAATCCACGCAGCATCCGGCCGAGCCTCGATTCGGCAAGCCCGCCACCATAGAGCGGCGCCACGTCGAAAAAGCGAATGCCGCGATCGATGGCCGTTGCGATGACCGCTTCCGCATCACGATCGGACAAGCCGGGCGGCGGCGTGCCAAGCGTCGCGCAGCCCAGTCCGATGCGCGGCCATGCGGCATGGAGAGTGTCCCCCCGAGGCGGCGCTGCGCGCCGCTTCCCCCCGAGGGGGCGTGCGCTTTGGGACGGCCCTGCAGCGCTCATTTCGCGTCCCCCCGAGGCGGCGCTGTGCGCCGCTTCCCCCCGAGGGGGCGCGCGCTTTGGGGCGGCCCTGCAGCGCTCATTTCGCGCCGGCCTCGAGCCGGTTGAGTGCGGGCGCGAGGTGCCAGCGAAACTCATCCGGCGGGCCGACGGTGCGCGCCCACTGGTCGATCAGGTTCTTGTCCCGCCGCCGCTCGCGAATGCGCTCCGCGATGCGCGCGGGATCCCAGCCGTCGAGCACGCGGGCCAGGAGACGTTCGCGGACATCCGCACAGCCGGCATCGTTGGCGAGGTCGTTGCGTTCGCAGGGATCGGACTGCAAATCGAAGAGCTGCATTGGCTCGCCGTGATAATAGATGAGCTTCCAGCGACCACTGCGGACCATGCGTTGCTGTACCGGACGCCCGCCGGTCCACGCCGGCACGCTGTCCGTGCAGTGCTCGACGAACGTTTCGTCGATCCACGCGGCACATGGATCGCGGGCGACATCGAGAAAGCCTCGTCCCTGCGCGTGCGGCAGCGGAGGCGCCTCGAGCGCGTCGAGCATCGTGGCGGCGACATCGATCAGGTTGACGACTTGCGCGCGTCGTTGCCCGGCGGGCAGCACGTTGCGCCAGCGCATCAGCAGCGGCACGCGCACCGAGTCTTCGAACAGCGTGTGCTTCCACCACAGGCCGCGTTCGCCGAGCTGGTCGCCATGATCCGTGGTGTAGACGACGAGCGTGTTGTCATCGAGACCCAGGCGCGCGAGGCAAGCGAGCACTTGCCCGATCAATGTATCCAGGCGGTAGACAAGTCCGTAGTACGCGGTGCGCGCACGCATTGTTTCGTCGTCACTCACCTCCCCGATGCCACGGTTCTCGCGCCACCACGCTTCCCACGCGTGATCCACGTCGGTAGGCTTGCCGTGCGTTGGGGGAGGCACGCGTCCGCTGAATCGATCGTAGTCTTCGCGCCACGCGACATAGGGCGGATGCGGCAGCAGGAAGCCGACGGTGAGGCAGAAGGGATCGGCGTTGCCGTCGCGTCGCGTTTGCGCAGCCGCCTCGAGGAACTCGCACGCGGATGCCGCCGTCGCGACGTCCTTCACCTGGTACGCCGATTGCCCCACGCCGGAGCGCTGCAGGCTTTCGCGCCACGGATCGTTGGCCTTGTCGAGCACGCCCAGATCATGGCGCGGCACGCCGCCCCAGTTGGGGCTGTGATCGCCGACGGTGCGCAGGGCGTAGCCGTGCAGTTGATCCGGGCCCATCGAGTGCAGCCGGCCGGCGAGTGCGGGGCGGTAGCCGGACGCGCCTGCGGCATGCAGCCACGTGGCCGCGTCCGAGCGCAGGTAGTCGTCGTTGGTCCAGCATTCCTGCGCGTACGGATGACGTGCGGTGAGCATCGACATCCGGCTCGGCACGCATAACGGCGACGGACAGTACGCATTGTCGAAGGCAAGCCCTTCGCGCGCCAGACGATCCAGGTTGGGCGTCAACGCGACCGGATCGCCATAGCACCCGGCGATGCGCCGTGCATGCTGGTCCGAGAACAGGAACAGCAGGTTCGGGCGCGCCTTGCTCATCGATGCATGGTGCTCGTCGAAGCAGCCGTGGTCAGGGCAGCCGCTTGTCCGCGGGAATCGGCGGGAGGTCCGCGAACGCACTCGGATCGTTCTTTTGCGCGGCGGCGGCGAAGCGGTTGTCCACCGCAGGCGCCGGATCGAACGCCTGCGGAATGCGCTTCTCGCGTGCGAGCAGTGGAATGCTGTACTGCGCGAAGCCCTCGACGGTGTTCTTCGACAGCCGCACGTCGAGGGGAATGTTCTTGATCGACAGCGTCATCGTTTCGTTGTCCATTCCCGGAATCCAGCGCGTGGAGATCTTCGCGGCTTCGTCGCGGTTGGCACGCGTCCAGGCCTGCGCTTGCGCATAGCCCAGGATGAAGGTTTCGAGCGCCTTCGCCTTGTCGGCAATGGCGGCCTTGGTGGTCACGATGGTGCCCGCGTCGTAGCAGCTCTGGCAGCCGCCGTAGATGACCTTGTACGAACCACGGACCTTGGTGAGCGCGGCGCTCGGCCACGGCTCCCATGCCGTCACCACGTCGACATCCTTGTTGGCGAGCGCGGTCGCCATGTTCGCAGGTGCCGTGTTGACGAGCGTCACATCCTCGACCGCGAGGCCCGACTGCTTCAGCAGACCGACGATGTACGGCTCGCCGCCGGCGCCACGGGTGACACCGATCTTCTTGCCCTTGAGTTTGGTGAGATCGCCGGCAGGCACGCCGGAATCGGCGCGCGCGATGATCGACAGCACCTCGCTCTGCGGGTTCTTGACCGCGCTGTTCCAGGTATGACCGATGAGAACGAGCGGCACGCCGCGCGCCACCGCGGTCAGGAACGGAAAGGTGCCGAAGAGACCCACGTCGGCCTGGCCGCTGGCGAGCGCATTGACGATCTCGACGCCGCTCGGCAGCACGTCGACCTTGAGATCGAGGCCGAGCTTTGAGAAGATGCCGCGCTCCATGCCGGCGAAGAATGGCGCCCCTTCCGCGGCCGAGGTCACCGCCACGCGCAACTGCTGCGCGGACGCGGCAGCCGACGACAGAATTGCAGCGACGCCGAACAGGATCGCGACCAACGTACGTGCTCCGAACATGATGCCTCCTCCGATGAGCCTTTGGTAGGCTATGAGTAATATCTCACGCGAATCCTAGCAGTGCTATGCTCGGTTTGGCAATGGCCGCGGTGCATGTCCGCAATGCGTGGCCGCAATGCGTCGATGCAGTCGACCCATGTGGAACAGCGGCCACGCCATCCGCTGACCGTCCGCCGCCTTGCGACCACGCCGCTCATCCGACAGGACATGAAAAGACCCAAGCCGAAGTCCCTGCTGCGGGAAGTGGCCTACGAGCGATTCAAGGCAGAGCTCTTCAAGCGCAATCTTGTGCCCGGCCAGTTCGTGTCGCAGGTCGAGCTCTGCACACTGCTCGACGTGCCGCTCGGTCCCACGCGCGAAGCGCTGAAGCGCCTCGAGGCGGAAAGCCTCGTCAAGCTGATTCCGCAACGCGGCATCCAGATCGCCGACATCGGCGTCACGCTCATTCACGAGGCGTTCGAATTCCGTACGGTGCTGGAACTCGCCGCGATCCGGCGCTTCGTGCATACCGTCGACGATGCGGGGCTCGACGAACTCGAGCGCGCCACCATGGCGGTGCAACAGCGCATGGCCGGACGCTCCGATGTCGATCCGCGCCTGCTCGACGCCGCGCTGCAGGTGGACTGGGGCATGCACAACCTCATCGTCGAAGCGGTCGGCAATCGCATCATGATGTCGGCGCATCAGCAGAATTTCGACAAGATCAAGATGATCCGCCTGCACGGTCGCTCGCCGCGCTACCTGCCGCTGGCGATGGAAGAGCACCTCGCGGTGATCGCGGCGCTGAAGGCGCGCGATGCCGACCGTGCGGCGGCCGCGCTCGAACACCACCTTCAATGCGCGGAGCGCCGCGCCCTCGGCCTGTGAGCATGCGCGACGCGGTTGCGCACGTTCCGCCGGGCGTCGCCAAGCTTGCCGTCGCCGACCTGACGCTCGATTACACCAATCCAGAAACCGGCGTGAGTCACCGCGCCGTCGAGCATCTCGATCTCGACGTCGCGGCCAACGAATTCCTGTGCGTCGTCGGTCCGAGCGGCTGCGGCAAGTCGACACTGCTGTCGGCGATCGCGGGCTTCATTCCGGCGACCGCGGGCAGCATCCGCATGAACGGTGCGCTCGTCACCGGACCCGGCGCGGAGCGTGGCGTCGTCTTCCAGGAATACGCGCTGCTGCCATGGATGAACGTGCTCGACAACGCCGCGCTTGGCTTGAAGCTGCGCGGCATGCCGAGGAAGCAGCGCTACGACGAGGCGCGCAAGTTCCTGGCGATTGCCAACCTGCACGGCGTCGAGCACAAGTATCCGCATGAACTCTCAGGCGGCATGAAGCAGCGCGTCGCGGTGGCGCGCACGCTCGCCAACACCCCCGAAGTGATGCTGATGGACGAGCCGTTCGCGGCCGTCGACGCGCAGACGCGCATGGTGCTGCAGGAGGAACTGGTACGGATCGCGGCGCGCTCGCAGTTGACCGTGCTCTTCATCACGCACAGCGTCGAGGAGGCGATCTTCCTGGGGGATCGCGTCGCCGTCATGAGTCCCGGTCCCGGCCGCATCCGCACCACGGTCGATGTGCCGTTCCCCAAGGACGCGCGCACCTGGGCCGCGCTCAACGCCGATCCTGCGTTTGCCGCGTTGCGCGATCGCTTGCTGCAACTCGTGCGCGCGTCCGGCGCATCGGCGCAACCCGCGGCCCTCGCGAGCGCATGATGTTGCGGCTTCCGGCGCTCGCGACTGCGTGCGTGCTCGCCGCGGCGCTGCTCTACTGGTTGGCGGGCGTCCTCGGTGCGCAGCACAAGCTTGCGGCGCTGGAACCGTTACCGCCGCGCGCGAACTACGCCGTCACCCTCGCGTTTCCGCCCGAGCGCTTTCATCAGCTGCGCCTGCAGGACAAGGGCCGCGTGGTGGAAGTGCGAAAACGAACGGTGTACATCATGGACATGTCGCCGGCGGCGTTGCATGACGTGGCGCGCGAATACTGGGTCGACACGATCGTCCCGTGGGCCGGACGATGAGCGCGACGCTTGCAGCGCCCGCGCCGCTCCGCGCGGCCTCGTGGAGCCGGCGCTGGAGCCGGCCGCTGAAGGGTCTCGCCGGCGTGCTGCTGCTGCTCGCGGCGTGGCAGGTGTCGGTCCCGTTGGTGGGGATGAGCAGCTACTTCTATCCGTCGCCGGCCGACGTCATCGCGTCGTTCACGGAATTGACGCGCAAGGGTATCCTGCCGGTCTATCTCGCCGACAGCCTGTTGCGCTACCTCACCGGCCTCACCGTCGGCGCGTTGCTCGGCGTGGGGGTCGGCGTGCTGATCGGCTTGAACCGCACCGCCTCGCTCGCGCTGTCGCCGCTCTTCCGGTTCCTGTTCGCCGTGGTCGAGGTCGCCTGGATCCCGATCTTCGTCGTGTGGTTCGGCTACGGCATCAAGACGATCATCCTGGCATTGATCTATGTCGTGTTCTTTCCGGTGCTCTACAACACCCTGCTCGGTGTGCGCACGGCGCCGCAGATCCTCGTCAACGCGGTGCGCTCACTCGGCGCCAATCGCTGGCAGGTGCTGCGGCTCGTGATCCTGCCGAGTGCGCTGCCCGGCATCATCACCGGCTTGCGCGTGGGCGCCGGCTTCGCGTTTCGCGGTCTCGTCTTTGCGGAGATCATCGCCGCCAAGACCGGGATCGGGTACCTGATCTTCGAGGGAACGCAATCGCAGCAGACCGCGCGCACCATCGTCGGCATGATCGTCATGGGCCTGCTGTGGCTCGCCATCGACCAGTTCTACCTGCGCCCGATCGAGCGCGCCACCATCGAGCGGTGGGGACTGACCGTCGATGCGGAGCAGCGCACATGAGTGCGACGGGCCGTCCCGAGCGCGAATACCGGAGCGCGCAGCGCGAAGGGAAGCCACAATGAGTGCGACGGACCGTCCCGAGCGCGAATACCGGAGCGCGCAGCGCGAAGGGAAGCCACGCCCGATAGCGCGTCGTCACGATGCGCTGATGCTCGGCACGGTGCCGTTCCTGGCGGCGCTCGCGGTGTGGTGGCTGCTGCCGAAGATCGTCGACTATCCCGCCTACATGCTGCCCTCGATCGGCATGGTGGCGGGCTACGCAAAGGAATCGGTGCTCGACGGGTCGCTGCTGCGCAACGTGCTGGCGAGCCTCGCGCGGCTCTTCATCGGCTTCGTCATCGGCATGGCGCTGGCGATCCCGGTGGGACTCGCCATTGCGCTCAACCGCCACGTGGCCGATATGTTCCGGCCGGTCCTGTCGTTCCTGCAGGCGATCGCAGGCATCGCCTGGGTGCCGCTCACCATCATCTGGTTCGGCATCGGCAACGGTTCGGTGATCTTCGTGATTGCCAACACCATTTTCTTCGCGTCGCTGTACAACACTGTCATTGGCGTGCAGTCGATTCCGGTATCACTGCATCGTGCGGTGCGCAGCCACGGCGGCCGCGGCTGGTCGCTGCTGACCAACCTGATCCTGCCCGGGGCGTTGGTGCAGATCCTGCTCGGGATCCGCACGTCGATGGCGTACGGATGGCGGGCGCTGGTGGCCTCCGAAATGATCGCCGGGAGCGACGGCTTGGGCTACATGACGATGGAAGCCGCGCAGTGGCAGCGTACCGAAGTCATCATCCTCGGCATGATCGTGATCGGTCTCATCTGGGTGGTGATGGACCGCACCATATTCACCGCCATCGAGCGCCGCACCGTCGGCCGCTGGGGCCTGTTGCAACGTTAGAGATCGAGGAGAATCGCCGTGCAGCGTTGGATTGTATTCATGTTCGCAGTCGTGGTATTGGCGGTCACACCGGGCATGGCGCTCGCGCAATCAACGTGGCCCACCAAGCCCATCCGCCTTATAGTGCCGTTTCCGGCCGGCGGGCAGCTCGACATCATTGCGCGACTGGTGGCGGATCGCATTGCACCCGTACTCGGGCAACCGATCGTCATCGATGCGCGTCCCGGCGCCGACGGCAACATCGGCACCGAGTTCGTCGCGAAGAGCGCGCCCGATGGCTATACGTGGCTCGCGGTGAGCCCGCCCACCACCATCCAGCCGAGCGTGCGCCCGAAGACGCTGCGCTACGACCCGCTGCGCGACTTCGAACCGGTGGCGTTCCTCGGCACCAGTCCGTTCCTGTTCGTGATCCCGGCGACGCTGTCCCCCAACACGCTGCCGGAATTCATCGCGTACGCAAAGACGCAGCCGGGCAAGCTGTCGTACGCGGGCTCGGCGCGCGGCACGGTCGTCCATCTCGCCACCGAGCTGTTCATGCACGACGCGGGCATCGCGATGGAGATGATCAGCTATCAAGGCCAGCCCGCCGCGATTCCCGATCTCATCACCGGCCGCGTGCAGTTCATGACGCTCGGCCTCATTCTCGCCGAGCCGCAACTGAAGGCCGGCAAGTTGCGTGCACTGGCGATCCTCGATCGGAAGCGGCATGCACACCTGCCCGACGTGCCGACCGTCACCGAGCTCGGGCAACCCGAGCTCGTGATGACCACGTGGTTCGGGCTCGCGATGCCCGCGGGCGTGCCGCGCGCGATCGTGGACCGCGTGAACGCCGAGGTGATGAAGGTGCTGCAGGCGCCGGACATCGTGAAGAAGCTCGAGGAGATCGGCATCGACGCGGCCAAGCCCAACTCGCCGGCGGAGTTCGCGAAGTTCATGCAGGACGACGTGGCGCGCTGGAAGAAGGTCGTGCTCGACGCCGGCATTGCCGTCGACTGACGATTCATGATGACCAGCGTTCCACCGCCCGATCGCCTGCTGTCCGATGTCCCCGCCGAGGGCTGGCAGGGCACGATCGGCCGCACGCTGCACGATTCGACGCCCTGGTGGCCGCCGCGGCAGCCGGCGCCGGCCGGCGCGCCCGATGTGGTGGTGATCCTGCTCGACGACCTGGGCTTCTCCGACTTCGGCTGCTACGGCGCCGAGATTCGCACCGCTGCCATCGATCGTCTCGCCGCACGGGGCTTGAGGTTTGCTAACTACACGACGGTCCCGATGTGCACGCCCGCGCGGGCGGCGCTGCTCACCGGCAAGAACCCGCACGCGGTGGGATGCGGCTGGCTGACCTTCAACGATCCGGGCTTTCCCGGCTATCGCGCCGGCGAGATCACGCGCGATACGCCGACGCTCGCGGAGATGCTGCGCGCGAACGGCTACTCGACCTACATGGTCGGCAAGTGGCACAACACTGCCGAGCACAACGTCGCGCCAGCGGCGGACCGATCATCGTGGCCGCTGCAACGCGGCTTCGACCGCTTTTACGGTTTCCTGGGTGGCGAGACGCATTACTTCGCCCCCGCGCAGCTCGTGCAAGACAACGCGTTTCTCGATCACGACGTCTATCGCGAGGACTACTACTGCACGGACGACTGGACCGACAAGGCGATCGGCTGGCTCAAGGAGCACGCGAGTGCGTCGCCGTCGAAGCCGCTCTTCCTCTACGTGGCGCACAACGCGCCGCATGCGCCGCTGCATGCCAGGCACGAGGACCTCGCGCGCTATGCCGGCGCCTACGACACCGGTTGGGATGCGATCCGCGCGGCGCGGCTCGCGCGGCAGGGCGAGGCGGGACTCTTCGAATCGCCGCCTTCGCTGCCGCCGCGCAGTCCCGGGGTTCCCGCGTGGGACGACGTGGATTCATCGCGGCGGCCGCTGATGGCGCGTTACATGGAGCTCTACGCAGCCGTCGTCGACAACATGGACCAGAACATCGGGCGCCTGATCGATACCCTCGAAGCGCTGGGCCGGCTCGACAACACGCTGGTGATCCTCACCTCGGACAATGGCGCCAACGGCATTGGCGGCATCGATGGCGCGGCGAACAACCTTTCGAAGCGATTGGTGAACGCCGAGGATCCGGCGTGGGGGCGCGAGATGCTGGAGACCGGCCGTCTTGGCGGCGTCGATTCGTGGCCTGCGTATCCGCTCGGCTGGACTGACGTATCGAGTGTGCCGTTCAGGCTCTACAAGACGACGACGATGAATGGCGGTATCCGCGTGCCGCTCATCATGCAGTGGCCGGCGCGGCTCCGCGACGGCGGCGGCGTGCGCTCGCAGTGGGTGCATGTGACGGATATCGCGCCGACGATTCTCGACCTGATCGGCGCGTCGTGGCCGGCGCAGTATCATGGCTATCGGACGCGCCCGCCGGACGGCGCGAGCTTCCGTGCGGCGCTCGAGTCATCCACGGCGCCTGGCGCTCGTCACGCGCAGCACTACGAGCTCGCCGGCAACCGCGGCTACATTCGCGACGGGTGGAAGATCGTGTCGCTGCAGCCGCCGGCGAAGCCGATGGATCTCGACAACTGGATGCTGTTCGACCTGCGCGACGACCCGAGCGAGATCACGGACGTCGCCGGCATGCATCCGGAGAAGTTGCGCGAGCTCATCATTGCTTTCGACGCGGAAGCGGAAGCGAACCACGTCTATCCGCTCGACAACCGCGGCGTGCGGCGCTCGCTCACCGTGCCGCCGGATCTCGAGTCGTCGCTCGCCGAGACGCGGACGTTTTATCCCGGTACCGGCACGACAGCACTCGCCGTCGTCGCGCCGATGATCAACGACCGCGACTACACGCTGACCTGCGAGTTCACGTGTGCGGCCAATGATCACGGCGTCGTATTTGCGCTCGGCGATCCGATCGCCGGCATGGCGCTGTTCGCGCGCGATGGCGCGGTGTCGTTCCTGTATCACGGCGGGCAGGGCAAGGTCGCCGCATGCGAGCGCCTGCCGGTAATGCCGGGCGCCAATCGCTTCGAGCTCGTGCACCGTGCGCTCGGCGCACGCCGCGGCATCGGCGCCGTGCGCGTCAACGGAACGCCAGTCGCGACGCTCGACATGTCGCCAACGACGATCCTGGGTCTCGGGGTGGGCGAGGGCCTGGACGTCGGCTGCGACCGGCGGTTGCACGTCACCGCGCGCTACGGCGGGACTGGCGCGTGCGTGTACACGGGAAGCATCGACTTCGTGCGGATCGAGCCGGGGCCGCAGGCGCACGACAGCTACGCCAACCGGCCGGAGCGGCTGGCGCAGCGGGACTAGCCGGGGTGGGCGTGGACGAAGAGCAGAGCAAATCTTGGAACACGAAGAACACGAAGAACGGCGAAGGACACGAAGAGGTTGCAGTTGATTTCGGTTGATCGTCGCCTGTCGCAATAGCGATACGCCACGGCAACGACGCTGGATCCTTAGCGTGCGCGGGGACGACGATGGAGGGGGACGCGGTTCCCTCGATTCAGCTACCCGGTAAAACGCATTAAACAGGGTCAGAGACGACTTTTAGCACCAAGAATAGGTTGTCTATGACCCTACCAGTGGGCTGTAACAGCGAAGCGGTAGTGAACGAAGTGGAATCGCTCGCCAGACACTACCGATTTGGCTGTTACAGTCCACTAGTCACTACCTCTAAGTGTCGTTGCCTTAACGCCCAACCGGCGCGTCCGCCGCAATCAATCCCTCGTGCTTCAACTCTTCCCAGAACGCACCCGGAATGGCCGCACGGCAATGCGCCAGATTGATCGCCGCCTCCTCCGCATTGCGCATCCCGGTGACGACACTTGCAATCACCGGATGCGCGAGCGGAAACTGCAATGCCGCGGCGCCGATCGTCACGACATGCCGCGCGCAAACCGCCTCGATGCGCTGCGTGCGTGCGACGATCTCGGGTTCCGCTTCCTTGTAGAAAAACGTCGCACCCGGGCGCGCCCCGGTCGCGAGAATCCCTGAATTGAACGGCGCCGCCATCAGCACCGCAATGTTGCGCCGCGCGCAATCCGGAAGGAATGACGCGAGCGCCGTGTGATCGAGCAGCGTGTAACGGCCCGCGAGCATGAAGCAATCGAAATTGCCGTCGGCCGCGAAACGCTCGAGGATGCTCCAGTCGTTGACGCCGACCCCGATCGCCTTGATGACGCCCGCCGCGCGCAATTCGTCCAGCGCGCGATAGGCGCCACTCATCGCCTCCGCGTAGCGCTGCTCGATGAGGTCGCCCTGCCAGCGGCGGTTCACATCGTGGATCAGCGCGATGTCGATGGCGTTGGTGCCGAGCCGCTGCAGGCTGCAGTCGAGCGAGCGCAGCGTGGCGTCGTAGCTGTAATCGTAGCGGAACGTGAACGGATAGTCGCCGCCGGCAGCCCCCGCCGCTGCACCACCTTCATTCGGCTGCAACAACCGCCCAACTTTCGTGGACAACACGAGGGTCCGGCGATCCACGCCGCGCAGCACCTCGCCCAGTCGGTGCTCGGCGAGGCCAACGCCATACAACGGCGCCACATCGAAATAACGGAGTCCGTTTGCGTACAGCGCATCGAAGGCGCGATGCACGGACGCGTCGGTGGTGCCGCCGGCCAGGCTTCCGAACGGCGCGCAGCCGACGCCGAGCTGCGAGACCGCAAGCCCGGTGGTGCCGATCGGCCGTGTCGCGGCCGGATCGAAGCCGGCCGCCAATGACGAACCGTTCACGCCTTCGGCAGCCGCACCGTCACGCCGGCCGCTTCCTCGCGCATCTTGAGCATCGCGCCAACGTCGTGGTCCTGCAGTCCGGCCTTGATGCCTTCCTCGAGGGCCGCGAGCGTCGCGTGTCCCACCGGCGCACCGACACCCAGCGCATCTACCATCTGCAGCGCGAGCCGGCAGTCCTTGTGCGCGAGCTTCATCATGAAGCCCGGCGTGAAATTGCCCTGCAGCGATTTCTTCGGCATCGAGATCGCGAGCTGGTTGTTCCACGCCATCGTCGTGCGCAGCACGCTCATCATCGTTTCGATGGTGAGACCCGCCTTGACGCCGGCGACCAATGCTTCCGTCGACGCCGCGCCCAGCGCCTGCGCGAGCAGGTTGTTCAGAAGCTTCATCGTCTGTCCGGCACCGAGCTCACCGCAATGGAAGAAGTCGGTGCCCATGCAGTCGAGCAACGGCCGGCAACGCGCGATCACGTTCGCGGGTCCGCCGACCATCAACGTCAGCGTGCCCGCCACGGCGGCATCGGCGGTCTTGCCGACGGGGCTGTCGATCATCAGCGCGCCTTTTTCGGCGATGGCCGCACCGACGCGACGCGTCGTGGCGGGATCGATGGTGCTCATGTCGATGTAGACGCTGCCCGGGCGAATGCCCGCCACCACGCCGTCCTGGCCGAGTGCCACGCGCTCGACGTCCGGCGAATCCGGCAGCATCGTGATGATGTACTCGGCTCGCGCGGCGACTTCGCGCGGCGTGGCGGCGGATGTAGCCCCCGCCGCCACCAACCCCGCCACCGCGGCGGGCACCACGTCGCATACGATGACCTGGTGTCCTTTGGCGAGAATGTTGCGGGCCATCGGTGCGCCCATCGTGCCCAATCCTATGAATCCTGCAATCATGGTTCTTCTCTCAAGCTTCGTGGATCAAAACGTTCAGGTGCGATCGGTCCAGCGGTCCATCATCCAGATCGGCAGGCCGCGCAAATCGGTGGCGTCCTTCGCCTGGAACGCCGCGAGATCGGGCTTGCTGCCGGTTTTCTCATAGGCAGCCTTGACCGGCGCCGCCGCTTCCGCGAAACCACCCTTGACCTGCGCCCACGTCAGCGGCTTGGTGATGAGCTTGCCATCGACCATGCCCTTCGACGTTTCGAGCAGCGCGGCAGCATCGCCCTCGGTGGGCCAGCACCAGCCGCGCTTGAAGAGCACATCGTCCTCGACGACCTTGGCGCCCAATTGCGGCGGCAGCTCCCAGTACTTGACCGCGAGCTGCGATACCTTGCCGGCGTCCATCTTCGACAACGTCACGACCGCATCCTCCTGCGCCTGCACGAAGGCCGTGACCAGTCGCGGATCGCTCTGGATGATCTTCGAGCTGCCGATCCAGAACGAGCGATGCAGGTAGTAACCGTCGGGATAGAACGCCGACTTCTTTACCGACTCCAGCAGGTGGCCCGCGCCTTCACCGGCAGGACCCTTGTAGTGACTTTCCGTATAGCCGAACGAGTTCATGATGCCGACGGTGCCGAGCTCGGTGTTGGCCTTGAGAAACGCGGGATGGATGACGACTGCCGCGTCCATGCCCGAGGGAATCGTCGCCGCCTGCGCCTGCGTCGGCGTGTTGACGACGGTGATGTTGAACGCCTTGGGATCGGGGTTGCCGAGCTCGTAACGGAGCATCTGCGTCAGCACGTTGTAGGGATCGCCGCCGAGCAGCGCGCCGACGGTCTTGCCCTTGAGATCGGCGATGTTGCGGATCGGCGAGTCCTTCCGCGTCGCGAGCACGAAGCGGAAGTGGCCTTCACCAACGCTCAGCAACTGGATCGGCTGGTTCTGCGCGATCAGCCGCACGATTGGCGTGTTGCCCCACATGCCGAAGTTGAGATTGCCGGAGACGAACGCCTCGACCATCGGCGCGGCCGACGGATAGTCGCGATAGTCGACGGTGAGGTCGTAGCCCGCTTCGCCCGCGAAGCGCTCGAACGTCTTGTTGGCCATCATGTACGCCGTGACCGGTGAATTACCGGCGGCCCATGGCTGGCGTCCGACCGAGATGGTCATCGCCTTGCGGCCCTGCGCGCGCACGATCGCCGGCGCCGACAGCGCGAGCGTCGCGGCGCCGGCGGCGGTGATGAAGCGGCGCCGCGAGCTGGTCGCCGAGCTCGCAGTGGAGCTCGCAACCGGGTCGACAACCGGGTCCAAGGCAGCAGCATCGTTCGATGAATGATCCGCGTTCATGTTGTTCTCCTCCTTCGGTTTGGTGGTGCTAACAGCCCTAGGCGACGGTGGCGCGGTACGCCTCGTCACGGATCAGGCTCCAGATATGCTGCGTCAAAGCCTGGAACTCGGGAAGTGCGCGCGTGGCATCGCCGCGAGGGCGCGCCAGCGGTACGTCGATGACGGCCTTCAAGCGTCCCGGATGCGTCGTCATCACCGCGATGCGATCGGCGAGGAACACCGCCTCGTCGATGGCATGCGTGATGAATACCACCGTGCGCCGCTCCGCAGCAGGGCGATCCTGGCCCCAGATGCGCAACAGCTCGTCCTGCAGAATGATGCGCGTCTGCGCGTCGAGCGCGGCCAGCGGCTCGTCCATCAGCAGCACGTCGGGCTCGTTGGCCATCAGGCGCGCGAGCGCGGTGCGCTGGCGCATGCCGCCGGAGAGCTGGTTGGGATACTTGCGCTCCGCCCCTTTGAGGCCGACGAGATCGATGGTCCGGCGCACGCGCTCCTGGCGCGCCTTGTCGTCGAGCCCGTTGCCCGCTGGTCCATAGCGCAGCCCGAACTCGACGTTGCCCCACACCGTCTGCCACGGATAGAGCGCGTAGTCCTGGAACATGACGCCGCGATCGGGTCCGGGCGCGGTGATGACGCGTTCGTCGATCGCCACCGTGCCGCTCGATGGCGTGTCGAGGCCGGCGAGCATGTTGAGCACCGTTGTCTTGCCGCAGCCCGACGGCCCGACAATCACCAGGAATTCGCCCTGGCGAACGTCGAGCGTGAGATTGTCGACCGCCACCGTATCCGGCGCGCCGCGCACCTGGAAGCGCTTGGTAACGTCGGTGAGACGAAGCTTCGCGTTGGCGTTCATGCTCGCAGCAGCGGTCATGGTCGCAGTTGCGGTCATGACTTCACCCACGGCATCGACGCTCGCATCAGCGCGCGGAGCCCCCGATCGAGCACGAGTGCAATGAGCCCCACCGCGATCATGCACACGATGATGCGGTTCAGTTCGATGCTGTATGCGTAGAAAATGAACATCATCTGCCCGATGCCTCCTGAACCCCCGCCTCCGGCTTTCGCGCCCACCGCCAGCTCCGCCGCAACGATCGCGGTCCAGCCCACGGCAAGCGCGATGCGCAGCCCGACGAATATCGATGGCAGCGCCGCCGGAATGACCACGGTCCGAATGATCGTGAACCGCGACAGGCCCATCGTTGCTGCCGCCTGCAGCAGCGTCGGGTGCACGTTCTTCGCACCCGCGACCGTGTTGACGATCAGCGGAAAGAACGCCGCATAGGCGACGATCATCACCGCGGCCGCCGTGCCGGTGCCGAGCCACAGGATGGCCAGCGGCAGGATCGCGATCGCCGCAATCGGACGAAACGTTTCGACCACGGGATCGACATTGCGTTCGACCGCGCGCGAGTTCCCCATCGCCAATCCCAGGGGTAACGCGATCGCGACCGCCACCATTAAGCCGCCGAACACGCGGCCGAGACTTTGCAGGATCGCAAGCGGCAGGTCGCCCGACGCGATGAGCACGCCAGCCGCCGCGATGATCTTGGTGGGCACGGGCGTGCGCGGACTCTGCAGCATCGCGCCGATCGCTTCCCAGGTCAGCAGCAGCACCAGCGGCAGCACGAGCCCCGTACCCCAGCGCGACCACGTGCTGTCGCGGGCCATGACGGCCGTGCTCATCGTGCTGCCGCCCACGGCGTGAAATGCCGGTTGAGCCAGCGCACGCCGGCGTCGCAGATGTAGCCGATCACGCCGATCATCGCGATGAAGCTCATGACCTGCGGCGTCATCAAGAGCTCGCGATACCACTCCACCCCGTAGCCCAAGCCGCTCGGCGCACCGATCAACTCAGCCGCGACCACGGCGGTCCACGACAGCGCAACCCCGACGCGCAGCGCCACCAGCAGGCTCGGCAACGCGGCAGGAATCACGACGCGCGTCACGATCGTGCGTTGCGGCACGCCCATCGTGCGCGCGGCGTCGATGAGCCGGCGGTCCACCGTGCGCACGCCGAGCACCGTGCCGAGTACGATCGGAAAGAACGCGGCATAGGTCATGATGAACACCGGCAGCGCATTGCCGATGCCGAAGATGAAAAGCGCGAGCGGAATCCAGGCGATACCCGAGATCGGTCGCAACACTTCGATGGTGGGATCGACGATGCGCTCGAAGCGCGGGCTCAACCCCATGGCGAGTCCGAGCGGCACCGCGAGCAGCGATGCGAGCGTGATGCTGATCACCATGCGGCCGAGGCTGATGCCCGCGTGATGGAAGAGCTCGAGGTCACGCGCGAGTCCGATGGCGGCGTCGAGGACCACAGGCGGCGTCGGCAGCAGGATCGGATTGGCGGTCCACAATGCGATCAGCCACCAGACGCCGATGAAGACCGCCATCGTGCGCAGGTAGACGCCCGCGCTGCCGGCGTGACGGAGCCACGCCGACGTCATCGCGCGGTTCCCGCGCCGGCGACGACGGCTTCGAGGGCAAAACAGTCGGTGCGCTGCGGGCCGGACGTGACGAGGAGGATGTCGAGGCGTCGGTTCACGAGATTCGCCTGGCCGTCACTCGGTGGTGACGTTGGCGTCCTTGATGACCCTGCCCCACAGCGCGATGTCGGCCTTGAGAAAGGTTTCGAACTGCTCCGGGGTGTTCGGCTTGACCGGGTTTACGCCCATCGCGATGAACTTGTCGACGATCTCCTTCGACTGCACGATCTTCATCACTTCCGCGTTGACTTTCTGCACGATGGCTTTCGGCGTCTGCGCCGGCATCAGCAGGCCAAACCATGTGCTCACCGCCAGGTCCGGATAGCCCGCCTCGGCAATCGACGGCACGTCGGGCAGCAACGGATGCCGTTGCGCGTCGAGCACCGCGAGCGGCCGCAGCTTGCCCGCCTTGATCTGCGGCATCGCGGCGATGATGCCCACCGACATGAATTGCAGGCGGCCGCTGATGAGATCGGTCAGCGCGGGCGGAATGCCGGCGTAGCCGATGAACTCCATCTCGGCGCCGGTGGCGCGCTTGAACATCTCGGTGCTCAGGTGCGTGACCGATCCGCGCGACGTTCCCGCGTAGCTCACCTTGCCCGCATTGGCTTTTGCATAGGCCACGAACTCCTTGACGCTGTTGACCGGCAGCGAGGCCGGGACGCACAGCACGAACGAGCTCGTACCCAGGTTGGCGACGGGCTGGAAGTCGCTCGTGGCGCTGTAGCGCAGTGTCTTCGGCGCGAGGCTCACCTGCGTCGCGAACGGAACGCTGGTGGCAAGCCACGTGTAGCCGTCGGGCGCACTGCGCGCGACCAACTCCGCGCCGATGTTCCCATCGGCGCCGGTCTTCGTCTCGACGACGATCGGCTGCCCGAGCGCGGGGGCGAGCTTGTCCGTCACACTTCGCACGACGACGTCGAGCTGGCCGCCCGCGGGGAACGGGACGATCACCTTGACCGGCCGGTCGGGCCACGCGGTCTGGGCGGTTGCGGCCTGCGCGGCAAGGACAAGCATGCACGCGGCATGCTTCAACAGCGCATGAATGTTCACGGAACTGCCTCCTCGTTTCGGCTGCTTGCGGGTTTCGTGAAATGTCCGGATCGAAAGTCCGGATAAGAACTACCGCAACGCCCATGTTACCGCTAACATTGTGGTCGAGGCAAGTGCGTTTGTGTCGCCGGTGACGAAGTTGCGTGATGCCACCGCGTTGCCCGTCCACCGATTCGAGCCCACCGTCCATGCCAGGTAACGTTCCATCGAAACGCAATCGGCCACGGCTGAAGGAGGTCGCCGACCTGGCGGGTGTGTCGACGATGACCGTCACGCGCGCACTCCATGCCCCCGACAAGGTGGCGGAAGCGACGCGGCTGCGCGTCGAGATGGTGGTGCGCGACCTGGGGTATACGCCGGATCTGACGGCGCGCGGACTGTCGCTGCAACGCACCGGGCTCGTGGGCGCGGTGGTGCCACTGCTCACCAACTCGCTGATCGCGGAGATCGTGCAGGGCTTGAGCGATACGCTGGCGCGCAATGACTTCCAATTGCTGATCGGCGCGACCGGATTCTCGGCGCATGCGGAGCAAATGATGATCCGCGCGTTTCTTTCACGTCGCGTGGATGCGATCTACCTGTCGGGCATCATGCATGCGCCGGAATCGATCCGGATGCTGCAGCAGGCGCGCATCCCGTGTGTGGAAGGCGGCAATCTGGCGCGGCATCCGATCGACATGGCGGTCGGCTATTCCAACCGCGAGGCGGCCGGCATGGTGACGCGCCATCTCCTCGATCGCGGCTACCGGCCGCTGGGCTATATCGGCGCCTGGCCGCGCGACAACGATCGCGCCCGTGACCGGCGGCGCGGGTTCGCGGCCGCGTGCAAGGCAGCGGGCGTCGCGGTCGAGGAGTCGCTCTACATCGAGACCGATCTCGACCTCAACGCCGGTGCGCGGGCGATGGGACAGCTCCTCGACCAGCGGCCCGATGTGCGCGCCGTGTTCTGCTCAGCCGATACGCTGGCGGTCGGTGCGATCTTCGAAGCGCAGCGGCGAAAGTGCGCGATACCGGACGCCATCGCGATTGCGGGCTTCGACGACCTCGACATTGCCGCGCAGGTGGTGCCTGCATTGACGACCATCCGCGTGCCGCGGTACGAGATCGGCCGGCGCGCCGGCGAGATGATCTGCGAGCGGCTGGCCGGACGCGCGGTGACGGAGCCGGTGGTGGATATCGGATTCGGATTCGTGCAGCGGGATTCGGCGTAGGGGCCGCGCTTGCACATCGGGACGAACGACACTGGTTCCCCGCTTTCGCGGGGACGACACTCGCATTTTTGAGGTCACGCACAAGGCGCTCGATTTGCCGTGCGTCGGGTTAGCGCACATCGCGGGCGCGCGAACCACAAACCCCTCCATCGCCGTCCCCGCGAACGCGGGGATCCAGCGTCGTTGTCTTGCCGTCGCCGCCTACTCCGTTCCCTCACTTCGCACCCGGCGCCTCGCATTCCTTCATCGCCGCCAGCGCCACCAACCGCCCGAATCGCGGATTGTCCTTCATCGACGCGCCGAGCTCGCCGACGTTGGCGAGCATGGTCGCGCTCATCTCGTTGTTGAGCGGCACCCGTTCCGCCGCCTGCTTCGTCGCGAGCCCGACCGCCTGCGCCTGCCACGCCGCAGACAACGCGGCGCCGACGAAATTGGGCGTGAACGCGCCGACGACCCCGGCGACCGCACCGAGCGCATAGCTCTCGATGATGAACGCGTCGAGCTCGGCCGCCTGGCGATCCGCCATGGCGGTCCCGCTGTTGACGACCGCTTGCGAACGCGCTCGGCTTACGTCGGAAACACCCGCTCCCGCGACGGTCTGCAACTCCGCGAAAATCGCCGCGCAACTCATGCGCTCGTCGCCTGCGCGCCGTGCCGCCGGATCGTTCGCGGCGGCATCGAACTGCGCGCCCATGTCGAGCATCGCGCGGCACGCCGCGACCGACATCGGCGCATTCGGCATGCGGCCCAATTGCTCGCACGCGGCGCGCGCCTCCTGCAGCTCGGCGGTGACATCGACGGCATGGCGCCAGTGCCCTGAGCCCGGACCTCAGCCACGGCGACGGTCAGCAACATTAAAAACAGCATTGCAAGCGGCATGGCGCGACCCTGACGGTTGGCACGTGACTCATCATGGCACGCTATTTCTTGCGCGGAGGGGTCAGAACACCCCGAAATCCGAGCGTATTTGCGCACTTCGCTTTTCAACAAGCTGCTAATCCTTCCGGCTGATTGCGGGGTACCCACCCCGCGCGCCACCATGACCGCCCATCCCGGTGCACCGGGCGCAGGGGCGAGGCATGACGGAGGTGGCGGTCACGGCGAGCTGCCCGACGCCGTACCGTCGGCGGCGGCCCGAGCGCACGCTCCTCTATCGCACCGTGCAGACCCACTTCGCGACCTGGCTC